>ERZ827037.90-NODE-90-length-100549-cov-18.492845_pt1 | contig 100549 bp, 93 predicted proteins | sample MGYA00519924_ERZ827037 | MGnify/ENA primary metagenome ERZ827037 (study PRJEB31778, sample SAMEA3449250) | human gut metagenome | biome: human gut; feature: human-associated habitat; material: faeces | place: United Kingdom | collected 2010/2012 ... | reverse complement strand
AGCACACAGCCCTTGGAGAGGGGCTCTAATAACTACTACTCTATTATACAAGGAGGAACGGAAAATGTGGTTTCAGACATATTGTGTCTCTCTGCAAACGTCCATCGGCACCCGGAAGGGGCGCATGGCCGTCACGGTACGTGAACATCAGATCAGCGGAACATTGGATGTCCTAAAACAGGCAAACCCGTTTAACGGCACCATCAGTGAAACGGGGGAATGCAGTATCCGGGGTGAATTGACCAGCCTGTTCCGCTCTATCCCCTACCAGGGAACGGGGAAAATCACTGAAGAACAGCTGCGCCTGCTGCTGCGGGGCCCGAAAGATACCTTCATTCTTTCCGGCAATGCTGGCGCGTTCCCCCTCCCAGAGGGCCAGGAGGGAACAGCATGAAAAAGTTTTATCAAATTATTGTAAACAACCCGAAAAAAATCATTGTGTGCTTTCTCTTGTCAGCAATGATAAGCGTTGTCCTTTCGGGGATGGTGGAGGTCAACTACGACATAACGGACTACCTCCCAGAGGACACAGCTTCTACCGTTTCCCTGGACGTCCTGGAAGAGGAATTTGAAGGCGGTATTCCCAACGCCCGCGTGATGATAAAGGACACCACAATCCCCGAAGCGTTGGATTACAAAGAGCAAATCGCCGCCTGCGATGGGGTCACGGATGTAATATGGCTGGACGATGCTGCCGACATTCTCCAGCCCATTGAGACCATGGATCAAGATACCGTGGAAACCTATTACAAGGACAACGCTGCCCTTTTCACCGTGACCATTGAGGACGGAAAACAGGTGCAGGCTGTAGACGCCATCCGCAGTGTGATAGGAGAAGACAACGCCCTCACTGGGGATGCGGTATCCACTGCGGCGGCCACCACGGGAACGATCCAAGAGATCCACATGATCGCCACGTTCGCTGTCTTATTTGTATTTTTTGTGCTATTTCTCACCACCACTTCCTGGGCGGAACCCGTTTTAGTGATGATAGGGCTTGGAGTAGCTATCCTTATCAATTCAGGTACAAACCTTGTCTTTGGAGAAATCTCCTTTGTGACAAACGCGGCTGGTGCCATCTTACAGCTTGCGGTGTCTTTAGACTACTCCGTCTTTCTCATTCACCGGTTTGAGGAATGCCTGACGGAAACCGCAACCCCCAAGGAAGCCATGGTAGAAGCCCTGTGCAAGTCCACCAGCTCCATCCTTTCCAGCGGGCTGACTACGGTTATCGGCTTTTTAGCCCTGGTGTTCATGCAGTTCCAGATCGGCCCCGATTTGGGCCGGGCGCTGGCAAAGGGCGTCGCCATTAGCCTGATCACCGTATTTGTCTTTATGCCGGTCTTAATCCTGGCAACCCAGAAATGGCTGCAAAAGTCCAAGCACCGCAGCTTTTTGCCCAGTTTCAAAGGATTTGGCCGCGTCATCTACCGGGTCATGATCCCTTTGGTCTGCGTGTTCGTTGTACTGATTGTTCCCAGCTATCTGGCCTCTAACGCCAACAATTTTTACTACGGCTCTTCCCAAATTTACGGGCCGGAGACTCAGCTGGGCCAGGATACGGCCGTGGTGGAGGGGCTCTACGGGAAAAGCGACACCTATGTAACGATGGTTCCCCGGGGAGATCTGGCAACCGAACAGGAACTTTCCAAAGCCCTCCACGGCATCCCCCAGGTAAAAAGCGTCCTCTCCTACGTGGATACTGTCGGAGTGGAAATCCCCATGGAATATCTAGACACGAACACTCTTTCCCAGCTTGTGTCAGAAAAATACAGCCGGTTTGTCATCACGGTAGACGCCGATTACGAGGGAGAGGAAACTTTTGAATTGGTAAAAAAAATCCGGGATACCATCAACGCTTATTACCCTGATTCCTACTACCTGGCAGGCAGCGGCGTGAGCACCTATGACCTGATGGACACTATCACAGCGGATACGGTCAAAGTCAACCTGATCGCTATTGGAGCGGTGTTCCTGGTGCTTTTGCTGACCATGAAATCCCTCTCACTGCCAGTGATTTTGGTGCTCGCCATTGAAACCGCCGTGTGGATCAACCTGGCGATTCCCTATTTCCAAGGCAACACCGTTTTCTATATCTCTTATCTGATCATCAGCTCCATCCAGCTAGGGGCCACAGTGGACTACGCAATCCTGTTCACCGAGCGGTACACAGAGTTCCGGGAACGTATGGACAAAAAACAGGCAATTATCGAAACTGTGGCAGCAGTAACATCTTCTGTCATGACTTCCGGTGTGGTTCTCGCTGTGGTGGGCTTCTTGCTGGGATATCTGTCCAGCCACGGCATTCTGGCCCAACTGGGCCAGTTCCTAGGGATTGGCAGTCTGCTGTCTCTGTCGATTGTCCTATTTGTGCTGCCAGGGCTTTTGTACCTGCTAGACGGAGCCATCCAAAAAACCACATTACAGCTGCATTTCTACAAGGAGGAATCTTCCCATGAAACTCACTAAACGGTTGACTGCAATTTGCCTTTCTGCTCTGTTGGCTGTGGGCGCGGCTGCCCCTGCACTGGCAAAAGAGGCGGAGCCCTCGGAAAAGGAGGAGGTCATCTATGCTACCTTGAACGGAGACGGCTCCCTCCGAAACACCTATGTGGTCAACAGCTTCTCCGGCGGGAACATCACCGACTATGGCAGCTACACCTCGGTAAAAATCCTGAACACCAACGATCCCATCCAGCAAAACGGAGACACGATAACCTTTTCCACCTCCGCCCAAAAAGCATATTACCAGGGAGAGCTGGCAGACGCGGAATTGCCCTGGAACATCTCCCTGCGTTATTACTTGGATGGAAACGAATACTCCGCTGAGGAAATTGCGGGGAAAAGCGGGAAACTGGAAATCCGTTTTCAAATCGCAGACAACACAGCCTGTTCTGGCACTTTTTTCCAAGATTACGCTTTGCAGGCTACTTTTACCTTGGACACGGAACGGTGCAGCAATATCTCTGCCCCGGACGCCACTATCGCAAGTGTGGGCAGCGACAAACAGCTGACCTACACGGTTTTGCCAGGGAAAGGCATGGACACCACCATTACCGCAGATGTGAGCGATTTTGAGATGGGCGCTGTTTCCATCAACGGCATCCACCTGAACCTCCATGTGGAAGTGGATGACGCCGAATTGAAAAGCCAGGTAAGCGAGCTCATCGATGCCGTGGAGCAGCTGGACAATGGAGCGGTGGAGCTTTCCGGTGGCTCCTCAGAACTACTGGGCGGCAGCTCGGCATTGAAAGACGGGGCATCCTCTCTGCAAAGCGGCATCACCTCTCTGGATGAAGGCGTGGTCACGCTGCAAAATGGACTGGCTGCGGTGCAAAACGGCCTGGAATCCTTAAATACGCAATCAGATACCTTGACCACTGGTTCTTCGAAATTCAAAGCTGCGCTGGCTACAATTCAGACAGCGGTCAACTCGATTTCCGTGACCAATACGGATTTGACTATGCTGACAGAGGCCTCCGCCCAAATCAAGCAAGCTATCAACAGCCTTTACGACGGCGCGGCCACTTTGCAGGCAAATTTGGGATACGCTCAATACAAGGCGCTGATGGCCCAAAACGGCCTGGACATCGATGGACTGCTGGCAGGCAACACCCAGGCGGTGGAAACCATCCGCCAGTACGAAGCCTTGCTGGAACAGGTCAGCAGCATCCCTGGATTGGAGGGCGTGGTGGAGCAGTACAAATCCGAAGTGCTGGGAACCGCCGAGCAAGTGATCCAGCTGTTAAACGCCAACAACGCCGCCATCAGCGGCATGGAAAGCTATCTGGATGAGGTCTCCTCCCAGCTGCCGGCCTTTACAGAAGGGCTCGGAGAGCTGAAAACACAATATGAGACCTTTGACGCATCCATCATCCAGCTGGTCAAGCTGCTGGGGAACATGACCGGGCCCCTCTCCTCCCTGGCTGGCGGCATCAACCAGCTGGCAGCCAGCTATGAGGAGCTGGATTGTGGGCTTGGCGCTTACACCCAGGGTGTAGCCCAGATTGCGGCTGGGTACAGCCAGGTAATAAGCGGCGTGTCATCACTGGCCCAGGGCAGTAAAGAACTGGTGTCCGGCTCTGAGGATCTATACGATGGTACCGTGGAATTGTACGACGGGGTAGTATCCCTGTGCGACGGCGCCCAAGAGATGGCCAACGGCACTGGGGAATTCCGCGCCGAGACAACGGAAATGGACCACCAGATTGACGAGAAAATCGACAGCTTGCTGGATTCCATTGGAGGCAGCATGGACAATCCGGTATCCTTTGTCTCTGAAAAGAATACCCATGTGGATTCGGTGCAATTTGTGATTCAGACAGAAGCTATCGAGATAGAACAGCCTGGCTCCTCACAAACTCCGGAAAAAGAGGAAACTTCCTTGGGAGAAAAGCTGCTGGGGCTATTTCAGGAAGGATAAACACCCCGTGGTTTTATACAGCCGGCCTGCAGCGATTTTGGTCATCGGTTTTGGTGGTATTTCGATGATTCTCCATTCAACTTAGACTGTTTTGATCGTGAAAGTTCCCCCACAACGCCAAGCCTGTACTGCCCCCTCCGGGACGGACAAAAGGGACCGGGCAACAGCATGATTTGCCCCCCAGGCCCTTTGACCGGCTACCGTTTTTTCACGCCTCTCCTTTTCTGTGAACCAGCCCAGAAAAAAGGCCATGTCAAAAACCCCCTGATGTAGTAAAACGGACTACGTCAGGGGGTCTTGTTATAAAAACCGAAATTGCTCTCACGTCCAGGACCTGCCGCCTAAAATCATGGCTATGCTGCCAGGAAGGAAGGCGTTATCCATTTTTATAATCACGATCGCATTCAAACAAAAAGGAGAGGCGCCGTTTTTCCGGCACCTCCCCGACTAAAATTTTTCCTGCCAAGGTTCTTTTTGTGCCACCCAAACAAGGCCAGGCAGCTCACCCCAGGCCGGGTACTTTATTGAAGGCTTCTCACAACATTACTCATGCTCTTGAGGCTGGGCAGGAGTTTCTGTGCCTTCCACAGCTTCAAAGGTAAATTTGCCGTCACGGTAATCGCAACTGTACGCCTTGTTCGCGGTGACAGTGCCCTCCAGCATTTTCTCGGAAATGGGGTCCTCCACCTGGTTCTGGATCACACGGCGGAGAGGACGGGCACCGTAATCCGGGTCGTAACCCTTTTCGGCAACTGCTTCCACCGCGGCATCCGTAAAGGTCATGGCGATGTCCATATCGCACAGCTTCTTCTCCAGGGAAGTGAGCATCTTCCGGGCGATTTTCGCTGTATCCGCCTTGGTGAGTTTATGGAACACGATGATATCGTCCACACGGTTTAAGAACTCCGGGCGGAACAGGGATTTCAGCTCGCCCATGACAAGTTCTTTGGTCTTTTCAAAGTCGGCCTCTTCCGTGGCTTTCTCCGTGACAGCTTGGCTAAAGCCAAGCCCCTTCTGCTTCTCGGTGATCAGCCGAGCCCCCACGTTGGAAGTCATAATGACGACCGTGTTCTTAAAGTCTACCGTTTTGCCCTGAGAGTCGGTCACACGGCCGTCCTCCAGGATTTGCAGCAGGATGTTGAACACGTCAGGATGGGCTTTTTCGATCTCATCGAACAGCACCACCGAGTAAGGCTTGGTACGCACTGCCTCTGTCAGCTGGCCGCCTTCCTCAAAGCCAACATATCCGGGAGGAGAACCAACCAGACGGGAAACTGTGTGCTTTTCCATATATTCGGACATATCAAACCGAACCATAGCCTTCTCATCGCCAAACATGGCCTCAGCCAACGCCTTGCAAAGCTCGGTTTTGCCCACGCCCGTGGGACCCAGGAAGATAAAGGAACCAATGGGGCGGTTCTTATCCTTCAAGCCTACACGGCCGCGGCGGATAGCCTTGGCAATGGCGGTAACTGCCTCATCCTGACCGATTACCCGCTTATGCAGAGTGTCCTCCAGGCGCAGAAGCCGCTGGCTCTCCTCTTCGGTGAGCTGGGACACGGGCACGCCGGTCCACATGGAAACAATATCGGCAATGTCGTTGGGAACCACTACGCTGTTGCTCCGTTCATTTTTCGCGGTCCACTCGTCCTTGGCGCGCTCCAACTGATCCCGCAGTTCTTTCTCTTTATCCCGCAGGAAAGCTGCCCGCTCGAAGTCCTGGGCATTGACAGCGGCAGCCTTGTCGATCTCAAGATCCTTGATCTTCTTTTCCAAATCCTGGAGGTCTTCCGGGGCGGTGAAGGTGCGCAGCCGCACCCGAGAGGCAGCCTCGTCGATCAAGTCAATGGCCTTATCCGGCAGGTACCGGTCCGCGATATACCGGGAAGAAAGCTTCACAGCGGCATCGACGGCCTCGTCGGTGATGGTCACCTTGTGATGGGCCTCATACCGGTCCTTCAAGCCCTTCAAAATGGCGATAGCCTCCTCCTCGGAAGGTTCCCCCACCATGACAGGCTGGAACCGGCGCTCCAAAGCAGCATCCTTCTCAATGTGCTTGCGGTATTCGTTGATGGTGGTAGCGCCGATCACCTGGAAGTCGCCACGGGCCAGGGCGGGTTTCAGAATGTTTGCGGCATCCGCAGAACCTTCGGCGGAGCCGGCGCCAATGATGGTGTGCAGCTCATCGATAAATAGGATGATGTTGCCATCCGCTTTCACTTCATCAATGGCCGCTTTGATCCGCTCTTCAAAATCGCCGCGATACTTGGTGCCAGCCACCATGCCGGTCAAATCCAGGGAAACCAGCCGCTTGTTTTTTAAGATCTCAGGCACCTCACCCGCTTGGATCTTCAAGGCCAAGCCCTCTGCCACAGCGGTTTTGCCCACACCGGGTTCACCGATGAGCACCGGGTTGTTCTTGGTGCGGCGGCACAGGATCTGGATGACACGCTCAATTTCGGTCTGGCGGCCAATAACAGGGTCAATTTTCCCCTGGGCAGCCAGCTGGGTCAAATCGCGGCCAAACTGTTCCAGCGCCTTGCCATTGCCTTGCTTGCCCTCTTCCCCGCTGCCGGGATGCCCGTCGTCTTTTCCGCCAAAGCCCGGGTTATTCAACATGGCGGAAAGTTCCGAAACAATCCGGTTGGGATCGGCACCCAAAATCTGCAAGAACCGCATGGCGTAGCTCTGGCCGTCCTCAATGATGGCAATGAGTAGGTGCTCGGTCCCCACATAGGCATTGTGGAGCTGTGCACCGGCCACTGCGGCCACTTGTAGGATCCGCTTGGTCCGGGGGGTGAACTCATCCGGCGTAAGCTGGGTGGGTTCACCCGTCCCAATGCGCTCCTGGATCAGTTTTTCGAACTCTTCGGCGGTGACCCCCAATTTATTCAGCACGGTGAAGGCCACGCCGGTGCCCTCTTTCAAAAGGCCCAACATGATATGCTCGCTGCCCACGTAATCATGGCCCAGCTCCTCGGCGGAGGTAATGGCCAGGTTCATGGCATTATTTGCTTTTTCAGTAAAACCTTTAAAACGGTATGTCATAATCGATCACTCCTTTATCTTAGCGCAGACTTCCCGGACCTTGGTAGCCCGGAGCACATCGCGCTGGTTTTGGTCCAATGGTTTCCCTGCCTTGGCCATCAAAGTGCCAGGCTGGACATTTACCATCAGCCCGTTGAGCTCTTCAGTTGTGACCCCTTGCAAGATCCCAACAGAAATGCCAAAGCGGACATAGGAAAGCAGTTCCATACACTCACTGCTGGAAAGGACGCGGGCTGTTTTTAGGATACCCGCGGCCCGGTCAATTTTATCCTGCCAGGCTACGTCTTGAGCCATTTGGCTTCTGGCTTTGCGCTCTTCCTCCATCAGCTGGACGGTGATGGAACGCAAGTTTTCAATGGCCTCATTCTCACTGAGGCCCAAAGTAATCTGGTTGGAAAGCTGATACAGGCCACCAACGCTCTTGCTCCCCTCGCCATAGGTGCCCCGCAGGGTCAACCCCAATTTGGAGAGGTTAGAGGCGATCCTGGGCATGGCCCCATTTTCCGTGAGAGCCGGCAAGTGGAGCATCACCGAAGCCCGCATCCCAGTCCCCAGGTTGGTGGGGCACTGGGTCAAGTAGCCAAATTCCGGATCATAGGCAAAGTCCAGCGTTTCACTGAGCAAGGTGTCAATACGGTCTGCGGTTTCGGCTGCCTCTTTTAGAGAAAAGCCTTCCCGAAGCACTTGGATCCGCAAGTGGTCTTCCTCGTTGACCATAATGGAGATGCTCTCATCATCAGAGATCAACACGGCTTTCCCGCGGCGGTCAGAGATAAACTCCGGGCTGACGATGTGGCGTTCCACCAGGGAAACCGCCTCATCTTCTGAAGCGTTTTCCAGCGGCACAAAACGGAACTCCTTAGACAAAATGCTGTTTCCAGAAAGGAGGGCGTCCCGCACCTTCTGCTCCACGGCTTCCCGCTGTGGATCGGTGGCCTTTGCCGGGAAGGGAAACTGCTTTAAATTCCGGGCCAGACGGACCCGGGTGCTGCAAACCACATCCCCGCAATTGCCGGATTTTTCATACCATTTCCCCGTTTCAATCATGGTGCTCCATCTCCTTTATCTGGTCCCGCAACACGGCGGCTTGTTCAAAGTCCTGTTTTTCAATGGCCTGCTTTAACAGGCGTTTCTTCTCTTCCAAGGGGGATTCCTTCACCGGCATGATCTGGTGTTCCCCTCCGGTGACCCGCAAGGCCGAACCGCCCGGGACTTTCCCCTTGTGATGGGTCGTGCCATGGATCCGCTGGATCACCGGCAAAAGCTGGTTGCGGAAGGTCTTATAGCAATCTGCGCAGCCGATTTTTCCCGACCGGGTGATCTCTTCAAAACTGGCGCCGCAGGAGGGGCAGCGGGTCACTTGGCTATTGTCCAAGCTGTTCCCCAGAAATCCCCCCAGCAGGTTGCTGAAATCCATGCCCCAGTTGGAAAAGATGTTCCCATAGCCCTTGTGCTTTGCGCAATCCGTGCAAAGATGGTACTCCATCAACTTGCCGTTGACAATGGTTTTGATATGGGTAGTAGCGGTTTTCTTCCCGCAAGATTGACACAACATAGCAAATCCCCCTTTATGTTCTCGTCGCTAACAACATATTCTTATAGATGGCCGCCCGCACGGTATCCCGGATCTCTTTTGGGACAGCCGATAACGTCTGCTCCGAACAGGCCGCCTGGATCAAACCGGCAGAGGAACGGTCCAACATCCCGTTTTGTGTCAGGTTTGCAGTCATTGCCCGGGCGGTTGCAGCATCTAAACGATCGCCCACACTGTTGACAATGTGCATGATCATATCGGACTTGGAAAGCCGCATTCGGGTGATACGGATATATCCGCCGCCTCCCCGCCGGCTCTCCACGATATAGCCCTGTTCCGGCGTAAATCGGGAAGTGAGCACATAATTGATCTGGCTGGGAACACAGCCCAAGTAATTGGCCAGTTCATTGCGTTGGATCTCCGCCGTCCCGTTTTCCTGATTCAATAGATCTAAAATATATTGTGCAACACTATCGCTGATACGCATTTCATCTCACCCATTCTCTATATCATCAATTATCTTTGACTTTCTTTGACTTTAATTATACACGCTCTTTTTAGAAGATCAAGGTCAAGAAAGGTCAAACAAATTTAATTAATCAAGAACATTCTTGCTTAATCTCATTTATTCTCGCGTTTTCTCACGAAATCATATTTTTTAAAATTTGAAGGTCAAGGAACTAGTGTTGTAACACTTTTTCCCTGCCGCCATAAGATAGAGTGTAATTCGAAAGGAGGCATTCTTCCATGTGTAACGGTAACTGCACTTGGCTCATCATCATCCTCATCCTGTTTTGCTGCTGCGGCGGTGGCTTCGGCACTGCCAGCAACAACAATGACTGCGGCTGCAACAACTGCGGCTGTGGCTGCTAAATAGCACTGGCCCCATAGTCTTGGGGTGGTGAACTGCCCCAAGCACGCAAAAAGCCCTCCCCACTATTTGTGGGAAGGGCTTTTCTGCTGTTATTTTACTCTTATAGGGAAATGCTCCCATCTTCCACAGCCTGGCTTAAGGCCTGGGCCAACTGATCCGGGCAGGAAGTGGGCCGAGAACCGCAGCAAATGCCTTTGCAGCGCTCCAAATAATCTTTCACCTTCATACCGCGGGCCAAAGCCGCCACACCTTGGGTGTTACCGCTGCAGCCGCCAGTAAACTTCACCGACCGGATAACGCCGTCTTCAACCACAATGTCGATTTTCCGAGAACACACGCCCCGGGGAGTATAATGGATTTCCATAGGCAATAATCCCTCTTTCTTGGAATCTCGCAGTTTTTCTTTTTCACTGTAGCAAATTCGCGGAAAAATGTCAAGCCAAGATCTTTCCCTTCAAATACGCCATTCGGGACCTCATTCCTCCCTGCAAGTTTGAAACAGGCGCTCTGGCTGGAATTGCCGGCCCGCGCTGTTAAACAGCACCACTGATAAAACGCCCAGAAACAGCGTGATCCCCAGCAGCCACGGCACTGTAATTCGAAAAGCCCCGGCAAACTGCGCCAGATACAGCAGCAACAGAGGGAGCATCAAATAGCCCATGGTTTGCATAGCTTCCCCCACACTGTGAACCCGGGGCAATTCCCAGCCGACAAACACAACGGAAAAAAGAGCTACCATCGGCATCACCAGCACCAAACAGACGAGCCACTCCAAGTTGAGGAAAAATGGAGCGCCCATCAAAACGTCCGCCACAGAAATGGTGATGGTAAATGCCACAAAAGCTATGGCAGAGATGGCGATGGACAAAAGCGTGCAGCAAGTGACTTTAGCATGGAGCAGCGAACGCGCGTCCATGGATGAAAGCATCAGGGTTTCCAGCGTCCCGCCTTCCTTTTCACGGACAAACACCTGGGCAGCCACCGTTACAGAGCAAATTACCGGCACACATAAAAACAGCATGGGGCAAAGGAGGGTGGTAAACGCCGCCATCCATTGCCGCCTGGGGCCATAACCATCCAGCCCTCCCACTAGATCAGCCAGTTTATCGGGCAAAGCCAAGGCGCCTTCAGAAGGCAAGAAGCTGATGGCCACTGAATACACCAGGGGGATGGCCACAATCAACACCACTGGCAGCAGCATCAACAGGGCACGGGTACCCTTGCTTCTCCAGATGGCCCCCAAATCTTTTCCCACCAGCACGATTTCTGCCGAAGAGAAGAACCGCCGCAGGTCAAATTTCCTTCCCGAGATTTTCTTCCGGGACGGCTTCAGGGGCTGTTTCCGCTCCAAATCCGCTCTCTCCGGGGAATTCCCCCGGGCCACCCGGCCCGAGGATTTCTCCGCCGGACTCTTCTGCGAGCTCCTCTCCCGGCTTCCAGAATTCCCCCTCTTCCCGGCTTTCACTTTCTGCTCCATAGGGTTCCACCACCTTTCTTATGCCGCCTTCCAACCAGGCGTTGTAGATTTCTTTCAATGTGGGACGAAGCAGCCGTGCCTCGTAGAGGTTCAGGCCCTCCCCCACTGCTTGGGCAATGATTTTGGGCATATCCGCTTCGCTTGCAATCTCACGTTCCCACAAGCCATCCACTTTCATAAAACCCTTGGGGGCAGGGCTTGTCCCCCCCAAGCGGAGCTGCGCACGGTAACCTACCCCCGCGCCTTGGCGAAGGCTTTCAAGGCCGCCGCGGGCCAGCAATACCCCTTGGTGCAAAATGGCAAATTCCTTGCAAAGCAACTGGGCATAACCCATATTGGAGCTGCACAAAAACAGGGTAACCCCTTCCTCTTCTTCCACGCTGGCAAGCAGTTCCTGGATCGCCGCGGCGGTTTCCTGGTCCAAGCCCCCTGCCGGCTCGTCCACTAAAAGGATCTGGGGGCTGTGCATCAGCGCCCTGGCCAAAGAAGCCCGGCGCAACACCCCGGTGGGAAGGCTGCCCACTGGGAGATCCCGGGCCTCCCAGATATCCAGCTTGTGCAGCAGGAAAGAAGAGCGCTCCAGGGCATCGTTTTCATCCAAGCCGTGCAGGCCGGCAAAAAAACGAAGGTTTTCATAAAGGGACATCCCCTGATACAGGCGGGCAGAATCCAAAACAGTGCCAGCTACGCTGTGAAGCTTTTGAGGCTCGTAGACAGGGGAAAGCCCCATCACCGTGCACTCCCCTGTTGTGGGGCGCGCCAAGCCTGACAGCAACCGGACCAAAGTGGTTTTCCCACACCCTTTTTCCCCCACACAGGCAAAGGCCATCCCTTGGGGAACTTGGAGATTGATCCCCTCCAAGACCGCCAGGCCCCCATATTCTTTTGTCAAATCATAGGCTGCAATGGCATCCATCAGCAGTTCCTCCCGGATCAGCGGCGAACGTCGGACGTGCCGTGTTCCCGCAGGTAAGTGGCTTCCAAGTCGGCAAGATGGAGTTTTACAGCCAAGGGATACCGGTCAAACGCCACGCTGATGGAAAAGCTCCCGCCCTTCACAGCTTCGTCAAACCCGCCCATATGCCAACGGATGGCCATGGCCTCGGCGGGCTTGAGGCGCACAAACCGCTCGATCAAGTACACGGATTTTTCCCCGTGGCCAAAAGGGAACGCATCTTCCACTGTGTAAAAGGGCTGTTTTTCCCACTGGCCTGTGGCGTCGTTCTTAACATTGCGGGTTGAAACTTTATAAAACTGGGCCTTGCACACATCGTGCAGCAAGCCGCAAAGGGCAAAGCTTTCCTCGCTGTCACCCTCGTCAAAATACTTGTCCCGAAGTGCGTGGTATACATTCAAACTGTGCCGCACCAGGCCAAATTCACAGGCACAGTGGAACTTGGTACTGGCCGGGGCTGAAAAGAAATCGGTGTTTTCCAGCCAATCCAACAGCTGCTCCCCGCCTCTGCGGGTGACGTGCTGCTGGAAGATCTCCCGGAATTCTTCTTTATATTGGTTCTCCATTCGATATCCTTTCCCTTGCGGCCCAAAGGCGCGGGCCTGTTTCCTTTTGCTACAAGGATACCACAAGACCGCATGTTTTTCAATGAGGTCCCGGCTTGAAAAGCAAAAAGAAAAGGGCCGCCGAAGCAGCCCTTGTTTCTTAAACATCAATCAGACCGGAAGCCCTTGCCGATAATTTCGCTGGTGTTAGTAATGAACATAAAGGAGTGAGGGTCGATCGCCTTGCACTTTTGACGCAGGCGCACAGCCTCGCCCCGGCGCACAGCGGTGAGCACCACTTTGCGGTTCTGGTGGGAATAAGCCCCTTCGCCATCCACCACCGTGGAACTGCGGTTGAGCACTTTGATGATATAATCGCAAATTTCGTCCGGCTTGGAGGTGACGATAGAAAAGAACTTGCACAAATTGATGCTCTCGATAACGGAATCTACCACGAAGGCTTTCAAGAACAGACCCAAAATAGAGAACATACCGGTTTCCACGCCAAAGAAGAAAAAGGAGGACAGGGCAATCACGCTGTCGCTGACAAAGAGGCCCTTCCCAATATCGGAAATGCCGGTGTATTTTTTTAGGATCATGGCCACAATGTCCGTGCCGCCGGAGGAGGCGTTGTAATTGAACAACAGCGCGGAACCCACCGCGGGGAGCATCATGGCAAAAAACAATTCCATCAAAGGTTGATCGGTGAAGGGCTTGTCCATGGGGCAAACCCTTTCCAATACCCAGGTTTCAAAGGAGTACATCAAACTGCAATAGGTGGTCCAAAAGCCAAAAGTCTTTCCCAAAAACAGATAGCCTAAAACCAGCAATAACACATTGATGATGGCCATCAGCGTAGCGGTAGACAGGAAGGGGACAACCTTTCCCAAAATAATGGACAAGCCGCTGACGCCGCCAGTGGTAAAATTGTTGGGGATTTTGAAAAAGTAAACACCCACAGTCAATAGGAAAAGCCCCAGGTTGACAACTAAAAATGCCTTTAGGTTATCCTTCGTGATAAACGAAAGAAGCCCGCCCCGCTGCTGTTCTTGGTCAGTTCCAGTAGACATCATGCAGTCCTCTCCATCCCTTGATAACACAATGCAGTTGTGGATTTGGCCCCATTTTCCCGGACCGTTTGAGATTCTACCACAACAAACAAAAATTTACAACCGTTTCCCAATAGAAAACCGGGCTTTTTCTCTATTTTACCAAGGATTTTCAGTGCCCGTTACCCCAGCTGTTCCCGGAGGAAGCGCACCGCCAAAGCAATATCCGCCTGGGGGTCCTCCCCCACTTCCCGCTCAATAGTCAAAAAGCCGGTGTAGCCAATGGCGTCCAACGCCTTCAAATAGTTGGGGAAATCCACATCCCCTTGGCCCAAGGGCAACTCGATATAGGAATCATCTGTAAGCATTTCCGACTCTGCCATGCCGTAAAGGGCTTCCGGGTCAACATAGTGCAGGCGCCGCCCGTCTTTGGCATGGGTGTGGACAATATAGTCCTTCAACGTATACACAGCCTGCACAGGGTCATCCCCGGTGACCATGACAAAATTGGCCGGGTCTAAGTTCACCGCCACACCTGTGGAATGGAGGCTGTCCAAAAAACCTTTTAAGGTGGCCGCCTCTTCCGGGCCGGTTTCAATGGCAAAATGAGCCTTTAAAGAATCCGCGTAGGCCGCCAGCTGCCCACAGGCCTGCTGTAGGATACCATAACGGGGATGGGAACTGTCCCCAGGGATCACACCGATATGGGTGGTGACCACGTCGGTTTCCAGGTCCTTGGCCAAATCCAAGATCCGTTTGGATTCCTCAATGAGGGCCGGGTTCTTTTCCGGATTGGCAAACCCCTGGCCCAAATCCCCGCACAGCGCGGAAATCACCAGGCCATGGTCTTTCACGTCTTGCAGAAACTCCCGGCGGCGCTGGGGCGTCATCTCTTTCGGGGACAAGGCCCCACGGGTAGCATACACTTGAATCCCCCTGGCGCCCAGGGCCTGGGCTTTCTCCAGGGCTATATGCACATCCGTGCGGAAAGATTCCAACATGACGCCAATGGAAAAAGGATACATGAGTAAATCGCTCCTTTCAAAATTAGGAAGGTAACTGTCCAATTGAGATTATAGCCTAATTGCTGCCATTTGCAAAGTAGCTTTTTGAGAAAAAAGCAAAAGAGAGATATCCCTCTTGACAGCTTTCCCGCAAAGGGCTATACTATGCGATAGTATTTAGTAACGCTAAATAGCAGCGATAAGGAGTGATGGGATGGAAGGGAAGTATGTCCAACAGTTCAAAAAGGGAGCTTTGGAAATGGTCCTTTTGTGTTTGATCGCCCAGCGGGAAACCTATGGATACGAGATCCTCACCCAGTTGAACCAGCGAGGAGGAACCGTACTGGGATATGCCCGGGAAGGGACGATCTATCCCATTCTCTACCGGCTGCAAGAACAGGGGTTGGTGCAAACCCGCCTTGCCCCAGCAGCAGCCAACGGTGGTACCAAGAAATATTATTCCCTCACGGAAAAAGGGCAGCAAGTTTTAGAGGAACTCACATCGTTTTGGACGGGCTACACCCAGTGTATAAATGGGTTTATCGCTCAGTGGAAGGAGAGTGTATCATGAAAGAATCATACATCCAGCAGGTGAAGCGCCATCTTACCCTCACCAGAAAGCAAAAACAGGAAGTGCTGCGGGACCTGGAAGAGATCTTCGCTTCTGCTTTGGAGCACGGGGAGTCGGAAGGCCAAGTGATCGCACGGCTTGGCACACCGGAGGAATACGCCCGCAGCGTGGAAAGGCCCTTGGAAAAGCGCCGGGGCGGGACAGCCCTTGTGGGACTGGTGGTATCCTGTATTGTGTGTGTAGGGGCCGTTGCCCTTTTCCTCTCCACTCAAACCTTTTGGGTACCGGAAAACGCCATCGGGTATGCCCAGGGGGGCACCTCCATCCAGGTCGCAGGCAGCGTGGACCTCTCCCCCCTTCTATTGGTGCTTGGGGCAGCGGGACTGGTAGGGGCTGCTTGGTTTGCCTGGCGCCTCTACCGGCTGAAAAAAGGAGCGTGACACCTTGAAAAAGAAAGCAATGGCCGCTTTGGGATTGGCGGCGGTCTTGGTGGCTGTCTTCGCGGTGATCTCCGTCCAAAGCGTGTTGAAGATTGAGGACTTTACCTGGACCATGTCCACAGTCCAAGACGCAAACGGCAATGTGATCGCCTGTGGATCCAGCAACGCTGCACAGTATCCGGATGCAGAGGGAACTTCCCTCTCCTGCCAAGCCCGGAAAGGGGTGCTCACCTTGGTGTGCGGGACAGAAGAAACGTCCGGTACGTATCGCCAAACCCAGCAAAACCAAGACGGCAGGCTCTACGAGATGGACGTGAAAGGGCTGGGCTGGGGCTATGGTGTGTGCGCCTACACCGTATTTGATACCGGTGAACGCCTCCCCACTTTGGTGATCACCTTCCCCAAGGACAAAACCCTCACCTTTACTGGCAGCCGCAGATGACAAAAATTCCCGGGAGGTTTTCCTCCCGGGAGTTTTTTAGGGGTTTCCCCTTGTCTTCAAAATGTGACCAGGCCTGTAAGCCGAGTTCTGTCGTGGACAGTCATCTATCTTGGCCGGACGTTGCCATCCGGCTCACGCCACCTCCTCGGAACGCGCAGGGCTACGCTTTGTGTTCCTCCACGGTGTTGCTCAGGATAGGGTTTACAGGGCCGCGTGGTCTCCCACGCGCCGGTGAGCTCTTACCTCGCCTTTCCACCCTTACCGGATAAAACCGGCGGTATCTCTCTGTTGCACTTTCCCTGGGGTCGCCCCCGGCGGCGGTTAGCCGTTATCCTTGCCCTGGGGAGCTCGGACTTTCCTCAGACGAGGGGTTTCCCCCTTCGCCCGCGACTGTCTAGCCTGCTCACACTTTTATTTTATAAGGGGAACCTCCCCTTTGTCAATAGCTTTGCTGGGATAGCAGCCGGTTTTTCTCATCCCACAGCTTCTGGGACAGATCCACATAATAGTTGTGAGGATTCTCAAACCGGGTAACCTCTTCCCAGAGGTTGTCCACCTGGGCCATGCAATAGGCCTTGATGGCTTTCAGCGCCCGGGGCGTGTAGACACATTGCCCATTTTTAAAAATGGGCTGGAGCAGCGGCACCGCGGTAAAATTCTCCACGGTCTTGCGTTTCCAGGTGTGCTCGGGGTCAAACAGCACATAGGGCTTCTCCTCGTCGATGGCCTCATCGTGGAGAGTGATCACATCGGCGATGGCTTTGTCGGTTTCCTTGTCAAAAAGCCGCCAAGCGCTCTTAAAACACGGGGTGGTGATCTTCGCCACGTTTTCGCTGATCTTGATTTTGGGGATCACATGGCCCTGGCCGTCTTCCACGCCTACCAGCTTATAGACACCGCCAAACACAGGCTCGGAAGAAGAGGTGATCAGCCGTTCGCCCACACCAAAAGAATCCACTTTAGCGCCCTGCATCAACATATCTCGGATGATGTACTCATCCAAGGAGTTGGAGGCACAGATGGGGCAGTCCTCAAACCCGGCGTCATCCAGCATTTTCCGGGCTTTCCGGGAAAGATAGGTGATGTCGCCGCTGTCAATCCGGATACCTGCCGGCCGGAATCCCTGGGGGACCAGCACTTCATTGAACACCTTGATGGCGTTGGGCACGCCGGATTTCAACACATTGTAGGTATCCACCAGCAGCACACAATTGGCGGGGTACTCCTGGGCGTAGGCCTTAAACGCCTCATACTCGGTGGGGAACAGCTGCACCCAGCTGTGAGCCATGGTGCCCAAAGCCGGCACACCGTATTTCTGGTCGCTGATAGTACAGGCTGTGCCCGCGCAGCCGCCGATATACGCGGCCCTTGCCCCCAGCATGGCGCCGTCAAACCCTTGGGAACGGCGGGAACCAAACTCCATCACAGCCCGGCCCTGGGCCGCGCGGACAATCCGGTTGGCCTTGGTAGCAATCAAGCTCTGATGGTTGACGCATAGCAACACCATGGTTTCAATGAATTGTGCCTGGATGGCCGGTCCCCGGACAGTGACAATGGGCTCCCCTGGGAAAATGGGGGTGCCTTCCGGGACAGCCCACACATCGCAGGAAAATTTAAAGTTCCGTAAATATTCCAGGAATTCCCTGTTAAAAATGTGCTTTTGACGGAGAAATTCAATATTCTCCTCACAAAATCGCAGATTTTTCAGGTAATCCACCAGCTGTTCAACACCCGCCATAATGGCAAAGCCACCCTTGTCGGGCACTTTGCGGAAAAACATATCAAAATAGCAGATGGTATCCCCTAAGCCGTTGGCAAAGTAGCCGTTGGCCATGGTCAGCTCGTAAAAATCAGTCAGCATGGTGAGGTTGGGCTCTTGGAAGGGTTTCATCATGTTCAGCACTTCCTCCTGTGGTCAAACAATAAAAGTGTACTTGCTGGTTCCTTCAATTTATTATAACAGTTTCGGCAAAAAAGTACAGGGAATATTTTACATTCCGTTAAAAGGGAAATAAATATTTTGGCTTTCGGGAAAAATGAGGATTGAATCCATCCTTTTTATGAAATAATTCCCCAAATGCCATTGATTTTTCCCAAGGCTTTTTTTATAATGAAGACAGCTTTCAGATTATGTATACTAGGAGGGAAGTGGGATGCGGCTGCGCAGCCAACCATTGGGCAACAAAAACCTCATTGGAGCCAGAGTGGAAGCCGCCAGAAAAAGCCAGGGCATGAAACAGAAAGAACTGCTGGCACAGCTTCAGGTACGCGGAGTGGACTTGAATGCCTCCGGCTTGTCAAAACTGGAAGGGCAGATCCGTTTTGTCACCGATTTTGAGCTGTTGGCCCTGTCTGACATTTTGAATGTTTCCGTTTACTGGCTACTGACCGGTGAAGAAAAACAATAACGCCCCCGCTTTTTAGAAAAGCGGGGCTTTTTTTGCGATTTGTGGCGTACCTGCCTCCGAACCGGACCATACTAATGGAAAAGGTAATGGAGGTGGTCCCATGTTCCAGGCAGCCCGCTGGAAACGTTTGCTGCCCCTGCTGATATTTTTCGCAGGGTACACCCTCTTGTTCCTTCTGTGGGTCAAAACCTTTTTCTACTCTCTCCCCTTTGTGGCCGGATTCCTTGTGGCCCTCATTCTCCAGCCTTTGGCGCGGTGGCTTCAGAAGCGGTTCCGGCTCCGTCAAGGCGTCGCAGCTGGCGTCTCCACGGCTGTGGCATTAGTGGTGCTTTGCGGCGGATTGGCACTTTTAGGGATGATAGCGGTACGGGAGATCACCGCCTTCCTACGGCGCGCTTCTGAAAACGGCTTTGAGGAATTTTCAAAACCTGTGGCAGATTTCCTCAACCAAGCGGGGTCCTTCTTTGGGAAGTTTGACCTGTCTTTTTTGGAAAACCACCAGCAGGAGATTTTGGACACCCTTCAAAACAGCATGGACCTGTTGGTTTCCGGCCTAGGAGCCCTGTTACAGTTGCTGACTTCCGTCCCCATGGTAGTGACCCTCCTGCTGGTAACCGTGTGTTCCGCCTTTTTCTTCACCAGGGATATGCGCTCCATCCTCCATTGGGGAAAGGCGTTTTTCTCCGACAAGGCCGCCTCCCATATGACGGCGGCGGTGAAAAGCACCGGAGGCAACGGCAGGAAATACCTTCTTTCTTACTTGTTCCTTTACTTCCTCACCTTTTGCCAGACCTTTGTCATCTTAGCGGTATTGGGCATCCCCTACCCCCTGATGTTCTCTATGGCCACCGCCATCGCCGACGTACTCCCCATTTTGGGCCCCGGCCTTGTCTTGGCCCCAGTGGCCATCTACCAGTTGCTGACCGGCCATTACGCACGGGCTTTGGGAGTGGGGATCGGCTGGCTGGTGATCACCTGTATACGGCAAGTGGTAGAGCCCAAACTGGTATCCTCCACCGTGAAGGTCCATCCTCTGGCCACCCTGGCCGCCGTGTATTTTTCACTGGTGGGCCGGAATATTTGGATCCTGTTTTACGTGCTGGGACTATGTACGTTATACGGGGCCTTTCGCGATACGGGAGCCCTGCCGTCCTTGGTGGAAACAGACAGGGAAAATGCTTCTGATTCCTAAAAAAGGCTGCCTGCCGTTGAGCAGACAGCCTTTCGTGATTTCTTTAGCAAGCAGCGTTGGAACGGTCTGCCAAAAGTTTTTCACTGGCAGCCAGGCGTACACAGATGCACAGCAAATGCATGGCTTGCCGCAGCTCCTCCTGAGGAGGGAACGTGGGGGCCACACGGATGTTGCTGTCATTGGGATCCGCGCCATATGGGAAGGTCGCGCCGGCGTCCGTCAAGACTACGCCGGCCTCTTTGCACAAGTTCACCACCCGCTTGGCGCATCCGTTCATCACATCCAGGTTGACAAAGTAACCGCCGTTGGGCTTGCTCCATTTGGCAATCCCCAAATTTCCCAGCTCGCGCTCCAAGGATTCTTCCACGATCTGGAACTTGGGCTGCAGGATCTGCCGGTGGCCCTGCATCAGATCATACACGCCGTTGATGTCGTGCAGGAACAAAATATGCCGCAGCTGATTGAGCTTATCCGGGCCAATGGTCTGGGCGGTAATCCTGCGCTTCAAATCCTCGATGTTCCGCTTGCTGGCAGCCAAAGCGGCCACGCCCGCCCCGGGAAAGGAAATCTTGGAGGTGGAGGCAAAAAACAATACCTGGTCCTCTGTCCCTCGCTTGAGGCATTCCGCATACAAGTCCAGCAGCGTGTCAGGGGTATCCGTCAAATCATGGACACAGTAAGCATTGTCCCACATGATGCGGAAATCCTTGGCAGCAGGCTTCAAAGCAGCGAAACGCCGGACAGTTTCATCGGAATAGGTGATACCGGTGGGGTTGGAATACTTGGGCACACACCAGCAGCCCTTAATGGCCTCGTCGCCAGCCACCAGGCGTTCGATCAGATCCATGTCAGGCCCTGTCTTCAACATGGGCACGGGAATCATTTCAAAGCCGAAGTACTCCGTCACGGCAAAATGGCGGTCATAGCCGGGCGCCGGGCAAAGGAATTTAAGCTTTTCCTGCCTGCACCAGGGGGTACAGCCGCTGTAACCGTGAGTGTATCCTTGGGAAATGCAGTCAAACATCATTTGCAGGCTGGAGTTGTTCCCCAAAATGATCTGGTCCGCAGGAACTTCCAGCATCTTGCTGAAGATGGCGCGCATCTCCGGCAAACCGTTCCAAACACCGTAGTTCCGGCAGTCATCACCTTTGGAATTGGCAAACTCGCTGCGGGCGTGAAGGGCTTCCAGCACGCCCAGGGCCAGGTCCAGCTGGTCCGCGCAGGGCTTCCCCCGGGCCATGTTCAGGTTTAGATTCAGGCTTTGAAAGTCATCGTACTGCTGCTGGGCCTCCTGGTGGATCTGCCGCAATTCCTCAGTTGTTTTCGCCGCCAGCTTCATCACAACATCTCCTATATGTCAAAATTTCATTTGCATTATAAAGCTTTTCCCTTTTTCATTTTACGGGTGAAAACCTTTAATATTGTACCCTATCCCCCAAAATAATGCAAGAAAATTTTTGCGTCTTGCATTTTTTACGTTTTGCATGAACAAACCCTCTTTCACACACCTTTTCTGTGCAACCTTGCTCAAGTTGTGTCAAGGGGGGAATGGCGCCGCAAAAAAATTGTAGTTTCGCGGAAAGTGTGCTATAATAATACCCGTTTTGAGGCACGTTTGTTAAGACCAAGCAAAACATGGAAAAATACGGAGGGATTTTATGGGCGGATTTTTTGGCGTCGCTTCCAAAGAAGACTGTATGTTCGACCTGTTTTTCGGGACAGACTACCATTCCCATCTTGGCACCCGCCGGGCTGGCATGGCGGTATACAGCAGGGAAAAAGGGTTTGACCGTGCGATTCACAACATTGAAAACTCCCCGTTCCGGACGAAGTTTGACAAAGATGTGGCCAGCATGAAGGGCGGCCTGGGCATTGGCTGCATTTCCGACTACGAGCCCCAGCCCTTGATCGTGCGCTCCCACCACGGCACCTACGCCATCGTCACTGTGGGCAAGATCAACAACACGGATGAAATTTTGGAGCAGCTGTTTCAAAACGGGCACTCCCATTTCCTGGAAATGAGCGGCGGCGATGTGAACGCGACGGAATTGGTTGCCTCTCTTATCAACCAAAAGGAGAACTTGATCGAGGGTATCCAGTACGCTCAACAAGTCATCGATGGTTCCATGACCATGTTGCTTATGACGCCCAAAGGCATTTTCGCCGCCCGGGACAGATTGGGGCGCACACCGGTTGCCGTTGGTAAAAAGGAAGGAGCCTATTGCGTTTCTTTTGAAAGCTTTGCCTACCTGAACTTGGGGTACTCCTCGGAACGGGAACTGGGCCCCGGGGAAATTGTCATTGTCACGCCTGAGGGGGCGCAAACCTTGGCCCAGCCAGGCAAGGAAATGAAAATCTGCACCTTCCTGTGGGTGTACTATGGATACCCCTCTTCCTCCTACGAAGGAGTCAGTGTGGAGCAAATGCGCTACCGCTGCGGCGCTATGCTGGCCCGCCGGGATGATGCCCATCCCGACACGGTGGCCGGTGTGCCCGATTCTGGTACTGCCCACGCCATCGGCTATGCGAATGAATCCAGCATCCCCTTCTCCCGGCCCTTTATCAAATATACGCCCACTTGGCCCCGTTCGTTCATGCCCACCATACAGAGCCAGCGCAATCTCATCGCTAAAATGAAGCTGATCCCCGTCCACGAGCTGATCCAAGGGCGCAGCCTGTTGCTGATCGACGACTCTATCGTCCGGGGTACCCAGCTGCGGGAAACCACGGAGTTCCTGTACCAGAGCGGCGCGCGGGAAGTCCATGTGCGCCCAGCCTGCCCTCCCCTGCTGTACGGCTGCAAATACTTGAATTTCTCCCGCTCCACCTCTGTGATGGATCTGATCACCCGCCGTGTCATCAAAGAAATGACCGGCAGCGAGGCACCGGCCGATCTGGCCAAATACGCCGATCCGGAGAGCGGCGAATACAACGCCATGATTGAGTACATCGGCCAAAAACTGAATTTCACCTCCCTGCGCTACCACCGGCTGGACGACATGATCCAGTCTGTAGGCATTGACAAGTGCAAGCTGTGCACCTACTGCTGGGACGGCCAGGAATAAAGAGATCTACCGGAACACAGCAAAGGAGGCTGTTGCAAAAAGCAACAGCCTCCTTCTTTATTTCTATTTTTCTCTGCAATGGCTGGAACCCTTTAAAACTCAGCCACACCGGTGGTGCGCGGGAAAGGCAGCACATCGCGGATGTTGGAAATACCGGTGAGGTACATCACCAAACGCTCAAAACCGATGCCGAACCCAGCGTGCTTGTTGCCTCCAAAACGGCGCAGGTCCAAGTACCACCAGTAATCCTCTTCTTTGAGGCCCAGTTCCCGGATACGCTGGAACAGTACATCATAGCGCTCCTCGCGCTGGCTGGCACCCACCAGCTCCCCAATGCCGGGGACCAACAGGTCGGTAGCGGCGACCGTCTTGCCATCGTCATTGAGGCGCATATAGAATGCCTTGATCTCCTTGGGATAGTCGGTGACGAACACCGGCTTGCCAAAATGCTTTTCCGTCAGATATTTTTCGTGCTCTGTCTGTAAGTCGCAGCCCCAGCTGACTTGATACTCAAACTCGTCGTTATGCTGCTCCAAGATCTTCACAGCTTCCGTGTAGCTGACGCGCACGAAGTCGGAGTCTGCCACATGGCGCAGCCGCTCCAGCAGGCCCTTGTCCACAAACTGGTTGCAGAAGTCCATATCCTGGGGGCAGGTTTCCAGCACATAGTTGATGACGTATTTAATGGCAGCCTCGATAACATCCATGTCATCGGTGAGGTCTGCGAAAGCCATTTCCGGCTCGATCATCCAGAACTCGGCAGCGTGGCGCTGGGTGTAAGAGCGCTCCGCGCGGAAGGTAGGTCCAAAGGTATACACCTTGCCAAAGCCCATCGCCATGCATTCAGCTTCCAGCTGGCCGGACACTGTCAGCGATGTGGGCTTCTGGAAAAAGTCTTCCTTGTAGTTGACGGTGCCGTCCTCGTTCTTGGGCAGGTTTTCCAAATCCAGAGTGGTCACCTGGAACATCTCCCCGGCACCTTCACAGTCGCTGCCGGTAATGATGGGGGTGTTGGCATAGACAAAACCGTTCTCCTGGAAAAACTTGTGGATGCCAAACGCCGCCGCAGAACGCACACGGAATGCCGCGCTGTACAGGTTGGTGCGGGGGCGCAGGTGGGCAATGGAACGCAAGTACTCCACTGTGTGCCGTTTTTTTTGCAGGGGATATTCCGGAGAGGACGGGCCTTCCACCAAGATTTCCGCTGCGTGGATCTCAAAAGGCTGCTTGGCTTCGGGAGTGGCCAGCAATGTGCCGGTCACCTGGAGGGCAGCACCCACATTCTGGGAGGCGATTTCTTTAAAATTGCCGATCTTCCCTTCCTCAAACACCACCTGGACCCCTTTAAAGGAGGAGCCGTCGTTGAGGTCGATGAACCCCAGGGTCTTAGAGTCGCGGATGGAACGGGCCCACCCACAAACCGTGACGGTCTTCCCTTCATAGGAAGGGAGGTCTTTATAAAACGATGCCACTTCTTCTCTTTTCATATGCTGACACAGCCTTTTAGCTGTTCCCTCACTTTCTTTCCTAGGATATAGGTTTATCATACCCCAGCAGGATACCTCCTGGCAAGGGGAAAATGGGAAAACGTGCCGGATTTTCCAAAAACGGCAAAATCCGGATATACAGAAACGCACCCCACAACTGTGAGGTGCGTTTGCCTGTGGCGGAGAGGATGCGACTCGAACGCACAATGCCTTGCGGCACACCACATTTCCAATGTGGCTCCTTACCATTAGAATACCTCTCCATGTGGCGCTTGATTATTATATACGATTCCTTTTGAAAAATCAAGGGGTAATTTCAAAAATATCAAAGTTTTTTCTTTTCACCCCTCACTCCTCGGAACGTTTGTTAATTTTCGGTAAAGGCCCGCAGAATTTATCGTTAATTTTGGAAGAACCCATTTGAACATTCCCAGGGATTTTGGTATAATAAGCGGAAGTAAAATTCTTTTTTCTGTAGGAGGGATTCCTTTTGAATAAAAAAAGCGCTGCCCGTGCCGCCGCTGTCATTGAAATCGGCTCAAACAATGTGCGGATGCGCGTTGCCCAATGGGCAAAGGGCCAACTGGCAATCCTGGACCGGCTGGAATACCCAGTGAGCCTGGGACACGATGTGTTTACCAACGGAACCATCAGCTTTGACAGCCTGCGGGAGCTTTCCAGTGTGCTTTCAAAGTTTTCCTCGGCTCTCCAATCATATAACATTGACAAGCCAAAGGCAATCTCCTGCACCGCTTTGCGGGAAGCAAAAAACCAGGCGTTGGTGGTAGATCAGTTGAAAGTGCGCAACGGGCTGGAAGTCACCGTGTTGGAAGACAGCCAGGAAAAGGCCTATATCTATAAAGAAGTTATCCAGCGCTTGGAAGGCACCCCGCTGCAACAGGGGAATACCGCGATTGCCTACGTGGGTTCTGGCAGCATCGGCATGGCTGTTTACGATGGGCAGCGGGTGGTTTACTCCCAGAACATCCCCATGGGCGCCCTGAAACTCCACGACGCGCTGCACCACCTGAACCGGGAATCGGAAGACCTCTATTACATTGTGGAAGAATATCTGGATACCATTTTCAACCGCATTGCCATTTCTAAATTCCAGGTGCGCAACCTGGTTCTGACCGGTTCCCAATTGGAGCTGGTGGCGAAGCTTTGCGAAGCAAAGAAAGCCGGTTTTCCCTATCAGATCAGCGTGAAAAAGCTTTCTGCTTTGTACCAGTCCATCCGTAACACCACTACGGAAAATATTTCCAACCGCTTTGGTATCACCGAAGAGCAAGCAGCCCTGCTGTACGCCTCTCTGGCCATCTACAACGCCTTGCTGCGGTTCTGCCCACAGGCGGAAAACGTCATCTCACCGCCGGTGGACATTTCCGAAGCCATCCTGCGTTACCTGCTGGTCCCCAAAGCCGACCGGGACCTGGCCACCTACTTGGAAGAAAGCGCCATTGCCTGCGCGCAGACCACTGCCAAGCGGTTTGGCTGCAATCCGGACCACTCCAGCCGTACCGGCGAGATCGCCTGTGAGATCTTTGACAAGCTGAAAAAAGTTCACGGCCTGGACCCTTCCAAACGGCTGCTTCTGGAATTGGCGTCGATCCTGCACAGCTGCGGCAGCTTTGTCAATGTACGGCAGCACAACCAGTGCACCTATGACTTGATCAAGGGTATGGACATCTTTGGACTGCGCCAAAGCGAGGTGTTGGAAACCGCCTTTGTGGCCGGGAGCGTCTCCCATACCCTCTTTGCGGAGGAGAATCCGCGGTTTGCTTGGCTTCCTAACGGGGAGAGGATCGTCATTTCTAAGATGGCCGCCATCTTCCGCTTGGCAAACGCCCTGGACAAGTCCCACCGGCACAAACTGCGGGATCTGAAGATCCGCCTGGAGGATGACCGGGTGCTGTTCAAGGCCAAAGCAGCGGACAACACCCTGCTGGAACGGTGGGCTTTTGAGGAGTCGGCCCAATTTTTCAAAGAAGTGTTTGGGCTTTCCCCCGAACTTTCCATTAAATTCGATTTGATATGAGGTGTGACCCATGGCAGACAAGAAAATGCCCTATTACAACCGGGAACTGAGCTGGATGGATTTTAACGCCCGGTGCCTGGAGGAAGCCCTGCGCAAAGACAATCCCCTGATGGAGCGGCTGCGTTTTTTGTCCATCACCGGCTCAAACCTGGACGAGTTCTTCATGGTCCGGGTAGCCGGGGTAAAGGACCAGGTGAACTCAGGCTACAAACAAAAAAGCAACAGCTTTGACTTGCCACCCCAAGAGCTCCTCCCCCTGCTGGAAGAGAAGACCCACCGCTTTATGGAGCGGCAGTACTCCTGCCTGCACCGGTCCATTGTGCCTGCGCTGGAAAAGCAGGGCATCCGCTTCCTTTCCGTGGAGGAGATGGATGAGAAGCAAAAAGCCTACCTCTCCCAATACTTTCAAAGGGTACTGTTCCCAGTGCTCACTCCCTTGGCGGTGGATGGCAGCCGCCCCTTCCCCCTGCTGGGAAACAAGACGCTGAATCTTGCAGTTTGCCTGATGAGCAAGGAACACCACAAAGAGGAGGAAAAGGTGTTTGCCATTGTGCAGGTGCCCTCCATTCTCCCCCGTTTCCTGGAACTGCCTTCCGACGAGGGACGGGAGTTTACCCTGCTGGAGGACGTGATCATCCACAACCTGGCCGGCCTGTTTGAGCTCCACGACATTGTGGCTGCCTGCCCCTTCCGGGTAACCCGCAATTCCGATTTGGAGATCGACGAAGAGGCCGAGGACTTCATGAGCGAAGTGAAGAAGTCCATTAAAAAACGGAAGCGGGGCGCTCCCGTCCGGCTGGAACTGCTCAACAAGTGCAGCCCTGATATCAAAAGCTTCCTCATTGAGATGCTCAACATCAAGAAAAACGAGATCTACGAGCTGCCCGGGCCCCTGGATCTGACCTTCCTCTCCAAATTTGCTGGGGTAAAAGGCTTTGAGTCCATGTGCTTCTCCCCCATCCGCCCGGTGAATCCCCCCGCTGACTTCTGGGGCTACACAGATATCTTCCAGGCCATCCGGGAAAAGGACCGGATGGTCCACCACCCCTACGAAAGCTTCGACGTGGTAGTGCGCTTTATCGAGCAGGCCGCGGAAGATGAAAACGTGTTGGCCATCAAGCAGACGCTGTACCGCGTTTCAGGCAACTCCCCCATTGTGGCGGCGCTGATCAAAGCTGCGGAAAATGGCAAGCAGGTCACCGTGCTGGTGGAGTTAAAAGCCCGTTTTGACGAGGAGAACAACATCAACTGGGCCAACAAGTTGGAAAAGGCCGGCTGTCACGTTATTTATGGCTTGCAGGGTTTGAAAACCCACTGTAAGATCGCCTTGGTGGTCCGCCAGGAAGAGGACGGCATCCGCCGTTACCTGCACCTGGGCACCGGCAACTACAACGACTCCACTGCCAAGATCTACACGGATATGGGCTTGTTCACTTGCAACAGCCAGTACGGCGCCGACGCCTCCTCCCTGTTCAACGTGATCACCGGCTATTCCCGCCCTCCGGAGTACCGTCACTTTGTGGTTGCCCCCCACACCATGCGGCCATTCTTCTGCCGGATGATCAAAAACGAAACGGAGAACGCCAAAAAGGGCCTGCCCAGCGGCATCACCGCCAAGGTGAATTCCTTGGTAGACCCGGAGATCATCTCCCTGCTGTATGAGGCCTCCCAGGCAGGTGTTCCTGTGAAACTGATTGTACGGGGCATCTGCTGTCTGATCCCTGGCCTGGAAGGGGTCAGCGAAAACATCACGGTCATCAGTGTGGTTGGCCAGCTTTTGGAACACAGCCGCATCTTCAAGTTTGAAAACGCCGGCAACCCCAAAGTCTACATGGGCAGCGCCGACTGGATGCCCCGCAATTTGGACCGCCGCATTGAGCTGGTGTTCCCCATTGAAGAGGAAGAGCTGAAACAACGGGCTTTCAATACGTTGGACATCCTTCTCAACGACAACACCAATGCCCGTATGATGCTTCCAGACACCAGCTACCAGCACGTGAGCCGGCGGGGCAAAACCACCTGCACGGCACAGCTAACCTTCTACCGCATGGCCCAGGAACGCCTGAAGGCAAAACAAGAAGTGGAAAAGGACAGCCCACTGATCCCCATCCACTCTGCGGAGGAAGCGGGAAACGCTTGACAGGTATGGATTCTCTGGTAAAATGAAACATAGGCAAGCCTATGTAATTCGGGGAAAAATGATTCAGAAAGGACGGTAGATTGCATTGAAACGAGTGGGGATTTTAACCAGCGGCGGCGATTGCCAAGGTTTAAACGCGGCTATTCGCGGCGTTGCAAAAGGATTGTATGAGGAATTTGGAGAAGATGTCGAGATCTATGGCATAAAAGATGGTTACAAGGGCCTTATTTTCGGCGAGTATAAAAAGATGAACGAGTCGGATTTCTCTGGCATCCTCACCTTGGGCGGCACGCTTTTAGGCACTTCCCGCCAGCCCTTCAAAACCATCCGGGTCATCGACGAGAACAGCGTGGACAAAGTGAAGTCCATGAAAGACAACTACAAAAAGATGAAGCTGGACTGCCTCATTATTTTAGGCGGCAACGGCACCCAGAAAACCGCCAACCTGCTGAGCCAAGAGGGCCTGAATGTGATCCACCTGCCCAAGACCATTGACAACGATATCTGGGGCACGGATATCACCTTTGGTTTCCACAGCGCGGTGGAGATCGCCACCAATGTCATTGACTGCATCCACACCACCGCTACCTCCCACGGGCGGATCTTCATTGTGGAAGTGATGGGCCACAAGGTCGGATGGCTCACCTTGTCCGCAGGCATCGCCGGCGGCGCCGACGTGATCCTGCTGCCTGAGATCCCCTATGACATCAACAAAGTGGCCAAGACCCTGAACAACCGCATTGAGAAGGGCAAGAAATTCTCCATTTTGGCGGTGGCAGAGGGTGCTATCTCCAAGGAAGAGGCCGCGCTTTCCAAAAAGGAATTTAAAAAATCCCGGGCCGATTTCCCCCACCCATCCATTGTGTACCGCATCGCAGAAGAACTGTCGGAGAGGATCGACAACGAGATCCGCGTATGTGTCCCCGGCCATTTCCAGAGGGGCGGCAGCCCCTGCGCTTACGACCGTGTGCTGTGCACCCGGTTGGGAGCCACGGCGGCCCGGTTTGTCAAAGAAAAGACCTTCGGCGTGATGGTGGGCATGGTCAATGGGCAGTGCGTCCCCGTGCCCCTGAAAGACGTAGCTGGCAAGTTGAAGTCTGTTCCTTTGGATTGCGATGAGATCAAAGCTGCCCGCCAAATCGGCATCAGCTTTGGCGACTGACCGCCTATTCAAACAAGCGCACCCGGCGGGGATTTCCTGGCCGGGTTCCGCTATTTCACTGAGAAAGGAAACGATGCAAAGATGGAATTTTCCGTCAGCCTATACAGTTTTGCCAGCGAACTCCGCAAAGGAGGAATCACTCCCGTGGAGTGTGTCTTCGCCGCCAAAGACTTGGGCTTTGACGCTGTGGAAGCCGTGGATTTTATCAATTTTGATTGCCCATTGGAAGAGCGGGAAGCCAAGGCCTTGGAACTGAAAGAGGCCGCAGACCGCTGTGGCCTGAAGATTTCTTCGCTGGCTGTGGGGGCCGACTTCCTCAACGGCTGCAGCGGCGATACCGCCCAGGAAATCCAGCGGGTAAAGGGCTGGGTGGAGATCGCCGTCCTTCTGGGAGCTCCCAGGATGCGGCACGACATCACCCAGGGGTACTCTAGGGATTCCGGGAAATACCAGAGCTATGAAAGCTTGCTTCCGGCCTTAGCCACCGCTGTGTGGGAAGTGGCCGACTATGCTGCCGCCAGAGGCGTGATGACCATGACGGAAAATCATGGCTTTTTCTCCCAGGATTCCCAACGGGTGGAAGCTTTGTACAACGCGGTAGGGCACCCAAATTTTGGGTTGTTGTGCGACATAGGGAATTTCCTCTGTGCCGACGAAGACCCGGCCCAAGCTGTGGCTAAGGTAGCCCCCTACACCCGGTATGCCCATGCCAAAGATTTTATTTACAAGCCCTTTTACGGTGAAAATCCAGGCGAAGGTTCTTTTCAGACCCGGGGCGGCAACTTCCTGCGGGGGACCATTATCGGTCAGGGAAATGTGCCGGTGAAGCAGTGCCTCCACCTGCTGAAAGCCGCTGGGTTCGATGGCACCATTGCCGTGGAGTTTGAAGGCCTGGAACCTGCCTTAGACGGGCTGCGCATCGGCTTGAATAATTTGAAACAGTATTGGAGTGAAGTGTAATGTCCGTAAAAGACGTATTTCTCGACTTGATCTCTTACAACACCGGTTCTGACGAAACCACCGGCACCACACCCAGCACCCCCGGGCAGAAAGTCTTGGGCGCGCACATCGTGGAGGTTATGAAGTCCATGGGCATGGAAGACGCCCACATGGACGAAAACGGTTATGTGTACGGCACTGTGCCCGCCACCGAGCCCCGGAAAAACACCGTGGGCTTTATTGCCCATATGGACACCTACGGCGGCGTTTCCGGGGAGAACATCCATCCCCAGATTATTGAAAACTATGGCGGCGGCGACATCGCCCTGGGCACCAGCGGCCTGACCCTCTCACCAGAGGCATCTCCGGAGCTCACTAAGCACGTGGGCAAAACCCTGATTACTACCGACGGCACCACTTTACTGGGCGGCGACGACAAAGCCGGCGTGGCGGAGATCCTCTGCGCGGCGGCGGAGATCTTGAAAGAGTGCAAGCCCCACGGCACTGTGAAGATCGGCTTTACCCCGGACGAGGAAATCGGCCAGGGCGCCGATCACTTTGACGTGGAAGGCTTTGGCTGCGATTATGCCTATACTGTGGACGGCGGCTCCTTGGGCGGCCTGGACTATGAAAACTTCAACGCGGCCTCCGCTGTGGTGGAAGTGGAGGGCTTTTCCACCCATACCGGCGGCGCCAAAGGCCGGATGATCAACTCCATGAAGGTGGCTATGGAATATTGTGACCTGCTGCCCAAGGGCCAGGTGCCGGAGCTCACCGAGGAGCGCGAGGGCTTTATCCACCTGGATTCCATCAAGGGCACCGTCACCCATACCACCATGCAGTTCATCATCCGGGACCACGACAAGGAACTGTTCCTGCAAAAGAAGGAACTGATGGGCCAGGCAGCCTCCTACATCAACGTCAAGTACCCCTCTCAGCCTTTGACCCTTACTGTGAAAGACAGCTACTATAACATGAAGGAGCAGATCATCCCCCGGATGGACATCATTGAGAACATGGAGCAGGCCATGCGGGAAAACGGTGTGGAACCCCACTCCTCCCCTGTGCGGGGCGGCACGGACGGCGCCCGGCTTTCCTTTATGGGCCTTCCCTGCCCCAACATCTGCACCGGCGGCGGCAATGCCCACGGCAAGACAGAATATGTGGTGCTGGAGGATATGGAAACCATTAAAGACATCATCAAGAGTGCCATCTACAACGTGGAATAAGTGGGAAAGGAAACGCCTATGCTTCGATTTGGAACAGTCGGCTCTGGATGGATCGCGGACGAGTACATCCAAGGGGCCAAGGACAGCGGCCTGTGGGAATTGACAGCGATCTATTCCCGGACGCAGCAGCGGGCCCAGGAATACGCTGCCCGACACGGCGCCCCCCTTACTTTTACAAGCCTGGAGGAAATGGCCTCTTCCGATGCGCTGGACGCAGTGTACATCGCTACCCCCAACGCCCTGCACTATGAGCAAAGCAAGCTCTTTTTACAGCACGGCAAGCACGTCATCTGCGAAAAGCCCCTCTGTGCCCAAGCTGATAAGGTGCAGGAACTGCAAGCCATTGCCCAGGAACATGGGGTGGTATTCTTAGAAGCCATTATGTTCCTCCACCTGCCCCAGAGGAAACTACTGGAAGAAACCTTGGCAAAGCTTGGGAAGCTTTCCATGGTAAAGCTGGACTTCTGCCAGCGCTCCTCCAAACTGGACGGCTACTTGAGCGGACATCTGCCCAACATCTTCAACCCTGCTATGGAGGCGGGCGCCCTGATGGACCTGGGCGTGTACTGTGTGTATCCGGCGCTAACGCTGTTCGGCCAGCCGGACAGCTTCACCATTGACCCTCAAATGCTGGACAGCGGTGTGGACGGTGCCGGCATCATGACGCTGCGGTATCCGGACAAGCTGGTGACCTTGACCTACTCCAAGCTGGGGCAAGCCGGCGCCAACAGCGATTTCCAAGGGACAGAGGGCACCCTTTCTGTAGAATCCATTTCCAGGATCGCGGGCCTGTCCCTGTGGCGGAAAGACGGTACCGTAGAGCAACTCTACGGAAACGATGAAAAATACAAACTGATGGGATGGGAAGCCAAAGACTTTTACCGGTACATCACCCAGCCGGAAGCTTCTGCCCAGGAATATCAGCGTTGCAGCCAACTGAGCTTGGCCGTGTCCACCTTGATGGAACAGGCTCGGAAACAAGCGGGAATCGCCTTCCCCAGCGATTTGGCGTAAAGAATCAAAAAAGAGAACGGAGAGTTTCCCAAAAGGAAGCTCTCCATTTTTTATGGACTATTCTGCAATGATGTATGGCTCTACCTTTTGAAAGATCTTCTCCCCAATGCCGGATACCTCCATGATCTCTTCAATATCGTAGAAGCCGCTGTTGACCTCCCGATAGTCAATGATCCGCTGGGCAATGGCAGGACCCACACCGGGCAGCAGGTCAAGCTCCTCCAGCGTGGCGGTATTGATATTGATGCTTTTCTCCACCAACACTTCCTGGGGCCCTTCGGGATCCGGCTCTTCCAATTCCTCCTCTGGGAAGGGAGTGCCTACAGCAACATACAGAGGAGTAGGCGAAGCTTCCGCCGGGACAGCTGACGCCTCCCCGGTAGACTCAGGTGCAGGTGTGGCGGATACCACCACCTGATAAAACTGGATAGGCTGCACGGAATATAACCCGATGAGAACTGCCGCAGTAATAGCAGCTGCCGTCAGCAGCAGGGTCAAACGGAATTTCGTTTCCCTATCCATACAAGTCACACTTCCTTTAACTTTTCCAGGAACTGGGTAAAATACAAGGGCAACGGCGCCTCAAATTCACAATATTCCCCGGTACGTGGATGGACAAAGCCGATTTTCCCCGCATGAAGGCACTGCCCTCCGAGGGAAGCGATGACTTTCTTCGGGCCGTAAACAGGGTCGCCTGCCACAGGGTGGCCTAAAAACGCCATATGGACCCGGATCTGGTGGGTGCGCCCTGTTTCCAGCCGAAGGCGAAGCTGGGTAAACCCTTGAAAACGCTTCACCACCCAAAAATGGGTGACAGCCCGCCGGGCCGATGGTGAGTGGGGCAGCACTGCCATTTTCTTCCGGTCGGTAGGATGGCGGCCCAAAGGCTGGTCCACCAAGCCGCTGTCCTCTTTGAAAGATCCATACACCACCGCGCTGTATTCCCGGGTAAAAGTGTGGGCTTGGATCTGCTCCGCCAAACGGGTGTGGGAAAAATCATTTTTTGCAACCATGAGAAGGCCGCTGGTGTCCTTATCGATCCGGTGGACGATCCCCGGCCGGGCCACCCCGTTGATCCCCGAGAGGGAATCCCCACAATGGTACAGCAGGGCGTTTACCAAAGTACCGTCTTCGTGTCCAGGGGCGGGATGCACCACCATCCCTTTTGGTTTGTTCACCACCAACAGGTCGTCATCTTCATACACAATTTCCAAAGGGATGTTCTGAGGCACCACCTCCAGCGGGCGCACCTCCGGCAACTTCACTTGCACCTCGTCCCCCTGCTTAAGTTTGGCGCTTTTTGTAAGAAGCTTCCCTTGGCAGGTGACACACCCTTTTTCGATCAAGTTCTGCACTGCGGAACGTGTCATGCCCTCCAAAGCAGCGGAAAGAAGCTTGTCTACCCGCTGGCCAGGTTCTTCCACAAAGATGGTCACCACACGGCTCATGGCTCTTCCTTTCCTTTGGTGTCCTCCTCGCTGCGGGTAAAGAACAACACGTGGATCACGAACATGACCGCGCCGACGGTAATGCAGCAATCCGCGAAATTGAAAATATAATCGAAAAAGAGCACGTGGATAAAATCTACCACAAAGCCATAGGCGATGCGGTCTATCAAGTTGCCGATCCCTCCGGCGATCAACAGCGCGGAAGTGGCATAGCTGAAAAAGGTGTGGCGCTTATAGCGGAACAGCAACACGGCAATCGCCACAGTCGCCGCCACAGTGATGGGAACCACAAGCCACATGATATTCTTAAACAGCCCAAAAGCCGCCCCGGTATTTTCCACATAGGTAAATTCCAACAGCCCAGGGATCACTGTTACAGTTCCCATGGGTTTAAGCTTGGTCAACACGAAATATTTGATAATCTGGTCCATGGCCAACAGGATAGCCGCCACAACGATCACCGCAACCGCAGTGAAAGTATTCCGGTTCTTGCATTCCGATTTCAAAACAATCCCCTTTTCCAAAACAGCCGTTCAGAAAGGGGCTGTTGCAAACTCGCAGCAGCCCCGCATTCTTTCTGGATTTCAGCAAAAGCTGCTCTTCGCGTCACGTTCAGCGGCCTTTGCCAGAGTATTTGGCTGTTCCTCTGTTATCTTTTCCGTCTTTTGTTGCCCAAATCCACGTTGTCCCCAAATTCCAAGTTGCTGAAATGAGAGGCCTTCTCTTTCTGCAGCGATTCGGGGATGTCGGAATAGGCTTTCAAGTCAATGCCCACCTGAGAGAGGTCGTCATCATCGGGGTGGTACCCACGGCCGTCCTCCAGCTGTTCCCGGCTCAGATCCACTTTGTCGTGGAGAGAAGGAGCAGCCTCCTGGGCCTTCCGTGGCGCCGGCTGCCGCACGGGCTGGGGCTTCGGCTGTACCACAGGCTGGGGTTCTTCCCGCTGCTGGGGAACCAGCTGCGGTTCCGGCTGGGGTTCTGCTTCCCGCACTGGCTCCCGGACGGGTTCCGGGTCCGCGGGGACGGGCTGCTCTTCATAGGCAGGGACCTCCGCCTTTTGGACAGGCTCTTTCACCCGGAAACTGGGGATGTGATTGATGCTCTCCAAATGTTTTTTATACATCTCCAACAAGGATACCCGGAAAGCAGAAACCTGGCGTTTCATCTCTTCCAGCTCACTGCGCTTCTGCTCCACCTGGTTGGCATACTCCCGGGCAGCCCGGGCAGCGTCATCCCGGGCGTTTTCCAAGATCTTCTTGGCGTTTTCCTCCGCATCAGCCATCATAACCGCCGCTTTGCCCTTGGCGTCCTGTAGGGCCTCTTTCCCCATACGCTGGGCGCTGAGGATGGCTTCTTTGATGCCGTCTTCCTCTTCCCGGTAAGACTCGATCTTCTGGGCAAGGATCCCCAGTTTTTTCTGGAGTTCGCTGTTCTTAACCTTCAGCTCGGCAACCTGCCTGTTCAGCTCTTCCGTCTGCTGGTTTTGCTGCGCACATTGTTGTAAGGCATCGTCCCTTTCAGCCTGAAGCTGCGTGAAAGACTCCACCACTTCATCGATAAAGTTATCTACGTCTTCCGGCTTATAACCGGAAAAACCCGCTTTTCCAAAGCTTACCTCATTTATTTCTTTTACGGTCAACATTTGGAAGTCCCCCTTATTGATATTTCCTGCATTTCACCACAAGACGCCCTTTACTGGTCAAAGGTCCCAATTGATCCACTAGAAACCTGCCCTGCCTTCTCACGGAAAGCAGGTCGCTTTCTTTTACCCGCTGGGAAACAGACAGCGTTTCCCGATGGTTTACGGAAACCATCCCGGCTGTAATCAGCCCAGCGGCTTTTTCACGGCTGGTACGGCAGGCAAAAGCCACCAGGCAGTCCAGCCGGTCAGAGGCCACCACGCCGCTCATCGGGAGAAACTCCCGGGCGCCGGGCAACGGCCCTTTCCAAGCGAGGGAAGCCTTTACCCCCACCCGGCCAATTTTTTGAATATTCCGGAGGAAATATTCCCCCATCTCTTCCCGAAGGAACGCCACGCACACGCCTTCCCCTACCAAAATGTCCCCCACAACATCCCGCTGGACGCCCAAGGCCATAAACGAACCCAAGAAGTCGCGGTGAGTAAGCTTATCGCCGCTGCGGTAAGTGAGTGCCAGGGACACAATGGGAAAACAAGCTGGATCCGGCTCCATGTAATCGGGAAAGAACCCCAGCATCACACGCTCGGCATTTTCGTGGCCGCCCCAAAACAAAATGGCCGCCTCCCGCCGGTGGGCCAGGTAATCCTGGCAAAAGGCCGCCTGTGCCTCATCTAAAAACCCTAAAAAACACGGGCGTTTCCGCGCCAACCGGAGGTGATCCTCCAACCGGGCTGTAAGCAGTTGCTGTTCACTGGTCATCGCCGTTAGAAATAGAGGCCGTTGTTTTCCAGCTCATCCAGCACGTCGTCGCCGGTGAGGTCCACATTGTACGGCGTGATGATAAAAGTATTGGTGGCCACACGCTTGATCTTGCCGTTGTTGGCATAGGCCACACCGCTTAAAAAGTCCACGATGCGCCGGGAAACCTCTTTCTCGGTCTTCTCCAAATTGAGCACCACCGTGTGGCGCTTTAACAGCTCGTCAGCGATAGCGCGGGTTTCTTCGCCAAAGGAGATGGGCTTAAACAGCACCACCTGCAACTGGGCTTTCGCATTGATATTTACCACACGGTTCCCGCCGGAACTATCGCTGCGGGGGGCAAAATCTGAAAACGAGTATGTGGAAGAGCGGCGCGACTCGCCAAAGCTGCTGCTCCGGCTGCTGGTTTCCTGCTCTTCCGGCTCATCATAGTACTCTTCATATTCGTCATCTGGCGGATTCCACATCTTTTGAAGCTTATCAACCAATCCTGCCACGATACGTTACCTCCTAATCGGAATTTAGCGCTGGGGATATTCCCTTTTTCCAAACAGCGAGGAACCCACCCGCACCATAGTGGCCCCGCAGGCGATGGCCTCCGCAAAATCGGAGGACATCCCCATGGATAGGCAATCCATAGATACATTATCCATTTTTTTAGCGCCTATGTCAACATAAGATTGCCGCACAGCGGAAAAATAGGCGCAAAGCTGGGAGATATTGCCGCAAATGGGCGGAATTGCCATGAGGCCCTTCACCCGGATCCCCGGCAGTGTGCAGATCTCATCCACACACTCCAGCAACGCCTCCGGCAGAACGCCTCCTTTGCTTTCTTCCCGGCCAATGTTTACCTCCACCAGCACGTCCATGGTGGTGTTGTTCCGCTGGCAAAGGCGGGAGATCTCTTTTGCCAACTTTACGCTGCCCACAGACTGGATGCAGCTGACTTTGCCCATCAGGTACTTCACCTTGTTGGTTTGCAGCTGGCCGATAAACTGGATATCACACCGCTCTTTGTGCAGGCCGTCATACTTATCTAAAAGCTCCTGGACGCGGTTTTCACCTATGCAGGCAAGCCCCTTCTCAATGGCGTGGTTGACCACCTCGAGAGGCACCGTCTTGGTGGCAGCCAGCAACGTGATATCCTGGGCGCTGCGGCCGGATTTCTCCGCGGCCCGGGCAATCTCCTCCAAAATGCGGGGGTAATTTTCATCAAAAATTTGGAACCGCTCATTCCATGATTTTTCCATCGTAAAGATCCGTCCCTTCTACCACGACTTGGTCGTACAGCTGGATGGTGGAACTTGTCACCAGCATCTCTTGTTCCGATGAGGAAAGCTCTGTTTTGCAAATGGCGTAGCCGTTTACAGAGTGGTCGGAAAACACCTGGACAAACTGGAGCTTTCCCCCATAGAGCACATACACGCCCTTGACATTCTCTTGCACGTTTGTGACCGTGTTCCCGTCCTCATCGGTGGTGGTGTATTCCACATCCTCAAAATGGATGGCCTGTTCATTGACCAGCACGCCGGAATAAGTGGCCACTGTCACTTGGATAGCCTCGTTGCGAACGGCGGCAATGTCCGAGTCCATGTAGGAACACCGGAAAACCACCACGGTGTTGCCGCTCTCCTCATCCCGGTTTTTTGCCACCACTTCCGCAGGGATCTGCTCGGTACTGGCAAAGGGGATATCCAAGTATACCTGGGTCACATCCTCAAAGCGGACGATCTCATTTTCGTCAAATATGCAAGCCACATACCAATTGAAATCGCCGCAGATCTTTCCCACCGCCCCCAGGTTCTCTCCTGGCTTTGCCAGAAGCTCTTCCACCTGGGGGACCGTAAGATGTTCCACCTCTTTCATATCCACCGCGTTTTCCAAGCCGTCCGCTGTGCTGATAAAATACCCGGCTTCCGGTGCCTCAATAGTCCCAATGGAAGCGCCGCCCTGGCTATCCAAAGCATCCTTCTGGCTTTGCAGCTGGCTGATCCGCTGGGCTAGATCCTCCGGGCTCTCCTCGCCGGTAATCAGCCGGCGGCGGGTCAAGGCGCTGAGGAGGGTCTCCTTCCAAGAAGCCAAATTGGAAAAATCATTCTGGTTGACCCCTTGGGCAACGTCCTCAATGGCGGAATAGATCTGCCCGCTGAGCAGGGAGGGATTGGCCACAAAGTAATCTGCCGGCTGAGCCAAGGCCTCCAAGCTTTCGATCTCTTTTTCCAAGCGTTCCTTTTCCCGTTGGGCAGAGGCATCGTTCTCGGTGGAAAAGACATCCGCGATCACACCGCCTTTGGCCACCCGTGTGCCGTCCGCCACACGGTAACTCAGCACCCCGGACACAGTTTCATCGATCACCGTTTCCTTGCGGATCACAAAGCCTTCCGTTTGCAGCACATCCGACACCTGCCCATACATGGCAGTTTCTGTTTGGAAAGCGTGGTGGGTGACCTGGAACACTTGATATCCCACATAAAGCAGCACCAGGACGGCCAAAATCACAGCACCTATGGTGCGTATCTTTTTACTGTTCACACGCCACGCCTCCTTTCCAAACGCCCCACTTCCCTAACAGCTGCAAGCTTGCCTGAAGCAGCTCCTCTTTTGTGGGATAATCGTCAATGTACAAAAACGCCGTCTGCTCTTCCCGTTTGAACCAGGTGATCTGCCGTTTGGCATAGCGGCGGCTCTCCCGTTTGATATTCTCCAATGCTTCTTCCAAGGGAACTTCCCCGCGGAAATAGGGGAACAACTCCTTGTAGCCGATGGCCTGGGCCGCTGTGGGGATGTTCCCTGCCTCTTGGCATCGTTGGAAGAAGCCGTGAGCCTCCTCTAAAAGCCCCTGCTCCACCATCCGGTCTACCCGCAAGCCGATGCGGCGGTAGAGGGTTTCCCGGTCCCGGTAGCACAGGCAGAGCATCCCGTACCGGTAAGGGGACTGGGCTGTTTGAGAACGCTCCGCTTGGGCGGAAAATGGTTCCTTGCAAAGCTCCATATATTCCAGTGCCCGGATCACGCGTTTCAGGTTGTTGGGGTGGATTTCCCCGGCCGCTTTGGGATCCAGCCGCTGCAAGCGTTCATAGAGGGCTTGGGGCCCCTGCTCCTGGGCCTCTTGGAAAAGCCGTTGACGCACCCCCTCGTCCCGTCCATTCTCCTCAAAGGAAAAGCCCCGCAAAAGGCTCCTGGCATAAAGGCCGGTCCCGCCCACCAAAATGGGCAGTTTCCCCCGGCTGTGGATCTCCCGGATGGTCTTTCCAGCCAGTCCCACATAATCCGAAACACTGAAAGGCTGCTCTACCTCTAAAAAGCCGATCAAGTGGTGGGGCGCCGCGGCCAGCTCCTGGGGAGTGGGCTGTGCCGTGCCGATGGGAAGGCCCTGGTAGATCTGCATGGAATCGCAGGAAACGATCTCCCCACCCACCCGGCGGCAAAGTTCGATACCCAATTCTGTTTTACCGGTGGCAGTGGGCCCCACAACCGCTGCCACCGGCAACTTTTCAAGCCCACCCATGGTTACACCCGGCCAAACTGCCGTTCTACATCACGGCGGCGAAGAAGGATGTACACCGGGCGTCCATGGGGGCAATAGCGCACATCCGGATTTTCCTCCAGCTCCCGGGCCAAGGAGATCATCTCCTCCCGGGTGATGGAATCCCCGGCCTTCATGGCAGCCCGGCAGGCTACGTTGTGGTATACCCAATCCAGGTGTTCCGTAGTCATGCGGTTTTTCATAGACGCTAAGTAGCCGGCAATCTCCATCACAGACTCCGCCGCGTCTTGGCCGTTCAAAAGCAGCGGCGCAGACCGCACCAGGACAGTGCCCGCGCCGAAATCCTCCACCTCAAACCCGGCCTGGGAGAAATCTTCCAAATGGCTCAGCACCGCGGAATACTCGTCTTTATCCAAAGTGACGGTAACCGGTTCCAGAAGGGTCTGGGCTTCCCCACCGGCATTTTCCCGCTTCAGGCGCTCGTAAAGCAAGCGCTCGTGGGCAGCGTGCTTGTCAATGAACATCAGTTCCTCTTGGCTGTATTCCACGATGAGATAGGTGCCGAACGCCTCCCCGATCACCCGGGAGTGGAACTCCCGAAGGGGCGCTCTCGGCGCCGGCGCAGTGGGCGCCTCTTCCACAGGAAGGGGCGGTGCCTCCGGCGTTTCAGCGGGGATGGGTTCCGCCTGCGGCTGAGAGGGTGTTTCCAAGGCCCGCAAGACAGGGGTATTTGGCTCCGGCTGCGGGGCGGCATCCAGAACACGTTCCAAATATCCGGAAAATCCGGAAAAATCCTTGGCCGGAACAGCGCTGTCCCGCAGTATCACCGGCCCCGTGGAAGGCTCAGATGGACACTCCTGTGGCCGGATCGCCCGAGGGGAAGCTGCCGGGTCAACCAGCGGTTGGGATGCAGATGGTTTCGCCGGCTGTGAAGGCCGCTGAGGGGGCAGTTCCATACGCAGTTGTTCCTTGCGCTCCAACACCGGGGCATAGGGGTTCACCTGGGGTTGCTTCCATTCCATGACTTTCGGCTTATCCCCAGCGTGGAGGGCAGATTTCACCCCGTGGTACACCGCATCGAAAATAGGACGTTCATTGACAAAGCGCACTTCCAATTTTGCCGGGTGGACATTCACATCTACAGCGCTGAAGGAAAGGTGCATATGCAGCACGCAGGCGGGGAACTTCCCCACCATGATGGAGCCTTTATAGGCCTCTTCCAAAGCAGCCATTGCTGTGCGGCTGCGGATATACCGGCCGTTGATAAAAAAGTTCTGCATACTCCGGTTGGGGCGGCTGGAGGTGGGGGCGCTGATGTAACCTTGCACCTTCACATGGCCCAGTTCGTAGTTGACCGGGATCAGGGCGGAGGAAAACTCCCGGCCATACACCGCATAGATAGTGGAAGAAAGCTTGCCATCCCCCGGGGTGTGCAGCTGTTCCTTGCCGTCCCGGATGAACCGCACGGAAATCTCCGGATGGGACAGGGCCAACTTATCCAGGATGCCCGCCACAGAGTTACCTTCGGTGGAATCTTTCTTCAAAAACTTCATCCGGGCGGGGGTGTTGTAAAACAAGTCCCGCACCAGGATGGTGGTGCCCTCCGGGCAGCCTGCCTCTTCCAAGGTAGGCTCTTCCCCTCCGCCGCAGGTATAGCGCACCCCGGCGACAGCCCCTGCCGTACGGGTGAGCAGCTCCACGTGGGCCACAGCGGAGATAGAGGCCAAAGCCTCCCCACGGAACCCCAGGGTGGCAATGGAATTCAAGTCGTCCTCCTGGTTCACCTTGCTGGTGGCATGACGCAAAAAGGCGGTGGGCACGTCCTCTGCGGCAATGCCGCAGCCGTTATCCGTCACCCGCATAAAGGCGATGCCTCCCCGGCGGATCTCCACTGTGATGACCGTGGCGCCGGCGTCCACTGCGTTTTCCACCAGCTCTTTAATTACAGAAGAGGGCCGGTCTACCACTTCCCCGGCGGCGATCAGTTCCGCCACCTGTTTTTCAAGTACTCGGATCTTCGGCATCGTCCCGCCTCCTTTCCTGTCCTATCATTTTAACATACTGCAAAGCTCAAACAGGGTGTTCATACACTGAATGGGCGTCAGGGCGTTCACGTCCAGGCTGCGGAGCTTTTGCAGCACTTCCCCGTCCACAGAGGCCATGGTCAGTTGGATGGGTTCTTCGGAAAAACGATGGTGGGAGGTCCGCTTGTCCTCGCCCCCGTTTTGTTCCAGTTCCGCCAGCACCTGCTTGGCCCGCTTGATCACCTTGTCCGGCACCCCGGCCAGCTTTGCCACCTCAATGCCAAAGCTGTCATCGGCCCCGCCCCGGACGATCCGCCGCAAGAAGGTGATGTCATCCCCCCGCTTCTTCACAGCGATATTGAAGTTTTTTACCCCGGGCAGGATGTCCTCCATGGCGGTAAGTTCATGGTAGTGGGTGGCAAACAGGGTCTTGGCGCCCACCAGCTTTTTGTCGTGGACATATTCCAGCACCGCCCGGGCAATGCTCATACCGTCAAAGGTGGAGGTGCCGCGGCCGATCTCGTCAAACACGATGAGGCTGTCTTTGGTGGCGTTCTTTAAGATGTCGGCCACCTCGGCCATTTCGATCATAAAGGTGGACTGGCCGGCGGAAAGGTCGTCAGAAGCACCCACCCGGGTGAAAATGGCGTCCACAATGCCCACTTCCGCCACTGCCGCAGGGACAAAGCAGCCGATCTGCGCCATGATGGTGATGATGGCGATCTGCCGCATATAGGTGGACTTGCCCGCCATATTGGGGCCGGTGATGATGGCCACCCGGTTGTCGTTCATGTCCATGTCCACGTCGTTGGGGACAAAGGGCGTATCGTGGAGCAGCGCCTCTACCACAGGGTGACGGCTGTCTTTCAGATAGAGTTTCCCGCTGAGATTGATCACAGGCCGGGTGTAGTCGTTTTTCACCGACACCACCGCAAAAGAACACAGCACATCCAGCACTGCCACCGCTTTTGCGGAAGTCTGCACCCGGGGAAGCTGCGCAGCCACATACTGCCGCAGCTCCTCAAACAGCTTGGACTCCAAGGCAATGGACTTGTCGTGGGCGCCCAAGATGCGGTTTTCCAAGTCTTTCAGCTCCTGGGTAATGTAGCGCTCCCCGCCCGTCAGGGTCTGCTTTCGGATGTAGTCCCCCGGCACCTGGTTTTTATAGCTGTTGGACACCTCTATGTAGTAGCCGAACACACGGTTATACCCTGTTTTCAGCTTGGGGATGCCGGTTCGTTCCCGCTCCCGGGCTTCCACCGCGGCAATCAGCTCCCGGCCGCCGTTCATGTCCCGCTTGACCTCGTCCAGCTCCGCATTATAGCCTTCCCGGATGATGCCGCCCTCCCGGATGGTAAAGGGCGGGTCGTCCACAATGGCGGAATCGATCCGCTGGGCCAAGTCCCCCAGGCCATCGATGTCCTGGTTGATCTTTTGCAAAAGGGTGGCCTGGCAGGGAGCCAGCGCCTGCTTCAAACCCGGAAGCCGTTTCAACGCCGTAGAGAGGGAACGCAGCTCCCGCCCGTTGGCAGAACCGTAGACGATGCGGGTCATGATGCGCTCCAAGTCGTAAATACCGGTAAGCTGCTCGGTGAGCTCATCCAACATTTGAGGGTTGTCAAACAGCTCCGCCACAGCGTTTTGCCGCCGGGTGATCCTGGCAGGGCTCAAGAGAGGCTGCTCCAGCCAGGTCTTGATCAGACGCTTGCCCATGGCTGTTTTCGTCCGGTCCAACACCCAGAGAAGCGAGCCCTTTTTCTCCTTGTTGCGCAGGGTTTCGGTCAGCTCCAGGTTCCGCCGGGCGTTGATATCCAGCCCCATCACACCGGCGTCGGCGCCGATATCCACCTCATTCATCCGCTCCAAGCCAGTGATCTGGGTGCGGGAAAGGTAATCGAACAGCGCACCCAAAGCCTTCACAGCCAAGGGCTTGTCCGAAAGCTCCAACTGGGCAAGGCTCTTCCCGCCAAATTGGCGGCAAACCGCCTGCTGGGAGCCTTCCAAATCGTCGTACAAGGATGGATCCTGGCACTCCACCGCGGCGTGGAGCTTGTCCCGGATGAAATCGGCCAGGCCGGAAAAGCTTAAGGCCTGGGGGTTCAGCAGGATCTCACTGGGGCTGTAACGGGCCAGCCGGTCCTCCAAAATGTGGAGGAGGGTTTCCACATCCTGGGCTAGGACCTGGTCGGCGGTCAGGTCGCCGGTGGAGATATCCCCGAAGCAAAGGCCCAGCCCTCCCTCCTCATAGCAGACCGAGCATAGGAAGTTGTTGCGGGTTTCATCCAGCATACTGTTTTCCAGCACCGTACCGGGGGTGATCACCCGGATCACATCCCGCTTGACAAGGCCTTTTGCCAGTTTGGGATCCTCCATCTGCTCACAAATGGCCACTTTATAGCCCTTTGCCACCAGCTTGGCGATATAGCTCTCCGCGCTGTGGAACGGGACCCCGCACATGGGGGCCCGCTCTTCCTGGCCGCACTCCCGGCCGGTGAGGGTGAGCTCCAACTCCCGGGATACGGTCTTGGCGTCGTTAAAGAACATCTCGTAAAAATCGCCAAGGCGAAAGAAAAGTATCGTGTTAGGATACTTTTCCTTCATTTCAAAGTATTGTTTCATCATTGGGGAGTAATCCGCCATCTGTTTCAACCAGCCCTTTCCATTCCCAAGGCGCCCGAGCGCCCGCCGCTCTCTTACAAATCCTTAGTGGCAGCCGGCACAGCTGGAGCAGTTGCCGCCGCAGGAAGCAGCGTCGTAATCGCAGGTTTCCGGGTCTTCGCCGTCGGCGCACAGGCTGAGGATGCCGGTCATCCGCTGCAGGAGGGCGTCAAACTCGTTTTTCGCGTCATTGTAGCGGAGCATATGCTCGTTTTCCATGATCTTCTGGTACACCCCGCGGAACTCCTCATTCAGCCGCTGGAGGGTTTCCTCGTTGCGGTCGTCCTTCTGAGCCTCGTTGGAAATGGCCATGCGCTTCAAGTTGAACTCGCCAATGGCCTCCTGCAAAGCTTGATCCTCATCGCTGGCTTGCCGGGCAGACATCATGGCAATGTAACGCTCGTCGTTTTGCAGGGCACGGCCCAGTTCTCTTGTCATTTCAATGATATCCATTGTTTTTTCCTCCAGTTGAATTGAATTTAAATAGCTTGTAAAGCCGCATTGCATTTAGCGCTTCTTTTTTAAATGAAACCGAATAGCCAGTTTCCCGGCAATTCCCAGCAGGAGCACACAGGCAAGCACGATCCCTGGAACCAGCAATTGGGTATACCAGGGCGCCGACCAAGAGGCGTACAGTTCCGGGCGGGCGCGAAAATCCCAAGCGAGGTAAAGCCCGTGGCCCAAAAACGCGCCGGTAAAAGCCGCCATACAAATGGTGAGGAGTTGATTCAGGCGTTTCATAAAAGTTCCCCTTTTCTTTTGCCGAAAAGACTTACTGCACCAGCTCCCCAAAAAGCATCCAGCTGCGGGCGCTGGTGACGTTCACCGTGACATATTCCCCGATCAGGTCATCCTCCCCGGGGAACTCAATGATCACGCTGGAATTGGTCCGTCCAGAAAGCAGCCCGGATTTCTCGTTGCGCTCCTCTACCAGGACGCGCTCTGTGGTGGCCACCATCTTCTGACACCGGGCGGCGGCCACCTCTTCCTGGACCTTCAGAAGCTCCGCAAACCACCGGGTCTTCTCCTCATGGGAAACCGGATCCGGCATTTTCGCAGCCTTGGTCCCCTGGCGCGGGGAATAGATAAAGGTGAACAGGGAGGTAAATTCCACTTCCCGGATCAGGGAAAGGGTGTCTTGGAACTCCTCATAAGTTTCCCCTGGGAAACCCACAATCACGTCGGAGGTAAAACTCACGTCCGGCATAACGCTTCTGGCATAGCGGATCAGGGATAAGTACTGCTCCCGGTCATAGTGGCGGTTCATCTCTTTCAAGACCCGGTCGTTCCCCGACTGGAAAGGCAGATGGATGTAATGAGGGATGTGCTGGCTTTGGGCCATCACATCAAACAACTCTTTGCTGGCATCTTTTGGATGGGAGGTCATGAACCGGATGCGGTAGTCCCCGGGGATCTGGTCAATCCGGCGGAGAAGTTCCGCGAAGTTCACCTTCTCCTCCAGCCCCTTGCCATAGGAGTTGACGTTCTGCCCCAGCAAGGTGATCTCCTTGTAGCCGGCTTCGACAAGTTCCCGGCACTCCTTGACGATCTCATCGGGGCGGCGGCTCTTTTCCCTGCCCCGCACATAGGGCACGATGCAGTAGGAACAGAAATTGTCACACCCCAGCATCACAGTGACCCAGGCCCGGGACTTGCCATCCCGGCGGGTGGGGATACCTTCCAGCACCTCTTCCCCTTCGTGCCCCCGCAGGAACACCCGTTTGGAGTCGGTGATGGTGGTGTAAAGCATCTCCGGCAGCCGGTGGATCACGTGGGTGCCAAAAACGATATTCACAAAGGGATAGCTTTTCTTAAAGCGTTCGGCCACGTGTTCCTGCTCGGTCATGCAGCCGCACACCGCGATGATGGTAGCAGGATGGCGGCGCTTGATGTTTTTCAAGGCTCCCACATTGCCGAAGACGCGGTCTTCCGCGTGTTCCCGCACAGCACAGGTGTTGAACAAGATAAAATCAGCGTCCTCCGGGGATTCCGCAAAGGAAAAGCCCATCTCGCTGAGAAGGCCCTTGATCTTTTCCCCGTCGGCCACGTTTTGCTGGCAGCCATAGGTGCGCACATAAGCCATGGGTACAGGGCCTCTGGCCCGGACCTTCATCATCTCTGCCACATCGGCCATATACAGTTTTTGGCGGGACAGTTCCTCCCGGGCAAGCAGGTTTTCCAAAGGCCACACTCCTCTAAAAGAATACAGGATGTACCCCGTTCCCACAAACAGGCACAACCTGTTGTTTAGTATAGCACATTCCAAGGAAAACTGCAAGAAAAACGGGGCAGGTGTTTTTTCCCTGGGCTCCCTCCCAAATGGAAAAAGCCATCCTCCAAGAGGACGGCTTTTCCCAGCTGGGATTCAATTGTTCCCACTGGGGATATAGGGGATCAGGGATTGGGCCACATTGGGCACTGGCATGGTTTGCAGCCAAATCCGGCCCGGGCCGGTCAGCAGTGTGTTAAAAAAGCCTTCTCCTCCCAAAAACTTATTTTTGACACCGGCTACTTGACGGATATCCACGGAAACAGTGGGTTCATAGCCAGCAACATTGCCGGTATCCACCACGATTTGCTGACCGGGCGCCAGCTGATACTCCACCAATTCGCCATCGATCTCTACAAAAGCCATCCCCTGGCCGGAAAGGCGCTGCATAATAAAGCCTTCGCCGCCTAAGAAACCGGCTCCCAGCTTTTTTTGAAATTCAACGTGCAACTCCACACCCGTTTCCGACGCCAAAAAAGAACGTTTTTGCAAAACCATCTCTTTCCCAGGCCCCACCTCCAATGGCAAGATCTTTCCGGGAAAGCTGGAACCAAACGCGATCATGCCCTGGCCCCCCACCGCCGTATAGACGTTTTGAAACATACTTTCCCCTGAAACAGCTTTGGAAAACATCTTTCTCAAGCCGCCCCCTGTGGTCTCCATCCGAATGTTGGGGGATTGCCATACCATAGAGCCTCGCTCAGTGACCATTTGCTCCCCGCTTTCCAACGTGCACACAACCACTGGGAACACCCCGCCCTTCACTTCGTAGCGCATCATCGAGCCCTCCTTTTCCTTGATCCAGCTCACCCTGCCCTGGCGGGCAGGGAAAACAATTTTGGTATCCAGTATAACGCAAGGGATTTTATCCGTCAAGGAATCCCGCAAGAGTTCCGTGCACAGCCCCGCATTGTGTGGACTAATCCCTATCCACGGCCTTTATGGTTCTGCAAGCGCCAGAAACATCTCATGATCGGCCCCCGTGACAATTGTGAATTTTTTGTATATAAGCCAGAATCTGCTTGACTTTTGCAACTGGGAAAATTAAACTTGTACCATACAAAAATCAATAATCAAGATTGAGAGGTAGCCGCATGAAAAACCGGAACCGTTTTCCCCTTACAAAATCTGAATTGGCACTGATGGAAGTCCTGTGGGACGCAGACCGGCCTCTTGGGCGGCCGGAAATTTTAGCCGCGGCCGTTTCAGAAACTGGGGAACCGCTGTTCGCGGTCAATTCCTTCCACTTGCTCATCAACGACCTGATTGCCAAAGACTACATTGTGGTGGTAGGGGGCCAAGGCAAAGAAAAGAATTACGCCCGGCGCTATGCTCCCACGGTGACTCGCAATGAGCATTTCGCTTTGCAGATTACCTCTTCCGATAAATTCACCCCGGAGGACATTCCTTCTATTGTGTTCTCCTTGATTCATTACGCCCGCGTGGAGGATGTTCCTGGGCTTTTGCAAGAGATTGAAAAAGTTGTCACGCGCAGGTTGGGAACCTCCGCAAAATAAGCATGAAACGCAAAAAAGGTGTTCCAGGATTTCCGGAACACCTTTTTTCTATGTTCAGCTCTATACTGCCGCACACCCCGTGAGGGGGAAACTCTTCATTAAAACTCTACCTTAGTGCCTCCAGGCTGCCGGACAGAAAGCGTGTAGCAAGCGCCTTCCCCGAACACTTTTTCTATGGCGGCGCGGTACTCGTCCAGCATGGAGAATGGAACGTACGCCTGGATAGTGCCGGCAAAACCGCCGCCGTGGACACGCCAAGCGCCTTTTCCAGCCAACAGTTTCTCCGTCAAGGCCAGCGCCAGAGTCAAACCCTGCTCCTGGGGGTTGACCACGGCAAATACATTTTGCAGCCGCTGCAAAGAGGAACGTCCCGAGGCCAGGACCATCTCCTGGAAACCAGCAAAATCACCAACCCGAAGAGCCTTTGCCTCCTCTGCCGCCAGGCGGTCATCGTCAAAGAAATGCATGGCGCGTAGCACAGCCCGGTCACCGGTCTGCTTGCGGATTTCGCCGATCTGCTCATAAAACTCTTTCTCATCCACATCCCGCAGGAACTGTTTTCCGAAATACCCGGCTACCTGCTTCATTTCAGCAGGGATGGCGGCGTATTCGTCGGTCAGGTCCGCATGGTTGCCGCCGGTATCCACCACACAAAGGGCATACCCCTGGGCAGAGATATCAAAGTCCACCTTTTCAATGATGGGATTTTCCGGGTCGTTGAAGTCGATGGAGGTAAAGCCGCCCACAGAGCTGGCCATCTGGTCCAGAAGGCCGGAAGGCTTGCCAAAATACACATTCTCCGCATACTGGGCAATCTTGGCCACTGTGACAGGGTCCATCCGGTCGTCGTTGTACAGGTGGTTGAGAATGGTCACCACCAGCACCTCAAAGGCGGCCGAACTGGAAAGCCCAGAGCCCTTCAGCACCCGGGTGATGGTATAGGCTTCAAAGCCGCCCACCTGGTATCCCAGCTCCACACAGCGGGCGCAGATACCACGCAGCAGCGCAGCGGAAGTGCCTTCCTCTTTGGGGTCTAAGGCCAGGCTGCTCAGGTCTACCACGTCCATCTTGGCGTATTCAGCGGACTTTAAAGATACCTTGCCGTCTTCCGTTTTCCGGGCATAGGCCGCGATATCCAGGTTCACCGCAGCAGCAAGCACGCGGCCGTGGTTGTGGTCCGTGTGGTTGCCGCCGATCTCCGACCGGCCGGGAGCGCTGAAATACTGGCCACCTTCGGCGCTGCCAAACTGCTGGGCAAACCCTTCCCGCAGCGCTTCATACCGGGCGCGCTGGCCGGACGCTTCTTGTTGATACAATTCTTCAAATTTGCAGATCATACATCCTCCAACCTTTCTGGTGTTTGTTTATTCCTCGCCCAGCATACGAAGGAGTTCTTCCTCCGTAAGCACAGGGATTTCCAACTGGCGGGCTTTTTCCAGCTTGCCCCCGGCCTCTTCCCCGGCAAGGACGTAACTTGTCTTTTTCGAAACGGAGGAAGTCACCTTTCCCCCGTGGCTTTCGATCAATTGCGTGGCTTCTTTCCGGCTCATAGTGGGCAAGGTTCCCGTCAGCACAAAGGTGCTGCCTAAAAGGGATGTCCCCTGGCTCTCTTGGCGCTGGGCTTCCATGTTGACCCCCAGTTCCCGCAGCCTGTCCACCAGCGCCCGGGCTGATTCTTTTTGGAAGAAGGCTGCCACCTCTTCGGACATGATCCCGCCGAAGCCTTCAATCTGCGCCAGTTCCTCCTGGGAAGCAGCCTGCAACTTCTCCATGGAGGGGCAAGCCTCGCAGAGCACTTGGGCAGCCTTCACGCCGATGTGGGGGATGCCCAGGGCGTATACCAGCCGGTATAAATCGTTGCCCTTGGAACGCTCCACCGCAGCCACCAGGTTTTCCGCACTCTTCTTTCCAAAGCGGTCCAGTTTTTGCAGTTGTCCCACCCGCAGTGTATACAGATCCGCAGGAGAGCGGATCATCCCCCCTTGCAGCAGCTGTTCCAGTATGGCCGGACCCAAGCCGTCAATGTCCATGGCGTCCCGGGAGGCAAAGTGGATCAGGTTCCGCAGCAGCTGGGCAGGACACTGGGGGTTGGTGCACCGGGTAGCAGCCTCGCCTTCCACGCGGGTGACCCGCTCCCCGCAGGAAGGGCAGGTATCCGGCAAGTGGTAAGGCTGGGAGCCTTCCGGGCTGGAGAGCACCGCCACCACTTCGGGGATGATCTCCCCCGCCTTGCGCAGCACCACCCGGGCCCCAATGCGGATGTCCTTTTCCGCAATAAAATCCTGGTTGTGCAGGGTGGCTCGGCTGACCGTGGTACCGGCCAAGGTGACCGGTTCAAACAGGCCCGTGGGGGTGAGCACGCCGGTGCGCCCCACATTGACTTCAATATTCAACAGGGTGGTTTCCTTTTCCTCCGGTGGGTATTTAAAGGCCTCCGCCCAACGGGGGAACTTTGCCGTGCTGCCCAGCTCGTCCCGCTGGGAGAACTGGTCTACTTTCACCACAGCGCCGTCAATAGGGAAATCAAACCCGCCCCGTTCCTCTCCGATCTTCTGGATAAACTGGAGCACCTGTTCCATGTCACCAGACTTGCAATACACGGGCGGCACGGGAAAGCCCAATGTTTTCAGCCATTGCAGGGACTGCTCATGGGAGGAAAGCTCTTTCCCCTCCACCTGCTGGACATTGAAAATAAAGATGCTCAATTCCCGCTGGGCCGTGATCTTGGGGTCCTTTTGCCGCAGGGAGCCCGCCGCCGCGTTGCGGGGGTTTTTAAAGGGGCGCTCTTCCAAAAGCTCCTGCCGCTCGCAAAGGCGCTCAAAGCTTTGGTCGGACATATACACCTCGCCCCGCACCTCCAGGAACGGCACCGGCTCCCCCAGCACTTTGGGCACGGACCAGATGGTGCGGATATTCTCGGTCACATCCTCACCGGTGACGCCGTCGCCCCGGGTGGAGCCACGGACAAACACCCCGTCCCGATATTCCAAGGCAACGGACAGCCCGTCGAATTTGGGCTCTACCACATACTCCACTTCTCCCACGGCATCCCGCACCCGGCGGTCAAAGTCCCGCAGTTCCTCTTGGGAAAAGGAGTCATGCAGGCTTTCCAAAGGCACCAGATGGGTCACTGGGGCGAAGGTGTTATACACCGCACCGCCGATCTTCCTGGTTGGGGAATCCTCCGTTACCAAGCCGGGGAACTCCGCCTCCAGCGTTTCCAGCTGACGGTACAGCTGGTCGTATTCAAAATCACTGATCTCCGGGTCATCCTCGGTATAATACTTCCGGCTGTGGTAGCGGATCTGTTCCCGCAGCGCTTCCAGCCGCTTCTGCGCTTCTTGTTTTTCCATGTTGTTTTTCCTTTATCCAGTTTCTAAAAATGCCGCTTGCGGGACCTGCCCTACCAGCACCGTTTCGGCCAGCACCGTGGACGTTTCCAGGTGCACTTGTGTTTCAAACCGTTGGGATTGGGAATAGAGCTGCACGGTCACCACCATGGTGATACGGTGGCAGCTTTGGTTGATCCCCGCGCTGCCGAATTCCGTTTCAAAGGCCAAATCCGCAGAGCCCTCCATGCGGAGCTTCAACGGCACAGGGAACCCCCGCCCGTTCAGCAGGGCGATCCCCGTGAGGCTACCGGCAGGCACATCCACCGTGACACTGCCATTGAGGGAATCCTCCAGCCGGGCAAGCACCTGGGAACGCAGGGCATTCAATGCCGTTGTATCGGCGTGGACTGCCAAGGGTTCCCCTTGTTCATCCCGTTCCACTGTGACAAACTCTCCGCTCTCTTCCAAAGAGGCTTTCACTGCCTGGTTCACACAGGACAGAGCATACCCGCGGGCGGCTTCCCGGGTGAGTTCCCGGGAAACAGAACCCAGCCCCCATTCTGAAAAAGCGGCTCCGCCCACAGCCAAGAGGACGGCCGCCAAAAGAAGAAGGCTGCCTTTTCCCTTCTTCCTTGCCCTGGGCCATCTGCGAAACACTCTCACCGTGCCTCACCCCCACCCGTATCTTACGCGGGCGGGCCTGTTCAGGTTCTCAGGTCATCGGGCTAGCAGCCGGTGCAGGCGGCGGATAGTTTCCGCCACGGGAAGCCCTACAATGTTGGAATAGTCCCCGCAAATGGACTCCACCAACACCACGCCGATGCCTTCGATCCCATAGGCGCCTGCGCGGCCCCGGGACTCACCCATGGCCACATACTCGGCGATCTCCTCTTCCGCGAGAGGATAAAACTTCACCTGGGTACTCCTATGGAACACGTCCCGCTTCCCATTGGCCAGCAGGCACACTCCGGTAAAGATCTCATGGGTCCGTCCGGAAAGGCGGCGCAGGGTGTCCTTGGCAGCCTCGTCGTCCTTGGGCTTGCCCAAAATCAGCCCGTCGATGCTCACCACAGAGTCCGCGGCAATGATGGGCTTCTCCGGCCGCAGGGGCAACACAGCCTCCCCTTTCCGACGGGCCAAGGTTTCCACAGTCTGGGCAGGGGTATAGTCTGGCGGGACGGTTTCATCCACGCCGGATACCGCCACTTCAAAGGTGAGCCCTGCCTGTTCCAACAGCATTTTCCGGCTGGGCGAGGAGGAGGCCAGCACCAATTCCCGGTCAATCTTCAAAGCCATTAGGATTCATCCTTTGCCACCGCAAGGAGTCTGCGCACATATCATCCAGGGTCTTTTCCGCCTTCCAGCCCAGCTCCTCATAGGCTTTGGTACAATCGGCGTAGCACACAGGAATGTCCCCAGGGCGGCGTGGGTCCAGCACATAGGGAATCTCCTTTCCCGCCGCTTTGGAGAACGCTTTGACCATCTCCAGCACAGAGTACCCCTTCCCAGTGCCCAAGTTATACGCCTTTGCACCGGTAAAGCCTTTCTCAAACAAGGGGAGCACCGCAGCGTGGCCTTTGGCCAAGTCTACCACATGGATATAGTCCCGCACGCCAGTGCCGTCGGGGGTGGGATAGTCGCTGCCAAACACGTGGACTTTCTCCCGCTTCCCCACCACGGTCTGTGTGATATAGGGCACCAGGTTGTTGGGGATTCCGTTGGGGTCCTCCCCCAATTTGCCGCTCTCATGGGCGCCTACCGGATTAAAATACCGCAGCAGGACCGGGTGGAATCCCGGGTCGGCGTTGGCGCAGTCCATCAAAATGCGCTCGATCATCAGTTTGGTGGCGCCATAGGGGTTGGTGGCCGACAGCGGGAAATCCTCCCGGATGGGCACAGAGGCAGGATTTCCATATACGGTAGCAGAAGAACTGAACACAAAATTCCCCACACCAAACTCCTTCATCACCTTTAAGAGCACCAACGTGGAAGTGAGGTTATTGTCGTAATACTTCAAGGGGATGGAAACCGATTCCCCCACGGCTTTCAAACCGGCAAAGTGGATCACGGCGTCGATCTTTTCTTTGGAAAAGACCTGGCGCATCTTTTCTTCATCGCAGGCATCGTACTGGTAAAAAGCCACCTGTTTTCCAGAAAGCTCCTCCACACGCCGCACAGCCACCCGCTTGCTGTTGCACAGGTTGTCCACAATGATCACGTCGTGGCCCTGTTCCAGCAGGACCACTGCGGTGTGGCTGCCGATATAGCCAGCGCCGCCGGTCACGAGAATTCGCATAAAAAGCACTCCTTCCCATCTTATCTCCCGTGGCGTCCGTTTTGAACACACCGCCCCGGTATTCATCCCTATTATAAGGGAAAGAAGGTAAAAAATACAAGGGGTTCACAGAATTCCCTACCAAGGAAATAAACTGCACGAAACCGCAAATACTAGCAACCACAGTTTATTTTTTGGGGGAGAGTTTTATGACACAAGATGCCCTTCTTTTTCTGGCGGGAAGCTGGGCCTATCCGGCTATAGAGCTGTTATGGCGGGGAAGGACACACGCTTCTATGGCCCTGGCAGGAGGGATCTGCCTGTGTTTGATCAACCATGTGTGCTGCGACCTGTTGGAAGATAGGAGCATCCCCAGCCGTTGCCTGGCGGGGGCCGGGGTGATCACCGGTGTGGAGTTGGTGATGGGGCTGCTGCTCAACCGGATTTTGGGCTTCCACATCTGGGATTATTCCAATGTGCCCCTGAACCTGTTCGGCCAAGTTTGCCTGCCCTACTCTTTTTTGTGGGTAGGGCTTTCGCTGCCTGCCATGGCCGTGTGCCAACTCTGCCGGACTCCCACCCTGGAAGACTGGGCTAGGAGGAATCTTCTGTAAAAAAATAGTTGACTTTATTTCAAGAGTATGCTATCATATACAAGCGTCAGAAATGGAGAGGTGTCCGAGTGGTTTAAGGAGCTAGTCTTGAAAACTAGTGATCCCGCAAGGGACCAAGAGTTCGAATCTCTTCCTCTCCGCCACCTGCCGGTTCTGCTATTCCAGCTTTATAGTTGATGATACATTTTCACCATGGAGAAGTACCCAAGTGGTGAAGGGGCTCCCCTGCTAAGGGAGTAGGTCGGGAAACCGGCGCAAGGGTTCAAATCCCTTCTTCTCCGCCAAAACCGCTAGAAACCCAGTGTTTATGCTGGTTCTAGCGGTTTTCTTTTTTCCGCTCGCATGTAAGGTAGGTGCCTATTTCATAACAGTTAAAAACCTTCGGCCATCAATTCGCAGCCGCAGGTTTTTCTTTTTTCAAGGTTTGTGCGCCGTGCCCAAGCGGTATCTATTATCGCAGCCGCTGCGCACAACCGGTAAAAAAAGCCGTTTAAAAACTACTTGTACAGACATCCCGCTTGACAATTGACGATGGATGCTATACCATGATCGAGAACCCTTTTTAATCTTTTAAAAGAGGAGGAGTCCAAATGAGAATTTATGTTTCCGCCCAAGCGTGGCGCGATGGAAACGGAACAAAAGAGCGACCTTTCAAACATATCCAGGACGCAGCCTCCATCGCCCAGCCCGGCGACGAGGTATTGGTAGGCCCCGGCATTTATCGGGAGTACGTGGATCCGGCCAATGCCGGCACCCCGGAAGCCCCCATCACCTACCGAAGCGTGGAACCTTTGGGCGCGGTAATCACCGGCGCCGAGGAAATCAAATCTTGGGAACCCTATGAGGGCAACGTTTGGAAAACTCACGTTCCCAATTCCCTGTTTGGCACGTACAACCCCTATACGACTTATGTATACGGCGACTGGTATTTCGCCGGCCGGAGCAAGCACACCGGCTGCGTATACCTGAATCACAAGGCAATGTACGAAGCCGGCAGTTTGGAGGAATGTCTCCAAGGGAAGGTGTACGAATGTTCCTGGGAGCCAGAAGCCAGCGTTTACAAATGGTTCTCCCAACAGGACGGGGATTTCACCGTTCTATACGCCAACTTCCAAGGGAAAAACCCCAACGAGGAAACGGTGGAGATCAACGTCCGCCGGGAGTGCTTTATGCCCTCCAAAACCGGCGTAGGGTATATCACTGTCAGCGGCTTCCACATCACCAAGGCCGCCACAACCTGGGCTCCCCCCGCCGCTTTCCAGGACGGCATGATCGGCCCCCACTGGTCCAAGGGCTGGATCATCGAAGACTGCGAGATCAGCAACAGCAAGTGCGCGGGGATTTCCCTGGGCAAGTACCTGGACCCTGAAAACGACCACTACTTCACGGTCAAACACGTGAAGAGCCCCACCCAGATGGAACGGGACGCCGTATGCCGCGGCCAGTACCATGGCTGGCTCAAAGAGAAGGTGGGCAGCCACATCGTCCGCCGGTGCAACATCCACCACTGCGAGCAAGGGGGAATCATCGGCCGTATGGGCGGGGTGTTCTCTATCATTGAGGACAACCATATCCATCACATCAACAATATGATGGAGCTGGGCGGCGCCGAAATCGCCGGCATCAAGCTCCACGCCGCCATTGACGTCGTCTTCCGGCGAAACTACATCCACCACTGCACCATGGGCATCTGGTGCGACTGGGAAGCACAGGGGACGCGGATTACCCAAAACCTGTTCCACGACAACCAGCTCCCTCCCTATGCCAAACAGCTGAAGGGCGGTATGATGAGCCAGGACCTTTTTGTAGAGGTGGGACACGGGCCCACCCTCATTGACAACAATATTTTGCTGTCTGAAGCCTCCCTGCGGATGGCGACCCAGGGTGTGGCCATGGTCCACAACTTGATCTGCGGCGCTCTCACTTGTGTCGGAAACGGCACTGGTTCCCGGTACACCCCGTACCATATTCCCCACCGCACAGAGGTGATGGGCTTTATGACCATCCTTCATGGGGACGACCGTTTCTACAACAACATCTTTGTGCAAAAATGGCCTGCCGCCCCCATGACCATCCCCCACGACAGCGATGACGGCCAAGACCAGGAAAACCGGGAAGTGGGCACCCATGTGCTGAACGGCTACCCCACCTATGAGGAATGGATTGGGCAATTCGATATGGATACCGAAACTCCCGACATGGGCAAGCTTGCCCCCGCTCATAAGGGCCATCTGCCGGTGTGGTGCCAGGGCAATGTCTACTTAAACGGCGCCCAAGCTTGGGAGCACGAGCAGGCCGGCCTGGTGGACAGCAGCCATCCCATCACGGTAGAGGTGGAAGAGCGTGACGGCAGGCCAGTGCTCAACACCAACGTATACCAGGTGATCGATCAGTTCCGCTGCTCCATGGTAAACACTCAGGTCTTGGGAAAGGCCTTTGAGCCGGAAGAAAGCTACGAGAACCCCGACGGAACCCCCATCACCTTCGATCGAGATTACTTGGGGAATCATCGTGGCGCCGGCGTTCTTCCCGGGCCTTTTGCCAGCCCGTTGGATGCCCAAACAAACCTTTGGTAAAAAAGCAGCCGCATGACCTTTGCCCAAGCTTTCTGTCCCCATGAAAGCCCCTCCTTTCCCGACGGGAGTTCCCAGCGGCTGGAATTGCCGCAATTAGAATGGGCTGGAGCCAAGAAGGCGGGCGGATTGCCGCTGCGGGCACCCCAGAAGAAGCGGCCGCCCGGGAAGAAGGCGTCGTCAGCCTTTTTCTTCAATAACGCAAAAAGGAAGCCTATCCCCTTACAATTTGGGGAAGGCTTCCTTACGTTTTACAGTGTATTTCCGTTTAGAAGAGGGATCAGATCCACCGCATGGTGGTCATCTTGTCCTCGAACGTGATGGCACGCTTCAGCACATCGCAAGCCTTTACCAGGCCCTCGTTCTTGCTCATCAGGCTGTCCTCATGCTCGATGGAAAGCACATAGTCGTAACCCACCAAGCGCAGCTGGCTGACAAAGTCCTTCCAGAACAGCTCGTCGTGGCCATAGCCGATGGAACGGAAGATCCAGGAACGGTGCAGCTCGTCGTTGTAGGGACGGGCGTCCAGGGTGCCATCGATGGGGGCGTTGATGGGATCAATCTTGGTATCCTTTGCATGGACATGGAAAATGGCTTCGCCGCCCAGGGCGCGGATTACCTGAATGGGATCCATCCCCTGCCAAATCAGATGGCTGGGATCCAGGTTGGCGCCGATCTCGGGACCAACCGCTTCACGGAGTTTTTTCAGGGTGTAGGTGTTGTGGACACAGAAGCCCTGGTGCATCTCCAGAGCAATCTTATTGACACCGTGCGCTTTGGCAAAGGCCACAAAGTCCTTCCAATAGGGAATCAGCACTTCGTTCCACTGCCAGTCCAGAATTTCCAGATACTCCGGGGGCCATGCGCACACCACCCAGTTGGGGTTCTTGCTCTCGGGACAGTCGCCGGGACAGCCGGAGAAACAGTTGATCTGATGCAGGCCCAGCTTTTCAGCCATCAGAACCGCGTTGTGCATATCGTCGTCAAACTGCTTGGCCATCTCCTTGTTGGGATGGATGGGATTGCCATGGCAGCTGAGGGCGCTGATTTCCAGGCCGGAATCCTCGATAGTCTTCACAAACTCCTGGAATTTCGCCTCATCGTTGAGCAGCACCTGGGGATCGCAGTGATCTTTGCCGGGATAACCACCACAGCCGATCTCCACCATCTGGGCGCCCAAAGATTTAAAATAGGCCAGAGCCTCCGGCAGAGGGGTCTCGCCGATCACATTGGTAAGCACACCTAATTTCAATTCAAACACTCCTTCACTAAAGCTTCTGAGGCCGGGGCGTTCCCTTCCCGGGACCTTGGGTAAAGCGGCCTCTTCCCTTTCATTATAAAAACTTTCAGGAAAAATTTCAATCCCAAAAACAAGTTTTTCTCCCACACACAGGACCATTTTTAGGGCTGGGGCATCCCCAAAAACGCCCATGCGCCAGTTCATTCCCCTTGCTTCTTAGAAAAAGCCTTGAGCAACAGATATTCCATAGAGTCTTCCAGCGCTTTCCAGCTGGCGGCCACCACGTCCCCGGAAACGCCCACGGTGGTAAAGGTGTCCTCCCCGTCGGTGGAAGTGATCACAACGCGCACACCCGCGGCAGTGGCATTTTTGCTGTCCAGCACCCGCACCTTGTAGTCGCTCAATTTCACCTGGGACAACACCGGGTAAAAGATTTCCAGGGCTTTGCGCAGTGCTTGGTCCAAGGCGTTGACAGGGCCGTTCCCTTCAGCAGCCATCAGTTGGATCTCCCCGCCCACCCGGACTTTCACCGTGGCGCTGGCGCCCCGGTCGTTGCCGTCGCTGTAGTCGGTGTAAATGTGGTAATACAGCAGTTCAAAAAAGGGAGGGAACGGTTTTAAGCGTTTACGCACCAGCAGCTCGAAAGAGGCGTCCGCCCCCTCGAACTGGTACCCTTCCGACTCCAGCTCCTTGAGCTCTTGGAGCAGCGTCCGGGCTTCTTGGGAATCCACCCGCAGCTCCGGGAAAATCCCCTTCACCTTTTCCAGCACCACCGCCCTGCCGGACATCTCCGAGGCGGGAAACCGGCGTGCATTCCCCACCAGGTAAGGATCTATATGCTCGAAAGACCGGGGGGTTTTCAAAACCCCGGCAGCGTGCATCCCCGCTTTGTGGGCGAAGGCACTTTCCCCCACATAGGGCATCCGGGACGGCAGGTCCACATTGGCAATGGACGCCAACTCCCGGACCCGGTGGGTCAAGTGCATCATCTCTTCCTGGGGGATGCAGGGAATCCCCAGCTTTAGCTGCAAATCCGGGATAATGGCAGACAAGTTGGCGTTGCCGCAGCGTTCCCCAAAGCCCAGCAGCGTCCCCTGGACCTGGGAAGCCCCAGCCAGCACCGCCTCAATGGAGTTGGCAGTGGCCATACCGCAGTCCTCGTGGAAGTGGACCGCCACAGGCACCGGGAGCCTCGCCGCCACTTCCTTAACCACCTTTTCCACCTCATGGGGGAAAGCGCCGCCGTTGGTATCGCAAAGGCACACCACGTCCGCGCCGCCTTGAACAGCGGCCCGCACCGCCTCCATGGCAAAGGCTTTGTCGTCCTTCCAGCCGTCAAAGAAATGCTCGGCATCGAAGATCACTTCCCGGCCATGGGATTTTAAAAACCGGCAGCTTTCCTCGATCATCCGAAAATTTTCCTGGTAAGTGGTTTCCAGTACCCGGTCCACATGGAACTTCCAGCACTTGCCGAAAACGCAGCAAACCGGCGTCCCGGCAGCCAGAATGGCGGCCAGGTTGGCATCTTCCGAAACAGGGATATTTTTCCGGCGGGTGCTTCCAAAGGAGACCAGCTTGGCCTGCTTCAGGGGCAGCCTCACCGCCCGCTGGAAGAACTCCACGTCCTTCGGGTTGGAACCGGGGTTCCCCGCTTCCACATACTGGACGCCCACTTGGTCCAACAGCCGCACCGCTTGCAGCTTATCCTCCAGGGAAAAGGCGATCCCCGTACCCTGGGCGCCATCCCGCAGGGTGGAGTCGAAAATTGTTACCGGGCCCATCTGTTTATCCTTCTTCCGACACAGAATTTTCCCCGGCTTGAACGCCGCCGGACAGAGCCTCCCCGTCCTTCAGGCGCTGGAGCAGGGCCACGCAGTCTTCATAGTACGCCAAATCCTTTTCATCCCTCTCGATGGAGCTGCCTTCCGCAGCGCGCAGGGAAACCCGCAGTCTGCCATACAGCTCCTTCAAGATCTCCGGATCGTATGCATCCCCCTCCGCTGCTTGGGGGACAAACTCATCAAAAGCTTTGACTTCCTCCCAGGAAAGCATAGCGTTTTCGAAGTCATCAGCCCCCTCGGGCATGGGCGTCCCATCGAGATACTGGAAAAACCCTTCCAGGTTGTCTGAAGCAGCCAACACGCCTAAACCGTCCTCGTCGTGGAGGTAGATCATGGACTGGTTCTCGCTGGCGTCGGCGATGAAACGGACCAGAGAAGCTTCCTGCTGGGTGTAATCGCTGGTATCCTGGGAAAACACATAGTTGGAAACCTGCACCACCACCTTGCCGTCCCCGTTGCGGTCATCCGCGTAGGGGGCAATGCACTCTTCCAGCTGGGTTATACCGTTTTGCGGCATGGAGTATGAGGTGAGCAGGGCGATGGTGTAGTCGGGCTCCACTTTCGTCGCGATAGAATAAATGAAATTCCCCACCAGGGCCGCTGCGATGATCCCGATGAGCAGGTGGAACTTGTGGTAATACCACCAGTTTTTCCGCTTGTCTTTGGCGGTGACCAGTTTGATCTCGTTTGAATGAATCGTATCTTCCCCCGCGTTGTGCAGGTACCGTTCTCTTGCCATATTGCGCGCTCCTTTATAAAACTTGGTGCCGCGGCAAAACCGTTCCCGCCGCGGGTACACCTCCCAACCCCCTGTTCCCTGCCGGCTGTTCCCCCAAAGGGCGCTATCCTCCCAACACCGCTTTTGATCAGCCAGGCAATCACGGATATTTTACCATACTGCCCTGGGATTTTCAAGACTGGCCTGCCCCTTCCCCCGCTTTGACCGGGAACGATACTTTTTTTATATACGACCGGATACGCAAGAAGTATTGGACAGGCTTTTCCAAAAGGGATACACTTACCTTATCAAAGGGAGAAAGGATGAAGCAACAAGATGGAATACACGAAACTTGGCAATTCTGACCTGACGGTTTCCCGCATTTGTATGGGGTGCATGGGTTTTGGAGACCCCCGCACAGGGCAGCACAGCTGGACCATCGGCGAGGAGCGCTCCCGGGAGGTCCTGCGGCAGGCTTTGGAACTGGGGATCAACTTTTTCGACACGGCCATCGGCTATCAAAACGGCACCAGCGAGGCCTATCTGGGCCGGGCGCTGCGGGACTTCGCCAAACGGGAAGATGTGGTGGTGGCCACCAAATTCCCCGGCCGCTCCCCAGAGGAAATCGCGGCGGGCGTCACTGGGCAGCAGCACGTGGAAAACTTTCTGGACAAAAGCTTGCATCACCTGGGCATGGACTATGTAGACCTGTACATCTATCATATGTGGGACTACGCCACCCCGCTGTACGAGATCATGGAGGGGCTCTCTAAGGCGGTGAAGGCAGGCAAGGCCCGGTATGTGGGCATTTCCAACTGCTATGCGTACCAGCTGGCAAAGGCCAACGCCCTGGCCCAGCGGGAGGGATTCCCCGGGTTTGTGTCCATCCAGGGGCACTACAACCTGATCTTCCGGGAAGAGGAACGGGAAATGGCCAAGCTTTGCGCAGAGGACAACATTGCCATGACGCCCTACAGCGCTCTGGCTGGAGGCAGGCTCTCCAAACACCCAGGGGAGAGCTCCCGGCGGCTCCGGGAGGACAGCTACGCCAAATCCAAGTATGACGCTACCGCCCAACAGGACGGGGTGATCCTCCAGCGGGTGGCCCAACTGGCTGAACGCCGGGGCGTCACTATGACGGAAATCTCCCTTGCCTGGCTGCTGCAAAAAGTCACCGCCCCGGTGGTGGGCGCCACCAAACCGCACCACATCCAAGGGGCGGCCAAGGCGGTGGACCTGCACCTCACCCCGGAGGAAACCGCCTATTTAGAAGAGCCCTATGTCCCCCACAAGCTGGTGGGCGTGATGGCCCAGAATACGCCCCTGTCTGCCGGGGCCGAGCAAGTGTGGACTGTGAAGCTCCCTTATCCCCCGCAGCCTGAATGTCATCAGCTGCATTAACAAAGCAGCGGAAGAATAAACGCTTTTAACAAAAAAGAGCAGGGCGCTCCCTGTGGGGGTAGCCCCGCTCTTTTCCATCGTAGACTTGTTCACTTTGCGGCACATAAATGGCCGTTTCATTCCCCGCCCCACAGGCCAAAGAGCTCTTCCCGCACCTTGGCAAGCTGTGCGCTGCTGGCCGGCAGCCTCTCCCCGCTTTTCAGGAAAACCTCCTTGCCGCAAATCCCGGCGACATGGTCCAGGTTCACAAAGCAGCCCCGCTCAATATACTGAAACCGGGGGTCATCCAAAGCCTGGAACACCTGGCTCAGGGAACGGCTGTCCCGCAGGGAAGTCCCCCCCGCCGTTTCGACATAAGTAGCCCGGTCCACCCGATGGACATACTGGATGTCCGGATAAGCCACCCGGGCCACATCGTGGTAATAGGTCACCAACAGATAGTAGGACAGTTGGGTTTCCACCTCCAAGGCTGCATGGGAAAGCGCCTCTGGCAGTGCAGTATCCAGTGCCCGGCGGTCTATATAGCGGGATACCTTCAGCTGGGCGCTTTCCGCAGTAAAGGGCAGGCTGCCGCAGGAGGTCACCACCAACACCACCGCCCGTCCAAGCTTTTCCCGAAGCCTGCGGGCCAGCCTAAATTCCCTCGCGTCCGGATGTTCCAGATCCAGAAGGAACACATCATACAAATCCCCATCCTCCACGTTGTCCACCAGTGCCTGGAGGGAATGGTACGTATCCGCTAAAAGCGGCTCCGCTGTGCGGCCCTGCTGGTTGCACACAGCAATCAGTTGGGCGATCTTCTTTTGGCACGCGCCGTCCTCGCTGCAAAGGGCTATGCGGATCACAGGCTCCCTCCTTTCCGGTCACAGGTTCGTTTTCCCAGGTATTAGACAGAAAAACGCCAGCCCAGGTTAGATGGGCCGGCGTTTTTTTGCAAATCTTTTTACAGGAACCAGGCAGGGTCTACCCGGCTGCCGTTTTCATACACCTCAAAGTGCAAATGAGGGCCAAACGTATTGCCTGTATCCCCTTCATATCCGATAATGGTCCCTGCGGTGACATACTGCCCTGTGGACACCGCCACCGAGCTGAGGTGGGCATACCGGGTGCTATAGGTGCCGTTGTGGTAGATGAGCACATAATAGCCCCAAGAGTAACCCCAGCTGTCGTAGTCGTTGGCCTCAATCACCTGGCCGTCCGCCACGGCAACAATGGGGTCGCCCCAATCCCCCGCGATATCCATCCCCTTGTGGCCGGGATATCCATTGTAGGGGCAGGAAACGTAATATTCGCCCGGCATGGGCCAAATGGGATCAAATCCGCCGCCGCTGCCATTGGAGGGCGGGTTGACCACGGGGCTCCCATGGGTTTCCCCGTTGGATTGCTGCTGTTGCAAGGCTTGCTGTTTGGCCTCTTCCTCGGCCTTTTTCTGGGCCTCGATGGCGGCTTGGATGCGCGCTTCCCCTTCGGCAAGTTCTTCCTCATTGGCCAGCAGGAGGTTCTCCGTGGCATATTGCTGCCCCTGGATCTCCTCTAAGACAGCCTCGTTTTCCTCATAGAGGGAATCTAACTCTTTCTGCTTGTCCTCCAAAGTCACCTGCAGGGCGGCTACCTCTTCCTTTTCAGCTTGGCACTGCTCCCGGTCCGCTTGGGTAGAGGCCATATAGGCCTCCAGCTTGTCCACCAGCTCCTGGTCATGGGCAGTCATGGCTTCCATCATGGTCATCCGGGTGGTGAACTCCGCAAGGCTGCCGGCATCCAGAAGGATCTCCAGGGTGCTGACGCTTCCCGCCGTGTACAGCGCCACCAACCGCTCTTTGAAGGCGTCGATGGTTTCCTGCACCTCTCGTTGTGAGGCTTCCAGCTTTAAAGTAAGCTCTTCGATGCTCTCATTGAGCCGCTGGATATTTTCCCGGGTGGTGAGGACCTGCTGCTGCACCAGGTCAATCTGTTCTTGGAGGGTTTCCCGGTAAGCCTGCTTTTGGGCTTCGTCTTCCCGCAAGCTCTCAAGCTTGGCGTTAAGTTCCTGGTTTTCCTCCTCCAACTGTTGCTGCTGTGCTCGGATCTCCTCCACCGTTTCCGCGGAAACAGCCAGCGGGGCCAGCGCCGCCAGCCACACAGCCAGCATGGCGCAACACAGCCGCTTCACGCTCCGTTTCATTGGGATCAACCTCTCTTTCCAATTTTCCCAGTGGGAAAAGTCTGCGAATGTTGTAGCCACGCCTGCGGTAGGCAGGTCACACAGACTGCTTTGGGGCCGCCGGGCTGGCAGGGTCCTCCCAAACCGCCTGCGTTGGCAATTCTTGTGGCTATTGTATCACTTTTCCAGGGAATTTTCCGTTTTCTGCTTTAAGGAGGGATTTTTCCGTCCGAAATATAGGCGCCTAAAACGCAAAGCCCGGCCTCCCTCCTGGGAAACCGGGCATCAAAAGCAGGGTTACTTCTTGCTTTTATAGTCCAGCCAGGTAAACTGGTTCCCAGACTGGACAAAGGCCACCGGCACCGCGTTGCCGATCACCTGGGGCAGCCACTGGGCCATATATTCCATACCGGGCTCCTCCCAGTTGAAGTGGCCGGGGTTGAGCAGGGCCCGCTTCTTGCCCAGGGTGAGGGAATCCTGGACATATTCCACCACTGTCCAATCCACCGTTTCGCCGGGGATGATCACTTGCAGGTCATTCTTTTCAATGAAGTTGAGGCTCATCCGGTCCAAGTCGCTTCCCAAGAAATGGAACACCACGCCGGCGCGGGTCACTTCCATGTCCGGGTCACCCACAATGCGCATCCCGTCGATCTCCAACGTTTTAGCCAGGTGCTCAGCCACCGCCCCCACCGTGGTGGGCGGCAATTCATACACACAGCCGGGCATATAGCCGTCGGTGACAAGGTACTGCTCCCAGCCCAGCTTCTTGGAAAGGCCGGTGAAGATGCCGTCGGGCTTGTGGCCATGCATATGGTCGTGGTCCCGGTAGACTACGATGCCGGTTTCATCCAGCAGCTGCTTTTTGGCCAGATAGGTCTGGTTGTCCTGCTGCCAGTCGGTTTCGTCCCAACCGTCGTAGAACAGAGGCTCGTGGCCCAGCACAAAGTTGTAGCCCATCTCCGCAGCCTTTTTGATGACCTCTGCCGTGGGGCAGCAGGTGGTCACAACACCGGTGCACTCTTTATCCGGATCGCCATACTGGACAATGTCGCAGGTACGGCGGCCTTCTGCCAAGGGGCCGTGGTAGGCCTCCACTTTTGCAATAATCTCAGAAATTTTCATCTGGAATCCATCCTTTCCAATTTACACTTTGTTGGGGCCCATGGCCTTATACACGTCTTTCCGGCCGATCCAATCCAGGAACTCTTGGACTTCGATGTCCCAAATGGCAAACTCGTGCTCATAGCCGGGGAGCATATCGTACCGCAGGCGGGAACCTTTCCAAATGGACTTGAGATAGGCTTGGTAGTTCTCCACCTTCTCGTAGAGGAAGTCCTTATCCCCCACGCACAGGAACAGGTCGGGCAGCTTTTTCCCGCTGTTCACAGCCTCTTCGGCCACCGTGTATGTATCGGGCATAACGGATGCGGGCATTCCGCCCCGCGGACGTTTGGCAAGATCTTCCTTGGTAAAGACAGCCGGCGAGAAAGCGCCGATAGCGCTGTAACGCTCTGGGTTCTGCAGGCCGTGGATCAAAGATCCGTAGCCGCCCATGGACAGGCCGGCAATATAGCGCTCTTCCGGCTTATTGGAAATGGGGAAATAGTTCTCCACAAAGTCGGGCAGCTCTTTTTCCAGGAAATCGTAGTAGTTCATGCCCAGGTCACCGTTGACATAGGGGATGTTCCCCACCGTGAAAGTGACTACCGCAATGCGCTTTTCCTCAGCATAACGGTCAATGCTGGTATAACGGTGCCACACCATGTAATCGTTGCCGTGGCCGTGGAGCAAATACAGCACCGGGAACTTGCCAGGCAGCTGATGGCTGTGCTCCTTGTCCATGTTGCAAGAGGTAAACGAAGGCAGCGTGACCGAGATGTCCACCCCGTGCCCCAAGGCATAGGAGAAGAAATTGCATTGAATTTGCGCCATTTTACAATCCTCCAAAAAGATGAGATAACACCGCCCCAAACGCGCTTGGAAACCTCCGCAAAGCGCACTTGGGGCGAAAACAGGACGCTTTCTTGATCCGCCCTTTTTAGAACCTTATCGAGATAAGGATAGCACCGGGCAGACAAAATGTCAACAAAAAGGGAGGGCCTCCCCTATGGTTCTGTAAAAAATAGCGCAAAAACTTTCTATCTTTCTCCCTCTGCAAAAGGCAGGACAGGAACCACGGGCCAGGTCAAGCCTCTGAAGAATCTGCCGCAGGTTGCGCTTGCTCCAACGGGAGCCTGGCGCGCAATGCCTTTGTGGGGATCCCCTGGGCGGTGAAGAGCACTTCATGCTCCGTGAGGATGTTCTCCGGGCCGTTTTGCCCGTGAAGGTCCTTGGTGTCAAAGAAGATCTCAAACCCCGCTTCGGCCAAGTACCGCTTGGTCGCAAGGTACAGGTCATCGTTGTCGGTTTTAAACCAGATCTCCCCGCCAGGCGCCAGCAAAGGCTTATACTGCGACAGCTGCCGGGTGTGGGTGAGGCGGCGCTTGTGGTGGCGGGCAGTGGGCCACGGGTTGCAGAAATTGATGTAGATCCGCTGGACCTTCTCCTCGGGGGAAAACAGCTGGGGCAGGCGCTCGATATTGTAGGCGCACAGCGCCACATTGTCCGGCTGCTCTTCCCCGAAAATTTCCGCAATGTTCCGCCGGGCCACCCCCAAAATGTCCAGGCTGATGTCGATCCCGATAAAATTCACGTCCCGGTGGGTGTGGGCTGCCTCTGCCAAAAACACGCCTTTGCCGCACCCCAGGTCCAGGTGCAGGGGGCGGCGCTGGCCATACACCTCTCCCCAGCGGCCTTTTTGCTGCTCCGGTTGGGCGATAAAATACGGGCAGGCGGAAAGCTCCGGCCTGGCCCATGTCTTTCTTCGAATCCTCATTGGGTATGCTCCTTGAATCAGTTTTGCAGAGCCTATTATACCGGCACGCCAAAAGGAAATCAAGCGGGGTCATTGAATCTTGCGGGAAATTGGTGTACAATGAGGTTGAACACAAACCGGTGTAAGGGGGGGTCAATCATGGAAAAATGGGCGTTGGCTTTGGAGGGTGGTTCCCTGCGGTGTATGTTCTCCGCAGGTGCGGTGGACGTGATGATGGAACACGGGCTTTGGTCCGACGGCGTGTTCGGCGTTTCCGCCGGCGCGCTGACTGGTGTGAACTACATTTCCCGGCAGACCGGCCGCACTGCCCAGGTGAATCTGGATTATGTCAATGACAAGCGGTACTTGGGCCTGGGAAATTTACTTTTTAAAAAGAGCATTTTTAATTTCGACTTCCTGTTTGGGGAAATCTGCGACAAACTGGTCCCCTTGGACCGGGAAACCTTTGCCCAGTCCCCTGTGGAATTCACCGCGGTCTGCACCAACTGCCGCACCGGCCAGCCGGTTTATGCGGAAAAACACGCCTGCGGTGACATTTACGGGGCTATCCGGGCCAGCGCCAGTTTGCCGCTCTTGGCCCCCACGGTAAACGTGGAAGGCACCCCCTGTGTAGACGGGGGCGTGTCGGTTTCCATCCCCTATGCCCGGCCGCTGGAGGAGGGATATCCCAAAGTGGTGGTGATCACCACCCGGGAACACGGCTACCGCAAACCTCAAATCCCCCGGGCGCTGGCCAGGCTTTACGCCAAACACTACAAACAGTATCCCAACCTCGTGCGTGCTCTTCTGGAAACGCCCAGGCGTTATGCCAGGGAGCTGGATGAGCTGGACCGGCTGGAGGCCCGAGGGAAAGTATTTGTGCTGCGGCCTCCGGAACCGGTAACAGTTTCCCGCACAGAAAAAGATGTGGTCAAGCTGCGCGCGCTTTACGCACAGGGAAGACAGGTGTGCCTGGAGCGGATGGAAGAATTGCGCGATTACTTAAAACATTGATCCCCCGCTACGGGGATTCACTAAAAAAGGGCTGCCGCGAAATGCGTCAGTCCTTTTTTACCGGTCAGGCAAAAATGCTTTGCCAAGATCCCCGTCACTTGGTCTTCCCGATATTCCCCAAAATCTTCGCCGCCACAAAACCGATGAACACAACGGGCACCAGAAGAAGCTCCACCAGGAGGACAAGGTCCACCCGTACAGCCACATTCCAGGCCGCCAGCATGGAACAAGCCTGGCAAGAAAGGAGCACAACGGAAATACAGATGGGCACCAGCCGCTCCATCCCGGAAAGGGCGGGCGCCAACGCGGGGAATTTGTCAAAATACCGCTTCATGGCATAGTGCGACACACAGGAACCCGCCAGCAGCGCCAGGGAAAGAAGCCATAAGATCCACTTGGATCCCACGCTGCACACTTGGCCGTCCTTCCACTGGACAGGGATGGTTTCCGGCAGGAATCCCCAGGCAATGGCCACACTGAAAACGCTCACGGCGAAAAAGGCAAGCTCCACGCCATAGGTCTTGAAAAAAGCCTTCACAGGATCACCTCATTACAACAGGACGATGCCCGCGTCCTCGCAGGCACGTTTTGTTTCCTCATCCCACAGGGACGCCTGGACCTCACCGATGTGGGCCTTCCCCAGAAGCAGCATACACAGCCGGCTCTGGCCAATGCCCCCGCCAATCGTCAAGGGAAGCTCACCGCCCAGAAGCATCTTATGGAAGGGAAGTTCCCGGCGCGCGTCACAGCCTGCCAAAGCCAGCTGGCGGTCCAGGGATTCCGGATCCACCCGGATACCCATGCTGCTGATCTCCAAAGCGCACTGGAGGGGCTCGTGCCAGAACAGCAAGTCGCCATTAAGCGACCAGTCATCGTAGTCGGGAGCGCGCCCGTCGTGGGGCTTACCGCTCTTCAACGCTCCGCCGATCTGCTGGATAAACACAGTTTTACGCTCTTTGACAATGGCGGCTTCCCGCTCTTTGGGGGAAAGCAGCGGGAACTGGTCTTCCAGCTCTTGGGCCGTGATGAAGAAAACGTCCCGGCACAGTTCCGTGCCCAAGTTGGAGAATTGCCACTTCAACTCATCCAAGGTGCCGCAAATGGCGCTGACGATCCGGCCCACGGTTTCTCTTAAATAAGCCTCATTTCGGCTGCTCTCGTCGATGACCTTCTCCCAGTCCCACTGATCCACATAGATGGAGTGCAGGTTATCCAGCTCTTCATCCCGGCGGATAGCGTTCATATCGGCGACCAGGCCGTTGCCCACGAAAAAGTTGTAGTCATGAAGGGCCAACCGTTTCCACTTGGCCAGGGAATGGACCACCTGGGCCTCCTTCCCCACGGCAGGGATGTCAAAACTGACCGGGCGCTCCACCCCGTTCAAGTCGTCGTTCAAGCCCGTGGCAGGGTCTACGAACAACGGCGCTGTAACACGCTTCAAATGAAGTGCTGCGCACAGCTTTACCTGGAAAATATTCTTGATCAACCCAATGGCTTTCTGGGTTTCGTAAAGGCCCAAAGCTGGTTGATAGCGTTCCGGTAAAATTGTCATGTGGATTCCCCCTTCTTTCAAACTCGCCTTTATTATAGCAGACAATTTAAAACTTGAAAAGCATTTTTGCAAGCATGATATTTTTGAATTGCAAGAAGGCGGACCCGCAGGCCCGCCTTCTGTGTGTGCAGGAAGCTTTTTATGAGCTCTTCCGGGAACTGATCTTGGTCAGCAGGTACACCAGAACAGCAATCACCACGATCACCACAAAGATGCCCAGCATCCCTTTGCCCATAATGCCCAGGGCTTCCATGAAGTTTGCCATGACTTCAGGATTCATCTTGTTACTCCTTCCATTTTATCAAACCAACAATGTCGTTATCCATAATAAAGAACATACAGCCCGCGTTTCATGCACGAGTAATCCTCTCGGCAAACAGGCAAACCTGTTTGTCTTACATAAAGAACCCAAGCACAATGCCGCCAGCCACAGCGGACGCGATCTGGCCGGAAACATTGGCGCCCACGGCGTGCATCAGCAGGTGGTTCTGGTTGTTTGCGGCAATGCCCATCTTTTCCACCACACGGGCAGACATGGGGAACGCAGAAATGCCAGCGGCGCCTACCATGGGGTTGATTTTGGTGCGGCTGAAGATGTTCAGGACCTTGGCGAAGAACACGCCGGCCACTGTGTCGAAAACAAAGGCAACCAAGCCCAGGGCCATGATCATGATAGTCTGCACGGTGACGAACTGGTCGGCGCGCATGGAGAAGGAAATAGTGATGCCCAGCAGCAGGGTAATCAGGTTGGCCAGGTCGTTCTGGGCGGTTTCAGAAAGCCGGTTCAATACGCCGCACTCCCGGATCAAATTGCCGAACATCAGGAAGCCCACCAAGGACACGGAAGCGGGAGCTACCAGGCCGGCCACAAAGGTCACCATAATGGGGAACAAGATCCGGGTGGTCTTGGTCACGGCGTTGGGGCGGTAATCCATCTTGATGGCCCGCTCCTTCTTGGTGGTGACCGCTTTGATGGCCAAGGGCTGGATGATAGGCACAAGGGCCATGTAGGAATATGCGGCCACGGCGATGGGCCCAATATAATTGGACTTGAGCACCTGGCTCACCAGGATGGAGGTAGGGCCATCCGCGGCGCCGATAATACCGATGGAAGCGGCGTCTTTGATATCGAAGCCCAGCAAGGTAGCCAGGGCAATGGTCATGAAAATACCGAATTGGGCCGCTGCGCCGAAGAGGAACATCTTCGGGTTAGACAGCAGGGGGCCGAAGTCGATCATGGCGCCGATACCGATAAACAGCAGCAGCGGGAACGCCTCGGAGACGCTGATCCCCACTTCAAACAGCCACTGGATAATACCATGCGTTTCGCCCACGCCTTCCATAACCTGGTTCAGCACGCCGGAGCTGGGCAAGTTCACCAGAATAGCGCCAAAGCCCATGGGCAGCAGCAAGGAGGGCTCGTAGTCCTTTTTGATGGCCAGCCAGATGAGCACCGCGCCCACCACATACATGACCGCCTGCTGCCAGGTAATGGATAGCAGGCCTTCCCACAAGAATTCCATTGTTACGTTCATCCTTCCTTTTTAATAAACAATTCTCTCTCAAATAAGGGATAAAAAATAGACCTATGCCGCAAAAGCACAGGTCTTGCCATTTCAAGCTAAACCAGGGACACAAACCGCCCAGGATGTTGACTTAGCTGCGTGAAGCCCACGCCGGCTACTCCCCTATTCTTTCGATAGTGTACCATGTTTCAAGGAAACTTGTCAAGAGTAGAGGGAGCGGCCTTTGTAACCAGATTTTTAGGGAAATTCCCTCCTATGTTCAGCGTTCCTTCACATTCCTTCGGTATACTTACAGTGTGGTTGAGAGATACCACAGCAACAAATCTTTTTCATTACATCCTCATTTTATCTCCTTACTTCCTCTTACAGGGGCCGCTTCCTCCCAAAGCGGCCCCTGTCCTTTTTTGTCCTTATTCCAGTCCCTCAAAGCTTTCCGGCACAGAAAACTCTGCCAGGATCTCCGGCTTATGGGCCATGCTGTCCTCCCGGGTGATCTCCCGGATGACCCGGCAAGGGTTCCCAGCCGCAAAGCAGCGGGGAGGGATATCCCGGGTAACCACAGCCCCCGCGCCGATGACACAGCCATCCCCAATGGTGACGCCAGGGCACACCACCACATGGGCCCCCAGCCACACGTTGTTGCCAATATGCACCGGCTTTGCGTAGCACAGCCGCTGCGGCCTTCCGTCCGGGCCCAAAAGGGCGTTGCGCTCCTCGGGGATCATGGGATGGACCGGCGTGACAATGGTGACGCCAGGGCCAAAATTACAGTGGTCCCCAATGGTGACTTCCCCATCGTCCTGGATGGTCAAATTGAAATTGCCGAAAAAGTGGCTGCCGATCTTCGTATGCTTGCCATAGTGGAAATACACCGGGCCTTGGATAAAGCCGCCCTCCTCCATCTGCCCCACCATCTGGGACAAAAGCCGGGCACGCTTTTCCGTTTCGTCTTCAAAGGTCTGGTTATACTCCACGTCCAGGTTGTGGGTCCGCAGTTTGATGGCCTTTAGTTCCGGGTCGCCGGGGTTGAACACGATGCCTTGAAAAATACGCTCTTCCGCGCGCATACTAAAAACGCCTCCCAAAAAGATTTGCCCCCAGTATAGCACCCTTCCTAACCGGGCGCAAGAGGCAAGGGAAAAGCTTCATTGCGCTTTTTCCTTTCTTATATTATAATGGAACCTACAGCGCCGGTCTTTTCCCGGCGGGAAGGAGGGGGACGCCGTGCAGGAAACGGACAGCCGCACCAAGCTGACCCAGTCTTTGATCCGGCAAGCCTTTACTGGGCTCTTACAGCAAAAACCCATCCAGCGCATCACGGTGAAAGAGCTTTGCCAAAAAGCCGGGATCAACCGGAGCACATTCTATGCCCACTATATGGACATCTATGATCTGCTCCAAAAGCTGGAAGAGGACATGGTGGAAGATTTCCAACGCGCCCTAAAGCCGCTTCTGGCAGGGGTGCCGGATCCCGGCCCAGGCACAGGAATGGAAGAACCCTCCCTGCTGGAGATCATAACAGGGATCTACCAATGCCTGCGGGATAACGTGGACATCTGCACCGTCACCCTGGGGGAATATGGCGACAAGGCGTTTGCCGTGCGGCTTTTATCCCTTGGATGGGAGAGCTGCCTGGCCGCCTATTCCAACCACCTGTGGGGCGCCTCCCCACGGCAGCTGGAATACTTCTACGCCTTTGTCAGCAACGGGCACATCGGCCTTCTGCAAAAATGGCTGGAAGAAGGTATGACCACCTCCGTGGAGGAAATGGCCCAGATGGCGCAGAACATCATGCTCCACGGCATGGATTTCCTCTGGGGGATCCAAACCCCAGCTCCCCCCACCGCCCCGGCGCCGCGCGTTGAGCAAATTGCGAAATCCACAGCGAAGAAAGGAGCTTCTCTATGAAATTTTCGGAAATGGTATACACCCGGCCGGACTACCCGGCAGCCCTCAAAAAGCTGGAAGCCCTCACCCAGAAGCTGGAAGCGGCCAAAAGCGCCCAGGAGCAGGCGGAGGTTTACAAGGAATATGAAGCCTTGCTCTCCCGCTTGGAAACCCAAACCACGCTGTGCTATATCCGCCACTCCGTGGATACCCGAGACAGCTTCTATGAGGCGGAAAACGACTACAACGACCAGCAAGCCCCCTTCGTGACGGAAAAAGCCCAGGCATTCGCCAAGGCCCTGCTGGAATCCCCTTTCCGGGCAGAGCTGGAAAAGGCCCTGGGCAGCTTGTTGTTCCAAAACATGGAGCTGGAGCAAAAAGGCTTCTCCCCGGAGATCGTGCCCCTGATGCAGGAGGAAAACAAGCTTTCCAGCGACTATCAAAAGCTGTATGCCAGCGCTCAGATCCCCTTTCTGGGCAAGACGGTCACTGTGGCGCAGCTGGGCCCCTACAAGGAGAGCACAGACCGGGCTACCCGCCGGGCCGCTTTGGAAGCAGAGGGATCGTTCTTCGACGAGAACCGGGCCCAGTTTGACGAGCTCTTTGACAAGCTGGTAAAAAACCGCACTGCCCAGGCGAAAGCGCTGGGGTTTGAAAGTTATGTGGAACTGGGGGCAATCCGCCGCCAGCGCAACTGCTACTCCCCCGCGGATGTGGCCTCCTTCCGGGATCAAGTGGTCCGGGACCTGGTCCCCTTGACTGTGAAGATCAAACAGCGGCAGGCAAAGCGCCTTGGGATCCCCTGGGAAGACTTCAAGTTCCAGGACAATGCCCTGGGCTTCAAAGACGGCTCTGCCACGCCGGAGGGGACTCCGGAGGAGATCTTGGCCGCCGGCAAGCAGATGTACGAAGAGCTCTCCGGTGAAACCAAGGACTTCATCCACCTGATGTTTGAAAACCAGCTGTTCGACGTGCTGGCTAAGGAAGGCAAAGCCCCCGGCGGCTACTGCACTGGCCTGCCGGATTACGGCTATCCCTTTATTTTCTCCAACTTCAACGGCACCTCCGGCGACGTGGACGTGCTCACCCACGAGGCAGGCCATGCCTTCGCGGACTTTATTGCCAACCAGACCGTGGAGATCCACAGCCTGCGCTGCCCCACCATGGAGGGCGCGGAAACCCATTCCATGAGCATGGAGTTCCTCACCGCGCCGTGGCATCACCTGTTCTTTGGGAAACAGACCGGCAAGTATGAACTGTCCCACGCGGAGGACGCCCTGCTGTTCATCCCCTACGGCTGCTTGGTAGACCACTTTCAGGAAGAGGTGTATCGCCACCCGGAGATGACGCCCCAGGAGCGCAACCAGGTTTGGTTGGAACTGGAAAAGCGTTACCGCCCCTATATCGACTTTGACAACCTGCCCTTCTACAGCCGTGGTGCCGGCTGGCAGCGGCAGCTCCACATCTACCTGTACCCCTTCTACTATATCGACTACTGCATGGCTCAGGTGATGAGTTTGCAGTATTTTGCCCTCTCTTTGGAGGACCGCTCCAAGGCATGGGAAAAATATATGGCCTTTGTGCGCCAGGGCGGCACCAAGACCTTTGTGGACTTGGCCCACTCGGTAGACCTGCGCTCGCCTTTGGACGAGGGATGCGTGAAAGATGTGTGCCAAGCCACCTTCCAGTGGACCGAGAACCACTTGACAGAGTAACCCGCACAGGGGCCAAGGCAATCCGGCTCCCTGCAAGGGCAAAACCAAAACGTTCAATCCGCTTTTCAGTACAAAGCTTCCAAGGGGACGGCGCAAAATGCCGTCCCCTTTTTATACCATTTTTTGCGCAGTGGGTCTCGCAAAAAAACGGTATGGGAAAACCCGCGATTTCACTGGAAAAAGCGGCAAAAACCGTTGGCCCGCCTTTGCTTTTCCCCACCGCTTATGCTATAATTTAGGAAGAAAATTCCCCCTCTGGGGAAGAAAGGACAGGTAACTGTTATGGCATTAAAAGTTGGCATTCAATTGTACTCCGTGCGGGATGAAATGGCAAAAGATCCCATAGAGGCCATCCGCCAAGTGGCTGAGATCGGATATAAAAATCTGGAAGTGGCAAACTCCCGCGCTACAGAAGATCCCGGTGTGGGCTTCGACGTACCCGCGGACAAGCTGCTGGAGATCCTGGGCGGCTTCGGCGCCAAAGTGGTCAGCAGCCACATCTCCCCCATCAATGAGGAAACCCTGCCCGCCATCATGGAGTACCATGGGAAGATCGGCAACAAGTACATCGGCCAATCCGCTGACTTCTTCGCTGATTACGACGCCCTGCGGCGCCGCTGCGAGTACTACAACAAGATGGGCAAGATCCTCTCCCAGAACGGCATGAAGTTCCTCTATCACAACCATTACCATGAGTTCCAGAACATGAACGGCCAGTACATCCTGTACCAGATCGCCGAAAACACTGATCCTGACTACGTGGACTTTGAAGTGGATACCTTCTGGGCCATGCGGGGCGGTGCTGATCCCGTGGAAGTCATCAACCACCTGGGCAAGCGCCTGCGGATGATCCACCAGAAGGACTTCTCCAAGACCACCGATTCCCCCATCAACATCTTCTCTGTGAAGGACCCCAACGTGATTGTCACCCGGGACACCTTTGGCGGGGTCCACAAGCGGGAGGACTTCTGCGAAGTGGGCACCGGCATCATGCCCATCCAGGAGATCCTGGACGCTGCCAACGCCCAGGGTGCTGAGTACGTCATCCTGGAGCAGGATTTTACCCAGCTCTCCCAGATGGAAAGCGTGAAGACCAGCATGGACAGCTTCCACAAATACAACGGGATCCAGTGGGATTGATCCCCCTTTCCCCTTTAAAACCCGCCGCGGCAGCCCTGCGGCGGGTTTTTCTTGCAAAAAGGACGCGTATGGGCTATGATAACAGCATACAAATGGAAAAACACCTTCGGAAAGGATGATCACAATGGCATTTCGGGAAATTTCAGTGGAACAGCTGAAGGACAACCCCTTTACCCTCATCAACAAGGACTGGATGCTCATCACTGCCGGCAACCAGGAAAGCCACAACACCATGACTGCCAGCTGGGGCGGCGTAGGTGAGCTGTGGGGGAAATACGTTTCCACCATCTACATCCGTCCCCAGCGGTACACCTTGGAGTTTTTGGAGCGGGAGGGCACTTACTCCCTTTGCTTCTTTGACCCGGAATACCGCCCTGCCTTGAACCTGTGCGGCAGCAAATCTGGACGGGATGTGGACAAGGACAAGGAAACCGGCCTGACCCCCTGCTTTGACCAGGCGGCCCCCTATTACCAAGAGGCCCGGCTGGTATTGATCTGCCGGAAGCTATACAAACAAGACCTGGCGGAGGAAAGCTTCCTGGACCGGGAGATCTTTGAGAGGTGCTACCCCAGCCGCGACCTGCACCGGATGTTCATTGGGGAGATCGTAACAGTATTGGAGAAGGAATAAACGCTTTGCAAGGGACTTTCCTCCCTATTGGCAAAATAGAAAAGGGCATCTGAGCCATGTGCTTAGATGCCCTTTTTGTTCCCTGGGGGATCGGATCCATCCAGTCCCTGGGGTCCACTCAGTTTGTCGCCAGCCCAAAGTCCTCCGGCAGCAAAAGCTCCAGATCCCGCTCCTCTTCAGGCGCACGGACATTGCGGCGGGAGCAGGCGATCACAGCCTCCTCCACCTTGTTCCGGGCCATACGGCCGTTGCCATTGGTGCGGGGGTCGCCCATCTGCTGCTGGTGCTGGTAATACTCCAACAGCAGCTGGTCACAAGCGGGGGCCAACCGGTAGCCCTTCCCCCGGACGATGCTCTTGGTGATCTCCAATAGCTCCCCTGCCGTGTAGTCGGGGAACTCAATGATATTGGGGAACCGGGAACGCAGCCCGGAATTGGCGGTGAGGAACTCCTCCATCTCCCGGGAATAGCCCGCCAAAATGACGATCAGATCGTCCCGGTGATCTTCCATGCCCTTGACCAAGGTGTCAATGGCCTCCAGGCCAAAACTGTCGTCCTTGCCCCGGTAGAGGGAATACGCCTCGTCAAGAAACAGCACGCCGCCCAAGGCAGACTGGATGGCCTTCTGGGTCAAGGGGGCGGTGTGGCCCACGTACTGGCCCACCAGATCCGCCCGGGTCACCTCCACCAGCTGGCCGCCCTGCAGCACGCCGATGGCCTTTAGGTAACGGGAAACAATCCGGGCCACGGTGGTCTTGCCCGTGCCGGGATTGCCGGTAAAGATCATGTGCATGGAGGGGGAATCGGCTTTCAAGCCGCGCTCCCGGCGCAGCTGCTGGATCTTGAAATTGTCCTCCAAAGAGAGGATGTAATCTTTTACCGGCTGCAGCCCCACAATCTGGGAAAGCTCTTCCTTCACCTGGGTAATGGCGGCGTTTTTAGCGGAGGAGCCGTTCTTCCCCCCCACCCGTGAAGTGATCCCCGCTTGGGTATACTCCACCCACAACGCGCCGTTTTCGGCCAGCAGTTTCCCCTCCACCGGGCCCAGGCTCTTGTGAAGCTTCTCCTCACTGAGGGCACGGTAAACGCGGTCCACGCCGTCCTTGAAAGCAAAGGCTCCTTGGTCCGGGGTAAAGCTGTCTGCCAAAGCCGCTACGGCATCCTCTTCAAAGGCGAGGCTGATTTGCAGCTGTTTTTTCACCCGGTCCACCAAGTCTTCCAACTCCCGCCGGGCGATCTCCTCCAAAGATTTCCGTGTAAAGGGTTTGGTCTCGCATTGGTCGTCCAGGGCTGCTAAGAATGGCGCCCCAAACGCATCCACCAATTTGGAGGCAGGCTGGTCCGTGAGAAGGAACAGGTACTTCCCGCCGGCTGACAAAGCAGACACTGCTCCCGGCACCAAAGCTGTGCCGATCTCCACCAACATCCCTTTCTGTTCCGCATAGCGGCTGGGGAGGGGGATCTCCCCCTCCCGGAACAGGGTACCCACCATAGACAGCACGCTGGTGTGGCACCGCTCCCAGTGCTCCAGCACCAGGGCGGCCGCCCCGCTTTTTACCGCAGCGTAAAAGTCCTGCACAAACAGCTTTTCCGATCCGACGGCATTGTATCGGGAAAGATCCAAAAAGGCGGCTTTCGGGCTTTTGATAACCCCCTGCCTCCCCAAGGACGCGGTGATACACCGCAGGGCGCTGTGCCTCCCAGTCCCGTGAGGGCCGAGGACAGCCGCCCGGCAAAGAGGTTTCTCGTCGCGGCTTCCCGCCACAAAGGGGCGCTTAAAGGCAATGAGCAAATCGTCCAGGAAATCCTCCTGGCCCAACACAAGGGATCCCGCCTCCTGGCGGGCCACCTGGAAGGCCATTTCCAAATCCACCGGGGCCCCGGCGTTGCGTGTGACCGCCGCTGTGTCGATGCCGTCCTGACGGAGATGGCGCTCCAGGTCCGCCATATCTGCCCGAGCCTCTTGGGTCAGCTTCTCCAAACTCTGCTGTAGGGACTCCGACAGGCTATCCCCAGTGCGGTCCACAGCATCCAGGGCCTGTTGCGCTTCCTGGGCTGCTGTGGAATGGAGGGCAGATGCCGGCCCCGAGGGAGTTTCTACCTGCTTTTCGGGCTGCTGGTTGCTTTTAAACTGGAGCCTCCCTCCTCGGAACATGGAATCCAAGATGGAGTCAATATCGTTTTTCATGGGACAAGATCCTTTCCATTCACGGGATAGCTGATTCACTCCCCGCAGGGGGGAGCGCTGTTGTAAGGTTGGAGGTCCTCCAGAATGGCCCGAAGGTTTTCCGCGTCAATTTGTCCGGGGGCGGAAGCGCTCTCCCCGGCGCCGAACGTCATGGCGCAGCCGAAAACCCCGCCGGCCGCCCGGGTGACCTTCCCCAGCTCCCCCATGGCCATGGTGATCACTGGCCCGGCTTGGGAGCTTGCCTGCCAAGTGGCGGAAAGCAGTTCCAAAACATCCCCGGGAGTCTGGGGCATCACCGCATACTTGGGCAAGTCTGCCCCCAGATCTTTCATCCGCAGCAGGGTAGCCGTGATCTCCCGGGCGGAGGGCGTCTTTTCAAAATCATGCTTGGACAGCACCACTGCCACACCTTGTTTTTTCGCCAGCCGCACCAGCCGGCCCACCCGTTCCTCCCCACAGGCCAGCTCGATATCAACCAAGCCAAACCCTCCCACGGAGAGCAGCGCCGTAACACATCTCTCATACTCCTCGGGAGAAAGGGACGCCTGCCCGCCCTCTTGCCGCGTGCGCAGTGTACACAGCAGCGGCTTTCCACCCAAACGTTCCACCACAGCAGGCAGCACAGGGAGCGGGTCGCCAAAAAAACAGTCGATCCGCCATTCATAAAGGTCGGCTGGCAAAGCAGCGACCCGCTGCAGCTCGCTGAGCAGGGCAGGGATCCCTTGGCCTGTCAGCGGCACGCAAATTTTGGGGATTCCCTCCCCAAAACGAAGCCCTTGGATTTCGATCCCATTCACCACATCTCCTCCTTCAAGTTCCCCTTTGCCTTAGCTTCCATTGCAACACTAAAAGTATACCGGCACAAGGAGAAATTGTCAATTTTAGGGGCAGGGAATTTTTATTTTGCCCCCTCCTTGCATCCTGCCTACCAGATATTGTATAATGAAGATATCAAATAGGCTATCCTACAGACAGCGCCCCATGCTTCCGGGCCGCTACACGTATTTCGCAGCCCCCGGCAGAAGCGCTCAAGGGCCCTAAAATGATTGATTGAAATTGAAATTTGTGAAAGGAAGGCACCCCTTATGGAAAATATTGAACAGATCTTACGGCAAACCGGGGTCATCCCCGTGATCAAGCTGGATGACGAACTGCAAGCAGTCCCTCTGGGCCGCGCCCTGTTGGAAGGCGGCATTGCCGCAGCGGAGATCACCTTCCGCACCCCTGCCGCCGCCAAATCTATTGAAAAGCTCAGCGCAGCCCTGCCGGAAATGCTGGTTTGCGCCGGCACGGTCCTCAGTGTGGAGCAGGCTAGGCTATCTGTGGAATGCGGCGCCAAGGCGGTGATCTCCCCTGGCACCAATCGGGAAGTGGTGGAATGGTGCTTGGAAAACAAGGTCCCGGTATATCCCGGCTGCGCCACACCTACTGAAATCGAGTCCGCCATGAAGCTGGGCCTCACCACAGTAAAGCTCTTCCCTGCCGAAGTGGTAGGCGGCGTTAAAATGCTCAAGGCGTTGTATGGCCCTTACCGCGGGGTAAAATTCATGCCCACCGGCGGTGTCAACCCCAAAAATGTCAAGGAGTACCTGGCACAGCCCAACGTCATTGCCTGCGGCGGCAGCTGGCTCTGCCCCGGGGAAGACCTGGCGGCAGGAAACTGGCAAGCTATCACCCAGCGCGCCAAAGAGTGTATGGCCTTGGTGAAGGAAGCCCGGGCAGGGAAATGACCCCGCTGGGAAACAGCAAGGGAGCGGTTTTCACCGCTCCCTTTTTTCTATTGTCTCGCACGTAAAGGGCCCCCACTGGGGAGGGCTTTCCGCAAGACTTTATTCTTCGCCGTTTTCTTCGAGCTCTTCCTCATCGTCGAAATCAAATTCGAGCGTTTCGCCGCAGCCGGGGCAAACGATGCTGCCCTCTTCCAGCATGGCGTCGTTAAGCTCGATGGTGTCGCCGCAGCTGGGGCAGGTCACCTCAAACTCGGCGTCATCGAACTCGTCGTGATGATGGCCGCAACCACAGCCGCGCTCGTCGTCGTCCAAGCCGTAGTACTCTTCTTCCAGGTCGCCCAGATCCTCATCGATCTCATCCACCTGGCCGGAGAGTTCCGCCATGTTCTCGTCGATCTCATCCACGGTGACACACAGGTCGTCCAGCAGCTCCACAATGGCGTTGAGCACCTTGGTCTCCTTCGCGTTGGGATCCAGCTCCAGGCCATCCATCAGGCCGCGGATATAAGAAGCTCTTTCGGAATTGGTCATAGTAAGGTTCCTCCCTTTCCGTTTTGCGGCGGCTTCGCCCCGCAGTGTATTTGGGCAATGAAACGCTTAGGCGCGCTCCATGTACTCCCCAGTACGGGTGTCGATGCGGATCATTTCCCCTTCGTTGATGAACAGGGGCACACGGATCTCCGCGCCGGTTTCCAGGGTGGCGGGCTTCAAGGTGTTGGTAGCGGTATCGCCGCGCACGCCGGGCTCGGTCTTGGTGACTTCCAGTTCCACAAAGTTGGGAGGCTCCACGCCAAACACATTGTCCTTATAAGAAAGCACCTTGCAGTCCATGTTCTCTTTAACGAACTTGAAGTTGTCGCTGAGCACGCTCTTGTTGATCGGGATCTGCTCGTAGGTTTCGTTGTCCATGAAGTAATACAGGTCGCCGTCGCTGTAGAGGTACTGCATATCTTTGCGCTCGATATAAGCAGTGGGGTACTTGTCAGTGGGGTTAAACGTCTTTTCCGTTACGGCCCCGGTGATCACGTTGCGCAGCTTGGTGCGCACAAAGGCAGCGCCCTTGCCGGGCTTCACGTGCTGGAACTCGATGATGGAGTACACGCCGCCGTCCATCTCAAAGGTTACGCCGTTTCTGAAATCGCCTGCGGTTACCATATTTAAACAACCTCCAAATATCTTTCTCGAATCTATTTTACCGTATCTTTCCCGGGAATGCAAGACATTTCCCCAGGATCACCGCAAATCCCCTTACAGGCAGATAAGCTCCTTGGGGGACTTTGTCAGGCTGCGGCAGCCATCGGCCGTGATCAGCAGCATATCCTCGATACGCACGCCGTATTTTGCCGGGATATAGATGCCGGGCTCGTCTGTGATGACCATGCCCTCGGCACAGGGGGTGGAGTCCGTCTTAGAGAAGCGGGGCCACTCGTGGATCTCAAAGCCAACCCCATGGCCCAGGCCGTGGCCGAAGGTACCGGGGTAATCCTTCTCGATGATGTCCCGCGCGATCTTGTCCACCTCGCAGCAAGGCATCCCGGGCTTCACCTGGTCAATGACAGCCAAGTGGGCCTTGAGGACGGTATCGTACACAGCCTTCTGCTCCTCGCTCACCTGGCCCAAGGCAACCGTGCGGGTCATGTCGGAATGGTAGCCGTCCAGCAGGGCACCGGTGTCCATGGTGATGAAGTCACCGGGACGCACCTGGTTGCCGGAAGGCACCGCATGGCACTGTGAGCCATTTTTGCCGGCCGCTACAATCAGCTGGAAAGCCACGTCCTCCGCGCCCTGCTTACGCATGAAGAACTCGATCTCCAAGGCCAGTTCCCGCTCGGTGACACCCTCCTTGATAAAGGGCAGGATATGGGTGAATGCCGCGTCGGTGATGGCCTGGGAAGCCTCGATCTTCTTCACTTCCTCCGGGGACTTGATCATCCGCTGGTCCCGGATGGCATTGTCCAGCGTGTCATCCAGCACAGCCTCTGCCCCCGCCTTCCGGAAGGAAGCCTCGAAACGCCGGGCCTGGGCCACGGAAAGCTGCTCTGTCTCCAAGTAGACCTGCTTGATCCCATGCTTTTGGATAAGCTCGCCCAGTTTTCCCAGGAGGGACTCAAAACCCACCACGGCGCAATCCTTGGCTTTATAGCGGGCCGCCTCCTCATAGCGGAAGTCCATCAGCAAGTAGGCTTCCTCCGCCGTAACTAACAGGGCCCCGTCACTGGCAGGGAACTGCGTGAAATAAAAGCGGTTTTTTTCAGAAAACACCAGGGCGGCTTTCTGGGAGTCGCCGTGGATCAGACGTTCAGCAAGGCGTTCCACAGGGTTTTTCATCGCAAAACATCCTTTCGGCTTTGAAATTTTTTCCGCAAACCCCGTTCAAAAAACCTGCGCACTTTAAACGTGAGGCCATCCTCCGGCTCGATAGGGTCGAGCAGCACGGATTTCATCCCGCACAGGTTGGCGCCCACCACATCGGTAAAGATCTGATCACCCATAATGACGCACTCCCGGCACTTCACCTTCAGCCGCCTGGCCGCCCGCAGGTAGCCAATGGGCAGGGGCTTCATCGCGAAACATAGGGTATCCAGTCCGAACATGACCCCGAAAGACTGCACACGCTTCTTAAAGTTGTTGGAAATGATAATCATTCGAAAGCCGGCGTCCTCCATGGCCTTCACCCACTCCACCGCGCCTGGGGCAGGCGTGTGGGCGCTATAGGTGGCCAAGGTGTTGTCCACATCCAGCAGGATAGCCCGCACCCCCAAGCCGTTTAAAAGCTCCGGGGTGATGCCCATTGCCCGCTCCCGCAGAGCGGTTGGTTGAAAAATGCCCATCGAATGTTCTCCTAACGCGTTTGAATCGTTTGCGGAAACAAAAAAGAAAGCGGGCAAACCGCCCGCTTTCAAGGTAAATGTGAGCAGCCTTATTTATACTTGCGCTTGCGAGCTGCTTCTGACTTTTTCTTACGCTTGACAGAGGGCTTTTCGTAAGCCTCTCTCTTACGGACCTCTTGGATGACGCCCGCTCTCGCACACTGCTTTTTAAAGCGGCGGAGCGCGCTATCCAGAGATTCGTTTTCCTTGAGCCGGATCTCAGCCATTTATATCCCTCCCATCCGCCACAAGGCAGGGGTTCTTTCGTCGTAGCGTTACCAGTACAACACAAACAATTATACTTTCCCTGCTCCCGGTTGTCAACCCCTGATTTCTTTCATTTTTTATGTCTTTTCGAAAGAAATCCACCGCCACACTAGCTCCAGGCTATCTGCTACGGGAACGCCTGCCTGCTCCAGCCTGGTGCGGCTTTGATGCCCCTGGGCCAGCAAGACACAGGGACACCCCGCCTCCTGGGCCACCTCCCAATCGTGCAGGGTATCCCCCACAAACAGGGCTTGTTCCGGGGAGATCCCCTGCTTCTGAAAATACCGGCGGGCTAGGCCGGATTTACTGCCGGCATAGATATCGGAAATCCCCAGCAACGCCGCAAAACACTCCCCCACCCCATGCCCGGCCACCTGGCTCTCCAGGGCCTGCTGCTGGGAAGCGGATACGATGATCTGCCGGGCACCCTGTTCCGCCAGAGAACGGAGGATGTCCCGCACTCCCGGGTACAGGCCGCAAGCGGGATAAGCCCGGTAGTACGCCCCTGTCCACTCCGCGGCCAAATCCTCAAAAGCCTCCCGTTCCAGATCCAGGCCGGCCGCGGCATAGTATTGGCGCACCGGGAACGTGAAGAGTTCCCGGTACTGCGCCAAACTCTCCATCAAAGGCAGCCCACGGCGGGACAGCATGGCATTCATGGCGGAAAACGCCGCCTGTACATCGTTTAACAGGGTGCCGTTCCAATCCCACACAATGCACCGGTACATATAATCCTTCCCCTTTTCACAATCGGTTTTCCAATTCATTTGCGTTCCCTGGAAATTTGCGGTATACTAAAACTCAGTATAGAAGCACAGTACAGAAAAAACACGTTTTACCAGTTCACAGGGAGGACCGCCTATGGCTAGTGACAGCCGTTTTGCCGTCTTGATCGACGCGGAAAATGTGTCGGTCAAATACATTAAAATCATTTTCGACGAACTTTCCAAAGATGGGATCGCCACCTACAAGCGGATCTACGGGGATTGGACCAACCCCTCGCTGATCTCTTGGAAGAGCACCTTGCTGGACAACTCCATCACGCCCATCCAGCAGTACAGCTATACCAGCGGGAAAAATTCCACCGACTCCGCCATGATCATCGACGCCATGGACATCCTGTATTCCGGCAAGGTGGAAGGGTTCTGCCTGGTGTCTTCCGACAGCGACTTCACCCGGCTGGCCTCCCGGCTGCGGGAATCGGGCATGGCCGTCATCGGCATGGGCGAAAGCAAAACCCCCAATTCCTTTATCGCCGCCTGCAACAAGTTTAAATATCTGGACATCCTCTCTGCGGCGGAAGAGGAGGAGGGTGAGGAATCCCCCAAGGCAGAGGCAGCTAAAAAAACCGCCCAGCCCAAAAAAGCCGCGCAAAGGGCTTCCTCCAAGAAGGCAAAGGAAGAATCCAAAACTGAAAAAGAACCCAAGCCCGCCGATGAACCCCGCACCAGCCTGCGGACCATCCGCCGGGCGCTGCGCACTATTGTCCGGGAAAACTCCGATGAGGACAACTGGATCATGGTCAGCCAGGTGTGCAACCTGTTGGACAAGCGCTACCCCGATTTTGACGTTCGCAATTTTGGCTTTTCCAAGCTGACCCCCTTTTTGGAGAGCCTGGATATGTTCGAGATCAAGGACATGAAAAAGGACTCCAGTTCCCCCCAGCGGTATGTACGTCTGAAATAAGAAGCTGTTCCGATCCCCCTTTTTTGGGGGATCTTTTTTGTTGCCTTATGCCAGGACCTTTTCAAAAGCCAACCGCTCTCCCCCGTCTTCCAGGTAAATGATCCCCCGGTGGGAAAGGCCGTTTTTCTCCATGACCCGCTGCATGATCTTATTATCCCGGTGGGTGTCCCCCCGCAGGGAGGTCAGTCCCCGCTCCCTGGCCTGGCGCTCCAGCTCCCTGAAAAAGAGCGCCGGGACATTCTGCCCCTTACAGCTGCCGGATACAGCGATCCGGTGAAGGAAGGCGTATTCCTTGGCGTCCACCGCCCAGGCGCCTTGATAAACGGCGGCGTAAGTGGGTTCTGTCCCCAAGCACAAACAAGCAGTGGCAACCACCTGGCCGTCCGCCTCGAGAACATAGGCCGTGCCGTCCGCCACATCCGCTAAAAAAGATTTACCATTGGGGTAGCCGTCCTGCCACTGGTCCACCCCCTGGGCACGCAGGAAGCCTTTGGCCTCTTCATACAGCGCTTCTACCGCTGGGCAGTCTGTTTCCCTGCCTTTGCGCAAAAACATCGCGATCCCTCTTTTCACCAAAAATAAAGGCTTTTCCTATGATAACAATTTCCTCTTGTTTTTTCAACCGGAATCCGGTATAATATCTTTTGTCAGCCGCAGGCATTTGGCGACCGCCAAGCGCACAGGCGGCCTGCGGGTCTTTTTCCGGCTATCTTTTCTTTATGTAGTAATAGACAGACACCTGGGAAAGGCATTTTACAAACCGAAATAGCCGCAAGGCCACGGACGCTGCACAGCGTGTCCGGCGGCCGGGGGCAGTGTGAAGTTGCGGGCAGAACACGGTGAAATATGGGAGCGGGCAGGTCTGCGCGGCGGGACGCCGTGAACCATGTCAGGCGGGGAACCGAGCAGCATTAAGCGGAAGTTCCCGGGCGATGCAGGTCGCCTGTCCGTTCCCATATCTTACTGGGATTCTGCCCTGTGCTTTCTGTGGGAAACATTCTGTCGGGAAGGAGGTCTTCTGCGTGTACAAGGTGCTCTACCGGAAATACCGGCCCCAGTTCTTTTCCGACGTGGTGGGCCAGCCCCAGGTGACGGTCACCCTGAAAAACGAGTTGATGCGGGGCCGTATTGCCCACGCCTACCTGTTCACCGGCTCCCGGGGGACGGGCAAGACCACCTGCGCCAAAATCCTGGCCCGGGCGGTAAACTGCCTGCACCCCAAAGACGGTGACCCCTGCGGGGAATGCGAGGTCTGCAAGGGGTTGGAGAACGGCTCTATTTTAGACGTGGTGGAGATTGACGCCGCCAGCAACAACGGCGTGGACAGCATCCGCTCCTTGATCGAAGAGTCCAACTTCACCCCCGCCACGGCCAAGTACCGGGTGTACATCATCGACGAGGTCCATATGCTCTCGGTGCAGGCCTTCAACGCCCTGTTAAAAACGCTGGAGGAACCCCCTGCCCATGTGATCTTCATTTTGGCAACCACCGAAGTCCACAAGCTGCTGCCCACCATTTTGTCCCGGTGCCAGCGCTTCGACTTCAAGCGCATTGCCCCCGAGGCCATCGCAGGCCGGCTGGAGGACGTGGCAGGAAAAGAAGACGCCCAGCTGGACCACGACGCAGCCCTGCTGGTCGCCCGGATCGCGGACGGCGCTTTGCGGGACGCCCTTTCCCTGCTGGACCAGTGCTTGGGCCGGGACCGGCACGTGACCCTGGAAGTGGTCAACGAAACCGCCGGCGTGGCCGCCCGCGACTACTTGAGCGCGCTGGCCCAGGACATTGTGGAGCAAAACCCCGCCCATGCCCTGGAGGCCATTGACGGGCTCCACCGGGAGTCCAAAGACATGAGCCGTCTTTGCGAGGAGATGGCCGAATATTTCCGGGGCCTGATGCTGATCAAAACCATGAAAGATGCCTCCGGGCTGGTGCTGTGCTCTCCAGAAGAGCTGGACACCATGACGCGCCAGGCGCTTTCTATGAACCTTTCCACCATCCTCCACGGGCTGGACACCTTTGAGGAAACCCTGCACAAGATGCGTTACGCCAACCAGCGGGCAGAGCTGGAAATGGCTTTTGTCAAATTGTGTTCTCCTCAGCTGGATACCTCCCTCGAAGCGCTGCTGCGCCGTTTGGAGGCGTTGGAAAACGGGGCCCCGCGGGTGGCCGCTCCTGTTCAGGAACCCGCCCCTGTCCCCGCTCCAGCTGTGGAGCCGCCCAAGCAGGAGATCCCCAGCCCGCCGCCCGCCAGGGAAGCTGTGGCGGAAAAACCCCCGGAGCAAAAGGAGGACTTCCCTCAGGAGGAGCCTGAGGCCTTCCAGAAAGCGCCCTCCCCCCCGCCTGCGCAGGAAAGCAAACCCGCTCCCAAACCCCGGCAAAAAGCCCCGGCAGCAGATGTGGAGGCCCTTTCCGCCAGCGCCCAGCGCTTCCGGGACTGGCCGGAGATCTTACAGCGGATCCGTGGGGACACCAAGAGCGTGGCCATGGCCTTTTCCGGTTCTTCCGCTTACGTCAACGGGGACTATATGCTGATCGACGCCCCAGAGTTGGCTTTTGCCCTCTTGAAACGGCCAGAGCAGCGGGACCGGATGCGGGAGGCGATCCGGCAGGTAACCGGCCGCGTGTACAAGCTGGGGCCTTACCGCCTGCCCAAGGAGCCGGCGGAAACGGCGGCAGACCCCTTTGCCGAGCTGGAACGCCGTGCCAGGGAAGAGGGCATTGCGCTCCAGGAGGAAGAAGCCCCCTTGCCGGAGGAAGCATCACCTGAGGAAGAGCTCCCTCCGCTGACTGACGCGGAAATCCCCTTTTAACAAGGTTGGTTTTCTTAATACTTTAAAAACACACGGCTTAGGCCGGAAAGGATGGTATGTGAATGAAAGCAAGACTTCCCCAGGGATACGGTGGCGGCGGCCCCGCCAATTTGCAGCAGCTGGCCCGTCAGGCCCAAAAAATGCAGGAGCAGATGGAGGCAGCCACCGCTGAACTGGAAGAGAAAGAATACTCCGCTACCGTCGGCGGCGACGCGGTGAAAGCCATTGTCACCGGCAAGATGGAAGTGAAGTCCATTGAGATCAAGCCCGAAGTCATCGATCCCGACGACGCGGAGATGCTGGGCGACTTGGTCACTGCCGCTGTGAACGAAGCGCTGCGCGCTGCCTCCCAGGAAAAGGAAGAGCGGATGAGCGCCCTTTCCGGCGGCATGAATATCCCGGGGCTGTTCTAAGATGGCCGGCTATCATGTTCCGCCTCTGGAGGAGCTGGTTGAAAAATTCGAAAGCTTGCCGGGGATCGGGCACAAATCCGCCCAGAGGCTTGCCTACCATGTGCTGGGCATGACGCAGCAGGAGGCCCAAAGTTTTGCTCAGGCGATTCTGGACGCCCACGAGAAGATCCACACCTGCAAAGTGTGCTGCAATTTGACCGACGGGGAATTGTGCCCGGTCTGCCGCAGCGACGCCAGGGACAAAAGTGTGATCTGTGTGGTGGAAGAGCCCAAGGACGTTTTCGCCTTGGAACGGGCAGGAGAATACAACGGGCTGTATCACGTGCTTCACGGAGCCATCAGCCCCCTCTCCGGCATTGGCCCGGACCAGCTGAGGATCAAAGAGCTGCTGGCACGGATGGACCCCACTGTGGAGGAAGTCATTATGGCTACCAACCCCACAGTAGAAGGCGAGGCCACTGCAATGTACGTGTCCCGTCTGCTCAAGCCATTGGGGCTTCGTGTGACACGGCTGGCTTATGGGATCCCTGTAGGCGGCGATCTGGAATATGCCGACGAGGTAACCCTCCAGCGAGCCATGGAAGGCCGCCAGGAGCTGTAAACACAGGAAAAGAGGAAAAAGAGCCAGGAGCACTGCTCCCGGCTCTTTTTTAGTTTCTTATCTGCTCTTTTACACGCCCTTCCGGTTCCCTGCCGCACGAATGAAAGCAGTCAGCGTTACGTACAGTTTCCTAACAAACGATAGAAAATAAAACAAGAATGAATAACAAAAATCCCCAGGAACCACAAGATTCCTGGGGAAAATTTGGAGCTGCTATCCAGATTTGAACTGGAGACCTCGTCCTTACCAAGGACGCGCTCTACCGACTGAGCCATAGCAGCATAATGGCGACCCGGAACGGGCTCGAACCGTCGACCTCTAGCGTGACAGGCTAGCGTTCTAACCAACTGAACTACCGGGCCATTTGCAGCAGGAAGATACACAAATCGCTCACTTCCTTTTGTCTTTGCCCGAAGCACCCCCGAGCGACGTTTGCTATTATACAGCACCACGTTCCATATGTCAAGCGTTTTTCGCCATTTTTTTATTTTTTATTTTACCATTTCCAAAAACTTCTCATCCGTCACATCCGGAGTGATGTAGAAGCGGTTCAACCCATACAGACTTTCCGGTACACCCGGGCGAACCTGGGCCTTTCCCCCTTGGATGGTGACTGAGCATTCTATGCCGGCTTCTGTCAACAATTCCTCACTGCGTTCCGTATGGGCACCGCTGGGATAAGAGTAGACAACCGGCTTCATCCCAATCGCCAAATAAATGTCCTGCCTAGACTTTGTCAAATCCAGCTGAAACGCTAAAGCGTACTCCGTATCAGTTTCCCAGGGCTGTTGAACCGCGGTCATGCGCACCTCTGGGTTCCCCGCTTCATAGGGCGCCCACTGGTGCATATCGTAGCTGTGGCTCTGGATAGAAACCAGCCCTGAGCTAGCCATTTCCTGAGCCTGCTGCCAATCAAAATGAGGGATCATCGAGATCCCGGTATCCTTGTAGGTGTCTTTCCCCACAGAAACGCCAATAGGGAACACTGTAGCTTGGATAGACAACTCTTTCAAAATCGGAAAGGCCAGTTCATAGAAACTGCTGTACCCATCGTCGAAGGTGACGATCACCGGTTTTTGGGGAAGCTCTTCCCCCTCTTTGCAAAAAGCGATCAGCTGATCAAACGAAATGGGCTCAAATCCATGGTCCAGCAAAAGCTCCATCTGCCGGCGGAATTGTCCAACCCACATAATATCCCGGGAAATAGATGAATCTCCGGCCTCTTCCACAAGGTCGTGATACATTAAAATAGGGACCTCAACGGCGTTGGGCTGAATCCCCTCGTCCACGGTTTCTTTAAAAGTGACCCCGCCGGAAACCGCCTGCGCCTGGGCCGCAAAGGAACCCATTGCCGCAATAAGGGTCATCCATACGCACAACAGCAGCAAGGCCCTGCGTTTTACCCGCATTTTGTTCCACCTCTTCCCGCCCAGCAAAAGGGCGTAAGTTCTTTGTTATTATACCCGGTTCACATTTTTTTGTCAATGAAACAAGGCAAAGCGCCCCCCACCCTATCCCTTTCCTTCCGCAGTGCCTCTGTTTTCTTTTGCATAACGTCCCCTCTGAAAACTTTTCAAAAAACCTATTGACAACTCCTAATGGAAATGATAAAATGATCAAGTAAAATTTGATATAGGGGTATAGCTCAGTTGGTAGAGCAGCGGTCTCCAAAACCGCGTGCCGAGGGTTCAAGTCCTTCTGCCCCTGCCAAAAACCGGCGGAAACTCTGGGTTTCCGCCGGTTTTCTTTTTGCACGTGTTGTATGGGAGTGGGGTTCACGTTGGTTCGGATTTCTGGTTCACCTACCCGTCCACACCTGCCGCACCCCTCTCCAGCACCCAAAACGCACCCGGTTTCGCCTTTTTCGGCCCAAACCGGGTGCGTTTTTTCCATTTTCGCTGTTTTCTGGCTGCAAAATTTTTGTCCTAGTTTTTGTGCATCCTGCCGCATAGCGTTCACAGATTGAATCCATCCGTGATACCATGTAGACGAGAGGTGTCCTTTTTGACGTAGTACAACTCAGTAATTTGTGAAGTGCTGTGGCCTAGCAAGTCCGCTACCTGGCGAGGCGTGAGAGACTTTATGGAGCCGTCCTCCTGCTTAATACCGTTTACCAAGCTGGATGCGAACGTGTGGCGCAAACTGTGCAGGCCCTTTTTCTCTATTCCAGCGGCCGCAAGGATACGGTAATAACGCTTTCTGAAATTCACCGGCCTAGTGAAATTCCCGTGCTCATTTGGCACCAGGGGCCTTTCCTCTCCGAAGTATGCTTCCTGCCGCAGGTCTTGAATCATGGCGATGGCGGTGTCGTTCAACGGTACCGTACGCTTGCTGGTGGCTGATTTTAGCTTGCCAACTTTCACATCTCTGCCTGGTTCAGCTTGTAGACCGTCCCGCCGCCAAACTTCTTTCACGCCACGTTCCAGTTGTAAAACCCTGTTCTGCAAATCGATGTCGCTGTTGAGGAGGCCCAGCAATTCCCCCGTCCGCAAGCCCGTGTTCAGCATAAGGATGTAGGCGGCGGCTTGCTGGTATTTGCGCTTGCCGTTGGCAAATGTGGCGAATGCTTCTCTTTTGAATTTCGCAATCTCTGTTGGAGTGAATACCGTGACGGCTTCCTGCTCCGGCACACACTCTTTGTCCTGGGCCGCTAGAAAGTTGGCACGCTTCATCATGGGGACGGACTGCATGGGGTTCTTCTGGATGAAGTCCTCCTCGGTGAGGTAGCGGAAAAACTCGTTCAAGAGTATGTACACCATCTTCACGGTGGTGTAAGCATAGCCCTGCTCCATCCAGTGGTTGAGGACGGATTTCAAATCGGCGGCGGTGATGTCCCCCACGATTTTGTCCCCGATGAGCGGGAACACCTGGTGCTGGGCGGTACATTCCAGCCTGTCGTATGTGGTGCGCTCCACCGACGGGAATTTGAAAACTTGCAGCCAGCGGGTAAGACTCTCTCGAACAGTTTTGTTGCTCTCGTCTGAGTTACGCACCTCTGCGTTGAACTGGGCGATGTAGGTGGTAATCTTCTGCTGAGCTTCCGTTTTCGTCTTGCTGGAGAACACTTTGCGTCTCTTGATGCCTTGCTCGTCGAAGTACCAGATGACGCTCTGCCAGCGGCCATCTGTCCGCTTAAAAACATTGCCGTTCGTTGTGAGTCGTTTTTGTGGCATGGTTGGTGGTTCCTCCCTTCGGGTTGTTTTATCAACCACCAACACTACCGCATAGCGTTGAACTATGTCCAGACCTATGTTGTGAGCGGGGTGGAGAAAATTTCGTCAGGCTTTTGGTGGATTTACACCTATCTGGGGCGGGGAAATTTATACGGGCCTATTCTTTGTTTACTCCCCTGTAATTTTTGAGGTAGTGGCAAGCCTGCTTTACACCTAGAAAGATGTGGCCATGAAAAAGAAAAGGCAGGCCTCAAAAGGCCCGCCCATTCTTATTTCTTCAGCTGCAAACCGTCCTTGAAAGCCTCGCCCACACGCTCGGTGACTTTGTAATATCCGTGGGTGTAAGGGTCAAAAGCAACGGCGTTCACTAGGGACATATCCAGCTTGCCGTCCCGCATAACGCTCTCGTCGGCGGTGACTTTTACCACCTTACCGATGACCCCGCAGCCATATTCGTTGGTCTGGTATTCAACGAATTTGCACTCCAAACAGAGAGGAAACTCGTTTATGACGGGGGCGTCCACCATCTCCGATTTCGTGGCGGTAAGCCCGGCTGCGCTCAGCTTATCCGCTACCGTATTGCCGGAGGCCACGCCGAAATAGTCGGCCTCCACCACATGGGCGGCATCGGCAATGCTCACGGTAAAGCCGCCCCTGGCCTTGATGTTCTTCACGGTCTTGTGACTCTCCGTCAGGTTCAAGGCCACAGTGTCACGCTCCTGCATCGTCCCCCAAGCGGCGTTCATCACGTTTACGGTGCCGTCCTCGTTGTAGGTGGCGACCATCAGCACGGGCATGGGGAAGATCCCCTCGGTGATATTCAATTCTTTTCTCACAGAAATGCGCCTCTCTTTTTTAGGATTGACACGCCGGGTGCCTTCCTCTATCATTATAGCCAGTAACAAACAGAAAACAAGTGCTGATTTTTTTGTAAGATACTAGCTTGGAGGTAAGCAATATGATCTCGGACTATATGGAAAAGGCCAACTTTGAGGACACGGGCTTCGCCTATACGCTCTCCCTCATCAGCGGGAAACATAAAATGGTGATTCTCTATTGCCTGATGGAGTTTGGCGTGGTGCGGTTCAATGAGCTGAAGCGATACCTGAAAACCGTAGCGGATAAAACTTTGAGCGCCAACTTGAAAGAGCTGGAACGTGACCAGCTGATTCTCCGCAAGGAGTACCCTCAAATCCCGCCCAAGGTGGAGTATTCTCTCAGCGAGCGGGGCAAATCCTTGATGAAAATTCTCGACCAACTCTGTATATGGGGAGAGGAAAACAGGCTTTGAGTCCTTATCCGGGAACGTGGCTAAAATTTTCTTAAACAGGTCGCAATCCCTGTCTATGTGAGGAAAAAGGCTATAATTTTCGCCCTTATCCACAGCTATTGGGTCTGAAAATCCGCCTGCCACTCGACTTGCAAAAAATCGCCGCAACCCCTATCGTGACACCGTGGAGAATGGCTCTACACTGGAAAAATCTGTCATCCACGACACCCAGCTTGACGCCAAGGCCCCCAAACCGACCCCTAAAAATCGCAAAATTGACCCCTTGCAAAAAGCCCGAAGTGGCCGGCTCTGCCGGCCACTGTGAGCCGGGTGTGGGGCGGTTTACCGACCCACACCCTTTAACCTGCTCTTTTTTCACACCCTATCTCCACTGCTTAATGTTTCGGCAATGCGGGCTGCCCTCAGCCTTCTCCAACCACATCCTCTGAGTGGAGGATAATATTGTTTTCCATCGAGGCCATCCCGTGCCTCACTGCGCTGCCTTTGCAGGCCCGTCTGGGCCTGCTTTTTTCTTTTTCTGCCTATCTCCGGTTTCTCTCAACCGCCTCTCTCCGAGTGGAGACGCACTGGTTTCCTCTCACCTTGGGTTGGCCACTGCCCCCGGATTCGCTCACAACTGGGTCACACACCTCCAACAGGGCTGGTCTGGGGCTTGGGTGGTGTTGCTTCCCTACCCCGCCCTCTGACCGGCCAAAAACCGCCGCACAGGGCCGAGTTTGGTTTTTCTCCCCAAAACGAGTTTACCCCTCCCCCTAAAGGGGGAGGGGCTGGATATTGCTTTTCTTTGGTGGTTCGGGTTCTCCTTGGCAGTTGCCTTTGGCAACTGCTGGCCACAACTGGGTCACACGCCTCCAACAGGGCGTGTTTGGGGCTTCGGTGGTGTCACTTCCTTACCTGGCTCTCAAAATCGCACACAGGGCCACACAGGGCCGAGTTTAGATTTCACCGTTTTTTCTTTCTAGACTTTCTCGGTGGCAGCCCCGCCAGCTGGCGTTCCAGGTGGTAGTTGACAGCTTCTTGGATGGGCCGGATGGTGAACTGCAGGGTGCCGTTTCGCACCTCGCCTGACTTGGTACGCACCTTGGTGGGTTCCACGTTGATGAGCTGCCTTTCTTCAAGCTGGCGAATGTATTTCGCAACCGTGTTGGCGCTCATGCCAGTGTGCTGGCAAATCTTCCCGATGCTCGGCCAGCACTGGTGGGTTTCCCGGTCCTCGCAGAAAATCAGGTAGGCGTAGACAGACAACTCGCCTGGGGTCAATCCCAGGGTGAAGACCGCATTGGGCAGAAGAAAATAGTGGCCCAAAGGGCTGCGATTGGTGTAAGTGTTTTGGAATTCCGTGGCGTTCCCTCCCCAATGATTTTTCAAGATTCTACACCTATGTTCTGGCCCATGTCCATAGAGAAATCAAAATTTACAACTCGTTCACAGGCATATTCTTGCAAGCGCTCTCCGAATCTCCTTTGGCGAAGCCCTATTCTTTGTTTACTGCTCCGCAAATTTTGAGGTGGCCCCTCCCCTGTTTTAGGGTAAGCGAAAGGCTGGAATTTCTTCCAGCCTTCGCATAAAGATTCACTTTTCTCCCACGTTCTGATGAAACCTCATCACGATACGACCAATTTGCCATCCTCCACTGCAAGCTTGGCGGTATCGCCCGTCTTGAGGGTGCCATCCAACATCTTCTCAGCGACAGCGTCCTCCACCTTGCTCTGAATGGCCCGGCGCAGGGGACGCGCGCCATATTGGGGATCAAAGCCTTCCCTGGCAAGCTCTTTCACCGCTTCGTCGGAAGCCTCCAAATGGATACCCATGGACTCCATGCGGTCCGCCACGGTCTTAAGCATCCGCCGGGCTACCTCTTCAATATCCTGCTCAGTCAGAGCGCGGAACACAATAATATCGTCGATACGGTTCAGAAACTCAGGCCGGAAAGTGCGGCGCAGCTCTCCCATGACGGCTTCTTTGGCTTCCTCGTATGCCTTGTCGGCATCCGCCCCATCCTCTTTTTCGCCGGCATCGGAACCCAACTTGGCCCCGGCATTGGTCAGCACCTTGGCGCCAATGTTGCTGGTCATCACGATGACGGTGTTCTTGAAGTCAACGGTGCGGCCCTGGGAATCGGTGATACGGCCATCGTCCAGGATTTGCAGCAAGATGTTCCACACATCCTCGTGCGCCTTTTCGATCTCATCGAACAATACCACGGAATAGGGCTTGCGGCGCACCTTTTCTGTCAACTGGCCGCCTTCATCATGGCCCACATATCCGGGAGGGGAACCCACCAGACGGGACACCGTATGGCGTTCCATGTATTCGGACATATCGATCCGGATCATGGCGTTTTCATCGCCGAACATGGCTTCCGCCAGGGATTTGCACAGCTCCGTTTTGCCAACACCGGTGGGGCCCAGGAACAGGAAACTGCCAATGGGCCGCTTGGGGTCTTTCAAGCCGACACGGCCGCGGCGAATGGCACGAGCCACAGCCTCCACGGCCTCGTCCTGCCCCACGACCCGTTTGTGGAGGGTGTCTTCCATGTGCAGCAGGCGCTGACCCTCGTCCTCGGTAAGGCGTGTCACGGGGACGCCGGTCCAATCGGACACAACAGCGGCGATATCCTCTTCGGTCACGTCCCGGTGTTCCTGATTGCCCTTGCGGCGCTTATCCCGCTCGGCCTCCAACTGTTTCTGATAGTCTTTTTCCGTATCCCGCAGTTGGGCGGCCTTCTCAAAATCTTGTGCGGCAATGGCGGCTTCCTTGTCCGCGGCAAGGGCGTTGAGCTTCTCTTCAAGGCCCATGAGCTCTTCAGAAGGCTCTTCCTCCTCCATCTGTACACGGCTGGCAGCCTCGTCCATCAGGTCGATGGCTTTGTCCGGCAGGAACCGGTCATTGATATACCGGGCAGAGAGTTCCACCGCAGCCTTCAGTGCTTCATCGGTGATGTGCAGGCCGTGGTGCTGCTCATACTTCCCCCGCAGGCCTTTCAAAATATCCAGTGTAGCCTCCTGGCTGGGCTCGCCTACGGTGACCGGCTGGAAACGGCGCTCCAGCGCAGCATCCTTTTCGATGTACTTGCGGTATTCGTCCAGAGTTGTGGCGCCAACCACCTGGATCTCGCCGCGGCTGAGAGCCGGCTTCAGAATATTGGCAGCGTCTACGGAGCCCTCAGCGGAACCTGCGCCCACAATGGTGTGCAGCTCGTCGATGAAAAGGATGATATTGCCGTCTTTTTTGGTCTCCTGCATCACCTTCTTAATGCGGTCCTCAAATTCGCCCCGATATTTGGCGCCGGCCACCATGCCGGTGAGGTCCAAAGACAGCAGTTTTTTGTCCAACAGCTTTTCCGGCACATCGCCCGCGGCAATCTTTCGTGCCAGCCCCTCGGCAATGGCCGTCTTGCCGACGCCGGGCTCGCCGATGAGACAGGGGTTGTTCTTGCTGCGGCGGGACAGGATCTGGATCACCCGCCGGATCTCTTTATCACGGCCAATGACAGGGTCCAATTTCCCCGTTCTGGCGTCGGCCGTCAAATCGTGGGTAAACTCTGATAAAGTCTTGTTCTTGCCGCCCCCCTCGCCGCTTCCGGCATCCGGGGCACCGCCGCCGTTTTGGGTACGGGGCGCAGCGCTGACTTTCTCCATCAACGCCGTGTACAGCTGACGGGCGTCCACACCGGCAGACCGCAGAAGCCGGACCGCCATATTGTTGCCCTCGCGAAGGATGCCGGCCAGCAGGTGCTCGGTGCCAATGTAGGCATAGCCGCCCCGGATGGCGTCCTCCAGGGCGATCTCCAGCACGTGCTTGGTCCTGGGGCTCAGGTTCTGAGCAGAGCCGCTGGTATCGGAGGAACGGGAACTGGCGGTTTCGCGGATCATCTCCGTCAGCAGGTCATCCGTCAGGCCTGCCTCTGCCAATACCGTGTGGGCCAGCCCCTCGTCCTCTCGCATCAAGCCCAACAACAGATGTTCTGTCCCCATATAGCCGTGACCCAATTCGCCTGCGGCTTCCTGAGCCAGTTGCAGGGCTTCTTCCGCAGTGGGAGTGAATTTACTTTCATCCATAATGCTATCCCTCTCTTTTTGACCATGAAGTGTGTGGTTTCTGTTAGACGCAGGCTTTACTGGCCGTCTTCAGCATCTTTTTTATTCTCTTTGGCCTCTTTATGAGCCTCCTCCAGCTCGCGGATCTCATCCCGCAGCTGAGCAGCACGCTCAAAGTCCTGTTCATGGATGGCCTTCTTCTGTGCCAGTTTCAATGCGTTCATCTGACGCAGATAGGAAAAACGGCTCTGCTTTTCATCACTCATCAGGTCCTCTTTCTTCTCCACCGGAACCTCCCGCACCGGACCCGCTCCGATGGCAGGCATCGTGTCGAAGAAATCGTCAAAAGGGCTCTCCAGCATCCGGCCCATCAGGGACGGCATGGAGTCGAAGAAACCGCTGTTTCCAAAAAAGCTGTCCACCAGAGACGGCCGCTGATCAAAAAAGTTCCGGGTATAGCCCAACTTTTCGGCACAGGCCTGGCAGAGGTGGTGTTCTTCCGCTCTGCCATTGATGCTGCTGCGATAGATAAAGTTGGCCTCATTCTTTCCGCAATTTTCGCATCTCATTATACATTCCTCCAGAAGGATTATCGTTTTGTTCCGCAATACGATCCTGCGGGGAAGGCCAGATGGAGGGTGCAGCAGCTTTCACCTGCCCTTCCCCGTTCTCGCTATCCAGGAGATGGTCAAGTATGCTTAGGTATCGGAGCTTTCCGCCGTGGAAGAGGCTCCCGATTCCTGGGGCATCTCCTTGGCGCTGCCCAGGGTGACGGAGACGGTCTGCCCTGCGTACTTGCCGTTGTCCGCCCGCTGAAGGGTCACGTCCACCGTCTCCCCCGCTTTATAGTATTGCAGGGTGTCGGAGAGCTGCTGCTGGTTGGCCACGGCCCGGCCGTCAAACTGGGTGATCACGTCCCCCTGCTGGATGCCGGCCTTCTCCGCAGGGCTGCCCTGTTCCACAGCCACCACGCCCACGCCGGTGGGAATGCCGTACAGCTGGGTGATGTCCTGGGTGATGGTCTCCCCCTCGATGCCAAGGTAGGAGGCCTCGCTGGGGTCTACCTTCTCCCGGGTGGGCAGGTTCATCAATTCCTTCAGGCTGTCCTCTGCCTTGTCGATGGGGATGGCGAAACCGATGTTGTCCACCGAGCCGCCGCTGCCGGAGGAGGTCTTGGCCTCGTTGATGCCGATGAGCTCCCCGGCCATATTCAGCAGGGCGCCGCCGGAATTGCCCGGGTTGATGGCGGCGTCCGTCTGGATGAGCCCGGTGGAGGTGATAGCCGTGCCGCTCTCGTCGGTGAGGGACAGGTCCCGGTTAAGGGCGCTAACCACGCCGGTGGTCACAGACTGGCCGTAGCCCAGGGCGTTGCCAATGGCCACCACCGGCTGGCCCAGCTCCAGCTCGTCGCTGTCGCCAATGGTGGCGATCTTCAGCTGGCTCAATGTCTCGGCGGGGATGTCAGAAAGCTGCACCGCCACCACGGCCAGGTCGTTGTCCACGTCGGTGCCCTTGACCTGGGCCTCCACCGAGCTTTGGTCCACAAAGCCCACCGAGAGCTGGCTGGCGCCCTCCACCACATGGTTGTTGGTGGCGATGAGCAGCTCCGACTCGTTCTTGTTCACGATCACCCCGGTGCCGGCGCCCTGCACCTGGATCTCCTGGGTGCCCCCGAAGAAGCTGCGCATCTCCTCCACGGACATGGTGGAGATGGTCACCACCGAGGGCATAGCCTCTCTCGCCACAGCCACCACGGCGTCGCTGTCCTCCGCTTTGGCGGTCACCTTGACGGTGCTGGTCTGGGGGATGTCCTCCTCTGCGGCCATGCGGCCGCCCAGGGTATTCATCCCCACCATCACGCCGCCGGCGATGATGCCGAACACCACCGCCATACAGACGAGCAGTGCCCATTTCTTTCCGGTAGTCATGGGGGCTTTCTTTTTCTCTTGTTCCGTTTGCAGTTCCATCGTGACGCTTCCTTTCCTGCGCGGGAAAAGTCAAGGTAAGCCAAAATCAGATTTTGCAATTTGCCGTTGACAATCCTGCATTTCTCGCCTATAATTCTACAATATTCACGAGGAAATGGAAGAAAGGATAGCGCCACAAATTGGAATAATTGTGCCTCATTTCGAGAAAGATTAACTATTAAAAGTCAAGGGGTGAAGCAGAAAAAAGGAGATGGTCAA
>ERZ827037.79-NODE-79-length-107076-cov-13.915802_pt1 | contig 107076 bp, 138 predicted proteins | sample MGYA00519924_ERZ827037 | MGnify/ENA primary metagenome ERZ827037 (study PRJEB31778, sample SAMEA3449250) | human gut metagenome | biome: human gut; feature: human-associated habitat; material: faeces | place: United Kingdom | collected 2010/2012 ... | reverse complement strand
TTTTTGAATGCGTTTTTTACAAATTCGCAGCGCCCTGTGGTTGATTGTCTGACCGTAGCTGCGGGCATTTTGGCTCGCAGCCAGGGAGTTATCAAAGAAACAGGCGCGGATCGGCGATTTGTAAAAAATGCTTTCAAAAATGCGGAGTGTCACCCTTTATTCTTATAAATATTTCTTCTTATCTTCTTTCTGACTCATATAGGACCAACACTACCTACAAATCACAATCTACTGATCTAATCGGTTTACAGCGCTGATCAGTGCTAATACAGAAGCAGTAATGATGTCTTCGTGGATTCCAGATCCCCAAGTAACATTACCATTTGGTTCTTGAACTCCAACATAAGCACAAGCCTGAGAGTTAGAACCAACATTTAAAGCGTGTTCCTGATAAGTAACGATAGAGTAATGCATATCACTGTGTCTCTGTAAAGCGTTACTTACAGCATCCAGACGACCATTTCCTTTTCCGTGGTAAAGTTTTGGAACACCAGATTTCTCTAAAGAGATTTCTGCTTCGATGCCACCGTCTTTCTGTACGAAGTGCACTTCTTTTAATTTGCATGGATCATCAATATTTACGTAAACTTCTTTGAATACTTTTAAGATATCTCTTGGAACTAATTCCTGATGGCGTTTATCAGATACATCTTTGACTGTGTATCCTACATCTTCACGCATTTTTCCAGGAATATGGAATCCAAAGTTTTCTTCTAGTACATAGCTGATACCGCCTTTACCAGACTGACTGTTGATACGGATAACATCACTTTCGTATTCACGTCCAACATCGTGTGGATCGATTGGAAGATATGGGATATTCCAGTGCTCTGGATGTTTTTCGTCTCTCCAGTGCATACCTTTGGCAATCGCATCCTGATGAGATCCAGAGAATGCAGCAAATACCAGCTGTCCAGTGTATGGTTGACGTTCGTAAACGGACATTCTTGTTAATCTTTCATAGACTTTTGTAAGTTCTGGTAAGTTAGAGAAGTCCAGTTTTGGATCAACACCGTGTGTATACATATTTAATGCAAGAGTGATAATGTCAACGTTACCTGTACGTTCACCATTTCCAAATAAAGTACCCTCGACACGATCAGCACCTGCAAGCAAGGCAAGTTCTGTATCAGCAACACCGCATCCACGGTCATTATGTGGATGAAGAGATAAAACTACGTTTTCACGGTATTTCATATGTTTGCTCATATATTCGATCTGGCTGGCATATACGTGAGGCATTGAAAGCTGTACAGTTACAGGAAGATTGATGATGACCTTCCAGTCTGGACGAGGCTGCCATACGTCAAGAACGGCATTACATACATCTAATGCATAGTCGATCTCTGTACCAGTAAAACTCTCTGGAGAGTATTCAAATAAGAAGTTACCGTCTGTCTCATCAGCCAGGCGTTTTAATAATTTTGCACCGTCTGTTGCAATTTTCATGATCTCTTCTTTGGATTTTTTAAATACCTGTTCACGCTGTGCAACAGAAGTAGAGTTATATACATGAACGATCGCTCTTTTTGCGCCTTTTAAAGCTTCGAAAGTCTTTTTAATGATATGTTCTCTTGCCTGTGTTAAAACCTGAATGGTAACATCATCAGGGATCAGATCATTTTCGATCAAAGTACGTAAAAATGTATATTCTGTTTCTGAAGCAGCAGGGAAACCAACTTCAATCTCTTTGAAACCAACCTTTACTAAAAGTTTAAAAAATTCAACTTTTTCATCAAGACTCATCGGAATGATCAGAGCCTGATTTCCATCACGAAGGTCAACACTACACCATGTAGGTGCCTTTGTGATATATTCTTTCTTTGTCCAGTCAAGGGACGTTTCAGGTGGCATAAAATATTGTCTTTCATATTTGCTTGGGTTCATCATTGCTGTGAAGCTCCTTTCAAAAATTAATGATTGTTGTAGGTATGTTTTAAGTATTGAAAGGTGGATACGGGGTATCATGTATCGGATGAAATAAATGTACGATAACATAAAAAAAACTCCGAATCTGATCCTTATCAGGATAGAGACGAAGAAACTTCCGCGGTACCACTCTAATTCACGTTATAAAGAAACGTGCACTTCTTACTGATACGGGTTATAAAACCGATATCTCTCCATTATAACGGTTGGACTCCGGCAATACCTACTGTAAGTTCAGCATGCTACTCAAAGGCGAGTTCAAATATCATCAACAATTGCTTCGCACCATCCAGCAACTCTCTGAATGTCTTAAATATTCTACTATTCCTTATCATTGTATTTAAATCATTTACAATAATGACAATCTAACATAAAAATCAGGAAGTGTCAACTGATAAAATGTAAAATATAAAGAGAACTTTCTTTACAGAGAAGACTTTCATATGGAAACAAATTATGATAAAGTAGAACAAAGCAATGGAGGAAAGAACATGAGATTTTTTGAATATTTAAAAAAACAGGAACCTTCAAAAGAAAATGAAGAAGCAAGAAAACGAATTTATAAGCTGCATCAATTAGAAGGAAGCCTTACTTATATTGAACGAATGGAAATCATCGAAGAAGGGAAAGGCTCCATGGAAGTTGAGTTTGTCAGAGGAGAGTTGAGTGAGGGAATGACACTTTGCTTTTATGATAATCAAGGAAAAGAATCTGGAAGAGGAGAGATTCTCGAAATTTATATTGGAAAGGGAGAAGATAAAGGAAGATTCTCAGAACAAGGGAATAAGGGAAAAATCATATTTGAATATTGGCAGCCAGTAACGGACCGTTTCTGGAACAGTCAATATCTGAAAGAATTCACTCTTGAAAAATAAATTTAAAAAATTTAAAAAAAGTGTTGACAGTTGTCGGAAACATATGATAATATAAATGAGCTGTCGCATTGATGGGGTATCGCCAAGTGGTAAGGCACAGGATTCTGACTCCTGCACCGCTGGTTCGAGTCCAGCTACCCCAGTTTAAGGGTGTGTAGCTCAGGTGGTAGAGCACTTGACTTTTAATCAAGTTGTCCGGGGTTCGAATCCCCGCACGCTCACTATAAAAAAGCACGGTTGCCAAATGGCTAAATACCGTGCTTTTCTTGTATTTATGCGGTTTTTAAGGATATGACTTATCTAAAAATCATACCCTTAAAAGTAGCCGAAAGTAACTTGAAGTTTAGGGAAGTATTTGTTCCATAGCTGTTCCATGTTCCATTTTTGTTCCAGAAACATTCTTGAAAAGCCATGATAATAAATCTCTGAGTTGTTCCATTTTTTGTTCCACTGGTTGTTCCATTCTTTGTTCCAAATCTACGAAACTTAATGCATTATTTACAGCAGACACTTTATCTTCTTTTTCCATCATGATATGGTTGTATACTTTCATTACAACTTCTTCTGAATCTCCAACTAATTTAGCAACCATCTTGATACTGATAAGTGGAATCTGGTAGCATAAACAAGAACAATAATTATGTCTGAAAACATGGCTTGTCAATCCCTCAATGATACTAGGGCTGACTGCCTGCATAGCTTTTAATATTCTGTCAAACATTCTTCGAAAACCAGATTTTGTCATAGGTTTGTAGTTTTGGTTTACAAAAAGATATTTTCTTTTGTCTTTCCTCAGCATAGATATATAGTCGGCTATATAATCAAATACACTGTTAGGAATTGGAAGTATTCTTTCTCCGTTAGTTATATTTTTTACCGTTTTTACAAAAGGAATATTATCTGATATGTCGTGAGATTTAGTGATAGATACTGTATGTGCTTCTAGGTCGAAGTCACTTTCTGTTAGTGCTAGAGCTTCTCCACGCCTTAATCCACAGCCGTAAAGGATGTAGGCATACAATTTGTCCATTGGTTTAAAATCTGCCGTAAAAACGGCTCTCTGTTCGTCTGGTGTCAAAGCACGTTGTTCTTCTGCTTTATATTTGATTCCCTCAAAATCGTCAAAAATGTCTGCGAATGTTTGAGCAGAGAAAATACGATCACGCACAGCACTACGTAATATTTGCTTGAATGTCATAGCAATCTGCTGTTGCGTTCGTGGATGTCCTGCGGCATGGTTTAATAGCAATTGGAAATGTTTTCGCTCAATGTCTTGTAATTTGGTACAAGCTATCGGGATAAAATGTACGTTAATAACATTTTCATACATTTTGTTTGTGTTATTAGCACGACTAAATTCTTTGTACAAACGTCTCCATTGTACAGCATATTGAATAAACAATATGTCCGTTTCCATGATTCCACGACGTTCATCCCTTAATCGCTCAAATTCTTTTACCCTTTTTTCGAGGTCCTTAGAACTTTTTGGAGATCGCAGGTGCTTATATCTCTTTTTACCATTATCTTTGTATGTACCATCCCACACGTTGGTAGAATAGTAACCATCTTTACCTTTTTTAAATTTAGCTGTTGCCATTGTATCACTCCTTAATTCTAAAAAATAGGTATAAAAATAACAGCTACGCAATTCCTAAAATTGGAATTTGCATAAAACGCAAAATGGTTAAAATTTTACGACTTGCATAGCTGACTTGATAATGATACAATAAGTATGGCTGTACAAAAGTATCAAAATCAAGACTTTTGGGAGATCGCACGCTTGGGCTGAGCTGTGCGGTCTTTTTTTGTTTATTTTATTGTAACTTTGTATTTAGCTAATCTATAAAAGCTAATATTTCCGTTTTTGTATTGCACAGCTTCAACATAATGAGTTCCAGATTTTATCTGATTACCGGTAACCATAAGAGAAGCTTGAGCACCATAATTTACGTATGTTTCGTCTACTTTTTTACCGTCAATGTAAATTTTTACAGGAGTTTCTTCTGTCAAGTCAGTTATATAGTAATCAACATATCCAAAAGGAGTACCTTTATTAATTAACAAGACTGGGATTTTACCGTTTTCGGATGTTCCAGATGCTAAGTAAATATAAAAATTACCAGTTCCGAAATCTCCTTGATTTTTTAAATATGGACTTCTGTTGGTTGAATTAACGTTGTTTTTTTGACTAACTTTAACTTTACATTTATATTTTTTCTTTCCAATCTTAGCTGTGATAGTCGCGCTTCCTGTTTTCTTAGCAACAACTTTTCCCTTCTTAGATACTGTTGCTACAGATTTTTTACTGCTAGACCATTTAGGCTTTTTCTTTGTTCCTTTTACCTTTAATGTTTTAGACTGCCCGACAGTAAGTGTGATTTTTGAGTTGGAAATTTTGATTTTTGACTTTGCATTAACTGATTCTAAATTTCCAAAAACACAAAGTGTGATAGCAAGTAAAAATATAGTTAATAATTTGCAGGCTTTTTTCATAATACCCCTCCTTTTACGGTGTATAACAAGCAATTGAGGTTGTCACAATTGCAAGCGAATGACAAATAAAAAATTAAAGTCTCTTGAAGCTGACTAATCTCTCAGCATATCCAGTTAATGACGATAATTGATCAAGTGTATATCCCGGATGTTCGATAATCGTTTCATCTGGTATTAAAAGCTCCGCTGCAAAAGTATGAGCTTCAATTTCAACCTTGTTGCTGTAGAATTGTTCGCCATAGGAGAAGAAATAATAATCTCCGTCATGCAGTACGCAATGAGCTAATTCATGAGCAACTACAGCTTCTCGCATTTTTTCATCATCAATCCTATCATTTAAGTATATAAATTTCTTGTCGCATATCTTCATGTGACATCCAGATAGTTCTCCTAAATCTCCGATTTGGATAATAACACCTAAGCTGTCTGCAAGCTGATATGGATTTCTTGTTTCGTATTTTTTAACCAAATCATGTACTAAATTTTTGATTTGATTCGGTCTCATACATAACCCTCCTGTTTATTTTTTCATCATAGCCATGGAAATCTCAACCTGTTTAAGCAAAAGCTCTTTTGTGTTATCGTCAATCGGTTGCCCGTCATAACGTAACGGTTGCATCTTTCCACTTTCTAGCAATTCTTTTAGTTCCTCAAACTTTTGCTTGAGATCGTCAGTATTATCTTTCTCTTTTTGTTCATCCTCCTTCCCTGTCATTATGAAATCTAATGACACATTAAAATAATCAGCTATCTTTTTTAATTTCTCAGCATTTGGTTTAGAAGTGCCAAGTTTACTTAGATAACCTTTCCCAAAACCTAAGTCTCCCTCAACTTTGTTCATAGATACATGATTGAGTTTGCACAGGTGTCGGATGCGTTCTTTCATGTCCATATTTTGCTCCTTTCACAAAATTCTGAAAAAATCGCAAAAAACTATTGACAAACTGAAAAAATCGCATATAATTAAGATATAGCTTCTGAAAAAATCGCAAAATAATAGCGAGAACAGTTTGAATGAATAGTTTTTTAATTTTTTGTGGTAATTAGATTATAGAATATATTCAGAACTAAGTCAATATTATTTTGTGATATTTTCAGAATAATAAATAGAAGAAAGGAGCACAAAATGTTAATTGGCACGAAAGTAAAAGAAATCGCCAAGAAAAAAGGAATTTCGCTTAATCAACTGGAGAAAGATACGAAAATTGCCACAGGCAGTATTTCAAAATGGGACAAAATTAGTCCATCGTTTGAAAAGGTGTGTAACGTAGCAAAGGCACTAGAGGTCACTGTTGATGAACTGATAGGTGATGAGGAGTAACGGTTGATTATTTCTTATCTTAAAGGAAGAATAATGAAATATCCAAAACAAATTATGAGGAAATCAGAACTCTGTGAGATGGGATTTCCTGAAGAATTTTTAGATTCAGCATACAGAGAATCAAATCAGAGTTTTGCACAAAAGATAAATCCATATAAAAAGAACTCTCCAATCATATTCGATACGGAAGAGTTTGATAAATGGAGATTAAAGAAACTAAGAGATGAAAATAAAGCAATCCGAAGAGATTACTTTTAGAAATCTTAAGTTGGAGGTGATCAATTGGAAAAGTTAGAACAAACAATCAGTAGCGTTGAAGTAGCTGAAATGATTGGAAAAGATCATAACAAATTATTAAGAGATATACGAAGCTACATTGATCAATTTTCACTGTCCAAAATTGGACAGTCAGATTTTTTTACTGATTCTACATATAAAAATGGAAGAGGTAAAGAATATCCATGTTACCAAGTAACTAAAAAGGGATGTGAATTTATTGCTCATAAACTGACAGGGATTAAAGGTACTGAGTTTACAGCAAAGTATATCAATAAATTCCACGAAATGGAACAGATTATTACAGAACACGTTCCTCATGGGAAAGAACTGTTAGCACTGGCGGTTTTAGAAGCACAAAAGACAATAGAAGATTTACAGGCAAGCAATACAGTCTTATTAGAAGACAACGAACGTATGAAGCCAAAAGAGATTTTCGCTGATGCAGTAACATCAAGCAGAACATCTATATTAATTGGTGATCTTGCTAAATTGTTGAAACAAAATGGCATTGATACTGGGCAGAATCGACTCTTTGAGTGGATGAGAAACAATGGATACTTGATAAAAGCACAAGGAAGCAACAGAAATATGCCGACACAGAGAAACATGGAGATGGGATTGTTCCAAGTGAAAGAGAGTACCAGAATTGATGGTAACGGATGCAATGTGGTAGTGAAAACTCCGAAAGTTACTGGCAAAGGTCAAATGTATTTCTTAAATAAGTTCTTAGAAAAGAAACCGGAGGAACAGCATGGAAGTTTTTGAAAGTCCGTTTGGAACAGAACTTAGGGCAGAGAAGCAGGATGGAGAATGGTTCTTTTGCTTACAAGATATTGGATATGGCATTGGAGTTATAAACTCCGGACAGATCAATAGCAGATTAAATCAGTCTGGCGTTAGAAAAATCAGTGCCAAAGATAGAAAAGGAACAATGCATAAATTATTGTTCGTAAATGAGTTCAATATGATGAAAGCTTTTAGCACAGGGAGATGTGTTGTTAAGTGAGAGAGTCGGAAAGATTGAGACAAAGGTTGAAATCTTAGAAGACGAACTGCCACTCTTTGCATATGACATAGAAGAAATTCAGGAACATGCAGTAAGACACATCAAACAACTTCTTGGAGAAAAATATAAAGATAACAGCCTGAGGGCCAAAACATACATAAATCTTTATAAGAAGATCGAGGAAGAATTTAATGTTTACTGCTATAAAGGGTTAGCAAGAAAAAAATTGGCAGATGTTCACGAGTTTATAGATTGTTATAAAGGTGTGGAATATGAAGAAAGAAAATGAAGCAGAAATCACATGGGATGAAATTGTGAAAAGGCACGCGGAATATATGAATAGCAAGAATAAGTTGGAAAAGATAATGTTCGTAACAATACTTATAAGATTCATAATATTTTGCCGGAAAAAGATAAAAGAGGTGAAATGATGAAATTCAAAATGGCGTGCATAGTAATTGGAACATTATATATGTTTGGTACGGTTGGCAGTTTTGTGGATGGGGAATCGTTAAGCCTTCCTGTTGCATGTTTGCTTGGAGTGGCGGGTGCAATGTTACTGTTTGCCGGAATAAGAAAGGATAAATGAAGGATGAAAAATGATAAAAATTTTGTGAACCTGAAAGGCACATTAGAAAAAGTGGATTATAGCCACCAATCAGGCGGAAAGATGTACTACAAAACGTACATTGATACGAGAAGAAAAAGCGGAACTGTTGACAGAGTTCCAGTTATTGTTTCAGAAGACCGTATGAACAATGCGGTAAGACAGGGAGCATACGTTGAAATTACCGGTGTATTTGCTTCAAGAAACAGACCAGATGAAAATTCAGGAAAAAAACATTTGGATTTATTCGTAAATGCCAATGTTGTTGAAGAGGTAGAAGAGACAGAAGATTTAAACAAACTAGTTGTTGAAGGAACAGTTTGTAAGCCAACAGTAGGAAGGGTAACACCGGCAGGAAGAAAAGTTGCAGATATGTTTATCGCAGTAAACAGAAATAAGAGTTCTTATTATTTCCCTTGCATCTTATGGGGAGATACTGCTGAGATTGCAAAAAAACTTGAAGTTGGAGAAAAAGTAAAACTTATCGGCAGGATTCAGAGTAGAAAATATATAAAAAAGATTTCTAAGAATGAATCAATTGAAAAAGAAGCTTACGAAATTTCTAGCAGTTGCTTAGAGGTAGTCAAATGTTGAAACGAAGAGATGTTGAACAAAAAATGATAGACCTTAATTTCAATACAAGACTACTTGGATTTAAGTATTCAGTAGAAACAGTATTGATTTTTGACAAAAAAGGTACAGCTATTCCAATGATGAAAGTTTATAAAGAGATCGCTGAAAAATACAACACAGATGCAAGAAGTGTTGAACGTGCAATGAGATTTTCTTATGACGATGTTATCAAACGATCAACGAACTGTGAAGAAGTGGAAAGATACATAGGTTATGACTCTATAGGAAGCGCAGCAACGCTTTCAAGAATGTATTACCGTTTGAAAGATGATCTTGAAAATAGGCAGAAGGACAAGCAGAAAGAATTGGAAAGTCTGGTAAGAAAGGTTGTAAGAGAAGAGTTAAGAATACAATTAGGAGGTCAAAATGAAGCAGGTAGAATTGAAGACAATGTCGTTGGAAAACTTCAAGTGTTTTCAGGACAAAGAAATTAAGTTTGACGGAGATACAAAAGTCTCTGGAAGAAATCAGGAAGGCAAGACAACAATCATGGATGCCTACTTTGACGTACTGACAGGAAAACTTTCAGATGGAACGATGCCGGACGGAGTTAGAAGAAAAGAGGACGGCAAAGAAGTAGATAAGGTAGACGTTATCCGACAGATAAGAGTTTCTATCAACGGTAAAGAATACGATCTGAAAAAGATCACAAAGCAGAAGTGGAAAAGACCACGAGGTACGAAAGAGGAAGTCTTCACAGGTAATGAAACAACTTATGAGATTGACGAAGTGCCTAAGAAGAAGAAGGAGTTTGATGAGTTTATCTCAGATAACTTTGATCCTGAGACGTTACTTGTTTGTAGTAATCCAACTGTATTTTTAAATGCCTTGAGGAAGAATACGACAAATGCAAGAAAGATTCTTGAAAAAATGTCAGGTTTCGATCTAAGACAGTTCATCGAAGAAAATCCGCAGTATGAAAATGTATACAAAATGATTGAGAATCATACAGCGGATGAAATCTTGAAGAAGCTTAGAAAAGAGCTAAACATGAACGAAAAAAAGATCGATGAACAGAATACAAAGATTTCGTATGAAAGAAATCGTGAGGTTGATTCTGGAAACAAAACAGAGATCGAAAAGAAATTAAACGAAGCAAGAAGCAAACTTAATAAAGTAGAAGAACAGGAAGAAACACTTGCAAACTCATTTGCAGCATATGAAACAACATCGGATGAATTGACTAAACTAAAACGTCAGAAAGATGAAATCTACAATAAATCAAACGAAGCGTTAAGAAACCAACGTTTTGAATTAAGATCAGACGAAGAAAAGTTAGATATTAAACTTCAACGTGAACGTGATGTGTTGGAACAGGATGAATTTAAACTTTCTAACGATAAAAAGCAGATAAAAAAGTGGGAAGAATATCTGAACAATGCTAGAGAGAATTATAAAAAAACATTCAAAGAAGAATATCAAGATAATCAATCATCAGAAATTGAAAAAGAGGTATTCGATGATGATACAGCAATCTGCCCAACGTGCGGTCAGCGACTTCCAGAAGATAAGATTGATCAGTTAAAAGCAGAATTTGAGGAAAATAAAAAAATAAGACTCTTGAAAGAGAAAGAAAAAGAAGAGCTGTGGAAATCTGGAAAAGCCAAAAAGCTTAAAAGAATTACGGAAGATGGTAATATGTGCAAACAAAAAGTTGATTATTTTAAAGAAGATAAGAAGCTGATTGAAGAAGAAATTTCAAAAAATAAGCAAGCAATTTGTGATTACGAAAAAGAAATTGAGTCAATCAATGCAAAATTAGCTGATCTGCCAGAAGAAGTTGACATGTCTTCAAATACGGAATACGTCAAAGTTTTAAAAAGCATTGAAAATCTTGAAAGTAAGATTGGATTGCTGAACAGCGGTAAAGAAAAAAGAAAACAGCTTTCAGAAGAAAAACAAAAATATTTTTCTGAGATTGCGAAACTTGAAGCTGAGTTACATAGTTTGGAAAATGCAAAAAAAGATAAAGAAAAGAGAATCGACAGTCTGGAAGAAGATTTAAAGGCATTTTCACAGATTGGAGCTGATCTTGAAAGACAGATTGATGAATTATTAGAGTTTTCACTCAGGAAGAATGAGTGTATCGCAGAAAAAATCAATCCATACTTCAAGCATCTTAATTTCCAGTTCTTAGATTATACCATTGAAGGAAATCCAGTGGAAACGTGTAAGATCATGTGCCATGGGATTAATTATATGGACGGGCTGAATCATGGAGACAAGATTCTATGTGAAGCTGATATGGTAAGCGGATTCCAGAAGATGAACGATGTGAGACTGCCAATCTTTATTGACGATGCAGAAAGTCTTGATTCTGACAGGATTCCGGAGTTTGAACAGCAATTAATATTACTGATCAGAAGTGACAACGATTTAGAAGTGTCAAAACTATGATGTGATAATTGACTTCCTAAGCAAAGCAAAGGAAAAGTTAAGATGTGAAGAGAAGAGAAAAGGAACAGCATGGAATTGTCCGGAACCGAATTGGAATGGCGAGGAGTAGAAAAGTTTTGTTATGCAATGTGAAGGAAAAGCAATGATGAGTTTAGAGAAGCTTTGGAATAGCACGGTTTAGAAGTGAGTAGATACGACATGGAATAGTAAGGAATAGAAATGTATTGTTACGGAGCTGAATAGTGAAGGAATTGCATAGAAAAGTATGGATTTGAGAAGAAAAGGCAAAGTAAAGAAATGACTGGATAATTATTTAGCTGAAATGTAGTGGCGCGGAGAGGAATAGAGTTGACATGATAAGGAATAGTAAAGAATGGAGATGTTGCGAAAATGAAGGGAATAGAATTGATGCAATGTGCTTCGTTTGGCAAAGGAAAAGCTCAGTGAGGATAAGTAGAGCGTTGTGATGGAATAGCTAAGTTCGGAACGTTTGGAACATAAGAGCATAGCAAAAAATAAAACACATTAAAGAAGGAGAAGAAACAATGAAAGAAATGAAAGTAAGATTAACATTTATTGAGGAAATTTTAGGAACAGCAAGTAATGATAAGGAATTACATGCAGAGTACATTGCAAGTAAGGCACCTGATGCGATCAGTAAAAAAGAAGAAATTGAAGCAATTGGTGTTGAAGGTGTTATTGAAAAAGGAAAGACTGTATTTCCTAAAGATGAAAATGGTAATCCATTTATCTATGATTACCAGATCAAAGGATTTTTCAAGAACGCAGCAAAAGCATTCAACTATGTCAAGAAACTTGCAGCGTACAAAACAAAGATTGACAATCTGATCTTCGTCAATGAACGAAAGATTCTGCTACAGATTCCAGAAGGAAAAGAAATGGGAAACTGCCAGAGACCATTAAGAGCGCAGACACCACAAGGAGAAAGAATTGCACTTGCAAATAGTGATAGCTGTCCAGAAGGTACAGTTATTGAATTTACAGTAATGTCAATGGTTGACGATCTCATGGACAACGTGGAAATGTGGCTTGATTACGGAAAATTAAACGGAATTGGTCAGTGGCACAATAGCGGAAAAGGTCGCTTTGTGTGGGAGAAGCTTGACAAAAAAGGAAAAGTGATTGGCGGTAACAAGGAAGATTAATTGATGTATTGAAAATTAGAAAGTAACAATTAAATTTTACATAGAAAGGTTGGTAAAAATGGCAACAAAAACAGAAATTCAGGAACAGGGAAAAACTCAGGCAGCGGCAGTTATTAACAACGCATTTATTGATGCGTTAGCAGCACAGATTGAGGAAAAACGCAAATATGGAATGACTATTCCTAAAGGTTACAATGTAGTAAACGCGCTGACAGGGGCATATCTAGTATTAAAAGGAACTAAAGATAGAAATGGTAAGCCGCTTTTAGAATCTTGTACTAGAGAAAGTATCGCAAACTCTTTAATGGATATGGTAACTCTTGGATTATATGTACAGAATAAACAGGGATACTTTGCTTCATATGGAAATCAATGTACGTTCCAGAGGATGTATTTTGGAAACGTTGCAATTGCAAGAAGATATGGGTTAAAAAAAATCAGTCATGAAATTATTTACGAAGGAGATCACTTTGAGTATGCAATTGTAGATGGAGAAAAAGTTCTTAAAGAGCATACACAGGACTTTAACAATATTAACAACGACAAAATTGTAGGTGCTTATGCGGTTCTTACGATGAATGATGGAGAAAAAATCTTAGAAGTAATGAACATTAATCAGATTAAACAAGCTTGGAAACAGGGATATGGATACAAAGAAGGTTCAGGAGTACATGCCAAGTTCACAGATCAGATGGCAATGAAAACAGTCATAAATCGTGCATTAAAGCAGATCATTAATACTCATGGAGATGCATTTGTTCAGGAAGCAGATGAAAGAACAGAGAAAATTTCAGAAGAGTCAGTAATCGAAGCTGACGTAAGAGAAGATGTAGAGACAGGTTCTAATCAGGAAGAGTTTATTGTTGATGATGTTCAGGATACAGAAGAAGCTGTAGAAGAAGTCAAAAGTGCAGATGATATTGCAGAAGAAGTAACAGAAGCTGATCTGCCGGATTTCATGGTGCAGGAAGATGAATAAAAACGTAGACAAGCAGCGGATTCGTTTGTAACGTTTACAAAAGAAAAAGAAGAAACAAGCAGAAAGAGAATATGCAGCAATGAAAAAGAGGATTAACAATAGATTATTCTTCTGGTAGCAGTAAGTTTGATAATAGGAAGGTGGTGAAAAGCAGTGCATCCTAACCGATTTTTTGATGAGTGCAGTATTCGATCCGGAGTCGATACAGTTGAAGTATTCGATGAAGAATTAAGAGCCAAACTCAAGAATACTCATCCAAAGAATTTCATTAAAACAAAAATAGAATTACCAATTTATGAAATTAAACTGGAATATTTTACAGAAAAAGGAAATTATAAAAATGTATACAGATATGCAGTATTCAATTCAAAAGACGATAATGAGTATTCTGATTTTTGGTTAGATATGTTTGTTCAGGATTACAACAATGAGAATCCAGATCATCCAATGAAAGATTGCAAAATATTTGATATGCAATATATCGGAGACGCTGTGCTGCCGATTGGTTAGGCTTCAACCATCTGTGCTAATTACCTTTAGGATATAAAGGTTTTCACGAAGATATGATTCAACGGATCGTTGGTTAGATTGTATCGAAAAAGTAATGTGATAGTGATGTAAAAAGACACTCACCAAGTATGGCTTTACCTCACGAGAAACGAAATAAATTTTTCGTGAGGAAGTACATTTGGTTAAGAAACCTAAGAATATTGATGAATTATTAGACACATGCCCTGCAAACAAGACAATTTGTGACAACATGATTCGGGCATGGTCAATTATAAACAGAACTGATTATAAAAAGATTTTATGCTCAATTTCTGGCGGAGCTGACAGTGATGTGATGCTAGACATTATCTGGAAATGTGACATACATAACAAGGTTGATTACGTGTGGTTTGATACCGGTTTAGAATATCAAGCAACTAAAGATCATCTAAAATATCTTGAAAGTAAATATGGTATTGAAATTATCCGACAAAAAGCAATCAAAGCAATTCCGTTATCGTGCAAGATATATGGACAACCATTTATGTCTAAGTATGTAAGCGAAATGATGTATAGATTGCAAAGTCACGGATTTCAGTGGGAAGATGAATCATTTGATGCTTTATACAAGAAGTATCCAAAATGTAAATCCGCTCTTATGTGGTGGTGCAACTCACGCGGGACATTAAATAACGGTAAAAGATTGAGTAGTTTCAATATTAATTACAACAGATTTTTAAAAGAATTTATAATCCAAAATCCACCGAAATTTAAGATTTCTGGGAAGTGCTGCAACTATGCTAAGAAAGACGTGTCTCATAAAGCAATAAAAGATAACGGATACAATCTAAGTATTATAGGTGTTCGAAAAGCCGAAGGCGGAATAAGAGCGTCAAGATATAAAAGTTGTTTTGATGAAAAAGTCGGGCAGTGTGATCAATACAGACCAATTTTCTGGTATTTAGATAGCGACAAATCAGAATATTGTGCATATTTTAATATTACACATTCAGATTGCTATGAACGATACGGATTAAAGAGGACAGGCTGTTGTGGGTGTCCGTTTTGTAGAAATTATCAGAATGAGCTTAATGTAATCAAGCAATTTGAACCAAAAATGTATAGCGGTATTTGTAATATCTTTAAAGATTCATACGAATATACAAAGCAATACAAAGAATTTATAAAGGAGAATAACAAACATGGTAATTAATGGTAAAAAATTTGAAGAGGTAAATATTACAAAAGATGGAGAGCTGATCGTATCTATCGCAGATGGAGAACATGGAATCGTGCATAAAGATGATTACACAGTACAGCTTGTTGTAGAAGAAATTGGCATGACGTTTTCAGAAGCATTTAAAGCAATGAAAGCAGGAGCAAAAGTCAAACTTCCATCTTGGGGCGGATATTGGTTCTGGGATGCAGAAAAGCAATCAATTATGATGCAGTGCAGACCAAAAGATACTGACAAAGGACAGGGAGATTTACTTGATATTAGAGAGACGCAGAGGGTTGAATATACACTTTCTAACATTTTGTCTGATGAATGGCTAATCGCAGATGAAACGAATTGTCCAGTTTTAGGCGGAGAAGCTACATTTGGATTCGGAGATGCGATTAAGTACGTGAAACGTGGACTTAAAGTCAAAAGAAAAGGATGGAACGGAAAGAATCAGTATATCCAGTTAGCAACAGGAATTTCATATAAGACAGCAGACAAAACAATTGTTAATTGCGATCATGAAGCCATTGGAAATAAAGCAGTGGCATTTGTAGGAACGTCTGGTGTACAAATGGGGTGGTTAGCATCACAGGCTGATATGTTAGCAGAAGATTGGATGTTTGTAGATTAGGAGTTGATATATGAGTAAATATGTAAAGAAACCTGTTGTGGTAGAAGCTGTTAAATATAATGGAAATAACATCGAAGAAGTAAAAGAATTTATGAAAGAACAACTTGATAAATTGCATTTTGAAAGCATGGATGCAAGTAATTTAGAAGAAGGAAAACTTTCAATGGTTGACTTTCTTGCGATTTAAACTCTTGAAGGTGTTATGACTGTATCAGACGGAGACTACATAATTAAGGGTGTTAATGGTGAGTTCTATCCATGTAAACCTGATATTTTCAAAAAAACATATGAACCATATAACGAATAAAGGAGAAGAAAATGGAAAGCAGAGAATTTTTAGCGGTATGCAAAGCCAAGATTGCAGATTATGTGAATGATCATATTGATAAGACAGATCAGAAACATCTTACGATCAACGATGTATACGTTGTCGGGTATGCTAAGACATTACAGAATCATAAAGCGTTACTGAGTACAACGTTATTAGACGGTATGTACTATGAAATGACATTCAACGGAGACAAGAGAGAGTTGTACATGGACGCTTACAAAAAGTGGGAAAACATCAAATTTGATATGTAGAGGTGGAAAATGGTTGGTACTCTTGAAGAAATGAAAGACGATTTAGCAACAGTAACAGATTACACAAAAAACGGAGAGTGTTCGCAGTGCGGTAAGTGCTGCGCCAACCTTCTTCCGTTATCACTTGGAGAAGTTAACAGGATCAAAAGATATGTGAAAGAACACAATATCAAAGAAAATGTGCATAAACCACCAATCGTAGGTAAATTTGTGGATATGACATGTCCATTTAGAGATGATGTCAGAAAGATTTGTACAATTTACGAAGTTAGACCGATGATCTGTAAAGATTTTAGATACGACAAGGCAGCAAAGGATATTCAGGCTTCTAAGAGATTGTATTATGCAAGAAGAAATCCAGTGGACTTAAGAAAGGAAATATTCAGAAATGTCAATGTGGCTAAAAGTAATTAACACAGGAAGTCAGTATGGCAATTGTTATGCATTAATGAGTGGAGATGGAGAAATCTTATTGCTTGACTGCGGATGTAAATTTAAAGACATTCTAAGGGGAATTAATTATAGGATAGCAGATGTGGCAGGGTGTTTATTGACGCATATCCACGGAGATCATGCAAAATCATATAAAAATCTTACTAAGAATGGAATAGAAATATATAGCAATAATGAGACAGTAGAACATTTTGGAGCATATGATCCAATAGAATATTTTGATCTTGGAATTGGTGGAATGATAGGAAAAAAAGAAAGAAAGCCGTTTGAGTGTGGAAGTTTCAATGTGATTCCGTTCTATCTGCCACACACAACAAAAGACAAAGATACTGGGGAAATCATACCGTGTCCAAACTTTGGATATTTTATACAACACAAGGACATGGGAAGTCTGGTATACATGACGGATTTTGAATACCCTACACTATCTTTTAGATCGGCGAAAATCAATCATCTTCTATGTGAAGTTAATTACTGTGAGGAATTTGTTGATAAATCGGCAGCAAACTTTGAACATCGACTCAAAGGACATTTATCTTTTGAGACATTCAAAGAAAAGGTTTTGAAACAGAATATGACAGATGCATTAAAAACAGTAACGATTTGTCACTTAAGTGATGCAGCAGCCGATGAACAAATGATTCTAAATCAAACAAAAAATATCACAGGAAATGACATTGAAGTTAACATTGCTAAAAGATCATTATGTGTAAATCTAAATTACATACCGTTTTGATTAGTGTTGAAAAAGAAAAGATATGATATGAAACGGAATAGCGAGGAAAGGTTTTGCTTGGAAATGGCATGGCGTGGATAAGTGACGATATGAGCAGAGATGTGATGACAAGGAAAGGTATAGAGCAGTTAGGGAATAGCAATGCGTAGATAAGTGTTATGATGCAATGGATATGAGAAGAATAGAGTTGAGATGGAATTGTATAGAGAAGTAAAGTTATGAGAAAGGAAATAATATGTTTTGGTTAGTTTGGTTAGGAATTGGATTGTATGGAATGATTCCTATAGTGATTTTTGTTTTAACACTTAAGATTTATATTAAAAATGTTGAGACAGAAAAAAGAATTAAAAAGATAATGAATGGAATCTGTATTTTATCTAATAAAAAGTGGTGATGCATCACAGTATCACAAAAGATTCGATGATGGATGATGGTAAAATATAGGTAGAAAGGACGAATGATACATGATTATTGGAGTAGACAAAGCGCAAAAAGCAGGAAAACATAATCTTAAACACAACATGTTAAAAGATCGCGGTCATAAGCTTGTTGATATTCCATGTCCAGTAGGAGATTACATAGAGATAACACCAGAAATTCAGGAAGTTATCGAAAGACGTGGGGACAAGCTAAAAAAAATGGACTTGATCGGCTGCATTGATAAATCTGTTGATACAAAAAAAGATTGTCAAGAATTGTACCAGTGTTTAGTGAAGTCACATAAGAGATTTTCAGATTCTTGCTTTTTGGCAAGCAATAATGGTATTAAGCTGTATATTCTCGTTGAGAATAAAGACGGTGTTACTAGTATTGATACGTTTGGAAGATGGAAGAATGAGAGTTGTTGGAAACGTTATTTCGTAAACAAGAGACGTTGCGAGAATAAAGGAGAAAAGCCACCAAAGGAACCATGCAAGCCGTCTCAATTAAAGCAGATCATGAACACAATGAATAAAAAATATGGAGTAGAGTTTTTGTTTTGCAGACCAGAAAAGGCAGCAGAAAAAATCGAAGAACTACTTTCTGAATAGCATTTCTACAAATGATACACGGGCACGTCAGCCCACCTAAAATCAAATGAAAATTAAATAGAGGTAATCTTATGTCTGATAAAAAATATTATTATCTGAGATTGAAAGATTTTTTAGACACAGAAGAATTTAAAATCTTAGAATCTCAGGAAGACGGATATTTGTATTCTAATATTCTTATGAAAATGTATCTTATCAGCTTAAAGAAGAGTGAAAGATTGGCATTAAATGGCATGATTCCATACAATGTAGACATGATTGCGACTTTAACAGGGCATTGTGTTGAAGTGGTAAAAGAAGCATTGAAACATCTTGTGAAGTTAGGGCTGATTGAAATGTTAAGCGCAGGAGCTGTCTATATGATGGATGTTCAAAACTATGTGTGTCAATCATCAAATACGGAATACAAATCAAAAGAAGAAAAAGCAGATGTTGAAGAATATAAGCCAAAGAAAGAAACGGCAAGAGAACGAATTGATTACGCAAGAATCGTTGATAAATACAATGAAATTTGTAAATCGTATTCAAGGGTTACTAGATTGTCCAAGAGAAGAAAAGACACGATCAGAGCAAGATTTAACGCCGGTTATACATATGAAGATTTTGAAAAGGCATTTGAAATGGTGGAAGAATCTGATTTTCTTAAAGGAAAAAACAATAGAAATTGGTGTGCAAACTTTGATTGGATATGCAACGACACAAATTTAGCGAAAATCTTAGACGGAAACTACACAAACAGGAAGGGTGATAAATATGGAAGGAATGGAGAAGATCATAGAAAATCTTCATTCGCTGAAAAAGCAATCGAACTTGGGGCAGCCGACACAGATTTCAAAGGATTCTGATGTATGTCCGCTATGCAACGGTACTGGTTGGATTCCTGTTGAAAAAGACGGAGAAACAGTGTTTAGAGAGTGCAAATGCAGACAAGAACAGATCAATCACAATAGATTGAAATTTGCAAATGTACCTGAACCATTTAGAAACTTAAAATTAGCTGATTTTAATATTGCTTGTTATAAGGAAGAAAAAAATAAGAAATTGGTCAGGATTGCTTGCAAGATTATCAAAAATTATATTGACAACTTCCAGACGTTTCAAGGAAAGGGAGTTGGATTGTACATCTATTCAAAAACAAAAGGTTCTGGAAAAACAAGAATGGCTGCAAGTATGGCAAATCAGTTTTTGGCTGATGGCCACAGAGTAAAATTTGCAACTTCAAGTGAAATCATAGAACAGATCAAAAAAACATGGGACCAAGACAGCAAAATAAGTGAAAGAGATTTGTTGGCTGATCTGAAAGATGTAGAAATTCTGATCATAGATGATTTCGGAGCAGAAAAAAACAGCGCTTGGATTAATGATAAATTTTACCAGATCGTTAATTACAGATACATAAACAAACTGGTAACGATTTATACAAGTAATTATACAGAGAATGAAGTTCAGTACAATGAACGAATTTCAAGTCGGATAAAAGAATGTTCATATAGTGTGCAGTTTCCTGAGGAAAGTGTCAGGGACCATATATACGAACAGAGAAACAACGAGATGATCAAAAAAATATTGGAAGGTGAGGTATAAAAAGTGGGGAAAAGGTTTACAAACGAGCAACGCCAAGAAGCTGTGAACAAATTTTCTAGCGGAGAATTAACTTTAAAAGAGACTGCTAAAAAATACGGCGTAACAGAAACGACAATCCTTAACTGGAAAAAGAAACTTCCAGTAAGAAACAGGATTTCAAGGTTTGATGTTTCTGACAAGGTTGAAATCATCACATACAGAATGTCAGGCCATACGCTTGCAGAAACATCAGCGAAATACAATGTATCAGAATGTAGCATCAGGTTATTTGAAAAAGAATACGGTGTATCCGAGTCAGCTAAAGATGCAAGGAAAAATATGAGAGCAAAAAAGGAATTAGCTGATATGTCAGCAAGGAAAGCTAGGAAGAAGCAAAAAAGAACAGTATGGATCAGATGTACAGCTTCTTCCGGATACTGGAAAACAAAATACATTTAAAAAGAATCGTCAGACAGTTTGCAGCTGCACCTATAAAAATAAATAGCACATATAAAAATAAATATAAGAAACCTAAAAATCAAAGATTGTTGTTAAGTAAATAAATAAAAGTCGTAGTTCATAAATAGGTGCAGCTTCAAGCTGTTTGACGTAGAAATAATTTTAAGAAGGAGATATGAAAATGGCAAAATTTAATATTGAAGTAGAACTTGATTGGATGGAAGAGGATTCCTATTCAATTGACGAGGAATTAAAAGAGAGAATTGTTGAAGGCTTGGAAGATGCCCTTCTTCAGAAAGCAACACATGAAGCATTGAAAATGGTTGATGCAAAGATTGCAGAGAAAGTTAAAGAATCAGAAGAGACAATCAATAAAGCAATCAATAAATTTATCGAAAATGTATGCTCTGAAAAGATTAATAATATTCAGATTCCTGAAAAATCAAGTGATTGGAGTGACAAAATCACATATTATTCATTATCCGAATATGTAGGAATGCAATTTGAAAGTTTCATTACACAGAAAAGATATGATAAAGATGGAAATTATCAAGACTGGGGAAGTAATCGGTATTCAGCAGCAGATCTACTTACAACAAAATATCTAAAAAGAGAGCTTGATGATAAGATCGGTAACATGATTCAGAGAGCAAAACACGAAGTAGAAGTTGATATTGTTAAATCATTAGAACAGAAACTAAAAGAGAATCTTGCAAAAGACACTATTGAAAAGATGAATATTCCAGAGGTTTTGAAAAAGTTACAGTCAGATAATCTAGGAACGATTGAAGAAAAGGAACGATAGATGGGTGCTATTTTGACGTACGAAGAAGTTGAGAAGCTTGAATTAGCTAAAGGATATTCTTGGAGAATAGAAGGTGTGTGTCCTGATCTAGTCGTTGTTAAAAATGACAATGGAAATCTTATTTTTTTTGATATAGACAAAAATGAAATTCGAAGCGAACTTATAAAAGCAAGAATGAGTTTTGACCAGTCGGTGGCTATATCTCGGATTATTGTCAGAGAAAACAAAACGAAGTAGAAGAAAAGGAGATCAAAGAAATGAAAAAATTTGAATTAACAACAGAATCTATCTATCTGCTTGGAATTAAGTTATTTAGGATTAAAGCTCTTGTAACGTTTGGATGCGTAAAAAAAGGAGAGTTAGGTGGATTTGTAGAGAAAGAAGAAAATCTGGATCATACTGGAAGTGCATGGATTTTTGGAAATGCAAAGGTGTATGGAAATGCAAGGGTGTATAGAGATGCAAGAGTATCTGGAAATGCAAAGGTGTATGGAAATGCAAGGGTGTATGGAAATGCAAAGGTGTATGGAAATGCAAGGGTGTATGGAAATGCAAGGGTGTATGGAAATGCATGGGTGCATGGAGATGCAAATGTATATGGAAATGCATTGGTGCATGAAGGTGCAAAGGTGTATGGAGGTGCAAAGGTGTATGAAAAAGCATGGTTGTATGGAAATGCAAAGGTGTATGGAAATGCATTGGTGCATGGAGATGAAGAAGTGTCTGGAAATGCGGAAGTGTCTGGAAATCAGATGCACGCAACAGTAAAAGGTTTTGGAAGCCAATATAGAAACACAACATTTTTTATTACTAGAGATAGAAATATTTGTGTAAACTGTGGGTGCTTTAGCGGTACATTAGAACAATTTCGAGCAAAGGTAAAAGAAACACATAAGGATACTAAGTACGCAAAGGAGTATTTGGCAATTGCAGACCTTATGGAAATGCATTTCAAAGAAGAATTAGAAAAGATTAAGAAGTAGTAACTAAATGAATACTTTTCTGGTTTGATTCTCTACCCAAAGCAACAATTAATCCATATGTTTTTGAATTTGCATACTATTTTTCATTCACATTTGGGTAGGGAGTCAAGCCAGAAAAGGCTTGTTGCATCGGGATTATATACCACGACAAAGTAGCAGTAAACATATTTTTTTAATCATGCATCCTGAGCAACGCATAAGAAACAAATTAATTTCCGATTATTTAACGCCCGGCTTTATGTCGGGCAGAAAGGAGACTATTAAATGAAATTTAAATTTAAGAAAGAATTAGATTATGTCGTTGGGCATTTAAGATATGGACATATTGAAGGAATTGTTGAAGCAGACAACTTAGAAGAAGCAAAAAAGAAGTTAGAGGAATACGAGAAAGAAGATTTACTCTGTGATTTTGGAAAAGTAGTTATTGATGATTATAGCTGTGAAGGCTTTGAAAAGAGCAGCACACCGGCAAGAATTATAGAGGATGAATAAAAGGATGTGATTTTTCATGGATTTAGAGAAAATGAAGCAAAAATTCAAAGATCATAAAGCTACATTTACTGATTACGGAAACATAAAAATATTAGACTTCAAGAAACCAAACAGTACAGAGTATAGAATCCGATTTCTTTTTGAAGAAGATTATTACAGACTGCATATTTCAGGCGATTTAGGTCAGCTTACTGCAACAAATTATTGCAATATGTGTTGGAATGGATTTAAAGATTTTGTAGATAACGTTGGATATTTCAAAGAAAAGATAGACTGCCTTGACAGATATATTTTCTTATACGATCAAGAACAAGCAGAAAAAGATATTGCACAATATATAGAAGAAAATGATCTTTATTTTGAAATTGATGACGATTATCCACAATTTAAGTCAAAAGAAGAAATAATAGATGATTTTTTATCAGATGTACTCTATGACTTTTCGGAAGAAACAGGAATTGGAAGTTATGGGCACGAAGCGTTTACAGATATTGATGAAAGTGTTTTTGAAGTTATAAATGACTTTGGGAAAACATCAACAGGAATACTTGAACTGTACATGTTAGTTTTCAAGTTAGCGAAAGAACAGTTGGATAGCAAATAAAAATGTAGGAGGAAAAGAAATGGAGATACAGAATATATCAGAAGTTCACGGAGAAGCAACGATTACATTAACAGAAAAAGAATTATTCATGATTGCAGCGGCATTAGAAAGCAAAGAAAAAATATATGGAGGAAAGGAAATGTATCATAAACTTTGCGCACAATTAATTACCGCTAAGTCTATATGTGAATATGGACGTATTGATCATTCTTATTTTCAGGCGATTATAAAACATATGGAATTATCAAAACAAAATTGTTAAGGAGAATACCTGCAAATGAAGATTCGTAATAGAAATACACATGAATTTGTAAGATCAGAAAATCTAGTAGAATTAGATACTTACTTTGAAGATACAGAGTATTTAGAAGATGAATGGAGAATGAGATGCTATCCAAAAGAACATTGGATAAAAGTTGATAAACAAAAGTGTCTGGAAGAAATTGCAAATTGCGTTAACAAAGTTACAACCAATACAGTCGTAGAAGTTGTTGAAATAGTAAACAATGCCGACACATTGGTTATGGGAGTGTTGTTGAAAGAATTTAGTAAGAAAAGTCTTTTAAGATATGACAAAGAACACACAAGAGTAACAATTGACGGATGGCGTATAAACGACAGGGATCATTCTTTGAGAGTTGCAATTGAAAAATATTTATAAAGGAGCAAAAATGAAAATTTATAACATGATCACAAAACAAGTCGTAAATTCAGAAAAAATAGAAGAACTAGATGATCGTTTTGAACTAACAGATGTTGGAGCGTACGAAAAAACAATCAAATGTTATTTTAAGCCGACTTGGAGAGAAGCTGATAGTAAAAAAAAGCTTTTGAAAAATATCGCAGAGTGTCTCAACAACATTACAGTAAACAATGTTTTGAGGATTGTTGAAATTGCGCGTCCAAGCAGCTACATTCTGTTTGGAGTTAAATTAGAACATTTTGAAAACAGAATGGTTTTAAGATACAGCAAGTTAACTAATAAAATATTAATTGATGGATGGTACATAAAAGATAATGACCTTGAAGCAGCATTAAAAAGATATTTGGCATATGAGGAGAACTAACTATGAAAAAGAAATTATTAGCGATCACATTAAGCACATTGGTTTTGACAGGAATGACAGGCTGTGCATCCTTTAGCCGTGGATGGGTAGACCTTAAATCTGACATGAACAACGGATTAGAAAGGACAATTGTAGTATATACAGCAGACGGACAGAAGATTGCAAGCTACAAGGGGAAGATTGACATTCAAGATAGTGATGGATTCATCAAGTTTGACTATAAGGGCAAGAGATACATCTACTACAACTGTTTTGTAGAGAGTATCGCAGATATTGATTAGAAGTACAGGAAAAGGAAGTGGAGAAAATGGGAATTAAAAATCTAACAGAAGCAGAAGAAAAAGAGTTTTACAGACTCGTTAGGAAGATGAATGGGAAAGAAACAGATAAGGAACAGGGTGTAAAGGTAAGGAAACCACGACAATCAGAAGAATATTTTTATATTAATGATGATGGAGCTATTATACAAAGCAGGTGGACGAATGATTCTTTGGATAATGGAAGATGGGAATTGGGAAACGTCTTTTTCACAAAAGAGTCAGCGTGGTTTGCCAGAGAAAAAAAGAAAGTAGAAGTTGAGTTGCAGAGATACGCAGAGGAACACAATGGTACAGCATCTACCAATCGTCGGTATTTAATTCGATATGAAGAAGATGAGAAAAGACTTCTTTGCGATACATGGGCTACAGCAAAAATACAGGGTACAGTTATGTTTACATCAAGAGATGTTTTGGCTGATGCAATCGAAGCAGTAGGAAAAGAAAGAATACTCAAGTACATATTTGGGGTAGAAAGTGAGGGAGAGGAATGAATTTTACAAAAGCGTTCGCAGTATTTATGCAAATTGATTCAAAGGAGTTTACGGAAGATGAAAAATATGAAGCAATACAGCAGGTGTTAGATGCAACGACAATAAACAGTATCACAAAAAAGCAGGTGTTAAATGTAGTGTCATGGTTGTTCAATAAGCAACAAAAATATAGATGGCACGACTTAAGAGATAATCCGAATGACCTGCCAGATGCGAATTATCCAAGCAATACATGGTTTGAGGTAGTGCAAAAGGACAATGAAGAAGAGCTTCCAAGAGCAGCAATGCAGTATGACGATGTGCTTGGTTTTGGATTTTATCATGACATTTTTGATCCTGTATCTTTAGGCTATGTAGATACAGAGTTTACAACAGCAGCGGAAGAGGGACTTGCAGAAGTAGTTGCATGGCGAGAGATTGAAGAATTTGAAAGTGAGGAAGAAGATGAAGATTAATGCAAAACAACCAAGTATTAAAACATACACATTAAGTCACTTCAAAATTGGAGAGGTGTGTATGGGTGTGAGAGATGAACATTATTACCTTGTGGTTAAATCAGAAAAAGAAAAGAAACAGATTGTTGATTTAACAGAAAACGAGATTATAAGAGATGCAGGATACATGAGATTTATACCGGCGACAGCAGAACTTAATATCAAGGATGTTGGGTAAAAGAAAAATGCCAGTAGCAAGATGTAAAAATTGTAATAGTTTGTTATTCAATGAAGACGTTGGAAGAGAGTATATACAAATAAATTCAGATATGAAAATACAAAGTAAATTCATTTGTCTTAAATGTGAAATTGGAGTTAAGAAAAGAAGATTTCTTTGAGCCATACAGAAGCATGATGAAGTAAAGGAGGAAAAACAATGAAAATATATTCACATCGTTCAGACAAAGATGTAGATCATCTTAGATTTGATATGAAAATGGGTGGCGTAGTTTTAAGTTTTAGAAGAAGCGGAGAGGAACAAACAATGAATCCGCAAAACATGGCTCGTATAATTTTTGATGATACATGTGAAATAGACACCTTCATTATGGCATTGACTAAACTAAAGAAAATTGCAGCGGATCACTACGGGGATTGGATGGCTAGTAACGCGATAGGAGAATACTTATGACAATTAATGAAATAATAACTCAGAGATTTCAATACAACTTATATGAACGTATTAAAGAGTCAAACATTCCTATTGAACAATTAGACGTAAGTTTCAAAGGAGAAAAGGCATTTATAAGAGATAAAATAGCAGGACGTATCGTTGGAGAAGTTGATGTGAAGATTACTATGGAACGATATGAACCTAAAAAAATGACAAGAAGTGAAGTGGAAAAAGCTATACTTGCTTACTGCGCCCCTGTTGCCACACCATGCAAAGAACGCAAATGTTATAAAAAATGTGTAAAAAGGATGCCGTTTGAATGGTTAAGTAACGAGGGGTTACAAGAATATTATGAATTTTTGTATGGAATCAAAGTGGAGGTAAAGGAATGACAATAGCAGAGCAGGTGGCACACGACTTTTTAGAGAACATAGAAAAGATGATCACGGCAAATAAACTAGATGTTGGAGTATTAGATACGAAAATTTCTTATCAATCTTGCGAAGAAGCAATGATGAGCGTGACTGATACAAAAACAGGTTCTATTATTGCAACAATGAGATTGAATGTAAATACAAACAAATTAAAAAGAGAAATGCAGGAAAAAGAATTAGAAAACTATTGTCGTAAAAGAATCTGCCCTATTTGCATTTTTAAAGGGCAAGAACCGTGCATAATGAGAAAAATTAAATATGGAACAGCTACGAACGAAGAAGTAGAGGAAAGCTATAGAAAGGCGTTAGGTGATAAAAAATGACAAGAGAACAGATGATAGATGTGTTAGAAGATTACTGCAACAAAAATATATGTGTTTCATGTAAACTTCGTCATGCATGTGAAAGTAAAAAGGATTTTCCTGATATGATTGACGAAGAAATGGAAGGTTATGTGAGTTACATTAAAGAAAAAAACACAGATGTAGAATCACAAAATGAGTGTGAATTGGAGGAAAAGAAAATGGAGCAGGTAAAAGTTTCGAAAGAAGTAACAAGAATTATTTATCCTAACAGGATGGAAGAAGTAATCCCGATAAAAGAATTTGTGAAAAATATTACAGATAAAGGATATAAAGTAATGATTAAAAGAGAAAATGCTATGTATGACGTTGTTATTTATGAAGAAGAGGAGCTGAAAGAATAGCTAGTCAGTCTATGGTTGAATAAAGGAGATTCAAATAAATGAAAACAGCTAAACTTTTAGAATTTAAGGGAGTCGATAAATGGAAATGTGTAAAATGCGGAAAGGATTCTACAGAAGATAAATATATGCGTAAAATCGTTTTTGAAAATAACGACGATAAAAGCCGTATAGTTCAGTTAAGCACAACAGTATGTCAAGACTGTCTAAACAATATGCTTGATCTTATTGGAAACTACTTAAATTCTGGTGGAAGGATACCATGGTGAGATTATGAACAAACGTCAGGCGAAAAAGAAGAGGGACAAGCTAATAATAGCAAGACTTAAGAAAAGGAACGACAAGAAAATTTGGGGGATGTTAAAGAAAAATTTCGGCAACTGCGAAAAATTAAGATCACTAACTATTTATAATCAACGTAAAAAAAACAGAAGCTATTACACTGAAAAATGGGAGGAAGAAAATTTGTACGAGGAGTGTAGAAATTGCAGACATAAATATTCTGCACTCGAATGTGAATTATGTGTAGATTTTGATATGTATGAAGGAACCATTTACGGAAAGTAAAAGGAAGGAGGTTTATATGGCTAAAAAATTCTACTCATGGGCGAAAGAAAAATACAGCAATAATTACAGCGAGGCTTTTGAAACAATAGAGGAATGCATTAAAGAAGCGAAAAATATGGGATGTGAAGTAGATACAGTTATCTGGATTGGAAGAGTAGAAGAAGTGGATATAAGACGAGTATGCCTAACAAGCATACTGGAAGATTTACACAATGCTGTATGTGATGATGTAGGAGAAGTTGCCGAAGATTGGTACATAGAAGATATAGATAACAAAGAAGCTTATGAAAAGTGCGAAAATGCTATAAACGATCTGGTTGTTAAATACATTGAAGAAAACGGTATGGAACCGACGTTTGCAAATGTTGTAGATTCAGAACCGTATGCTATTAAGTAGGAGGTGTATTTAGTGAAAAAGAAAATATTCTATGTATGTGAAGAGTGCGGACTAAAATACGAAGATAAAGAAGGAGCATTAAAGTGTGAAAATGGACACCCGAAGAAATTAAAGATTATAAAAAAGAGGTATTGGCCGTGTGAATCAGTACCAAAATATCTTGAAATTCAAACGGAAACAGGTGAAACGTTTATATATTCCAGAAAGATTAGGGGGAAATCAACACATGACAACAGTAGAAAAGATTAATTATATGATCGCATGCTTACAGATAGCTAAAGAAGAAGCTGAATATCTGGAACATTATAAAGAACGAGAGCAAAAAGTTTCAGAAGATCACGACAAATGGTGGTCTTGGTATTGTAAAAATAGAGTGCCAAACAAAGCATTGATCAAAGACAACCTAAGAAACGCAGCACGAACAGGATTTGTTGTTGCAAAAATGGTAGAAAAGAATGGTAACTAGAGAAGAAAAGAAAGGAAATAAGAAGATGATCAGAAAAAAAGTAGGAACAAACTTCTTACATACAGACACGGGCAGTGATTTTAATATCATCGAACATCTTTCAAAAGATGGATACGACGTTGATTATGAAGTGATCGACTGTGAAGGTGGTAAGAAAAAGATTTGCGCTACAATTTATGAAAAAATCGAGGTGGAAAATGAACGATAAATCAAGCGTAACGAATTACAAAGTAAGTAAAATAAAAGTTCTTTATGCAAAAATTAACGAAAGAACTATACATAATCAAAGATATTTTGAAATTTTGTATAAAGAAGTTGGCAAAGATTACGAATGTGTAGGGTATGGATCATTTTATTTAAGCACGGTACAGGAATGGCTTGAAATGTATTTTGAAGTTGTAGGCGAAGAACAGGATAGGAGAACAAAAATGACAGGTAATGAATATCAGAAATTAGCAATGAGAACGAATGACGGTAAATGCACGGATAGACTTTGCGGATTAATTGAAAGAATTGAAGATTATAACTCTGGTACAAGAATTGGCAAACACGTAGAAGAAATAGATGTTGGTGGTGCAATTAATGGTCTGTTTGGTTTGTCAGGAGAAGTTGGAGAATTAACAGACATGGTCAAGAAATGGATTTTTCATAACAAGTCATTTGATATTACACATGCACAGAAAGAGCTAGGAGATGTGATGTGGTATATTGCTATGACTTGTGAATCGTTCGGATGGAGTCTGGATGAGATCATGCAGATGAACATTGACAAGCTAAAGAAAAGATACCCTGATGGATTTGACACAGAGAGAGCTAACAACAGAAGTCCTGAGGATGTGTAGAATGTATCTGTATAGCGGTATGGAAGTTGCTTCGTGTGTGTTGGAGTTTAACAACAAATACAAATGCGAAATCACTAATTTGATGCTGCAAAATATTCTGTATTACATCCAACTTAATTTTCTGAAGAAATATCACGAGCCGATTTTCTCTGATGATATTCTTGCATTGAGATTCGGACCGTGTGTTCAAGATGTATACGATAGATTCAATGTATTTACCAGATTTCCTATATATTGTCCAGATATTGAGTCTTGCATAGATGATATTGAAGTTCGTATATTAATTCATCAGGTTGTGAATGCATGTGCGTTTCTGGAATGTTGGCAATTGGCAGAAAGAGCGCAGAAAAAAGGCGGACCATGGCATCAAACTTTTTGGAATAGAAGAAAAGTTATTCCTAATGGAAGAAAAGTTATTCCTATTGAAGTGATGAAAAAATATGTAGAAGAAAAGGGGTGATCTTATGTTTAAAGCAGCAGCGTTTATTATTGGACTTTTAATTGGATTCATTCTATGTGCGGTAATGTATACAGCAAAGCACATAAACGATATAGAAGTTCCAATAAAACAATATATGGACATGACAAATCTGCTGTATCATACACCGGTCATGTATCGGTGGTACAGTCTTAAAGAAAAACCAGAAATGCACTTTTATTGTCCACGGTGTTCAGGAGAAGTTGCGCCGTGGCAAGAAACTTGTAAATGCGGAAATAAATTAGAATGGGGAGAAAGTGAGGACTTAAGTGTTAATAAAAATTGATAATATAACAGTTATAAATACACAACAGCTTGTTAGAATATATGTAAGAAACACAGGCGGAAGCGGTGGATTTTATGAAGTGATAGCGGAAACATTAAATCATCAATATCCTATTGAACGATGTTTAACAAAAACAAAAGCGGTAGCGATGTTGGATAAGATACTTAATCAGTATGGCAGAGGGCAAAGGGTTATCAAGTTATAAAGGAGTGTTATAAATGAATAACAAAAAAGAAATAAAGGAAAATGACAGCCAATCTTTAGCACTTGTAAACACCGTAAGAGTTTGGGAACAACCAGAAGATATTAATAAGATTGAATCTAAAAAAGAAATAGAGGATATTATCAAAGAAATTTTAGATAAAGCACCGAAACATCCTAAGGCAACAGGTTATCTAAGAATGAAAGAGGAACGTTATCATGAATAGTAAATACTTTAACAACAGACAAGTACCTGCACAACAACGCAGGGTTAAGAATCGCAGGGATGCAGACAAACTAATACATAGCAGTTACACAGCTTTTCTTTTGCTAGGAATCATGGCATTAAGGACTAAATTTGACTTTGGTAGTGCAAGGATAGAACGTTGGATTGATGAAATCAACGATCTAAAAGAAAGTTACGAAAAAGGTTATATAAGTGTTCAGGACCTACAGCAAACGATCAAGGAAGAAACAGGAATTGAAATAAAATTTTAATACGTTTGTTATTCTGTGAAATATATTTGTATGCAATACATAGAAGGAGCAGAAATAAAATGATTGATATAGGAAAAAACATAAAGGAAATTAGAATTAGAAGAGGATTATCGCAAAGAGAGTTAGGAAAACGTCTTGGTGTATCGGCACAAGCAATTTCACTCTACGAAAAAAATGCAAGAAGATTGACATTAACAAAGATAGATGAGATTGCGGAAGCTTTAAACTGTGGACGATTTGATATATTTAAAAGTGTTATAGATCCATCTAATATAAAACTTAACGATGAACTTATTAATAATGCATTAGAATCATGTAAAGCGCTTGCAAGCACAGCGACAGATGCAGTTATAATAGCGGCGTTGTTACAACTTATGTCGTATAGAGCTACTGGTCTAGCACCTGATCAAGTTGATGAGATGAAAGATGAGCTTGATTATTATAAAGATGAATACAATGATATTCAGGCAAGATATGATAAGTTATTTCATCATATGGAGGAATTAGGATGTCAGATATAGAACATACTTTACAACCAACTGCCAATAAGGTTTGCATTGGAAGAACTTCTTGAATATGAAGAAACAGGATTAACGCCTGATGAAATAAAGTACGCAAGAGAATCAATGAAATTAGAACTAGAGAGGAGAAAAACGAAAATGTTTGAAGTAAAAGTTGATACTGAGACAATTAAGCATGTCATGGATGCTTGCAAAACTGAGAAAACATTAAACCAACACGGAGTTGTGATCTATAACTGTCTGAAAGAATGTTTAGAGTACAGAGAAACGGAATTGACACCAGATCAGATTAATGAGATGAAAAAAAGCGCAAAGAAATTGAACTTATGCAAATTGAATATGATAATATTTGCGAGAAATACGACAAACTATACGGAAAGGAGCAAATGTGATGTATCAGCAAGAAAAAGAAACACGATTAGATATTGATGATGTCAGAAACGCACTAGAAGCTTATGAAGCTAATATTGTAACACCATTGGACAGCATTATAGTGAAAGCATTAAAAGAGCTTATAGAGTACAAAGATATAGGACTAATACCGCAGGCAATAAAAGATATGGATAAGATGTATCTTGAAAAGTGCCAAGAAGTCAATTCTTTAGTAGCAGCATGTGAAAAATTAGAAGGGAGAAAACAATATGAGAGCAAGTGATTGTCCGTGTTTAGGATGCACGCCGGAGACAGGCAGACATTCAGAGTGTCACTCAAGTTGTGCCGGATATAAAAGCTTCTTGGATAAATATAAGAAAGAGAAGAAGAAAGAAAAAGAAATGAATATGAGTTATTATTCAGAAGAAAAAGCAAAAAATGTAAAAAAAAATCTTTTAAGAGCGAAAAGAGGTAGGAAGTAATGAAAAGAGAAGATTTTGTAGCAATGATTCCTGAAAATGATAAATATGTTGGTAGTAACATATATTTAAATGGGAAGAATGCAGGATTCGAGGAGTGCTTACAAATGATAAAAGAAAATATGGATAATTTGAAGTGTGCAAATTGCAAATGTTTTTCTAAAAATAAAAATGCAAAAGATGGAACTTGTCAGAAATGGAAAGCACGATGTGGTGGTCAGCGTGTTAATTCAGAAGATTTTTGTTCTGATTTCGAGAAGAAAATTGACAAGGATTGATTGATGAATTATAATTAATATATCTTTAATTTATTCCGAAGTGAAAAATAAACAGTAACTTTAGAAGTTTGGGCACGATCATTTGGCTAGGTCGTGCCTTTTTCATATCAATGATAAATAAGTACGGAGGAATGAATATGATAAATGAAATTATTGGAAGATTAGGCAAAGAAAATCTTGAAAGAATAGCTGTTGAAAATCATGTGGCAATTAAAAACGCAGTTTATGTTTTACTGGATGTAGGTATGCAGTATAAAATAATGACAGCAGAAGAGTTTTCGAAAAATCAAGAATACAAAGAAATTGACTATTTTTCTCAGATAATCAATACAAATAAGTCTGTTGATAATAAGAAATGGCAAGCATATATAATGTTTAAAAAGAAGATGTATCATCTTGGAATGTATGATAAAAAAGAGGATGCTGCAAAGGCAAGAAAAGAAGCAGAAGATAAGTATTTTAACGCATTTCTTGATGAATATAACAAAAACATGAATAACATTGACTAAATTAAGAAAACATAGTAATATAATAGTACAAACAACCACAATATATATTCCAAGGACGTAAAGGATCAGAGATTTTTTCTCTGGTCCTTTTTCCTGTAAATAAAATTATCTTTTTGCTACCATAAAAATAAGGAGGGCAGAAAGAATGATACATACAGCATTTGATGTAATGAAAGAATATATGATCACAGGTGCGGAACTGGACGGGAAATATCAGTTTCCAGTTATACCGGCTGCATTTTATGAACCGTTTGATACGATAGATTTTGCAGATAGCTTTAAGCGGTCAATCAAGAATCATCGAGAATTGAATGTTAATTTTTATATACATGATAATGCGTTTGAAAGAGTGTATGCTAATCCTGATAGATACTTAGAACACTTAAGATGCTTTCACAGCGTGTGTGGATTAGACTACAGCATAGCTTCTGGCGAACAAGGAATGCCATTTGCAATGCAAATCTGGAATAAGTATAGAAATCATGCACTAACATATTATCTTGCTTTAAATGGCGTAAAAATGATTCCAAATATCAGCATACTATCAGAGGATTGTTGGGACTGGTGCTTTGATGGATATACCATAGGCAGCAATGTTGCGTGCAGCACAAACGGTAGAATGAAATCCAAGGCATCAAGGATTGATTTTTGTAACGGGTTCTATGAGATGTGCCGAAGATTACAGCCTAACAAGGTTATTATCGTTGGAAGACTGCCAAAAGAACTAAAGTCAGAAGTTCCGATCATAAATTTAAAAAGTAGAAATCAGTTAATGGAAGAAAGGTTGGGTAGAAAATAATGGGAACATCAACACAATACACGAGTGTCAGGAAGAAAAACGAACGCAGTAAGCAGAAGCAGAGAAGACAGCGGTTGAATGGATTGGTTCAGAACAGGAACCAAAGAAAGCAAAAAAATAAAGACGATTCATTAAATGTTTTGTGATTAGCAAAATAGCTAACACCGATTTTAACGGCGTAGAATATTTTGTGCAAATTTCACAAACAAAAATTTTCGTCTCATGGGCAACTTTTCCCACCCACTTTTTGGTCCAGATTTTGGGTGGATTTTTCCAGTTGGAAATATTTAGAATCCAAAAATTTTGAGATTTTTTTGGAATTTTTTTCAATTTTAAATACGAGTAAAAATTTGGAAACTGCTCTTGAATGGGAAGAAAACCAGAATTTTTTTGTATACTTCCAATTTTTTACTATTGGACATGTTGCACAAAATCAAACTAGATCCGGCATAGTTAAAAAATTGCATAATAAACGCAAGTATACAATTATATATTAGCACGAATTTTGCAATAGTTCAATAAAAAAAGACGGTTCGCACCGTCTTTTTTAGTTTCTTCTATTATATGCTGTTTTTTCGTTCAAGCTTTTCTTGTATTGCTTCCCAGATGAAGCCGTTAAGGCTTTGCGAACCGATTTCATTTTTTATTCGTTCCTTTTCTCCTTTTGGTATGCATAAGCTAATACGATCATACGCCTTTAAATTATACTTATTATTTGCGACTGTTCGCGCATTTCTACCGTCTTTTCTTGGTGGGCGTGGCATTTTATCAACTCCTTTTCTTTTTTTCTTCTTATTATAACATTTTATTAATCATTGCACAACTATATAAATTGCACAATAAAAGCATACTTACACAATGGTATTTTTGTAATGTTTTACATATTGAATTATGTACTTACACAATGATATAATAACATCAAGTTAAATGTACAGAACACAAATGATTAGGAGGTACAACGATATGAAATATTTTACAGCAAAAAATCTTGAGGAACTAAGAAAAGAATATAAAAAGTTAATGGTTAAAAATCATCCTGACAATGGCGGAGACGTTGCAGCATGTCAGGAGATCACAGCAGAATACAAGAAACTATTTGACATGTTCAAAGCAGGGCAGACACCAGACGAAGAAAAGAAAAATACATTTGATTATAAGGCAGACGAAGCCTTGAGAAATGTAATCAATAACATTGTTTCTTTCGATGGTGTCAATATCGAGGTAGTAGGTTCTTGGGTATGGGTAGATGGTAATACATTTCCATACAAAGAAGAGTTGAAAAAACTCGGTTTTAAATGGTCAAAGAATCGCAAAAAGTGGCATTTTAGCACGGAACCATCTGGGAAATGGCATAAAAAGAAAATGTCTTTCGAGGACATACAGAAAAAATATGGAAGTGAAAAAGTTAAAACTTGCGCGTCTGCAAGAATCGCATAAATAGAAAGAAGGTATAAAAATGAATAAGAAATCATTAAGGAAATTAGAAAATGACTTAGGGGTAGCAGTAGAAACAAAAAAATACACGTATGGTGGAAATGTGTATTTTATAGGATTTGATAATTCTGAAGAATATTACAAAAATCATAAATACGTTTATGATTTTGCAAAACGTCACAAAATGCACTTAGAAAGAAACTGTTACGCGTGGAGCTTTTCGCTAGAGGATAAAAAGAGTAGAGAAACAAGACTAAAAAAATGTGAAAAAATTAATTTTTTAAATCATATTTTCGAAAAAGTTTATCACCAAACAAAAAATGGAGACAAAGCAAAACAGGCACAAATAAATTTTGTGAACGATCATGAAGAATATAAAGAGGCATTCGAAGCTTTTTACTCATAATATGGAGGGAACAAAAATGAAAAATTATAAACTAGAAAAAATAAAAGAAGAACTTGCAGGAAATCTTGCAAGAGATCAAGAACTTTTACGACTTTGGGAAGCTGTAGAGTATAAGACAAAAAAGAACGGGCAGCCGTTTAAACTAGTTTCAAAAAGCTTTGAAAATACAACGTACAGGAAAGCGAGTTACGGAAACTACTACATATTGGAAGTTTCTTCCAGTAGTAGCGATCTTGGATATATTAACGACTGGGTACGATTAGAAGATTACAGAACGAACGAAAAAATAACAGATACAGAAAAAATCAAAGAAATGATTGAAAAGAAAAAGCAGTATTTTAGAAATGAGATAATGAAAGAAAAAAGCCGTTTGAATAAATTAGATCATGCGTTTGTAGAGTTTGAAATGGCATACACTAAAGCGCTCGGACAACTGGCGTATGATCTCGGTTGTACAAAAAAATTCGATAGTTTGTTTTATCGAATTACAAAAATTGTAACTGATAATTAAAAAAAGATCTGGGATAGCTTACACGTTCCCAGATCTTTTTTTTATTGTTATCTCGTAATCATATCCCATGATAGACAAGAATTTTTTTAGATCGCTCAAAGAAATCTTTTTGTTATTAAATTTATTATTAAGTTGCTGCGGCGTGGAAAGTCCTAGAAGTTTAGAAGCTTCTAACATTGTAAGTCCGTTCTTTTTTAGCAATTCTTTATAGATTTCTTTTAGCTGTTTGTTATCTTCGTAAGAAAAATTTATACCATAGTCCATTTTTACACCTCAATTCTATTATTTCTAAACTATTATAATTTAAAAATGACAGAAAGTCAAACGAAAAAAGTTTATTTTAGCATTGACATATAAATAAAAATCGTTTATAATTCAGATAAAGATAAACGAAAAGCATTTATAAAAAGGAGAAAAGAATATGAAATATTTTAAAAACTGCAAGACATTAAAAGAACTGAAAGACACATATAAAAAACTATTGAAAGAGAACCATCCCGACAACGGCGGCGATCTGGAAGTTATGAAAGAAATCAACGTTCAATTCGATTCTGCTTTTCCGATTTTTAGAGATCAGGCAGCAAAAGAAGCGCCAGAGCCTGAGGAAGTAAAAAAAGAAACTGCGGAAAATGTAAGACGTCATTTTTATACTGATTTCGGTTGGGAAGGCTCTAGATATGATTCTAGTTTGACTCTGAAAGAGATCGCGAAAATTGTACGAGGATACGTAAAAAAGAAATATCCTACATGTAAATTTAGCGTACGCACATCATACGGCAGCATGTGCCAATCTTTAATTGTCAAATTGTTAGAGTTTCCACAACAAATGTTTATGACAGCCGAAGAACTAAAGGAAATCTGGTATACACCGTTTTCATACGTTGATAGTGAAGGAAAGACAATAACAACTACTGTTTTAAATGACACAATTCAAAACTTATATAATAAATTCAGAGCGAATTATATTATGCCAGACGACGATTTTACACAGGAGGAATTTTTGAAATGCTACACAGAAACGGTGTTTGAAAAAGAACAATTCTTTTACGGTGTTCAAACAGAATACTTTAAAAGCGTTATTGACGATGTGAACACCTTTATTGCTTCTTATAACTACGATGATTCCGACAGCATGATTGATTATTTTAGTTGTAATTTTTACGACGGTAAAGTAAGTTACAACGATTGTAAATTTGTTCCAAAAACTGCGAGAATTAAAAATAAAAATGCGACACCGGCAACAAAGACAAAGAAAAAACAGACTAAAGAAGAGCAGGAAGTAAAACAGATCGAAAAAGTAACGGAAGTTACATATAAAATCACAAAGGGCGAAGACACGCGCGACATGTCCGAGCTGTGGGTAGTAAGAATCAATGAAAGCCTGAGTAAACAAGATTATATTGAACAGAATAAAAAAATGCGCGATCTTGGCGGATACTACAGCAAATTTAAGCATGGATTTATTTTCAAATACGATCCAAGCGAAAAATTAGCATGAAGGAGGGCCGAAAAATGAAAATATGTGAGATGTGCAATGTACTTTTTAATATGTCACTCGGGTTGGACTACGCAGACGGCGCAGACAGCAACAAAGAAGAACTTGACATATTGGAAACGGAAATAAAAGAAATTAAAGATAAGGATAAATCTTTGTATTATGTACTAGAAAGCATAGCAGAGCAAAACAAAGATTTTAAAAATTTTCCAGTTAACAGCGACGGAGGTTTTACGAGATGAAAAAAATAGATTTATTAATTGTTATAAGTAGTTTTATAATTGCCGGGATCATTTTTACAGCGATCCCGGGGGCTTTTATTCTTGGATATTTAGAAATTGTACTTGGTGCAGCGTATGCAATAGGTAAATGAGTAGAAGTGATAGAAGAGATATGACGGAAATTTTAAAAGAAGAATAAAAAGGAGTGTAAACAAAGACACCTCCCGACTATGGTATAATTATCTTAGATAAAACCATAGTCGGGAGGTGTCTTTGTTGTGCGACTTTTTAAACGTCACGACGTTTTTTGAGTCTCAAAATTATAAAGATTTTATAAAATTTTATTGATGATCTAAAGTTGAAATATAACGGTTCCGGCGGTGTATGGTCCGCGTATTTTGGCCAATAAGAGTGTTTTATATGGCTGTATAAACAACAGGAACGCCGTATATTAGTCTTTAAATTTACGCTTGTAATAAAATTATCTTTAGTTCAGGATATTAATTACAGGGTATTATATAAGCCCTTATGAATATTTAAGATTATTATTTAATGCTTTAGAGTGATAAAGTGAAGGTGGTGAGAACATGAAGGATTTAGAAGTTTATGAGAATGAGATTGAAATATACGCAGAGGATTATATTAAATCTTTAGCTAACGAAGATGATATATATAAAGTGTCTACGTTTAAGGGGATGCTTAAGCATATATTTAAACATGTATTTAAAGCTAAGAAGAATGAGAAAACATTGTATCAATTAAAAACTAACATTGATACTAGCGACATAGATACGATCAATGAGATCTGGGATATATATACATCGCTTTGTTATAAATATAATCATAATCCTTCGTTACTTGGGTTCTCTTTATTGACTGGGATTAATGACGACACGTTCAATAGTTGGCGTACTGGTGAGGTTCGGGCAAGCTCTGGACATTCCGCCGCTGTCAAAAGATGGAAAAAAGAATGTGAGTTGGCTCTGGCAGACCGCACAAGTGAACAAAACTCTGTAGGTTCAATGTTTTTGTTAAAGAGCTGTTACGGGTACAGCGAACAGCAGACAGTTAACATTGTTGACCAGACGGGACTGCCAAAAGAGAGCAGAGCAGAGATCGCAAAGAAGTATGTAGAACATCAACAACTACCACAAAAACCAAATCTATAAGCATAATATATATATCATAAAAGCATTATGCACAATAAGACAATAATAATAATATATATAGTTGTGCAGTATCACAATAGATATATAGTGATCTATAACTTAAACCATTATTTAACGTATAGATTGATCGTGTGGTGTAAAGATATATGCAGACTACACAATAAAGCTTGTTTGTTTTGTGCATGTTGTACAAAGTAAAGGGAACGGCAGAAAAGACGGGGGTACCCCTCACAGGAGACCGCCCACGCCGCCGGAGTTAGTGCCAAAAATTCCCCAAAAAACAAAAGAGCCTTTTTAGGCATACAAAGAAATCAATATATAACTCATAACACACAGAGAGGATATACAAGAATGATTGAACATCAAAACTATTACAATCCCGGAAAGTATGAAGCAAAAGATGTGATTAGAGACTGGGATTTAAATTTCAACTTAGGCAATGCAGTAAAGTATATATGCAGAGCAGGTAAGAAAGACCCAAACAAACTTGTTGAGGACTTAGAGAAAGCAGCAACGTATATCAACTTTGAACTTGAGTATTTAAAAAATAAGTCAGGAGCAGTGAAACGATGAGATATTTATATAACATGTTTGTAGTTGGTGTTTCAGTGTATGCAGCAGTAACATTTGGAACTGGTTGGTTGTTTTTGTTGATGTTATTAATTTTAGGAGTTGAGTAGATGATCACAAAAGCTATTGTTACACTCTGCAATGTTGTATATGCATTGATCATCAGATGGTTTATGAAAACAGCAAAAACAAATGATAAAGCAACGATCGTAGGTTTTTCATCCATGATTCTCTTATATGCGTTAAACATTGTTGTGATATGGTGGTGCTAAATGAGTAAAGTTAAAGTCAGTTTCGTTGATGGAAGAGAAGAATATTTTGATATAGATCGTGATACACATTATTCAGACGATATGTTCTGGTATTCTAAAGATGATGATATGTTTTGTATAAAACGTTCAGCAAGAGATAAGGTCTTACTTCCTAGAGAATTTGTAAGATATATGTGTATTGCAGATTGAATAATAAACTGTCGAGAAAATCTCGGTAGTTAGGACCGTTAACTCAGCGGGTGAGAGTATCCGGCTCATAACCGGAAGGCCACAGGTTCGAATCCTGTACGGTCCATTGAGTGATGCTAACAGCAAATTTTAATGTATTATAAAATGTTTTTGAAGGTTAATGCACAAGCATCATGTTCTTAGGGACTCATACAGCAAATAAAAAGTACAATGCAACAAAAAAACAAGCCATGACGTATAGCATACTTCACGAGTCCTGATTATGAAAGAGAGGGAAATATGAATTTTGCACAAGCAGTGAAAAGAGAAACAAAGTTCACAAAGACAGAGAATGGAGCAGTTGCTTTGAATACTACAGGTAATGCGTGCCTTGATTTGTATTCAACAATTGGAAGTCTTAGAGATGCAGAACTATCAAGAGTTCTATCATTGTTTGATGAAGCGTACAAAGAAAATCCATTACTTGCTACAAAAATCGTATTTTACGCAAGAGATGTGAGAGGCGGATTAGGAGAAAGAAAAGTTTTCCGTGATCTGATTCATCATATGGCTTGCGTATACCCTGAAAGTATTAAAAATAACATTTACTGGATTCCTGAATATGGGCGTTACGATGATTGGTACGCATTGGTCGATACGCCTTTAGAACAGGATATGTGGACTCATATGAAATCACAGATGGTTGAAGATTTCAAAGACTACAACAATGGAAAACCAATATCATTATTGGCTAAATGGTTAAAGACCGCGGATGCAAGCTCTAAGAAAACAAGGGAGCTTGGAATTAAGACAGCACTTGGTTTTGGTATATCTGTTCGAAATTATAAAAGGATTGTCCGTAATCTTAGAAAATACTTAAAGATTACGGAAACATATATGTCTGCGAACAAATGGAACGAGATATTTTATCCATCAGTTCCTAGTAGATGTATGTTGAACAACCAATATGCTTTTTATCGTCATGATGCAGAAAGATTCCAACAGTACAAGGAAGATGTGTCAAACGGAAGGCAAAAGATCAATTCAAGTACACTGTATCCATATGATTTGATCAATGAAATTGATTCACCATACGAGATCGATCATGTCATTGCAGAAGCACAGTGGAAGAATCTTCCGAACTATGTAGAGCCGGGACGAAACGTATTAGTTATGGCTGATGTATCAGGTTCTATGAATGGAAGACCTATGCAAACTTCTGTAGGTCTTGCAATATACTTTGCAGAAAGAAACATTGGTCCATATCATAATCTTTTTATGACATTTAGCGGTGACCCTGAATTTGTATCGCTAAAAGGAAACACATTATATGAGAAATATAGCAACGCAATATCTGCGGAATGGGGATTCAATACAGATCTGAAAAAAGCATTTGATAAGATTTTGAAAGTTGCGATTGATAATCATATAGATCAGGAAGAAATGCCAGAAGCACTTGTTGTTATTTCTGATATGGAAATTGATCAGTGCACAAATGATAGTTGGACGTTTTATGATCAGATGGCTGATGAATTTAAAAAACATGGTTATGAGATTCCTAACATTGTGTTCTGGAATGTTCAAAGTAGAAATAATGTTTTTCATGCTGACAGCAACCGAAAAGGTGTTCAGTTATGTTCTGGGCAGTCAGCATCAACATTTCAAAATGTCATTTCCGCAATTGGTCTTACGCCAATAGAAGCAATGGAAATGGTAATAAATTCAGAAAGATACGATAACATTTCGATTACCTCCAAATAAGTTGTGGTATATAGCTCAATTGGATAGAGCGCAACACTACGAATGTTGAGGATGCCAGTTCAAGTCTGGCTATACCATTTGTTCGCTATTGCGAACATAAAGTCCTTACTTTCTTAAAATTATTTTAGTACGTATGTGAAATTCAAGCCAATGTTGCTGTTGACCGTTATAGCCTGGATGGATTTCTTTTTTTCATGAAAAACTTTTTCACCCCAACTGGTGAAAAGAGATGTTCGCCTTTAAGTAGGCAAAGATTTCACTCCTTACAATGTTTTTATTTTGTTTGCGTATCTGAATATGGTCAGTTTAGCCGGCTCAACTCCGGCATACGCATTGTTTTTTTAGAATTGACAGGGGATTATAACATTGAGTATGACAGAAATTATCAAAGAAATGAAAAATTATATGACAGAACCGATTGAGGGAATGTCGTATGCAGAAAAGGATAAAGAAGGCAATGTTTGGATTCATTGCCCGTGGTGTGGAAAGAAGCAATTTCCTGTTAACCATGATACGAAAATTAGTCATTTGCAGTATAAATGCAAATCGTCAAACTGCAAAAAAATGTTTGAAATAAATTATTAATAGTCGCAAGAGCCAAAGAGCCGGACGCTTTCAAGGGAAGGAGTCGGTTCTTTTTTTATGCAAGAAGGAAGTTTTGAATGGTATCAATCGGTCTTTAAGTCAATATTGGACGGACAGATGGATTTGTACGAAAACCAGAATGATACATACCAATTGTTGCTCAACATGAAGCAAGAATTAACATTTAACAATAAAGAGGTTATGGACTATGCAATCAAGATAAGCAAGTATGCCCATGAAATGGCTGCATATATGGCAGCAACGACAGGAATGGCGGAATATGACGATCTATACTGGAAGTTTCTGCTTCTGGAAGGTCAGCATTATCAGGTAGACAGTGGTTTGTTATATCTTGAAAAGAACAGAGTACCTTCTGAGAGGTTCTACGAACCACGTAGATCGGTTTTTATGCAACACGGGATAATTCAATCATTGCAAGATTTAATGGACGATAAATTGGACATATTTGCGTTAAGTGTTCCCCCCGGTTGTGGAAAGTCAACACTGGAAGACTTTTTCTTATCTCTTGTTGGTGGTTGGTTTCCAAATTGTTTTAACTTATCTTCTGCCCATAGTAGCATTTTGACACGATCACTGTATGATGGAGTTCTTGAAATTATAAATGATCCAGTAGAATACACATGGCATGAGATTTTTCCGAATGTGCAGATGCAAGGAACAAACGCAAAAGAAACAACAGTAAACCTTGAAAGAAATGGCCGTTTCAAAACGTGGACGTTTCGTTCGATTGACGGATCGTTAACAGGTGCGACACGTTGTAATAAATTTCTTACCGCGGACGACTTGGTATCAGGAATTGAAGAAGCATTGAATAAAAACCGACTGGAAACACTCTGGACGAAAGTTGCAAACGATTTACGATCAAGACGATTGGACGGTTGCAAAGAGTTCTATATTGCGACACGATGGAGTGTTCATGATCCGATTGGAAAGCTACAGACACTATATGCAGGTGATCCGAGAGCAAGATTTATTGCAGTACCGGCACTAAATGAAAAAGGCGAAAGCAATTTCATGTTTACTGTAAATGGATTCTCTAAAGAGTATTTTGAAGATGCAAGAAAAGCTATGGATGATATTTCGTTTAACTGTTTATACCAACAAAAACCAGTAGAGCGTGAAGGACTATTATTACCGGCGGATGAATTAAGAAGATTTTATCTTGAAAAACATCATGTTCCTGAGGGGGTATCCGGTTATACAGTATTTCCTAAAAAAGACCCAGATGCTATCTGGGGTGTCTGCGATACAAAAGATAAGGGAACCGACTTTGAATCCCTTCCGATTGCATATCAGTTTGGAGAAGATTTTTATATACCGGATGTTGTATTTGACGATGAAACGAATTATGAAATTCTTGATAACAAGACAGCTGCAATTCTTATTAGGCATCAACCACATAAGGTGCGTTTTGAATCAAACCAAGCCGGAGGAAGAATTGCAGATAATATAAGCAAAATGATCAAAGGCAAAGCAAGGACAATTATTGAACCAAAATACACAACAGCAAATAAAGAAACCAAAATTTTGGTCAATTCAGATTGGATAAAGAAGCATTGCTTATTTTTAGAACCATCAGAATACCAAGTAAAGTCTGATTATGGAAGATTCATGGAAAATGTAACTTCTTACACGACAAAGGCGAAGGTTCTGCATGATGATGGTCCTGACTCATTAGCTATGTTAGCAGAATTTGTATCAAAGCCAGAAGCACGACAAAGTTATATCAGACAAAGTCCAGTTTAGAGGTAAAAAATGACAGCGAAAGAATATTTAATGCAATTACAGTTCCTTGATAAAAAAATACATAATAAATTGTCAGAGGTATATCAGTTGAGAGCGTTAGCGACTAGTGCATCCGTAGCAATCGGTTCTGATAAAGTACAAACTTCAAAACAAAAAGATCGTATGGGAGATGCAATAGCCAATATTGTAGATAAAGAAAGAGAAGCTAATAGAGAGATCAAAAGATTTCTGATCAAGAAAAAAGAAATTATATCAGTGATCGAAACAACAGAAAATCCAAATCATTATGATCTTCTTTTTAAGAGATATGTTGAGTACAAAACATTAAGAATGATACAAAATGAAATGGGTTATTCCTTGCAGCATGTAAAAAGAATGCATAAAGAAGCATTAGATGAAATTAAGAAAATCAAAGGATTTGAAGAATAAGACTCTATGATACACAATAAGACCTTTTAGTTTAGTATACTATATAATAGATTTTAAGTAAGCATTTGTGGATGTATTTCCGCAGATGCTTTTTTATTGCGAAGAAAGAGGTGAAACGACAATGGGTTTAGAAGCAAGACTGCTTGGAAGAACAAAAATCTATACAGATGAGACAATCATTGATGAAGATAACATATTATCAGTCTTGCGAAAAGCTTATGCAAAACACTTATTTAATCGCAGACAGATGCAGTTTCTGATTGACTATGAAGGCGGACAGCAGCCATTAAAACGACAAAAAATAGTAAGACCAGACATTGACATAAAGGTTAATGGAAGTGTTGCAAACTACGTCAAAGAATTTAAGATTGGATACAATTGGAGCAGCCCTATCATGTTGGTTCAACGTGGCGACAAGGAAATGCATGACTCTGATTCAAAAACGGATGATGCAGGAATCACTTCATTAAATGAGATTCTAACAAATGGAGAAAACATCGGTTATAAAGATCAGTGTATGGCAGAGTTTATTGAAATCTGCGGTATCGGTCATAGAATGATTGATATTAAGACAGACTTTGACGATATGGAAGATGGTGAACCTGAATCTCTGGTAGATGTGTATACGCTTGACTCCAGATATGCTTTTTGCGTATATAACAACGGGACAGGTCAGAAAAAAGTTTTAGGTGTTACATACAGGAAAGTTTCAGGGAAGCTGTATTTTACATGTTTTACTAAAGAATGCCGCTATGAGATTCAATCAGGTGAGATCGTTTCAGTAGAAAAGAATCCACTGAAAGATATTCCGATTATTGAGTATGAAAGAAGTTTTGACAGAACAGGATGCTTTGAAAGAAAGATTCCAGAAATTGATGCACTCAATATTTTAATGTCAGACTTTACGAATGATGTGTCACAGAGAACACAGGAAATATGGTGGGGGAACGACATTAAGTTCCCAGTAGATGAAGAAGGAAATGAGATTCAACCTAAAAGCGGTCAGTGGTTAGTGACATATTCAAATGAAAATGGAAAGCCAAGTGTTCAACCACTTTCAAGCACATTTGATTCTGGCAGTACATTATCTGCTATTTCTGATTACCGCAGTAGAATCTTTCAGGATTGTAAAGTCCCTATTCAGTACGAAAGTTCTGGCAGTGGATCAACGGGGACAGCAACCGACATGAGTTCTGGATGGAGTGCAGCAGAATTGGATGCCATGAGAGAACAGCAAATGACTGAGAAGGGCAAGAGAGAAGAAATTAAATTGATCCTAAGAGCGATTCAGTTAGTTCCTTCAAAAATTCTTCCTGAAGACAGCCCGATCAGAAAAATACACAGTTCTGATATAGACTTTCATTTTAACAGAAGAAAGAATTATGACATGTCTGTTAAGGCAAACACTTTTGCTACATATGTGAGTCACGGAATCCACGGAAGACACGCATTAAAGGTAGTTGACGCGTTTGGTGATGTGGAACAAGTTTGGAACGATAGTCAGGAAATGATTGAAAAATATCAGGAATCTTTGTGGAAAACATCTGATAGTAGCAGCACTTCAACCATAGGAGATACTGGTAGCAATACATCAGAAAAAATCCAAGGTGATACATCTGATCAGACAGGAAACTCACCGATATTAGATGGATTGAATACAGACTCAAATAAGATTCAGGCATAACAGGAGAGAGAAATGTACTCAGCATTAAGTTTTGATGAATTGAATCAAATGGATATGAATACAAGGTCTATTCCGTATGAAAAGTATTTTGGAGAGATGGAACTTCCGAAAGAAGAAAAAGAGACAAGAATCAAACTGGCCGAGAATATGGAAGATGAATTTCTCTATGTCATGAGTCTTATGTTTACGTTGCAGAAATACCCAACGCCAAATTGGGAAACTGCAAGACAAGAGTTTTTTGACAGATATAAGAAATCTTTGAATGGGTATGTTACACCAAATGAAAATTTTTTGGCATACATGACAGCGTTATCATATGAAGTTATAGATGCTACGAAAAGGAATATTGATGATCCTTATTACTTTTCACAGGATAGAGCAAAATTTATTTCTGAGAATGAAAGCAATGTATCAAGAAGTTTTCAATACGACTTAGAAGCAATAGCACAAGGAAAAACAAAAAAACAGTGGGTTGCAATTATGGACAAGAAAACAAGGTCCACACATAGGTCCGCTGATGGAGAGATTATAGGAATAACAGAACCATTCATTGTGGGTGGTTCTTTATTAATGTACCCAAGGGATGTGTCTTTGGGCGCAAGCTCATCTGAAATCGTAGGATGCAGATGCAGTGTTAAATACATATAGTCACAGAGAAGTGACGTTAATAAAACACGGTTGCTTAGAGAAAAGCAGAAAATAAAACACAAATTTGATTGAGAGAGAACTCATAAAAACACAGGAAGGAATTTTATATGTTTTTTTATTATTTAAAAGGTAAACGTACTGGCAGCAGAGTTAGATTTGCAGATGCACCAGATGGTGGAGAAGGAGCGCAGGTCGGAAATCTTTCAGGCAATAATGGCGGTGGTTCTGGATCAACAGAAGATGAACCTAGCACAGATGAATTACTTGCTAAAATCGCACGATTAGAAGCTGAGGGATCAAAAAATAAAGCTGCATTAGATAAAGCTTTAAAGGAAAAAGGCGAGATCACAAAACAGTACAGATCAACATTAACAGCGCAGGAACAGGCAGCGTTAGAAAAGAAAGAGGCTGACGAAGCTAAAGATGCAAGAATCGCTGAGTTAGAAACAAAAATGCTGATTGGAGAATATACAGAAAGATGTATGGACCCTGAAATTGGCATGAGTAAAGATGCAGCGAAAAAATTTGCAGAGTCACTTGCCGGAAATGATATTGAATCAGCTTTTAAATGTCTTGCAGAACATATAAAAGTCACTAAATCCGATATGGAACAGGAATTTTACAAAAACAGAAAAGATATTAACGCCGGAAATGGAAATGCAAAAGAATCACTTGCAGTTGAAAAAGCAAAGGAATTTGCGAAGAACAAAAAAGCCGGAGTTAATGCAGATATATTAAAACATTACATGTAAGAAAGGAGACGTATCATGGCAAGAGGAGATATGAAAGTAGATATTCTTTCAGTTTCTAATGAAGTTGAAATTTTAAACAGAAAAGAATTTGAAGCAATTCCAAATACAGTAGACTTTGATGGCGTAGAAACCAAAGACGATTTAGGTAGAAAAGTTGTAAAAGCCGGTACTCCAATCGGAAAAGATGGAGTACCAATTAAAGCTACACCTTGGACTGGCGCTGTTGGAATTTTACTTCATGATGCTTATGAAACAAGGCCGCAGCAGGCAGTTTTAAAGAAAGCATATGTAAATACGACAAGAGCACAGAAAAGTTCTGGATTAACATATGATCTTGCATTAGTTACAGAGTTAGAAAAGTCTGGATGCAGAATTGTATTAGAAGAACCAGAAGTCTTAGCATAAGACAAATACCGGTTATTAGAAAAAGATAGATAATCGCTAACCCTCAATAGTTACAGGGTAGAAAGGAGAACAATATGTTATTAACAGACGTTTTTTCAGCGGAAGCAGTAGCATCCGTTAGAACTTCTGATGTAAGTAATTCCATGGCATATGCCGGACTTGCTTTTTTCCCAAATAAAAAGAAAACTGGAATTGACCTGAAATGGATCAAAACACATAAAGGTCTTGGAGTTGCATTAAAACCATCTGCATTTGATGGTATGGCAACAATCCGTGCAAGAAAAGGATTCAAAGTGACAAATGAAGAAATGCCACTTTTCCGTGAATCTATGGTTGTAAAAGAACAGGATTTAGCAGAGATCACAAGAGCTCAGGAATCCAATGATCCATACCTTAATGAAGTTTTATCTCATATCTATGATGATACAAACGAGTTAATTGATGGTGCTGATATTGCAGCCGAACGCATGAGAATGCAGTTACTTGCACCAGTAGGCGGAGATATGAAAATTGTAATCGGTACAGCTGATAATGTAGCTTACAATTACAGTTATGATCCGAACGGCGATTGGAAAGCAAAACATTATGCATCTTTAGAAGGGACAAGCACATGGGATAAAGCGGATACATCCAAACCATTAAACGATATTCAGAAGGGTATTAATTACCTGACAGATATCGGTGTCTCACCTATGTATGCAATGATGACTTCAAAAACATTTAACTATCTGATTGAAAACTCTCAGATCAAAAATGCCATTATTACAATTTCTGGAAGAACAATTGATTTTGTATCTAAACAAGTTGTAAAAGAAGTGTTCCAGTCTCAGACAGGACTTATCCCAATTTTATACGATAAGAAGTTTGAGGACTATGACGGTAAAGATAAGAGCTTCTATCCTGATGATTATGTAACAATCATCGGTGAAGGACAGCTTGGTAATACATGGTATGGAGTGACACCAGAGGAAAGAACATTACTTGGTGATCCTAGTGTAGATGTAAGTGTCCTTGATGATACAGGAGTTGCAATTGCTGTTAAATCTGAATACGGACCACCAGTATCTTATTCAACTACTGCTTCTCAGATTGTTCTCCCATCTTTTGAAGGCATGGACAGCATTTATGTTATGAAAGTAAAATAGGAGGAGTTGTATGATTTACGATCATGTAGTAAATAAAAATGGTGTGTATTATGCAGCTGGTGATGAGGTTCCGGAGGATAATGTTTCCACGGAACCTTCTGTAGAAGAACAGGAAGTTCCTGTAAAAAGTGAAGAATCTACAGAAGAACCAGAAAAACCAAAAAGAGGAAGATCGCCGAAGAAATAAAATGAGGTAAAAGAAATGACAGAGGAAATATTGAATGAATTAATTGAATATGCCGGAGATGATTATGAAGCAAATCAACAGTCATTTCTAAACTCATTGATTGAAGATGCAATAGAAGAAGTGTGCTGTGCAATGTATCCCGGTGGATATGCTTCTGATAAAGAGTTTGAAAAACAGAAACAATCAGCTGTGAAACGATACAAAGGAAAAATAAAAAGGATAGCACAGTATCATTATGATAAACAAGGAAAAGAAGGCGTAGTCAGTTATTCAGAAAGCAGTACATCAGCTTCTTATGAAAATTCTGGAACACCTTCTAGTTATTTGAGAGGTATTATACCTGAATCAAAAATTATCTAAGACGGTGCGTGATGTTTGAAAAGACCTCCTATTATACATCGCAGGGAGTGCTTAAGAAGGTGGTGGGGAAAGCACATTTTATGGAGGTTATATTAAATTGGAAATAAACAGGACTTTTCTATTTTGCGAAGTCCTGTTTTTTATGCCGGAAGGGAGTCTTCATTGGATAGCGAACACTTTGTTGAAACAAATACATTCGATGAGTTCAAAAGAAGAATTGAAGATGAAGATCATCGACAAAACAGACGAATAGAAGAGCTAGAAAAATTGGCAGAAGAAATACACACGCTTGCTAAAACATCGGCAGTTATGTGTGAAAAATTAATAAACATGAATGATAAGCTTGATACAGTAAACAAAGATGTTGAATCACTGAAATCAAAAGATGGTGAAACATGGCGAAAAGTTATATGGACAGTTATTGCTGCAATCTTAGGTATCGTTGTTGGATTCATATTTAAAGAAATAGGAATGTAGGTGATTGTAATATGCGATCAAGGCAAAGAGACAAGCAAAATATATGGTTTTCGAAAATTTCAGAAAATCATGATGATATAGATACTGTCATTACTTATGAAAAGCCGATTATGAAAAAAATGACTGTATCATCTACAAGTGGTACTGCGGAAGAAATATCAGCGGGTATTGTTCCGAACTATGATCGCTATATTACAAGTTATGATAGATCATTTTGCGATTATGCAGAAGAAGGTGTCGTATGTTGGGTAGATTCAGAACCAGAAATTAATCAAGATGGGTCATTGAGAATGGAAGATGATGAAATAACGCCAGTGACAATGCCAGATTATAAGATTTTGAAAATAATTGATACAAAAAAAGGAAATATCGCAAGGTATGGAATTAGCAAAATCAAAGGAGTGTATCAATGAGAATTAATATTGAGCTGAGTCAAAAAAGTATTCAATCAGCAATAAAGCAAATTGAAAATTGCAGAGATAAGCTTATTAGAAAAAACAGAGAATTTGTAAAGCGACTCGGAGAAGTTGGTATTCCTGTTATAGATTCTAATATAGCTGTTGCGGCGGGCGATTCAGACAAAACACATGATGCTTATATCAAAATCAATTCTTTTGGAGATTATGCACAAGCAACTTTGATCGTAAGTGGTAAGGATTTACTATTTATAGAGTTTGGTGCCGGTGTGCATTACAACGGAGCTGTTGGTAGCAGCCCTCATCCGTTGGGAGCATCAAAAGGATACACGATCGGTTCTTATGGAAAAGGCAATGGAAGTAAAGATGCTTGGTATTATTACGCTGATACAGGAGAAATTGTAAAGTCGCAAGGTACACAAGCAACAATGCCAGTGTATAAAGCCGGCGTAGAAATGCGACAGCAGATGTTAAAGATAGCAAAGGAAGTATTTTCTTCTTAGAAAGGAAAGATTCATATGCCTGATACAGTAAAAAATCCAGTGTCCGATGTATATAAGCGTTGGAGTGCAGAAGTTAAAAAGGTTGTGGGTGATGGAAATTATTCATTCGAAAGAAGTCAAACTCTTGCAGCTAACAAAAAGATGTATGCACAAATGTTTCTTATGGGAAATCCGGGGACACGTTGGGATATAGAAGGTGACGAAGTAGCTACAATTCCAAGTTTTCAAATTGATTGTTTCGCAACAGGAACAAAAAGTGTTGAAAAGGTATATCAGATTGATGATGCAAGTCACAGAGCAATGGTGTCTATGGGATTTCAACGAACATATGGACCAGAACAGCAAGATAACACAGACAATAGTATAAAGCGTGTTGTAAGTCGTTATAGCAGAATCTACACAGGTAATTTGTTGGAGTAAACATGAATCTTATCTATTCAAAGAATGAATTTAACATATATAAATCAAATGATGATGGGTACATAGTGCATAACACAAAAAAGAAATTTGCTGACGGTCATTCACACATCAGAACTTTTAATCAATCAAGATATATCGTTGAAATGGTTACACATAAAAGAGTACCTAACCATTTATCAATATATTTGCTCACAAGCCTGATAAGAATTTCTAATGATGAGATTTATCAGGAAAAGATACAGGGATTAATTGATTCAAAGAAGAATAGAGGTCAGCGATTTTATACGAACAATATGAAAAACAAATATAAGTTTCAGAGAAATAGTTAATAACAGATATTTCTGTTTAGATATTAAACCGGTCATGAAAAATCATGATCGCTAACCCTCAATAGTTACAGGGTAGAAAGGAGTTTGATTATGAGTGGTGTAGCCGGAATAAGTACAGTCGGCGTAAAAGTTGGATATGCAGTAGAAACTACAGCAGGAACAAAACCAACGAAATTTAAACAGCTTCATCGTATCAATGCCACGGATGATATTGGAATTGATACAGAGACAATCGATGCATCAGCATTAGAAGATGAAGTTGATAAAGAGATTGCAGGTAGAGGATCAACAGGTGGAACGTTTAATGTTACTGTCAACTTAACGAACGAGACAATTAAAGAATGGGAAACTTTAATTAGTGAATACAAAACAGGAAAAGCAGCAGGAAAAGCCGTATGGTATGAGGAATATTACCCGGCACTTGATAAGGCATATTTCACAAAGATTGAGCCACCAGCACAGATACCTAAGCCGGGGCTTGATCAGAATGGATTAGCAACCGTTGAAATGACATTGACAATCAACGAGTATGTCGGTCTTGATACCGCAGTAGAACCAGACAATACAGAAGTGTAATTTGAATGAATAGGAGGCAAACATGTATAAAGTATTAAAAATTGGCGGAAAAGATTATAAGCTTGAATACACAGTTGAAGCATCATTATATGACGATTGTGTATCAAGCGTAACTTCATTGATGGTAGGAATCAGTGAATCAGAAGATAAAAATGATATTAAGAAGCTCGTAAAAGAAATTTCCAATATTCCAAAGACAACATTAATAATCTTTTATGCAGGGCTTCTTGAAGCACATGGACCAGAGGGAGATGGAACAGTTTCTGATCTTAAAGATGCAAAATCTCTTATTAGAACATATCTTGAAGAACATAAAGATGATGAAGATGGAAATTTCTATGGGATCATGACTCTTTGTATTGAAAAGATGGGCGAAGATAATTTTTTCGATCTAATCGGTCTGAACAAGATGTTAGGGATCGAACCAGAACAGAAGAAAGAACCAAAGAAACCTCAGGATCACAAAAAGAAAACAGCGAAAGCAGAAGTTACAGAGAAATAATACTTGATACATTGTTTCCTCAGGCTGTAAAAGCCGGAATGACAAAAGATGAATTTTTTCACTCCACTCCAAAAGAAATTAGTGTATACATAAATGCATACAAAGAACAGAAAGAATATGAATTGAAAAGTACAAATTATCAATCATGGTTAACAGGTTCTTATGTGTTGCAAGCGATTAATTGTGCTTTTTCTAAAAATGGGAATTATCCAGAAAACCCATTGCTAAAAGAAGAAAAAAGTATTGAATCAATTGAAAAGAGAAGTGGAAGAAGTAAAGAAGAAATGCAACAAGAATTAAGACTTATGGAACTCAGAGTTATGCAAGCAAATGCAAATATAGAAAAGATAGGGGCAGACGAATGATTCTGCCCTTTATTTTTTTATACCGGCTGACCGTATGAGATCAGCCGCTGACCTTATTAGTTGGAGGTGAATCAAAATGCCAGATAATACAATAGAAACACTCGATATACAAGTGAAAAGTTCGACTGCTAGAGCTGTTACAGCACTTGATAATTTGGCAAACAAATTATATGACGTGAGCAAAGCATTTAAGTCCGTAGATACTGGAAGTATGAGAAACTATTCTCGTGAGATAGGCAGGGTTTCTTCGTCTTTAAAATCAATGAGTGGTATCAAAATCAATGTACCTAAATTATCTGGTCTTAGTAAACAGTTACAGTCATTAACAAATGTTAATTTTACCGCCTTAAATGCAAGTTCAAAACCATTAAAAGAATTGGCTTCTGGACTGAATGCTTTAAAAGGCGTTTCAGGTGTTACGATACCAAAGCTAGATTATAAAAATATCAATTCAGTTTCCAAAGCAATTGAAAAGATAGGAAAATTAGATACTGGAAATATTCAAAATTCTGTGAATGGAATATCAAAAGTATCTCATGCAATGTCAGTTTTAAATAACGTTGATTTTAGCGACAGCAAAATATCTTCTGTCATTAACTCTATCAGAAAATTAATGGCAGTTGATACAAAAGGTTTTGATACGCAGATTTTTGACAGTATTTATAAGTCTGTGTCTAAACTTGGAAATCTTCCGGATGTTTCATCAAGTATCAATAGACTTGTTGCATCATTAGCTAGATTAATCAGTTCTGGAAATAATACTGGTGTAGTTGCAAGCAAACTTCCGGCGGTAGGAAATGCAATAAAGCAAACTGCAAATAAATTAGCATCGGTTAAAGGTGTTGAAGAATCAATAAATCAATTCATATCAGCGTTAGCGAGTCTATCTTCTGCCGGCAAAAAAGTAGAATTAAGTGCTAACGGACTACAAATAATGGCAAAAGAACTTTTGTCATTTTTCAATACCATGTCTAAAGCACCGGCTGTTAGTAAGAATACAGTAGAAATGACAAAGGCGTTGGCACAATTAGCAGCATCAGGTGGTAGAGTTAGTAGTGCTGTCAATACAATGAATACTTCTTTCGGAAAATTAAGGAACGGATTTTCTGAATTAGCAAGCTTAGCATCCAGAGCAGGGTCTACTGTAAGTAGTGGTATTGGTAAAATGGTAAATGCTATTCGAAATATTGGGTCAGCAAGCGGAAGTATTTCAACCGTAAATTTCAGCTTAAAAAATCTTATTCAAACAGCTATTGGATTTAAGGCGGTGCAAGCATTTGGACAATTTACAAAGGATGCAATAACGTTAGGATCGGATATAACAGAAGCAGAAAACGTAATTGATGTTTCTTTTGGTAAATTAAAATACAAAGCATATGATTTTGCTTCAACAGCTTCAAAGCAGTTTGGAGTATCTGAGTTGGCAGCTAAAAGATACACAGGAACCATAATGGCAATGTTGAAGTCATCAGGTGTTGCCCAAAATGCAGCATCCGACATGTCAGTAGCATTAGCCGGATTAGCGGGTGATATTGCATCTTTTTATAATATAGATACTGATACAGCATTTTATAAAATCAGGGCAGGTATTTCTGGTGAGATTGAACCATTAAAGCAATTAGGTATTAACATGTCTGTTGCAAATATGAGTGCTTATGCTTTGGCAAACGGAATTACAAAGTCGTGGACTTCTATGACTCAGGCAGAACAGGCTACATTGAGATATAACTATTTAATGTCTGTAACAAAAGATGCGCAGGGCGATTTTGCTCGTACTGCCGGTACTTGGGCAAACCAAGTACGTTTATTAAAATTAAACATTCAGTCATTATCAGCTGTTATGGGTCAAGGAATTATTGCAGCTGTACTGCCGGCAATTAAAGCATTAAACGCTTTAATGAGCAGGCTTATGCAAGCAGCTAATATGTTCAGAAACTTTATGTATGTTCTGATGGGGAAAAAGATAAAAGGAGCAACAAAAGGTGTTGTAAATGATCTTGGTGGAGTTGGCGATTCTGCTACTGATCTTTCAGGACTTGGAAGTGCCGGAAACGATGCATCTAAAGGGATGAACAAAGCATCTAAGGCGGCGAAAGAATTAAAGAAGACCTTATCTGTTCTGCCGTTTGATGAATTAAATCAGTTGAATGACAATAAGCAATCAAGCGATACTGGATCTGGAGGAGGTGCAGGTGGTTCTGGAAGTGGCGGTGGAGTCGGCGGTGGAATTGGCGGACTCGGCGATTTGAGCGGTCTTGAAGATGAAGATTATGAAACACCAATTAGCCATTGGGCTTCAAGAATCAGAAAAGCATTCCTTGATAATAATTGGTATGGTGTTGGCCGTGAGATCGCAAATATGTTAAATGCCGGTCTGCAATTAGCCTATGATGCACTTGATTGGAAGAATGTTGGTCCTAAAATCACATCATTTACAACAAAATTTACTCAAGCAATCAATGGATTTCTTGATAATTTTGATTTTAAATTATTGGGTAAAGTAGTTGGTGCAGGGATTACGGATGTAGTGAGAGCATTTAATCAAATTGCATCTCCTGATGGCGGTATAAACTTCAAAACTCTAGGTACTGGCATTGCAGAAAGTTTAAAAGGAATGATTCAGGAAATTCCATGGACAGAGTTAGGAAATGCACTCGGAAACTATTTTATGATCTCATGGAGAATCTTAAACGGATTCTTGAATCAATTAGCAGCAACAGATAATACAGGCTTAACAGGATTTCAGCAAATCGGCGTTGCTCTTGGAAAAGCTGTAAATGGTATGTTCCAATCCATCGACTTCGCAACTATCGCAGATACATTTGCAGTAGGAATCAATGGAGTTTTTTCTATACTTGGAAAAATCAATGAAACTGTACATTGGTCTGATGTTGCAGCAAATATTTCTCACGGGATTAATACTTTTATCACCGGAGTTAACTGGGAAGAAAATGGACAAATATTAAGCACTTTTGTAAAAAATCTTCTTGGAGTATTTTCACAGGTAGCGCAAAACACAGACTGGGCAGGACTTGGAAGAGGCATTGGAACATTCCTAAGTAGTATTGATTGGAGTGGAATATTCGGAGAAGTATTTACAACAATCAAAACAATATTAGGTGGACTTATCTCAGGATTAGGAACCACAATCGAAGGAAAGTTTATTATAGCTTTTGGTGCTATTAAACTTGCTACAGCAGTGGATAAAATTGTAAGCCCTATACTTTCGGCGTTTGGTTTAATACCTAAAGAAGTAGACGGATCATCTTCCTTATTAATCATAGCATTAAAGAAAATGGCAGGAGCTTTTTCAAAATCTACATTAGGTACGGCGATTGGAACGTATGTTTTGGATGCGATTAGCCTTTTAAAAGGTATTCCGGGGAAGATTACAACAGATGTTGCACCGAAGATCGCGGAAGTTATTTCAACAAAATTATTTCCAAAAGCGGTTTCATTTGCAGGCGGAATTGCATCATGGGTAACAGGTACGTTCGCACCAGCTGTATCAGCTGCATTTAGCAGTGTTCTTGGCGTGCTGTTCTCACCGATTGGATTAGCTATAGTTGGAGTAATCGTTGGTGGATTTTTAATATACAAAAACTGGGGTGCAATATCTAAGTTTATCGGAAACGTAAAAGAGAATATTGTGAATGGATTTAACAGCGCCGGAGAATGGTTAAAGGAAAAAGGAAAAAACCTTATTGAAGGCTTGCGCAATGGATGGGAAAGTGCAAAATCTGGTTTCGGAACAGCTGTTAGTACAATTGGCAAATTTATTAAAGAAAAAGTTGGAAATGCCGGTGAATGGTTGAAAGAAAAAGGACAGAATGCAGTCGAAGGTATCCGTAGTGGATGGGAGTCTGTAAAAGAAAGCAAAGTCGGTCAGGCAGCCGCAGGTATCGGAAATTACATCAAAGGTAAAGTCACTGGTGCTGAGAATTGGTTGGTTGAAAAAGGTAAGCAAGCTGTTAACGGAATGAAAAACGGTTGGGAGAACGTGAAGAACGGAAACTTCCAATCAACCGTAAAAGGATTAAAGAGTTTTACGGTAAATACATTAGCAAGAACATCTCCGGCAGCGTGGTTAGTTGCCAAAGGAGCAGAAGCTATGAAAGGTATGCTTTCTGGATTAAAAGGTGATAAATGGACAGATGCTAGGAACTGGTTGAAAAAGTTACCGAGCAATGTAAAAAATGCCGTTGGAGATATGTATAAAGTTGGGCAAAATATCATTAAGCAGTTTATTAATGGTTTTAAATCTTTACGTATTCCAACACCTCATATTTCTTGGGGAACAAAAGACTTCAATTTTGGTGGAATGAGCTTAAGCATACCAACTAAATTTAAAGTAGATTGGTATAAAAAAGGTGGATTATTTGATTCTGCATCCGTGATCGGTGTCGGTGAAGCCGGATCAGAAGCTGTATTACCACTTGAAAATCCAAAAACTATGAAGATGATTGCGGATAGTATCGTTGGTAATTCTGGTGGTATGGTTGATGAAAGTATCATTGCTGATGCTGTAGAACGTGGAGTTGTTGTTGCTATGATGAACAATAGCGGAAATCAACCGGATATAAACTTATACGCAACATTATATACAGAAGATAATGAAGTTCTTGCAAGGTCTGTTGCAAAAGGACAAGCAAGAAATAATTACAGATTAAAACCATCAAATGCATATTGATTTGTGTAAAACTTTATGCTATGATGAATTTAATTTAAGAGACATACACAGGATGCAAAGGTCATGAAGACCCCACAATCCTGTGTATGTCTTTTTTTATTTTAATAATTACAGCAAACTAGCCATTGTGTGCCGGCGAAAAGAATGCTTTCCTCTATGTGCATTCCGTTTGCTGTTTTTATATTTGCATAGAGGATGGCACACGAGTTGTAAACATTGATAATCATAGAGGTGATAATATGAGTAAGAAATTAGATTTATTTTTCAAAAGTAATGTATTAGTAATCAATCCTGATCTTGCAAAAATGATTGGCTTAAATGAAGCAATCGTTCTGAATCAAATCTATTATTGGATTTCCGTAAATAAAAAACAGAACAGAAATTTCCACGATGGTAAATATTGGTGCTATAACTCTATCAGAGAGTGGCAGGAAGAAAATTTTCCGTTTTGGTCACATAAGACCGTTGAGCGTATTTTTTATAGTTTACGCAACAAGGGTCTTGTTTTAGTGGGAAATTATAACAATCGTCGTAATGGTGCCACATCTACAAAGTGGTATACAGTAAATGATGAGGTTTTAGAAGAAATCATTGATCAGATTTTAGACGAACCAGAATCAGACCATACAGTTAGACAGGATAACTTTGAAAGCGACAACTTGACCGAAGCATTACCAGAGACTAACACAGATATTAACAATGCTTTATCTAACGATAAAGATTATGCTTTTTTATCAACAGAAGATAAAGATAATAATGATGTGTGTAGAGATAAAAAAGACTTCATGCCTATTTCTGGTAGAAATAAGGTCAAAATCATAAAGAGAAAGGGAAATAAAACTACTCTTAGTCAGACAATTGAAGATAAAATCCATTTAGGTTTTAGAGTCAATCAAGAGTTTGACGATGATCTGTATAACAATCCAAAAGATGAATGTGTAATCGGAGATATTGTTAAATACTTTTTCAAGAAATATCAGTTGGAGAAAGGAACAGACCATCCAATGATCTCTGACGAAAAATGCGTAGAGTTGGTTGAGAAGTTTTATTTTGTTCCTGAGAATATGCAAGATACAGAACTTGATTTTGATTTATACAAACTTATGATTGATAGATACTTTGCAACAGAATATGGCAAAAATAGCGGATTTACAATTAATTACCAGATCATGCACTTTATGAATTATAAAATCCGTGAAAATCTATTCTACAAAGTTCAGGATGAATACTATGACAATGTTAAGAGTGATTATCCTGTTGAGATATAGAATCATCAAAGAAAAGGAGAAGAAAAGATGAAAAATACAACATGGAAAATACCATTGATTGTTCTAGCTGCGATTGTAGCAATAGCGTTAGTTGGCATATTTATGATTCACATACCACAGAATCATGCAAATTCGATGGAAGAACAGATAATGGAATCAAAGGCGGCAATTAACGTTCAGGAAAAGAGAAGACAGGATTTAGTGTATAATCTGGCAGACAGTGTGAAATCTTACAACAAACATGAAGCCGAAACACTGAAAAATATTGTTAAAGAGAGAAGTTCAAATACTGGGAAAATCGAAAGTACAGGTACAGCGATTGCAGCAATAAAAGAATCTTATCCAGAATTAAAAGCTGACAAGAATTATCAACGGCTTATGAAAGAATTAGCAGTTACAGAGAATAAGATTTCTGACGTAAGAGACAATTACAATCAGCAGATCAAAGAATATAACAGATATGTCGTGAACTTTCCAGTGAACTTTTTCTTGAAACTTTTAGGATACAAACAGAAAACATATCAATATTTAAAATTTAAGGATGCAACAGAGACAGCACCGCAGAATTTATTTAGTGAGTAGCCTATGAGAAAATTCAAAGGATTTCAGTTTGATACTTTTGAAATAACTCCACGAGAGATTATAGCAAGCGTTGTTATTGTTGGATTAATGTTTCTGATTGGTTTTACTATCAGTGGGAAAATTGATAATTACATCATGGACCAGAACGAAGAATATAATCGTGCTGCAAAGATTGAAAGCAATGATCTTTTTCAGTATGGGATGGAAACAGACTTGGGCAATGCATTTGTTTATGGGAAGATAGAACCGGTTGATACAGTTACATACAAAGAAATTGGTGATAAGTATTATTATATCAGGAAGATCAGAGAAGAATATCGCAGACATGAAAAAACCGAAAGAGTTAAAGACAGCAAAGGAAAAGTTCATTACAAAAAGAAAGTCTGGTATTCATGGGATGATGTATGGAGAGAAAGTAAGACTTGCAAAAAGATTAAATTTGCAGGTAAAAAATTCAAGCAAGATAAGATTGATTTCATAGGGAGTCATTACCTAAAAAGAATTTATCATACTTCTCGTGTCAGGTATGAATACTATGGTATGGAAGCAAAGCCCGTTAAGGGAACTGTTTACACAAAGCTAAAAAATAATACTATGGCAAGCTGTGATTTGAATAAGTTAAATCTAAAAGACACAGTTGAATCATACAAAACAAGTGGTGGAGTTTTGAAAATTCTGTTTTGGGTATTCTGGATCACTGGGACAGGGTTAGCAGTGTTCGGATTTTATTATTTGGATAATCACTGGTTAGAATAGGAGAATATAATATGATCAAAAAAATAGAAAAAATAAATTAGCTGTATCAATTATTACAGTAATCTTAGGAATGATTATAGTTTTTGCGGTCAATTTTGGAATTGTCAATTTTGTTTTGTGGTTGCTACAGTTTATTGTTGCAAAGCCTTTGGTTGTGACATTAAAAGGAAAAGCAGCAGCTACTGTATTGTTAACACTTGTTGTACATATTTTTAGCCGCAAATAAGACCACATGATACACAATAAGACCAAAGAGTATTGTATAATATAAAATTATAAAACGTCTATCGAGAACGATAGGCGTTTTTGCAGTTTATACGGTCAATAAAAGCGAAAATTGATCGCTAACCTTAAATAGTTGGAGGTGGATTTTTTATGGCAGAACACATGATAGAAGTTAATGGTAAAGTAATGCCATGTCCAGCTTCTTATGAATGGTCATTGCAAGATGTATCAGCATCGGATTCAGGAAGAACGGATGATGCATTGATGCATAAAAATAGAAAAGCACAGAAAAGAAAGTTGGCATTGAAATGGAATGCTAAAACACCAGATGTTACTTCGGAAATATTGAAAGCCTTTAATCCAGAATATGTAAAAGTAAGATATTGGGATATGATGGCAAATAAATATCAGACAAGAACATTTTACACAGGGGACAGAAAAGCACCTGTGAAATGGTGGATGAAAAATAAAAAAATTATAGAGAGTGTTTCTTTTGACATAATAGAGAGGTAAATTATGATCAACGTATCAAGTGAATTTAGAGATAAATTAAATAACGGAAATTGTAATTATCTTAGTTACGCAGATATTACGTTGAAAGACGGGACAACTCTAAATTTGACCAATGATGATATATGGAATGGCGGAGTTACGATTGAAGATGCAGTTTCAACTGGAACTTTTGAAGTTGGATCAGTTGTTATCAATCAATGTACGATTGTGATAAATAATATCTATGATAAGTTTACAAAATATGACTTTAAAGAAGCTGTAGTGAGGGCGCAGTTAGGCACTGATTTGAACGAAACGGAATTTGATATAGATGCAGACGATGAAACGGAATCTTCGTATACACCACGAATTGAGAAAATAAAAAAAGGCGTATATACAGTAGATGATACAAAATATAATGGATCAATTATAACACTTACATGCATAGATAATATGGGTAAGTTTGACAGGGCATATTCTGAAAGTAAGTTGGAGTATCCGGCAACATTAAAGACGATCGTTATGGATGCATGTGATATATGCGGAGTGACATTAAATACACCAGATTTTTCACATGGTGACTATATTATCAATACAAGACCGACTGATGCTGCGGTAACATTTCGTGAAGTGATTGCTTGGTGCGGTCAAATCTCAGGAAATTACTGTAGGTGCAATGTCAATGGGCAGTTGGAATTAAAATGGTTCAATCAGAGTCTTTTAGAAAAAACACTTATAAATTTGATTCCTGACAGTTTGTTTGATGGTGGTATAACAAGTTGGAAAGCTGTAGATGCAAAAATAGGAACGGATACAATTGAATATAAAGAAATGCTTTCAATCATCCCAAATGCAGGAAAAACAGGCTATGCAGTAGAAGCAGTTCCGAATCTTAAGTTGGCTACTAATTATACAATTGGTGGTCAATTTTTTATGCAGTATCCAGAAGATAACGATGTAGCAATCTTGAAGATTTTAAATGGAACAAAAGAAATTGCAAGCAAAGAAATAGAATTAAATGATGGTTGGACTGGGTTCAAATTTGATTTTGTTTCAACATCACAGAATGTTTCTATCAACATTGGATTCAAAGGGGACAACACATTATATGTGTATAAACCATATTTAGAAGAAAAAATACCAGATGAAATCTACCAATTTGATGGAGTATATAACTCTGATGTAGCTACAGATGATGTGGTCATTACTGGTGTAAGAGTAATGGAAAAGAAAGATACTGAAAATAGCAGTGATGATTCTGATACTTCTGAGGGATCAGAAAACACGACTTCTAGTGATGATGGATATATAAATTATCAGACAGGATCAGATGGATACCTTATTTCGATTGAAAACAATGAGCTAATTAAAGATGGTGCCGGTCAAACGGTATCTGGATTTTTAGGAGAACAGTTAATAGGGTTTGCATTTCGAAAAGCTACGATCACACATATCAGTGATCCAACACTAGAAGCCGGAGATGTTGCAATTCTTACTGATTCAAAATTTGACCGGTACAAAATACTTGTATCATCAACGAAATTTAATACAAATAATTCTCAAACAACAAGTTCTAATGCTGAGAGCACAGAAAAAAATAGCGCTGTAAGATATTCCGCAGCAACCAAAAATTATGTGGAATACAGAAAGCAGATTGCACAAGAAAAAACAGACAGGCAAAAAGCATTAGAAGAACTGAAAGATAGATTAAACAAAGCTTCTGGAACTTATACAACAATTGTAAAAGATTCTGCTGGTGGACAAATTTTTTATTTGCACAACAAACCGCAGTTAAAAGATTCAGACATGATCTGGAAAATGACAGCGGAAGCATGGGGTGTTTCTACGGATGGTGGAAAAACATATAATGCTGGAATGACAGTTGATGGAGATACAATTGTTAGATATTTAAAAGCTACAGGACTTACAGCAGACGTGATCACATCTGGAAGAATCCAAGTTAAAGATTCTTTGGGCAATGTAATCTTTTTGGTTGATATGGATACTGGGGCAGTGCAGATTTCAGGAAATAATATTGTGATTGGTGGTAAATCAGCACCCGATGCGATCAGTGATGCAGTGAAAGAATCTAAGAACTATGCAGACGGTAAAGTATCAGACTTTGCAGAAACAGTTACAAAAAGTGTAGCTGATCTACAGAACCAGATTGACGGACAGATCGAGACGTTCTACTACGACTATGAGCCAACTCTAAAAAACATCCCTGCTTCTGACTGGACAACAGAAGATGATAAAAAGAAGCATGAGGGAGACTTGTTTTATTGGAAATCTAAAGGTTATGCCTACAGATTTTTTAAAGACGGAGATACATGGAAGTGGCAGTTAGTACAAGATACAGACGTTACAAAAGCATTGCAGACAGCATCTTTTGCACAGTCCACAGCTAACAGCAAATGCCGTGTATTCCTAACACAGCCTACACCACCTTATGACACAGGAGATATGTGGAATCAAGGACAGAACGGAGACATCCTTACTTGCGTGGTAGCAAGGGGAGAGGGTGCAAGCTATGTGGAAACAGACTGGCAGAAGCTTAACAAGTACACGGACGATGAGACAGCCAATAAGGCACTGGAAGAAGCCAGAAAATCTCGTGCAATGATTATCAATCTGGACAACGATTATCAAGCAATCACGACAGATTATAAGGGAGAGTACACAACGTTTCCAGAGTGCCGCACGACAGCACAGGTTTTGTACGGTCATACCGACATATCTAACGACTGTACTTATAATGTGCAGAAGTCAAGCGGTGTCGTAGGTTCTTGGAACAATTCAACTCACACATACACTGTGACAGCATTAACAACAGACGTGGGATGGGTGGATATTACAGCAAATTACCTAAATACATATTCTGTTACGAAAAGATTTGACATTGCTAAATTAAAAGGCGGTATCCCTGGAGAGACAGGTGCAAAAGGAGATAAGGGAGAAACTGGAGCAAGCGGTAGAAGTATCACAAGTTCTGAAACGACTTATCAAGCATCCAACAGCGGAACGGTAGCACCAACAGGAACATGGAGCAAAACACCGCCAAACGTTGCAGAAAATCAATATCTGTGGACGAGGACCATATATACTTACTCTGATAAAACCACAAGCACAACATATTCCATCGGTAAGATGGGAGCTAAAGGAGAACAGGGTGCAAAGGGAGAAACTGGTGCTACTGGACCGCAAGGGGAAAAGGGTGCCACTGGACCTCAAGGGCCACAGGGCGAACAGGGAATCCAAGGTCCGCAAGGAGAAAAGGGCGAAAAAGGCGACCAAGGACCACAGGGTCTACAAGGTGTTCAAGGCCCAAAAGGAGAACAAGGAATCCAAGGACCTAAGGGTGCTAGTGGAGATACAACATATTTTCACATTAAGTATAGTTCTGTGGCAAAACCCACAACAGCTTCTCAAATGACTGAAACCCCATCTACCTATATTGGAACATACGTGGACTTTACAGAAGCCGACTCAAGCGACCCATCTAAATATACATGGGCAAGATTCCAAGGATTGCAGGGAGAAAAAGGTACACAGGGTATCGCAGGTACTAACGGTATTGATGGAAAAACATCTTATCTTCACATCAAATACTCAAATGACGGTGGAAAAACCTTTACTTCCAATTCTGGCGAAACGGTAGGAGATTACATTGGTACTTGCACAGATTACAACCTAAACGATCCAACGACAGTAGCTTCTTATACTTGGGCGAAGATTAAAGGCGAACAGGGTATTCAAGGAGCTAAAGGGGATAAAGGCGAACAGGGTGTTGCAGGTAAAGACGGAACTGACGGTAAAAATGCAACGTATATTACTGTATCTGGTACTAATTATGATACGGTTCAAGGAATTAGTAAAAATGCATCATATGTTCTTATAAATGGAATTAAATATGATTTTATGCCAACTAGAGGACATACATTAGTAGTTATCAATCCATCCAGTGGTGCTATAGAAAGTATAAAAAGTTATGATACATATACGACAGCAAGTGCATTAGACAGCCCATTGAGTGCAGTAGCATCTGGAAAAATAATATGTTTGTTTACTGCGGATGCAAGCGGATTAACCCGAACCGCCAGAAACACATTAATAGAATGTGGTTCTGCAATGACCGACACTTGGGGAAGTTCTCGTGTTACTCATCTTTTTATCGGTATGAAAGGATTAGAAAAGGGCAATGCATATGAAATTATTGCAAAAGGAAGTGATGCTACAAAAAGTATTACCGCATATTATACTGCATCTGGAATAGTTCTTAATGGACAAGTTGGAGCGACTGGACCGCAGGGAGCTAAAGGAAATGACGGTGTATCTCCGACAGTATCAATTTCAAAAAGCGGTACAGTAACAACCATCACAATTACAGATAAAAATGGAACACATACACAGACTGTCAATGACGGAACGAATGGAACGGCAGGTAAGGCAGGTGCGGACGGTAAAACACCATATTTCCATGTTAAGTATAGTAACGATGGCGGTAAGACGTTCACTTCTAATTCGGGAGAGGACGTTGGAACATATATCGGAACTTGCACCGACTATAACCAAGCAGACCCTACAACGGTTGGTTCTTACACTTGGGCAAGAATCAAGGGAGAGACAGGGGCAACAGGACCACAGGGAGAAAAAGGGAATACGGGAGCAACTGGTCCGCAAGGAAGTGCAGGAAGAACGTACTTCATGGAAACATCGTCAAGTATCGTGAAAATGTCTGCGGACAACACGATTGTGCCGAACTACATTACATTATCTGGTTACTACCGTGACGGTACAGCAACAGCACGTACAGCTTATAAGTGTCGATTCAAGATTGAGGAAACAACGGACGGAGATACATACACGACCGTTTATACTTCATCCTCAGATGAAACTGACATTACCCATGCACTGTACTCTGTGCTAGCAAGTGGTTCAAGCGGTGTTACTGCAAGCGGTTCAAGTGGTATCGGTATCTCAAGAAATCTTACAGCGTTAAGGTGTACGATGTATGCCGCAGGTGGATTTTCACAGGTGTTGGATATTGAGACAATTCCAGTAGCCATTGACGTAGATGCACTGACTCACGAAGATATATTCAATCTGCTGACCAACGACGGAGCATGGCAAGGTATTTATCGTGGGTCTGACGGTAAGTTGTATATCAACTTTACTTATGCTAGAGGTGGAACATTAAATCTTGGTGGAAAAGCAAACACGTACGGTAATGGACAAATGCACGTTTATGATGCAAATGACAATGAAATTGTTGACATAAACACGAAAGGGATAGTCGTAACGCATTATATATCAGGCATGGGAGAAAAGCCAATATCATATGTGTGTATAACACCAGACGTGTTCGGTGGTATATATTTATCTGAAAACAAGGATGGAACTGGTGCATGTGCGATTTTGTCCCCAGATGAGATTGTATTAAAAAATAACAGCAGTGGACCAATTACAGTACAAACAGACATAACAATGCATATGACGGATGAATCACTTTATCTTGGGTCGGTAAGTAATTATAAATTTCATTTTGGAAAAGAAAAATCAAGTTTTTATCAGCCAGTTACTATTGGCGGAAGTTTGTCTGTTGCAGGAACAAAAAACAGAATCATAGATACAGAAAATTACGATACAAGAAAGCAGTATTGTTATGAAACAGCAACCCCATATTTTGGGGATATAGGTTCTGGATGTACTGATAATACAGGAAAATGTTACATAGACATTAACGATATATTTTCAGAGACAGTAAACACAGGTGTTGAGTACCAAGTATTCTTGCAGAAAGAGGGGCAAGGCGATATATGGGTAGAAGAAAAGACCGATAGTTACTTTGTTGTAAAAGGTACTGAAAATCTTAAGTTCTCGTGGGAAATCAAAGCAATTCAGAAAGATTACGAATTTGAACGACTTGAAAAATTCGATAACTCAGAAAAAGAAGAAGTGATTGACTATGAGAAAGAATATATGGAAGAAATCAACGATTTGATTAAAGAACAGGAGGAAATGTTAAATGAAACAGTTGAGTAGCTTTATGGTATTAAATATTGACGGTGGAGACAGAGTATCATACACATACAATGAGATTGACGATAACACAGGAGAACCATTGTCACAGAATAAAAAAGAAAATTTCTGGGTAGTAGATAAAGAACTTAAAAAGCACATTGATGCTATCAGAAGCTACGTCAGAGAAAACAAGTTGAATTAAGGAGTGATGTTATGGCAATCAATATACCTTTAGTACATATATCGGATTTAACAGAGAAAAAGACAATATCAGATGATGATTACATGCTTACTGGTGGGAGTACCGCCAGTAAGGTTAAGTGGTCAACGATCGTGTCTCTGATAAAAACTAAATTAGGGATTGGAAATATAGAAGATAGTATAAGTAAAATACAATCAGATATTTCTACGTTAAATAGTGATTTAACAAATAGATCAAGGAACATTGTGCTAAAAACAAGTGGTTCTGGTAATGATTTCTATATATCAATAGAAAACTATACTACAGTTCAAAAAACATGTGATAAGTTTGCTTTGCTTCTTTATGGAAACGGGAATGGAAGTCCAATATGCTCTCTAATTACAGTAAATGTAAGTGGTTCAAACGTTCAAATTGACGGCACATCAAACATTATATCTAGTAACGTGTATTGCCGTGCAAGCGGTACGTCTATACAAATTTGTAATCTCCCACAATGGGGATATTATACGGTAATTGCTCCACCTAGAGTATATATAGACCAAGGTGGAATCGTATTTGATAATTAACTTACCTTGCATAAACATCATAAGTAACTGTACCTGTTGGAGACACTACTTGCCAATTTGAAGCAAAGTAAACAACATTTCCATCGTTGCATGCCATAAAGCTTGCGTGATAAGTGTTGTCATACCAGTAACCATCAGATATACGATTTGTTTCTGTTAAATTTGGAAACATGAACGTGAATTGCGGACTTATTGCATTAGGATAATTAATTGTTGCAACAAGAATTGCCATTTTATATTCACTTGGAATTGTATATTTTGTTGAACTTGGAATATTTGACGCAATCTTTTTATAAGTTAAATCACTAATTAGTGTATGCATTAAATCTCGATTGCCACCTTTAGGAATGTTTAACAATGTGATTTCCTGTCCACTCGCTTGAACATGTACTAACATACAGCTTTCAGATTTTACGGCAGTCAATCCGTTTATTGTCAAAAAAGAATATGTTTTTTCCCATCGAAACGGAACGTCAATGCCACCAATTATAATAAGCTTATTTTTGACTTTAAAGACATTCAAATAGGTTTTTAAGTTGCCGTTTGGAACTAATGTAAAATCGAAAGAAAAATCATTATTTAGTTAATAGAACTATGAAATATTAATGTATGATGCAGGAACAATCACATTTGCTATTACGACACCGTAAGATGTTGTATCTTTGCATCTTATGTCCACTGTATTGTTATGTATAGTTATGTACCCAGTATTTCCACGTGGAGTCCAACTTCCGTCAATGATTTCACAAGGAGCGAAAACTTCATTGTTAAATGTAATACCGTTGGGCAATGTTAATAAAGTTTGATTTGTATTACCGCCTGTCAAACTTTTGCCATACCATATATAAATCATTGCTAACTGACTATTTTTTTTAATAGCAAATCCATCAATGCCATAGGTTTTATACTGTAAACTTGAAAAATCACTATTTAACGTATAAATAAAAAAACACCCTGCATGAAGCAAGGTGTAAATAAATTACAAATGGAGATTAAGAAAGAAGAAAATCTCCATTCACATATTAACACAAACACTTAATAAATGAAAGGAGAAACTATGAATCTTAAATTACGTTTCAAAAATAAAGCAACATTAGTAGCATTGGCTTCTGCCTTAATTGCATTTATCTATCAGATTCTAGGAATCTTAGGTATCACAGCACCAATCGCACAGGATGTAGTATCACAGCTTGTAGGTATCATCCTTAATATCTTAGTGGCTGTCGGGGTATTGGTGGACCCAACAACAAAGGGAATCGGGGATAGTGTTAATGCAATGTCTTATGAAGAATTAGGACAGGCAGTAGACCCAGACTATCAAGGACCTGCGGACTTAACAGAAGAACCTATCAACATTACCCACAAAGAGGAAGTGTAAAATGAAATTTATTAACAAATTTGCCGATGAGTCAAATTATGGCGGCAAAAGAAAATTAAGTGATATTAAATTTATTGTAGTGCATTTCACAGGAAACAAAGGCGATACAGCTTTGAATAACTGCAAATATTTCCAAGGAGAAAACAGACACGCTTCTGCCCACTGTTTTATTGATGGTAGTGGAGTGGTATATAAGTCTGTATCTCTTAAGAGGGTAGCATGGGCAGTAGGTGGATGCTACACTTTAAAAAATGGTGCAGGTAGCAAATACAAAGTTGCTACAAATGCAAACACCTTAAGCATCGAAATGTGCAATTGTGTTGGCGGCGTACCTGCGGACGTATACAACGATCTCGTGTGGTTGGTTACATACTACATGAAAAAGTACAACATTGATGCAGACCACGTTATTCGCCACTGGGATGTAAACGGCAAGGATTGTCCAGACCCATGGATTGGAAAGAATAATAAGGGGTGGAAGAAGTTCAAGGCTGACATTGCAGGAACAACAGTGAAAGAAGCAAAGAAAGCAAAAGTCCATGGAACAGTTATCACGAAACATGACCCACTGATTATGAGAAAGAGTGCGAACACAAAATCCGATATTGTTTATAGAATCCCTAAGGGCGCAACAGTAGAGGTTGTCAAAAAAGGTAGTGCGTGGCATAAAGTTAAATATAACGGTAAGACAGGGTACTGTTCAGCAACTTACATAAAAATTTAAAAATAATGCTTGCATTGTCGAAAATGATGTGATATTATAAACAACGTTGAAGCGAGAATGTTCCATTTTCGTTCCAACCAAAATTGAGAACAATAGAGTTTATGCGGTTTAACATAGATTTGATTCCTTGACTTTTAATCAAGTTGTCCGGGGTTCGAATCCCCGCACGCTCACTATTAGATAAGAAGAGACAGAGTTTTAGATCATTTAGAACTCTGTCTTTTTTTATTTTCATAGGAAATTTCGATGAAATCCCCTATGATATAAAAAGACATCAATGGAAATAAAAACAAAATTTACCAAAAAAGTAAAAAACATATTGAATATACAAAAAGAAACGAATATACTAAACATATCACATAGGATCAATTGAAGGGAGGAAACACGTATGAAAAAATTACTCACAAGGCTGTTCATTGCAATGCTGATATTGACATTTACTCCAACAATGAATACTCAGGCAAAGGCAAAGATCAAATTGAACAAAACAAAGATTTCTTTACAAAGAGGGAAAACCTACACCTTGAAAGTAAAAGGAACAAAGAAAAAAGTAAAGTGGTCAAGCAACAAGAAAACGATCGCTACTGTAACAAGAAAAGGAAAAGTTACAGCCAAAAAGCAAGGAACAGCAGTGATCACAGCCAAGATCGGAAAGAAGAAATACAAATGTAAAGTAAAAGTATGGCAGAAAACAACAAAGAAACCGACAAAGACTAATACAGAGTCGAATCCGATAGGGACAAGAGTCAATCCGGCTGATCCAAGAATAGGAATCACATTAGATACAACAGGAGGAACTGTTTACTTCAAACTGACAGAAACTTTAAAGGGACAAGAAGCAGAAAACCGATTATTACAGATGAATCAATCATTAGAAGAAATCAAACAAGGAGAATATGAACATACAGGAACAACCTTAGTACTGTTTGTCTATGATGTGCAGGCCGTGAATGGGTTTGCAGCTTATCCATTAAATGGTCTGGATATCATCAATTCTTATACACTATATGATGGAACATGCTCGAAAAATATAAAGAATATAGAAAGTTTCTATTTATCAGAAGGTTATGAAGCAATGATACCAACAAATCTGAACTTATATACAGGAGCAAGCAGTAAAATGTACGAAGCTCTCTGGGTTCCAGATGAAATGACCTCATTTAGTAACCAGCTATATACAAGAAAACTTACACCATATTGGGTGAGATATCAGTTTTAAAAGAAAGCTGCATCATTCATATACAAACAATCTGCTATAGCCAAAAACTATATCAAACTAAAAGAAATACATATTTTACAAAATCCTAATACACTGTTATACTAGACTCAATCAGTTGAAACAATACAATATAAATAACAAAATAATAGAAAGAGTACGAGGTGAAAAGTATGAGAAAAGGAACATTGAAAAAAGCATTAGCATTAGCACTGACAGGAGCAGTTTTAGTCGGAGCATTCGCAGGATGCGGAGCAAAGAAAGATAGCGGTGATAAAAAAGAAACAAAGAAGATCGTTATTGGAGCAAGTCCATCTCCACATGCTGATATCTTAAAAGTAGCGAAGAAAGAATTAAAGAAAGAAGGATACGAATTAGAAATTAAAGAATACTCTGATTACGTACAGCCAAATACAGCACTCGAATCTGGAGATTTAGATGCAAACTATTTCCAGCACAAACCATATTTAGATGACTTCAACAAACAAAAGAAGACACATTTAGTATCCGCTGGAACAATCCATTATGAACCATTTGGAATTTTCCCAGGAAAGACAAAGACATTAAAAGCATTAAAGAACGGTGCAACAGTTGCAGTTCCTAACGATACAACAAATGAAGCAAGAGCGTTATTATTGTTACAGGATCAGGGACTTATCAAATTAAAAGACGGAGCAGGATTAACAGCAACAAAGAAAGATATCGTAGAGAATAAAAAAGATTTAGCAATCAAAGAAATCGAAGCGGCTCAGATTCCAAGATCATTAAAAGATGTTGATATCGCAGTTGTGAATGGAAACTATGCTTTAGAAGCAGGATTAAAAGTCAACAAAGATGCATTAGCAACAGAAGATGCTGATTCTATCGGAGCTAAAACATATGGAAATGTTGTAGCAGTGAAAAAGGGAAATGAAAAAACAGATGCAACAAAAGCACTGATCAAAGCTCTAAAGAGTGATACAGTGAAAAAATATATCAATGACAAATATGATGGAGCTGTTGTACCTCTGTTCTAAGAGCAGAAGATTGCTATAAACCATAAATAATTTATGGAAGTAACAAGAAATTATTGAAAAAATCAACTGAAATTGTTATGATTAAGCTATTGTCTGTCAGGAAAACTGATAGGCGATAGCTTATCTAATTTTACAGGATAAGAAGAAAGTCCGATGAAGTGATCAAAGGACAATGAAAAATAAGAAAGGATAAAGTCATGATTGAATTAAAAAATATAGATGTTACCTTCCAAAATGGCAGTCATGAATTCAAAGCAGTTGATAATGTAAGCTTAAAGATCAACAAAGGAGAGATTTTTGGAATCGTAGGACCAAGTGGTGCTGGAAAGAGTACTCTGGTACGTGTGATCAATTTGTTACAGAGACCAACGAATGGAGAAGTGATCATTGAAGGATCAGATATTACGAAGTTTAACCGAAAGCAATTAAGAAAAACAAGATTGAATATTGGAATGATCTTCCAGCATTTTAATCTGATCAGTGGATCAACGATCGCTGAAAATGTTGCATTTTCATTGTATGCCAATAACTATCCAAAGGATAAGATCAAAGACAGAGTGAAAGAACTCTTAGAGATCGTACATCTTCCAGAAAAAGCAGATGCATATCCAGCAAACTTAAGTGGAGGACAGAAACAAAGAGTTGCGATTGCAAGAGCATTGGCGAACAATCCAGATATCTTGTTATGCGATGAAGCAACCTCCGCATTGGATATTGAGAATACAGAAGAAATCGTGGAATTATTACGAGAGATCAATGAAAAAACACATATCACGATCGTATTTATCACACATGAGATGGATGTAGCAAAGAAATTATTTGATCGTATTGCATTTATGGAAGATGGAAAGCTGAAAGAAGTTACAGATATCTATTCTGCTTTTGCAAATCCTAAGTCAGATATTGCAAAGAGTCTGGTACAACGCGTATTAAATGTAGAGGTTCCAGAGGGATTAAAAGCAAAAACAAATGAAGAGATCCTTCGTTTAAGTTATACAGGAGATGATTCTTATGATCCTGTGATCAGTGTTGCTTCTAAGAACTATGATATTACAATGGATATCATCAATGGGAAAGTCGATTACATCAGGAATAAACCATTTGGTATGTTGATCGTAATCCTTAGAGGAGAAGATGCAGAACGTAAGAAAGCATTAGAATACATTAGTAAGAATGTATATAAATTAGAGAGGTTAGGAGGAAGATAATATGAATGAAACATTAGAGATCATCCAGTCAGAATTTGCCAAAGCATCTTTTGAGACCTTTGAGATGGTATTGATCTCCATGATCGCAGCAGCAATCCTTGGAACGATCTTAGGACTAGTATTACATCTGGCATCGAATCCGATTTTTTATAAAAACAGGGTAGTTAATGGCATTACAGGAACGATCATCAATGTGATCAGGTCTTTGCCATTTATCATTTTGATCATTGTATTACAGCCGTTGGCAAGACTGGTTGTAGGAACAAGTATCGGACCAATCGCAGCATCTGTATCTTTGGCAATCGCAGCAATCGCATTCTATGCAAGACTTGTGGAAGGTGCATTTAGTGAGGTTGATAAGGGTGTGATCGAAGCAGCGGTTGCAACAGGAGCAAGTATGCCTCTTATTATTCGTAAGGTTTTATTTGTAGAAGCAACACCAGCACTGGTTCGTGCTTTAACTGTAACTTTTGTTAGTGTGATCGGATATTCAGCAATGGCTGGAGCTGTTGGAGGCGGCGGGATCGGTAATCTTGCGATCATGTATGGATATAACCGCTATCAGACAGGAGTGCTATTAGTAACAGTTGTTGCACTTGTCATCATCGTTCAGGTTGGACAATGGATCGGAGATAAGATCGCACTGAAGCTTACAAGAAAATAAGATCAGCCAAAATATAAAACAAAAATAAGAATTTTTCATATCAAAATAAATATTTTCTTTTCTTCTGGACAGAATATAAGTATCAAGATGTTAAAGAGAAAAGGAGATACAAGATGAAAAAGACGTTAAAACTTACGAGTCTTTTGTTTACACTGATCCTTGCAGTATCCGTTGTATTTACTGGATGTGGCAACGGCAGAAAGGATTCTACGACAAAAGGAACAACAGAAAATAATAATGCATCAGGTACAACGGAAGATAATCTGGTAGACGATGCTGAGGATGCCGTTGATGATGTGGCAGATGGAGTTGGAGATGCGGTAGATGATATCGCAAATGGTTTTGATAACTATGACGATGCACATGATTATTTATTAAACCGTCTGCAAAATGACGATAAAGATGGTAAGTATGAAGTTCGAAATGAGACAAAAGACGAACAGGAATACAGGGATGGAGCCAGTGGATATCATTTTGAAATCTATGATACATCCGATGATTCTGGGAAGAAATACGGAGATTTCTATGTAGATAAAGATACAGGAAAGATCTACAAACGAAATACAAAAACAGAGAAATTAGAAGAATATAAGAAATAAAAAGAAGGCACAGGGGTGTTAATCCTGTGCCTTCTTTAATGCATTTTTGATCGCTTGTTTTAATAATGTATACGTATACTGGCTTTGCCCGTCAAATTTGATATCATCAATATTTTGAACTTTTGGAAGTTGTTTATTGATCTCATTTAGAGAAGGTTCGATCAGAGGATACATTGTTTTGATCGATTTATTTAAATGTTTTAAAGAAACCGATCTTGCTTTGCCGTCCTTTACCGTGACCGAAAGTTCTAATTCGTTTTCTCCAAGTTTTAATGGAGAAGAATAGACACCTTGTGTGTAACCGGAAGTTTCTTTTGTTTTCTTTGATTTATGGGAAGGAACAAACATAAAGATCAAAAGTAAGATCAAAAGTATTCCAAGTAAGATAAAGATTCCGGTGTAAATAAGTTCCCGTGCTTTCAATACGACAATTTTCGTTTTTGATGACATAGTTATCCTCCTAAAAGATTCTATCTATAGTTTATGAATGGAATGAGATATTTAGAACATCTTTACGGAAAATAAAGGATAAGATATAATGATAGAAAATGGAGGAAATGATATGGCATTACAGTTTATACTAGGGTCTGCGAGATCTGGAAAAACAGATTTTATTTATGATCAGATGATTAAAGACTCCATGGAACATGAAGATGAGGAGTTCTTTTTTATTGTGCCGGACCAGTCAACGCTAAATGCACAAAAACAACTGGTCACAAGACATCCACGTCATGGAACGTTTAACATTGATGTGGTGGGATTTTTCAGATTAACTTATCGTGTATTCGAAGAATTATCATATATTCCGAAAGACCTTTTGGAAGATGAAGGAAAATCTATGGTGATCCGAAAGATCATGGAGCAGCATAAAGAAGAATTAAAAGTATTTGCGTCCAGCATGAAAAAACAGGGATTTATTGATGAATTAAAATCTTTTTTTGCAGAGGTCTATCAGTATGACGTGTCCATGGAAGATTTAAAGAAGATTACAGATGGGATGAAAGAAGAAGGATTACGCTCAAAGATGGAAGATATTCTTCTTGTGATGGAGAATTTTGAAGATTATATCAAGGAACGGTACTTGATCTCTGAACAATTATTAGATGTTCTGGCACAGAAAGTGGAACGATCAGAGAAATTAAAGAATGCAACATTCTACCTGGATGGATTTACAGGATTTACGCCGATCCAGAGAAAAGTACTGGAAAAGCTATTAAAGATTGGGAAAAATGTATATGTTGGACTGACTTTAGATGGGCGTTACGTGAGAAGTCAGTACCGTGAATATGAATTATTTGCCATGTCAAAGAAAGAAAAATATGAACTGATCAAACTTGCGCAGGATGCAGGAACCCCGGTGATGCCAGATATCATCTGTTGGCCGGATGAGAGAGATTCTAAGGAATTACGCCATCTGGAGCAGAATATCGAGCGTTATCCGTATGAGATATACAAGGATGAACCAGAAGATATTAAAATCCGTTGTTTTATGAATCCAAGGCAGGAAAGTAGAACAGTGGCAAATGAGATTGAACGATTTGTGAGGGAAGAAGGATATCGATATAAAGATATTGTTGTATTAACAGCGGATCTTGACAGCTATCAAAATGAATTGGAAAAAAGTTTTGATGATCTGCATATTCCATATTTCGTAGATGTGAATCGAAAACTGTTAAATAATCCATGTATAGAAACGCTCCTTTCTGTTCTGAAGATGATCCAGAAAGATTTTTCATATGATATGGTATTTCGTTATTTAAAATCAGGTTTCTCGAATTTTACAATGGAAGAAGCAGATTTTCTGGAAAATTATGTGCTGGCTTGTGGAATTCGTGGATTTGCCAGATGGAACCGCCCATTTGCATCGAAGTTATTTTCCGATGAAGATGTTGGAAGAGCGGAAGCCTTAAGGATTCGTTTTATTGAGGAAGTTGGAACATTAAAAACTGGATTAAAGCGAAGAGGCAGTACGGTCAAGAGAAAGCTTATCTATCTATATGAATTTCTGGAAACATTGGATGTTGAAGGAAAGATGGTAAAGAAACAGGAGATGTTTGAGGCGTCAGGAGATCTCATTGCGGCAGCAACCTATGCAAAGGTTTATGAACAGGTCATTGACCTGTTAGAACAGATGGCAGAGATTTTGGGAGAAGAAAAGCTTTCTTATGATGACTTTTTAAGTGTTTTGGAAAGTGGACTGGAAGAGATGCAGATTGGTGTGATCCCGCCAAGTCTTGATCAGGTCATGATCGGTGATATGAAACGAACGAGAACCGAAGAAGTAAAAATCTTATTTTTCCTAGGTATCAATGAAGGTGTGATTCCTGCAGCCAATGGCGGTGGAGGGGTTGTCAATGACCATCAAAGAGAAGTGCTTGAAACTTATGGAATAAATCTGGCGCCTGGCATCAAACAGTCTGCCTATATGGAACAGTTTTATTTGTATCTTACGGTGTCAAAACCAACCGATCGTCTGTATTTATCCTATCGCATGATGGATGCAGCAGGAAATAATAACCGTCCGTCCTATTTTATTGAAAGGATTCAACGCATTTTTCCAAAATTAAAGGTTACGATGCAGGAAGAAGAGGTGCAGACGGGCTATACAAGGGAAGAAGCGTTAGATCAGATGATTCTTTGTCTGCAGGAGATGGAATTTGATGAAAGAGACGATGATCCGGAGAAAATGAAATGGATGCAGACGTTATATCATGCTCTAAAAGAGTTGGAACCTGTGGGTGATTATGTAGATGCAAGATTTTACACCAATCAGGCATTGCCATTGAGCAAGGAACTGATCCATGATCTGTATGGAGATACGATTTCAGGAAGTGTAACGAGAATGGAGAAGTTTGCCGGTTGTGCATTTTCTCATTTTATGCAGTATGGGTTAAGACTTCGAAAACGTCTGGTGCATGAAATTCTGCCGACCGATATGGGAAAAGTTTTTCATAAGACGATGGAATTAGTTGGAAAGCGCAGTGATTGGAAGTTTGTGGATGATGCATCAAGAGATGAATTTGTAGAACTGATGGTCGAGCAGGCAGTTACGGATATCCAAAAAGAATTGTTTGAGAGCAGCCACAGAAATGAATATGTCCTGGAGCGGATGAAACGAATCTCTAAACGAGCGGTATGGGCGATGGAACAACATATCAAGAGGGGTGATTTTACACCAGAAGAATATGAGATTGCCTTTGGAGAGGAAAATCATTTAGATTCCATGACGTTTGCTTTAGAAGATGGAGAGAAAATGTTCTTTTCTGGAGTGGTTGACCGTATGGACAGTATAGAAGATGATGAAAATAAATATTTAAAGATCATCGATTACAAATCAGGTAAACAGAAGTTTGATTTTGCCAAGATTTTTCATGGATTGCAGATGCAGCTGATCATTTATATGAACGCAATGATGGAATTATACGAAAAGAAAACAGGAAAGCGGGTATATCCGGCAGGAATGTTTTATTTTCATATGGATGATCCGATCGTCAATGTAGAACACGAGAATGAGGCGGAAGATAAGATTTTAAAAGATCTTAAGATGAGTGGCGTCGTCAATGAAGATTTTCAGTTGATCGATCATATGGAACATACGGGATCAGAAGGATATCTGACACTGCCGGTCCGTGCAACGAAGAATGGATATGACAAGAGATCTTCTGTTTTAAATACAACACAGTTGTTTAATCTGGGAAGAATTGTGGAAAAGAAAATGACAGAGCTTGGGAATTCGTTGATGCATGGAGATATTTCTATAAAACCATATGAATATGAAGGAAGAAAACCTTGTGAGTATTGTGAGTTTAAGAATATCTGCGCCTATGAAGATGGTGTTGATCAGGTAGAGAAGATTAAGAAAGTATCACTAGAGGAGGGAAAACATGCCTTGGACCAAACAACAGCAGAAAGTCATTGATCAAAGAGATGCCGACATCTTAGTATCTGCTGCGGCAGGTTCTGGAAAGACGGCGGTACTGGTAGAACGTATTATACAAAAGATCACGGACGAAAAACATCCGATCGATGTGGATCATCTGCTTGTCGTGACATTTACGAAAGCAGCAGCAGGGGAGATGAAAGAAAGGATTATGGCGGCACTTGATGAAAAGGTGCGGGAATTTCCAGGAAATCAGCATTTTGTTAAGCAGCTGTCATTGATCCACAAGGCACAGATCACAACGATCCATAGTTTTTGTATGAATCTGATCCGTGATTATTTTTATGTGCTTGGTATTGATCCGAATACAGCACCGGGGGATGAAGGAAGATTATCTGCAATAAGAAAAGAAATATTGGATGATCTGTTGGAAGAAGCTTATGAGAAAAAAGAAGAAGATTTTATCAATCTGATCGAATCTTATTCTCCAGGAAAAAATGATAATATCATCAGTGAATATATTTTAAAGTTATATGAAAATGCAAGAAGCCACAGAGAACCAGAAAAATGGCTTGATCAGGCAGAAGAAAATATTTCAGTAGAGACAAAAGAACAGTTTGATCAGGCACCATTTATGAAGATCATCTTAAGAGATGCAAGATTTTCGATAGATGGTGCATATGATACGATTCAGGAAGCATTAGAACTGGCACTTTCTCCTGGTGGACCATATTTTTATGAAAAAACACTGCGAAAAGATTTAGAGATCATCATAAAGATCAAAGAAGCACAGACATTTTCTGAATTATGTGAAAGCTTTGTAAAGATGGAGAAACCACGACTTTCTGGACGTAAGAAAAAAACAGATGAGATTGATGAAATGCTTCAGGATCAGTGTAAGTATGAAAGAAATCAGGCGTACAATCTGCTTGATGATCTGAAAGCAGCATATTTTTATGAAAATGAGTCAGAAATTTTTCATGAATTAAGAAAGATCAAAAGTCCATTAAAAGGATTGATCGGTCTGACGAGAGAATTTATGATCCGTTATGATGAGAAAAAGAAGAATGAAAATATCATGGATTTCGATGATATGGAACATTTTGCGCTGGAACTTTTGATCGATCATTATGATGAGGAAGGCAATCCAGTGCCAAGTAAGATCGCAAGAGAAAAGTCCGATGGATACGAAGAAATCTATATCGATGAATATCAAGACAGTAACTATATTCAGGATGCGATCTTAAGGAGTGTATCCAAAGAATCCGAAGGCGGTCATAATATGTTTATGGTAGGGGATGTTAAGCAGAGTATTTATAGTTTCCGACTGGCAAGGCCAGAGCTGTTTCTTGAAAAATATCATGGATATCAGCAAAAGGGGGAAGAATATCAGCTCATTGAGCTCCGTAATAATTTCCGAAGCCGCAGTGAGGTCCTTACATTTGTCAATGACGTGTTTTACCAGATCATGCATGAAGATCTTGGAAATATCGAATATACTCAAAATGTTGCTCTTGTTCCAACGATGGAATTTGAACAGGGATGTGATGCACAGACAGAACTGTTACTGTTAGAATCTAATGAAGTCAAAGACTCGGAAGAAGACGCAGTTGTTTTGGAAGCCAGAATGATCGCAACAAGGATTCATGAGATGATCGATGGAGAAGATCCAATGATGGTCACTGGAAAAGATGAAGAAGGCAATATGATTTTAAGAAAAGCCCAATACAGTGATATCGTTATTTTGCTTCGTTCTATGAAGACAAATGCGGAAGTGATCCAGAAAGAATTGATGAATGCGGGAATCCCAGCATTTGCAAATAATCAGAAAGGGTATTTTGATACGGTGGAGATCCGCACGTTATTAAGTTTATTGTCTGTAGTTGATAATATATATATGGATATTGATCTTGCAGCTGTCTTAAGGTCTCCAATGATCGGGATGTCAGAGGAAGAACTAGGACGATTAAAGGTAGATGGAGAAAAAGATTCTATCTATGAATGTCTTTGTGAGACGAAAGATAAGATGGAAAAATCAAAGAAAGCACTGGAATTGCTTGATTTGTTACGGGATGCCAAGACATATCTGCCATTAACACAGTTGATCTGGCTGGCTCTGGAAAAAAGTGGGTATTATCATTATGCAGGAGCCATGCCGCAAGGAAAGAAACGACAAGGAAATATCCTGATGCTCGTTGAACAGGCAAAAGCTTTTGAAAGCAGCCAGATTAAGGGATTGTTTCATTTTGTGCGGTTTATCGAACAGTGCAGGGAATACGATATGGATTATGGAGAGGCAAATACGATGAGCGAAGATCAGGATCTGGTCCGTATTTCCAGTATCCATAAAAGTAAGGGATTGGAATATCCGATTGTTTTTGTATCAAAGATCCATCAGAAATTTAATTTAAGGGATGGGAATGGAAGTATGATCTTCCACGGAGATTATTTTATCGGAGCAGATCATGTTGATCCCGTTTATCGTACAAGAAAGAAGACGATCTTAAAGAATCTGATCAAAAATCAGATGACAAGAGAGTCTTTAGGAGAAGAATTAAGAGTTCTTTATGTTGCAATGACAAGAGCAAAAGAAAAACTGATCTTGACTGGGATCAAGAAAGATGATATTGACTGGAATGCAAAAGGAGAGGTCACAGCAATTGATCGTTTGAGCGGAAGGAGTTATTTTGACTGGATCAAAAAGGCACTTCCGATGATTCCAAAACAGGATTATCGATTGAAGCTCTATACTCTGGAAGATCTTTTGTGGCAGCAGGAAGGAAATGAACTTCTTCATGAGATGAACCGCCAGATCTTCTATGAACGTCTAAATGATCAGATTCCAAACGAAAATGTAAAAGCGCTGAAAGAGAGTTTTGCATATCATTACCGCAATGAGGCAGAGACAAAAGGTCGTTTAAAATATTCTGTATCAGAGATCAAACGTATGAGTCAGGCAGCAGATACTGAGGAAGTGATGTATTCATCTGTTTTTATGGAGAAAGAAAAAAGGATACCATCATTTGTCAAGAAAACTGAAAAGATTTCAGCGGCATCCAAAGGTACGATCATTCACAAAGTTTTTGAATTACTAGATTTTTCCAAAGACTATACAATGAAAAGTTTAAACGAAGATATCGAAAGATGGATCTCTCTTGGAAAATTAAAAAAAGAATATGAAAAAGTAATCTATCGAAAAGAAATCCTCGCTCTGACGAGATCAGAACTTGGGAAGAGGATGAAAGAGGCAGCACAGAAGAAACTGCTTTATAAAGAACGGCAGTTTGTGACGGGAATTCCATTTTCTGACATGAACAAAGATGCAAAAACGGATGATTTTGTTGTTGTTCAGGGAATTATTGATGTATATTTTGAGGAAGAAGATAAAATTATTTTGGTAGATTATAAAACAGACCGGGTCAGAGAAGGGGAAGAGGATATTTTGATCAGACGTTATCGTGCACAGATGGAATCTTACCAACAAGCATTGGAAAAGATCACAGGAAAGTGTGTAAAAGAAATTTACATTTATTCTGTAACCCTGCAAAAAACAATTCCCGTGCATGTATGAAATTTCTGATTTGTCATATTCTAAGAATAGAAAATGACAAATCAGAAAGGAAGAAGATCATGCCAAAGGAAAAGGATTTTATAGAAAAGACATTCGAAGAAATGAATGAGATGGAACGGTTAAAATATGAAACTGCTGCAGAACTTGGTCTGCTTGATCAACTAAAGAAGAGTGGATGGAAGTCATTATCAGCCAGTGAAACAGGAAGATTAGGCGGGATCATGAACCGTAAGATAAGAAAGCAGAAGGAAAGTCAGGAAAATACGAAAGGAAGTTAAAATGAACAAACCATGTTTTATCGCAGTGACAAATAGAAATCTATGTAAACGACCATTTTTTGATGTGATCGAGGATCTGTCAAAGAAAGATGTGAAAACGATCGTATTAAGAGAAAAGGATCTGTCAGAAGAAGAGTACTATGAGATCGCAGAGAAATGTAAGGAAATCTGTGACAGAAACGGTGCTTCCTTAACCATTCATAATTTTATCGATGTGGCAAGAAGACTTGGAATCAAGAAGATTCATCTTCCATATCCGGTATTTTTAAAAGAAGCGGGGAATCTGTCTGATTTTGAATCTGTCAGCACATCGATCCATAAGCCAGAAGAGGCGATAAAAGCACAGAAACTGGGAGTGGATTTTGTGTTTGCAGGACATGTCTTTGTGACAGATTGTAAAAAAGGTCTGCCGCCAAGGGGACTTGAATTTTTGGCGGATGTAGTAAATGCGGTCAAGATTCCGGTGTATGGAATTGGTGGAATTAATGAAGAAAATATTACAAAGATCATGGAATGCGGGGCAGCGGGAGGCTGCATGATGTCAGGATTCATGAAATAAAAATTGAAATTGAATGGTATCTATGTTAAGATGAAAAGAAGTAGCTTTTGAAGAAGGTAAGGACGTAAGATGAAGATAGCAGAACATTTAACAAAACCAATTTCAAAAATTCTTAAATTTTTACTTCGAAGACTGGTATTCGTGACCGTTGCGATCATTTTACAGATGATCTGGATGACCTATATGGTTGTGGTGATCGGAGAATATTCCAAAGCGATCGAATGGGTATTTCGCATATTCAGCATTACTGTTGTGATCTATATTGCGAATAAAGATGATAATCCGGCGTATAAACTTGCATGGACGATACCAATCCTTTTGTTTCCGATTTTTGGCGGATTCTTATATCTGGTCCTGGGAGATAAGCAGCCAGCGAAGAAGCTCCGTATGGAACTTGAACAGTCGATCGAGGATACAGAATTTCTGCTTGGACAGGATTATGGAGTGATGGAACGACTGGAACAGGAAGATTATCAGGTCGCAGGACAGGCAAAGTATATAGATCAGTATGGTGGATATCCGATTTACGAGAATTCCGATGCGAAGTATTATCCATCGGGAGAGGCAATGTTTGAAGAACTGATCGAGGACCTTAAGAAGGCAAAGCATTATATCTTTATGGAATTTTTTATTGTTTCAAGAGGATATATGTGGGATACGATCTTGGAAGTTCTGAAAGACAGAGTCAATGATGGTGTTGAAGTACGTTTTATGTACGATGATGTAGGATGTGTGGATCTGCTCCCTTATAAATATTACAAAGAGCTTGAGCGGTTTGGGATCATGGCGATGCCATTTAATCCGATCAAACCATTTGTTTCAACGGCATGGAATAACAGAGATCATAGAAAAGTAGTTGTGATCGATGGGCATACAGCATATACTGGTGGATTGAATTTATCTGATGAATATATTAATAAGGTTGAACGTTTTGGATATTGGAAAGATGCTGGACTTAAGGTGACGGGAGATGCAGTGTGGAATTTCACTGTTATGTTTTTGCAGGTATGGAATGCGATCCGTAAGACAGATGAAGGATATGGAGCCTTTCTGCCACATAAGCATTATGAAGATGCCTTTAAAGGAAAGGGATTTATACAACCTTATGCGGATAATCCATTAGATCATGAGATTGTTGGAGAAAATGTATATTTAAATATCATTAATACTGCAAATCATTATGTTTATATTTACACCCCATATCTGATCATTGACAACGAGATGACAACAGCTCTTTGCCTTGCTGCCAAAAGAGGAGTTGATATAAAGATCGTAACTCCTGGAATTCCAGATAAGAAGTTAGTATTCTTATTGACACAATCTTATTATAAGCAGTTGGTGGAAGCTGGAATTCATATTTATGAATATACTCCTGGGTTTATTCATGCAAAGTGTTTTGCAAGTGATGATAAGGTGGCAACAGTTGGAACGATCAACATGGATTATCGAAGCCTTTATCTGCATTTTGAAAATGGTGTTTTTATGTATAAGAATGATGCAGTTATGCAGTTAAAACATGATATGGAGAAAACATTTGAGATCAGCCAGAGGATCACAAAAGAGATGTGTCAAGGAAATTTAAGAAAAACATTGACGCAGAGTGTCTTACGATTACTGGCACCATTACTATAAGAGGATAAGATGGAAAGTTACAGAGATTTTGCAAGGGTGTATGATGAATTTATGGATCAGACCCCATATGATGAATGGCTTTTAAATATTTTAAATATATTCAAAGAATATAAGATTGATAAAGATGCACAGGTATTAGATCTTGGATGTGGGACAGGAAAGATGGCACGAAAGCTTGCAAGAGAAGGTTATCAGGTTACGGCTGTTGATAATTCTATGGATATGCTGGAGATCGCGGCTAGTGAAGAGGATGATCATATTTTATATGTATTGCAGGACATGGTGTCATTAGAGCTTCCGCAGCAGGTAGATGCAGCGGTTAGTATCTGCGATTGTATGAATTATATTCTAGAGGAAGAAGATTTAAAAGAAGCATTCAGAAGAGTCAGAGAATTTTTAAAAGAAGATGGTGTGTTTGTATTTGATATGAACAGTCATTATAAGTATAAAGAGATCCTTGCGTGCAATACATTTGCAGAAGACCGTGAGGATGCGAGCTTTATCTGGGATAATTTTTATGATGAAGAAGAACGTATCAATGAATATCAGTTGAGCCTGTTTATTCAGAATGAGCAAGGTACATATAACAAGTACGAAGAATTACATTTACAGAAAGCTTACGAACAAGAAGAGGTTGTAAGCTTTCTTTATGAAGCGGGATTTTCATCCGTGCGTGTTCTGGATGCAGAGACAATGGATGAAGTTAAAGAAGATACACAAAGATTATATTATATTGCAAATTGAAAGGAAAAAAGATGAACGATTATATTATCAGAGGAACAGCAGCAAATGACCAGGTTCGTTTTTTTGCTGCATATACAAAAGATGTCGTGGAGACAGCAAGACAGAAACATAATACAAGTCCGGTAGCAACGGCAGCACTTGGAAGATTATTAACAGCCGGAGCTATGATGGGAAGTATGTGTAAGAATGACAGTGATGTGATCACATTACAGATTCAGTGCAGTGGACCGATCGGTGGGTTGACAGTAACAGCTGATTCTAAGGCAAATGTGAAAGGGTATGTAAATAATCCAGATGTGATGCTTCCTCCAAGTAAAGAAGGAAAATTAGATGTTGGGAAAGCATTAGATCTAGGTGTTTTGACAGTGATCAAGGATATTGGATTAAAAGAGCCTTATTCAGGACAGACACATTTAGTATCTGGAGAGATCGCAGAAGATTTAACATATTATTTTGCGGCAAGTGAGCAGATTCCAACATCTGTAGCACTTGGAGTTTTAATGAACAAAGATAACACGGTTCGTCAGGCAGGTGGATTTATCATTCAGATGATGCCATATGCAGAGGAAGAGACGATCAGTAAGTTAGAGAAGAAGATCGCAGAATTCAAATCCGTAACTTATGCATTAGAGCATGAACATACACCAGAGAAGATGATGGAGGATCTCTTAGGTGATATGGATATGAAGATCTATGAGAAAGTTCCAACACAATTTCATTGTAACTGTTCCAAAGAGAGAGTAGAAAAAGCAGTGATTTCTGTTGGAAAAAAAGAGATTCAGAACATGATCGATGATGGAGAGCCAATTGAAGTAAACTGCCATTTCTGTAATACACATTATCATTACAGCGTGGATGATCTTAAGAGAATGTTAAATGAGGCAACAAGATAAGCCGTTTTAAATGTGGAGAATCCTGTTTTGCAGGATTCTTTTTGAATAATGGGGGAAAACCGATGAGAATAGGAAAGAATATACTTTTGTTTGTCTTCATACTGATCATAAGTTTGAATGTAACAGTATATGCACAGGAGAATGGAGAGAAGACAGAAAATCCGGTCAAGGTAACACAGGAAGCTGAGAATGATAAAGATGTGCTGTTTACGAATAGTAAAGGAGAGACAGTATATACATTGTCTGCAACTACAAGGGACAGAGAAGGTGCGATCATGATGCCGAAAGACCGTATTTTATGTCTTACTTCGGAGACGGTTGATCTAAGTGATATCGAAGTTTTGATCGATGATTCAAATGAACAGGCAAAAAAGGATCTTGAGGTTGAGCTTATATCTGCGTCTAAGAATACAGCAAAGATTTGTGTGAATTTTTCAAATCGGTATGTTTCCACGGATTTAAACTGGGATGGGAAGATTCTTGTAAAAAAAGGCAATGACGTGATCAGGGAGATTGCGATCGCTTACATGACACCATACATAAGAGATGTGCATGATACAGGATTTCAAACATTAAGTTCATGGTCTGGTACATGGGGTGTTTTAGATGGAGAGCAATATCGCTCCTCTGGTGTTGTTGATGTGTATCAAGATAATGCACAGATTTCTTTTACCTATCAGTCACAAGGCAATCAGGGAGTGAAAGCATTTCATTTAGATCATAATGGAAATTATACGTTTTCGGATGGATCGTATGATATCAAGGCTCAGAATCAAAGTCCCAAGGCCTATAACACAGTAAATATCAGTCTGAAACCATCTTATATTAAGCAGTTAAAAGAGGAACTGATCAATGATCTGTATAAATACAGTTTAGATACAAAGCAGTGTGTGTTTGATGATCTGATGATTGAATATGAAGACGGATGTATCATCGGAGAAGTCACAGATTTTGTGAGACTAGGACATCAGGCAACGATCAAGCCGTTAGATAGGATGACATTAAAGGCAAATATAAAATCTACATCAAAGATTCTTCTTCAGTGGAAGAAACTTGATCGTGTTAGTGGTTATGCGATCTATCGTTATGATTCTGGGAAACAGCAATATAAAAAGATAAAAACAGTTTCAACACAGGAGACTTCCTATACAGATTCTAAGTTAAAATCTGGGAAGACGTATTGTTATAAGATTGTGCCATATCGTTCTATTACGTACACAGATGCTGGGAATTTATGCAAGGTTGTGAATGGTTCATCTTCCAATATCGCAAAATGTATCACAAAACCGGGGAAACCAGTGATAAAGGCAAAGAGATCAGGAAGAAGAATAAAAGTAAAAATCAAAAAAGTAAGCAGAGCCAGTGGATATAAAGTGTATTTAAGGAAGGGAAAGAAAGGCCAGTATAAAGTTGTTAAAACATATAAAGGTAATCGGACCCGTACGTATAAGAGTCGAAAATTAAAAAGAAAAAAGACGTATTATGTGAAAGTACGTGCATATAAAACATATCAATCCAAGAAATACTTTGGAAAATATTCAAAAGCGAAAAAAGTCAAAATTCCAAAGAAGTGATGATATAAGAAAAAAGACAGATGAGGTGATTCTTCTCATCTGTCTTTTTTCGATTTACGAATTATTCTTTTTCGTCAGATTCTTCGGATGGAGTTTCTGTTTCTTGTGATTCTTCTTCAACTACGGATGGATCATCATCATCAGTATCTGTGATGTTGATAGAAACATAATCTCTGTCGTCTTTTGATGGTTCAGGGAAAATCTCATCATCATCAAAAGAGTCATCATCAAAAGATTCGTCATCGAAATCATCGTCAAAATCATCATCGGATACTTCTTTGATCTTTGCAATGATCGCTTTGATCTGATCACGAGCAACATATAAAATACCAGCAACGGTAGCGATGGCAGTGATCAGTTTAAAAAGGTCTTTTATGGTTTTCTTCATAACGAAAAACTCCTTTCTTTTTTTATTATTATTTTATAATGAATCAAAAAAAAATGCAATGTAGGATTGACAAAATAAAACTTCATGATAAAATAAAAGCATAAAATAAAACTTTGCAAAAACAAAGGAGGAATAAAGTGAAACGTTTATGTGCAAAAGCGGCACTTGATCTTGTGCCAGATCATGGGATTATCGGACTTGGTGGTGGAGAGACGATCAGTTATCTTGCAGAAGATATCAAAGAAGCTGAGAAAGATGTCAAAGTTGTGACACCATCAGATCATACAGCACAAGTATGTAAAAAGCTTGGATTAGAAATTGTTGATACCAAAGAAGTAAAAGAGATCGAAATTGCATTTGACGGGTGTGATCAGGTTGATTCTGATCTTGATGCATATAAAAGTGGAGGCGGAATTCACACATTAGAGAAGATTATTGCAAAGATGGCAAAAGAATATGTATTACTGGTCGATGAAACGAAAGTAACAGATAAGTTAAATAATAAAGTACCAGTTGTATTAGATATTATTCCAGAAGCAGTGAACTATGTGACAAGTCAGGTGGAAGCAATGGGTGCAACAGTGAAGAAACGTGATGAACATTTACTGGAAGTTTATTATGACACTTTACCAGAACTAGAAGAGATTGACAAAAACTTAAAGATGATCACAGGGGTGATCGAGACATCATTATTTTATCAGGTTGCAACAAAAGCATTGGTTGCAGGTGAAGAAGGAATCAGAGTGATCAAGTAGGAAAGAAGGAAAGATAAGATGAGTACATGGGGCATTTTAGGTTGTGGAACAATTGCGAATGAGATGGCAGCAACATTTCAGAAGATGGGACATGAAATTTACGGAGTAGCCAATCGTACACCAGAGAAAGCAGAAAAGTTTGCAGACAAATATGGAGTAAAACATGTTTTTAAAACATACGAAGAGATGCTGGCAGATGAAAATATCGATATCATTTATGTTGCAACACCACATAGTATGCATTATGAAAATATGAAGCAGGCAGTCAATGCAGGAAAGCATATCTTATGTGAAAAAGCGATCACAGTGAATGCAGCACAGTTAGAAGAAGTGCTGGAACTTGCTGAAGAAAAAGGTGTGGTAGTCAGAGAAGCAATGACAATTTCACATATGCCTTTGTATAAGAAATTAAAAGAACGAATCAAAGAAGGTGCGATCGGTAATACAAAGATGGTACAGGTAAACTTTGGAAGTAACAAAGGTTATGATTCTACACAGAGATTTTTTGCATTAGAAGCAGCTGGCGGAGCTTTATTGGATATTGGAGTATATGCAACAGCATTTGCGAGAACATTTTTAAGTGAGATGCCAAATACGATTCTTACGACTGTAGAATATTTAGAGACAGGTGCAGATGAACAATCTGGGATCATTATGAAGAATACAAAAGGGGAGATGGTTGTTATGTGTCTGACACTTCGTGCAAAACAGCCAAAACGAGGAGTTGTGACAGGTGATAAGGGATATATTGAAGTATATGAATATCCAAGAGCATGCAAAGCAACGATCACCAATACGGCAACTGGAGAAGTTGAGACAGTTGAAGCAGGAAAGACAGAAGATGCTTTAAAATATGAGGTAGAAGCAATGGAAGCAGCGATCGAAGGAAACTTGGAGGATGATTGCCAGATCATTACAAAAGATACGATGCGAATTTTAACAAGTATTAAGACACAGTGGGGAATGAAATACCCATTTGAATAAGGATCTGAGATGATCATATAAGAATTTACCAAAAAGAAATGTGCCAAACACACATTTCTTTTTTTACTGGACGAAGCTTTTGCTATCAGTTATACTTAATAAGAATGAAGCAGGAAGGAGCGGTAAGATGATCCAGATTTATAAGAATTATGAAGGACATAAAGAGTTAGAAGAATTAGATCATATCGAATTGGAATCATGGGTGATGATCACAGATCCAACGATGGAGGAACTCATGAATATTTCGAGAGATTATAAGATTGATATGGATGATCTTAAGGCAGCACTGGATACGGAAGAACGTTCCCGACTGGAGAATGAAGATGATTATACAATGATCCTTGTGAATATTCCGGTTGTAGAGGAAGAGGAAGGAAAGAAATGGTATGAGACGATACCGCTTGGGATTTTTATTACTAATAAGATCGTCTTTACTGTTTGTTTGGAGCAAACGAATATCTTAAAACAATTTGTTGATGGACTGGTATCAAATTTTTATACATTTATGAAGACAAGATTTGTATATCAGATTCTTTACAATAATGCAGCATTGTTCCTGTATTATCTGCGTGTGATCGACCAGAGAGCAAATCAAGTGGAAGATCTGTTGCATGAGACATATGAGAACAAAGACTTGATCCAATTGTATGATTTAGAGAAATGCCTAGTTTATTTTACAACAGCATTAAAATCAAATGAAGTAGTGTTGGAGAAATTAAGAAAACATATTGGCCTTAGACATTATGAAGAAGATGAAGAACTGTTGGAAGATGTCATCATTGAGAATAAACAGGCGATGGAGATGACGGATATTTATCATAATATCCTGCGAAGTACAATGTCTTTGTTTGGATCGATCATTGATAATAACCTGAATCAGGTTATGAAATTCTTGGCAGCGATCACGATTATTTTGGAATTACCAACGATGATCTCGGGATTGTATGGTATGAACGTCAATGGTGTTGGAATGCCGTTTGCGACGAAAGCATATGGGTTTGCAGCAATCTCGATTTTTTCTTTGATCGTCTGTTTGATCGCGGTGTATATTTTGAAGAAGAAACATATACTATAAGATATTGAAGAATCACACTAAGTGGTTCTTCATGTGTTTTAGGGCGTTTTTTTCCAGACGGCTGACTTGTGCCTGGGAAATGGCGATTTCGTCTGCAACTTCTGTTTGTGTTTTTCCTTCAAAGAATCGCATTTTGATAATATCATATTCTCGATCTGGAAGATGTTCCATTGCTTCTTTTAAGGCAATGGATTCCACCCAGCTATCTTCTTTGTTTTTTTTATCTTTTACCTGATCCATAAGGTAAAGAGTATCACCTCCATCCTGATAAACAGGTTCATAAAGAGAAAGAGGGGTTGCGATCGCATCAAGTGCAAATAAAACATCTTCTTTTTTCATATCGATTTCTTTTGCAATGACGTCGATCGTAGGCTCATGATTTAATTTTTTGGTAAGAACTTCTCTTGCATTGATCGCTTTATATGCGGTATCACGAAGAGAACGACTTACACGCATACTATGATTATCACGAAGATAGCGTTTGACTTCACCAATGATCATGGGAACAGCATAAGTAGAGAATTTCACATTTAGATTCCGGTCAAAATTATCAATAGCTTTCATAAGACCGATGCAGCCAACTTGAAAAAGATCATCTGCATTTTCATTACTTCCTGAAAATCGTTGGATGATACTGAGAACAAGTCGTAGATTTCCTTTGATATAATGTTCTCTGGCAAGAAGATCACCTTGCTCGATCCGCTCAAATAAATCTTCTTTTTCTTCTTCAGAAAGTAAAGGGAGAGAAGAAGTGTTAACGCCACAGATTTCTACTTTTTTTCGTGCCATAATAAGTTCCTCCGTTTGTGATTCGTATAATAAAATCATGTACAGATCTGGTGGAATTTATACGTTGAAAAAAATGGAAGAGGAAATTGACTTATATTTTTTCAGGTGCTATGATGAGGATAAATACGATCAAAGGAGAGTAAAGATGAAGAAGATATTAGCATCGCTTATGATGGTTGGACTTATTTTTTGTCTTGGTGGATGCAACGTTCCATGGATGAAACAAAAGACAGAGAAAACGAAGGCTGCGAAAGTTATTCAGGCAGATAAAGTTGAAGGGACAATGAAAGGAATGAAATTAAAGGTTGGTGTATCGAATGATATGGCACCATTTTCATATTATGATAGTGAGCAGAAGAAGATCACAGGGTTTGATATTGATCTTCTTGATAAACTTAGTGAATATCTGGGCTTTGAATATGAATTATATCCAATGAATATGAAGAAATTAGAGCAAAAGATCAAGAACAAAGAATTAGATCTTGCAATCGCAGGAATTTCAATCACAGATGAAAGACAGAGAGAGTTTTCATTTACAGACACTTATTATGAAACATATCTTCAGATCGTGGTCAGAAAAGACAGCCAGATCACAGATCGTAAGGAGATTACAGAGAAGAAGGTCGGTGTTGTAGAAGGAACATCCAGTGCACAATATGCGGAGGATTATTTGTCAGAGGATAACAAGATCACATATTATAAAAACATTACAAAAGTATGGAACGATCTTGAAAAAGGAACGATCGATGCAACGATTTATGATACAACAGGAATCCAGAATTATATGCAAGAACACGCAGATAATACGAATCTTAGTGTGTTGAATGAACAACTTAATTCTGAGGAAAGTAATTATGGGATTATGTTTGTGAAGGGATACAAATATCTGGATCAGTTTAATGTAGCACTTCAGGTTCTCAATAATGATGGGACGTATCAGAAGCTTAAGGAGCAGTGGATCAAGACAAAAGAATAAAAGATAAGAAAATGGCAGGAACTATATGTAAGATGAAAAGTTCCTGCCATTTTGTTTGTTAAGAAAGGCTCTTGTAAGATTCAAAGTGTGAGTGTATGAAGCCATGCAGATTCTTCCTCGTTAAGGTGTGGAGAAAGTGTATCATATACGAACTGCTGGTAATCAGTTAACAATTGTTTTTCTTTTTCGTTAAATAAAGAAAGGTCAACACCGTCAAGATCGATCGGTACAAGTGTCAGGGGTTCGAAATGAAGGAAAGCACCGTATTCATTTTGCTGCCATTTTTTACAGATCAGCATATTTTCTGTACGGATTCCGTATTTTCCAGGAACATAAACACCTGGTTCATCTGTGATGACCATACCTGGCTGTAGTACTGCGTCAAGATTTTCGGGATTCGATCTCCAACGAAAAGCGTTTGGACCTTCATGAACACCAAGAAAATATCCAACACCATGTCCGGTTCCACAACGATAATCAACGCCATCTTCCCAGAGAGGTTCTCTTGCAAGAATATCAAGATTACTTCCTCTGCAGCCAAACAGGAATTTTGCATTGGCAAGAGTCAGCATAGATTTTAATACCAGTGTAAAGTATTTCCTTTCTTCCTCTGAAATTGGTCCAAGAATAAAAGTTCTTGTGACATCGGTTGTACCACCATAATATTGTCCACCGGAATCAATGAGAAGCATACCTTCAGCTTTGACATCGACATCGGATTCTTCAGTGGATTGATAATGCATCATTGCAGCATGATCTTTATAAGCACAGATTGTCTCGAAACTAGGGCCCATGTAATCGGGTAGTTTTTTTCTTTCTTCCTCGAGATGGTCAGAGATCATACGTTCTGTCATAGGGATTTTTCCGACGTTTTTCTTAAGCCAGTACATAAATTTTGTCATAGCGATCCCATCATTGATATGGCATGCTTTCAAATGATCAATCTGAATGTCATTTTTTATAGCTTTCATTAGTTCTGTTGGATTCTTATCTTCAATGATCTTGCATTTGAATAAGAGATTATAATGCAGATAGTTTGTAAGATCTGGATTTAACAAAACAGTTTCATGTTGGTCTTTTAAGAAAGCACTAACTTCTGTGTAATCGAGGATGGAAATGCCGTGTTCCTTAAAACGTTGAAAAGCAACTGCTGAAATACAATCTTTTCGAAGAAAAAGAAAACATTTGTCTATCGTGATCCATGCATAACTATAAAATAATGGAGTGCATGCAATGTCATCTCCACGCAAGTTAAAAAGCCATGCAATATCAGGAAGAGAGGATAAGAAAAATGCATTGGCATCAAGTTCTTTCATTTTTTCTCTGACACGTGCCAGTTTTGAATCAGTATGTTCTCCACTGTATTTGATATCATGACGGTAAATTGTGGATTTTGTGATCGCGGGGCGATCATCTTTGGCCCAGAGTTCTTCTACAAAACGAAGATCAAAACGAAAAGATGCACCATGCTGCTTCACTAGTTTTGCGATTTTTTTTCCGTAAGAAGCTGAGATCGTAAAGCCGTTTACCCCAAGTGTATCACCTTCCTGCAGGTGTTCTTTCAAAAATTCAAGAATCGTAGGAACACCGGAAACCCCTTGTTTCATCAATGTGATATCAGAAGAGATCTGTCCTTCGGCCTGCGTAAAATAACGTCCATCAGTCCAAAGCCATCCTTCTTCGCATCCAGCAAGAAAGGTACCGGCAGAACCAGTAAAACCAGAGATGTATTGTCTGCATTTAAAGTAATCATCTACGTATTCGGATTGATGTGGATCTTCACTTGGAACAAGATAATAAGAAACCTTTTGATTTTCCATTTGTTCACGAAGTTTCATAAAATTTAGATTCATGTCCAAAAACCTCCATTTTGTCATATTAAAATCCTGAAAATATATGTTTTATATGAGATTTCAGGATCGGTTTATGTTAATTATAGTAGATGAATAGGGATTCGTAAAGAAAAAGCAAATGTAAAAATATATGGTATTTTGTCAAAAAAGTTGAAAAAAATAAAAGAAATACGGTATAATCGGGATTGAACAAATATAAAAGTATAAAGGAGAAACTTATGAAGAATTTACTAGTTGCTCAGTCAGGAGGACCATCTGCAGCAATCAATGCGACGATCACAGGAGTGATCGATGCTGGAATTGAGAGTGGACGTGTGGGTCATGTTTATGGTGCTCTGAATGGAATTAAAGGTGTGCTGAACGAGAATTTTGTAAATCTCGATGAAGTATGTGACACAAAAGAAAAAAGAGATCTATTAGCGATCACACCGGCAGCGGCACTTGGTTCCTGTCGATGGAAACTGGGGAATCCCAAAGAAAATGCAGAAGAATTTGAAGAGATCATCCGTATTTTAAGAAAGAATGACATAGGATATTTTATATATACTGGTGGAAATGATTCTATGGACACCGTATATAAACTGTCTGTTTACTGTGAAGAACATAATATTGATGACATTAAGGTAATGGGAGCTCCAAAGACGATCGATAATGATCTTGGAGAGACTGACCATTGCCCTGGATTTGGTTCTGCAGCCAAATTTATCGCGACTGCGTTTACCGAGATTGCGTGTGATTGCTTTGTTTATGATGTCCCATCCGTAACGATCGTAGAAGTTATGGGAAGAAATGCAGGATGGTTGACTGCCGCATCTGCACTTGCAAGGATCGAAGGGCGAAAAGTTCCTCAGTTGATCTATCTTTGTGAGAAAGCATTCGATGAAGATCGATTTATTGAAGATGTAAATGAAGCATTAAAAAAAGAAAATAACATCATTATTGCGGTAAGTGAAGGTGTAAAAACTGCTGACGGAAATTACGTTGGAGAAGAAACAAAATCAGGAAAAGAAGATGTATTTGGACATAAATATCTTTCTGGTGTCGGTAAATATCTGGAAGGACTGGTAGGAGAGAAGATCGGATGTAAAGTCAGATCTGTAGAATTAAACATCCTTCAGAGATGTGCTGGATATATGTTAAGTGAGACTGATATCATGGAATCAAGAAATCTTGGAGCATTTGCAGCTGTCAGTGCGATTCGCGGAAAGAGTGGAAAAATGTCTGCAGTGCGAAGAATTTCAGATGATCCATATCAGGTAGAAATCGTACTTTCTGATCTGTCAAAGATTGCGAATTATGAAAAGAAAGTTCCGATGGAATGGATCAATGAAGAAGGGAATGATATTAAAGACGAATTACTGACATATTTAAAACCGTTGATCCAAGGTGAAGTACAGATTCCATATGAAAATGGAATTCCAAAACGATTTATTTTATAAAAGACAAGAAAGAATCCTGCTGTACAGGATTCTTTCTATTTAAGTTCATATGGAATGTCAGGTCTTTTGTTTCTTGGTTTTACAGGCTTTTTTGACGATTGTGAGATGAAATAATGATTGATCTCTGCACCGATAAAAAGCATCATCATACAAAAATACAACCAGAACAAAGTTAACAAGATACTGGTCAATCCTCCGTACATAGTACTAAAGAAAGAAAAATTATCAAAATACATTGAAAAGAAAAATGATAATACAAACCATGCAGCAGAACTAAAAAATGCTCCAGGAAGGATCTGCTTTGTTTTGAAATTTTCACTCGGTAAAAAACGATACATAATGATAAAAACGACCATAAATGTAAAAAATGCAAGGAAAAAACGGATCGTTGCAAAAAATACATGTTTATTCTCGAGGACTGGTTCAAAGCGATATAACTGAATGAGCAGGGAATTACCAAATAATAAAAGAATCAGACCGAATAATACTGCGATCGCGAAAAGTCCAATATAAATACTTGAGATAAAACGCAAAACAAAATAGTTTCTCTTTTCAGGAATTTCATGAATCGTATTAAGTCCAGTCATCAAGGATAAGATCCCTTTGGATGCAGACCACAATAATGTAAGAATTGTGATCGACATATACGTAGTAGTAAGTTTTCCGTTTAAAGATCGGATGATCGGGACTACCATACCACTGTACTTTGGTGGAAGATAGGTGCGAACCAGTTCGATCATATCATTCGGTGTGATCGGAAAATATCTTGTAAGACTAAGCAATACGATCATAAATGGAAAAAATGATAGGATCGTAAAGAATGCAGCCTGCGCAGAAAACGCTGTAACGTGGTCTTTCTGAGCTTTATCGATGACGGATCCAATCATAGAAATTAATTTTAACATAATATCATACCTCTTAATTGATACCTCATAATATCATAATTTGATTGATTATACAAGCATTCTAAAAGCAAAGGAATTGCGCCAAAAGAGAAAAAATATCTAAAACAGACAAAAAGACCTATTGCATAGTAAAGAAAATTGTGATATAGTTCCTAATGGAGTCAAAAAAGAATTATAATTATTTAAAAAAAATAAATAAATTATAAAATAATTCTTAAATATTCTATTGACAAAGTGAAGATACCTTGTTAAAATGTAGACATAAGTTAACAGGAGATTACGAGGAGGATTGTTACTGGTAGTGCAGGCTAAACCAACTTATTGAATTTCACAGAAGGGAAGTTTATAAGTGAGGTTTATTTTTTTTGTGAATGCGCAACAGGAAGTCTTTTCGTTAGAGAAGTATGAGGTAAAGTTGTGCAGATTACAAAAATTGTAAATAATAACATTGTAATTTCAGAGGACAAGAATCATAAAGAAGTTGTACTGATGGGAAAGGGCCTTGGCTTTCAAAAGCACAAGGGAGATGAGATTAAGTTGAGTCAGATTGAGAAGACTTATGTCATGAAAGATCATGGTATGACACAGCGTTTTCAGGAGATGTTAACTGATATTCCGATCGAGAGAGTGAAGATTTGTAATAAGATCATTCAGTATGCGAAGGATACATTACAGAAGAATATTAATGATAATATATATGTTTCACTTACAGACCACATCAATTTTGCGATTGAGAGAGTTGAGATGGGAGTACCATTCCAGAATCCATTTTTATGGGAGATCAAGAAGTTTTATTATCAGGAATATCTGATCGGGAAAGTAGCGATCGGTATGATAGAGAAAGAACTGAAGGTTACGCTTCCACAGGATGAAGCGGCGTTCATTGCATTGCATATTGTGAATGCGGAACTTGATCTGGACATGACAGAGATGGTTTCTATGACGAAGCTTGTGAATGATATTTTGAAGATCGTGGATAAACATTTTGGAGAGCAGATTGATAAGGAGTCTGTTTTCTATGAGAGATTTATCACGCATCTGAAGTTCTTTGCACAAAGAGTTTATATTGGCAAAGAAGTGAAAAGTGATGATACAGAATTTCAGGAGATCATAAGGAATAAGTATCACGAATGTATTGAATGCGTAGATGAGATCAAAGACTACGTGAAGAAGACTTGCAATCATGATATTACAGATGAAGAACTTATGTATTTAACCGTACATATCAAGCGAGTTACGACAAGATAAAAGTTTATATTGTTGATCAGGATTGTTACTGGTAATGCAGGCTAAACTTGATTTGAATCATGGATTTTCCAGAGGGTCCAGGTTTCTTTGTGAAAGTATTTTTGCAGGGGGATTTGGATGGTGGAGATTTACGGATTTGAATCAGGTTTTTTTATTTATAAGAATTTTCTTATAATATATATAATTAATTAGCTTATGAAAATATAGAAAAGGAGGAATAAAAAATGGTAGGAATTATTCTTGCTACACATGGTGATTTCGCCAAGGGTATCTTACAGTCCGGGTCCATGATTTTTGGTGACCAGCCAAATGTTGCGGCTTGTACATTACAGCCAAGTATGGGACCAGAAGACATCAAAAAACAGATGGAAGATGCCATTGCCGGATTCGAAAACCAGGATGAAGTGCTGATTATGGTTGATTTATGGGGTGGAACTCCATTTAATCAGGCTAACGGATTAATTGCCGGACATGAAGATAAATGGGCAATCGTTGCTGGATTAAATCTTCCAATGTTGATCGATGCATACGCATCTCGTATGATGATGGACACAGCACATGAAGTTGCAGCTCAGATTTCCGGAAGTGGAAAAGAAGGTGTGAGAATCTATCCAGAATCTCTAGAACCTAAGAAAGAAGAAGCTGCACCAGCTGCTGTGGCAGCACCTCAGGGAGCGATCCCAGAAGGAACAGTACTTGGAGACGGTCACATCAAGATCGGTCTTACTCGTATCGACACACGTTTATTACATGGACAGGTGGCTACAACATGGACAAAGATGGTAAATCCAGACCGTATCATTGTTGTATCTGATGCCGTATCAAAAGATGATCTTCGTAAGAGAATGATCATTGAGGCAGCACCTCCAGGAGTAAAAGCACACGTTATCCCAATCTGGAAGATGATCGAAGTATCAAAAGATCCAAGATTTGGTGAGACAAAAGCAATGCTTCTGTTTGAAACACCTCAGGATGTATTAAAAGCAATCGAAGGTGGAGTTGACATCAAAGAGGTTAACTTAGGATCACTTGCACATTCAACAGGTAAAGTAGTAGTAACAAAAGCTGTTGCGATGGGTAAAGAAGATGTAGAAACTTTCGAGAAACTGATCGACAAAGGTGTTACATTTAATGTACGTAAAGTACCAAGCGATTCTCCAGAAAACATGGGTGAAATGCTTAAGAAAGCGAAAGCAGAACTTAAATAATCAATTTAGAAAAATATATAGGAGGAATTATCATGTCAGTTATTTCAATGGTATTAGTTGTTATCGTTGCATTCCTGGCTGGTATGGAAGGTGTTTTGGATGAATTCCAGTTCCATCAGCCATTAGTAGCTTGTACATTAATCGGACTTGTAACCGGACAGCTTGTTCCTTGCATCATCCTTGGAGGTAGTCTTCAGATGATCGCTTTAGGATGGGCTAACATCGGTGCAGCCGTTGCCCCAGATGCTGCATTAGCAGCCGTTGCATCTGCAATCATTCTTGTTCAGGGTGGACAGGGAAGAGCTGGTGTTGATACTGCCATCGCAGTAGCAATCCCATTAGCAGTAGCAGGATTATTCTTAACAATGATCGTTCGTACACTTTCCGTTATCTGTGTTCATCAGATGGATGCAGCTGCTGCAAAAGGTAGCTTCAAAGGTGTAGAAGCATGGCATATCATTGCAGTTTGTTTACAGGGTATCCGTATCGCGATCCCAGCAGCAGCATTACTTGCAATTCCATCATCTGCCGTAGCTGCAGCATTAAATAGTATGCCAGCATGGTTAACAGATGGTATGTCCATCGGTGGTGGTATGGTCGTAGCCGTAGGTTACGCAATGGTTATCAACATGATGGCTACAAAAGAAGTATGGCCTTTCTTCGCAATTGGTTTCTGTCTGGCTGCTGTTTCAGACTTAACACTGATCGCATTAGGTGTTATCGCTGTATCTATGGCACTGATCTACCTGAAACTGTCTGAGAATGCAGGATCTGGTAACGGTGGAAGCAATACTGGTGACCCATTAGGCGATATTTTAAATGATTATTGATTAAGAAGGAGGTAAGAAAAATGGCAGAGAAAAAAGTTCAATTAAGTAAAAAAGATAGATTGTCTGTAGCATTACGTTCTACTTTCCTTCAGGGTTCTTGGAACTATGAACGTATGCAGAATGGTGGTTGGTGTTTCGCAATGATCCCAGCTATCAAGAAATTATATACAACAAAAGAAGATCAGATCGCAGCATTAAAACGTCATCTGGAATTCTTCAATACACATCCATATGTTGCATCTCCAGTTATCGGTGTTACACTGGCTCTGGAAGAAGATAAAGCAAATGGTGCACCTGTAGAAGACAGTGCGATCCAAGGTGTTAAAGTCGGAATGATGGGACCTTTAGCTGGTGTTGGTGATCCAGTATTCTGGTTCACAGCAAGACCTATCCTTGGAGCTTTAGGAGCTTCCCTTGCAATGGGTGGAAGTATCCTTGGACCAATCTTATTCTTCGTATTATGGAATGTAATTCGTTGGGCATTCATGTGGTATACACAGGAATTTGGTTACAATGTAGGAACAAAGATCACAGAAGACTTATCAGGTGGATTACTTCAGAAAGTAACTAAAGGAGCATCTATCCTTGGTATGTTCGTTCTTGGTGCTTTGATCGAACGTTGGGTAAGTATCAACTTTACACCTGTAGTATCTAAGGTTACATTAAGTAAAGGAGCTTACATTGATTGGGCTAAACTTCCAGCAGGAGCTGAAGGAATCAAAACAGCATTAGCACAGCAGGCATCCGGTATGGCACTTGATCCAACAAAAGTTACAACTCTTCAGGATAACTTAAACTCATTGATTCCTGGATTTGTACCATTACTGCTAACACTGTTATGCATGTGGTTATTAAAGAAAAACGTTTCTCCAATCATCATCATCATCGCATTATTTATCATTGGTATTGGTGGACACGTTATCGGATTATTATAAGAGATGATCTAGCACATATACAAAAGGCCCGGAAGTCCGGGCTTTTTGCTTATATAAGAAGAATATAAAAAATATATCGGTAAGAATGAACGAAAAGTCATCTTGTATAAGCAAAGAAAATTGTATAGAATAAATAAAGAAGAACCTACAGAATCGGAGGAAAGCTTATGGCACAATCAATTAATACAAGAGTTGATGTTGTTGTGGAAGCAACATCGTATCAGGGACTTACAAACTATGGAAAGATCATGGTCGGAGACAAAGGATTTGAATTTTTTAATACAAGAAATGTCAATGATTATATTCAGATTCCATGGGAAGAAGTTGATTATGTGATCGCATCTGTGATGTTTAAAGGAAAGAAAATCCCACGTTATGCGATCCAGACAAAGAAAAATGGAACATTTTCATTTTCATCAAAAGAACCTAAGAAAGTGTTGCGTGCGATCAACCAGTATATACCATCCGAACGTCTGGTGCGTTCTTTAAGCTTTTTTGATGTGTTGAAACGTAATTTTATGCCATCAAAGAAGAATGCGAAAATCAAGAAATAAATGTAGTTTTAGAGTTGAAAGGTGAAGAAGGTAGCTATGGGACATATTTTAAGAATGAATCCAGTTTTTAAAGAAATGATCTGGGGCGGAACAAAATTAAAAGACATTTATGGATATGAGATCCCGAGTGATCACACAGGAGAATGCTGGGCAATTTCTGCACATAAGAATGGAGATTGTACGATCGCAGATGGAGAATATAAAGGAAAAACATTATCTTGGTTATTTAAGAACCATAGAGAATTATTTGGAAATATCGAAGGAGACCAGTTTCCGTTACTTGTAAAGATCATTGATGCAAAAAATGACCTGTCCGTACAGGTGCATCCAGACGATGCGTATGCGAAAGAACATGAGAATTCTTTAGGAAAGACAGAATGTTGGTTTGTTCTTCAAGCGGATGAAGGAACAAAGATGGTCATGGGACACCATGCAAAGACAAAAGATGAATTCGTCAAAGCGATTGAGAATGATGATTATGACAATCTGTTAAATTCATTCAAGATCAAAGCAGGAGATTTCTTCTATATTCCATCTGGAACATTACATGCGATCTGCAGCGGATCGCTGATCTATGAAGCACAACAGTCTTCTGATATTACATATCGTGTTTATGATTATCATAGAAAAGATGCGGATGGAAATGAAAGGCAGCTTCATGTACAGCAGTCTATTGATGTGACAAATGTACCAGCAGATATTGATCAGAACAAAGAATTTTCGCAGACAATTCTTGAGAATGGTACAAAGACAAGATATGTTGACAGTGAATTCTTTAAAGTGGATCGTTATCAGTTGAATGGAAAAAATGTGATCAAGAATGACGAACCATTTATGATGGTAAGCATCATAGAGGGAACAGGAATTTTTGAAGGAAATGAAGTAAAGAAAGGTGACCATTTTGTGATCTGTTCCGATCAGAAAGAAGTTACTTTTGATGGAGATATGGAAGTCATGATCTCCACATTATGATCATGACCATAATAGATAAAGAAGGATTATAAGAATATATAGAATAAGGAAGTTTTATATGAAGGAAACAGGAAAGGTATTTGGCGTCTTGCAAAGAGTCGGACGTGCATTTATGCTTCCGATCGCTGTTTTGCCAGTTGCAGGTCTTTTGCTTGGAATTGGACGATCTTTGACAAATGAAACAATGCTTCGGGCCTATCATCTGATGAAGATCATGGGTCCGGGGACTATTTTGTATGGAGTGATTAAAGTTGGAAGCGATTGTGGAAGTATTATATTTGACAATCTTCCGTTGATATTTGCAATGGGAGTTTCAATTGGGATGGCAAAGGCAGAGAAAGCGGTAGCAGCATTATCAGGGGCATTGTCTTTTTTCGTTATGCACGAAGCTATTTCATCGATGTTATCATTGTATGGTGATACATATACAATGCATGCGGGAGCAACGGATCAGATTCTTGGAATAACATCACTACAGTTAGGCGTATTTGGAGGAATTCTTGTCGGACTTGGTGTCGGGTATTTCATAACCGTTTTTATAAAATAAAACTTCCAGAAGTTTTATCGTTTTTTGGCGGGACAAGGGCAGTGCCGGTTATTTGTACCATTGTATATGTTGGAGTTGGAATATTAATGTTCTTTATCTGGCCTCCGATCCAGAATCTGATGTATTCCATTGGAGGAATTGTGAGAGCTTCAGGCTATTTAGGGACGTTTATTTATGGAGTGATGGAACGTGCATTGATCCCATTTGGACTTCATCATGTATTTTATCTCCCGTTCTGGCAGACATCGCTAGGTGGAACGATGGAAGTTGCTGGGAAAATGATCGATGGGGCACAAAATATCTTTTTTGCTCAATTAGCAGATCCAGCAACAACACATTTTAATGTGGAAGCAACAAGATTTATGGCAGGGAAGTTCCCATTGATGATCTTTGGATTGCCAGGAGCGGCATTTGCAATTTACCGTTGTGCCAGACCTGAACATAGAAAAGTTGTCGGTGGACTTATGATTTCAGCAGCATTAACATCAATGCTCACAGGAATTACGGAACCGTTGGAATTTACATTTTTATTTATTGCACCTGGATTATATGGAATACATTGTGTTTTTGCAGGACTTGCATATATGATGATGCATGTATTGAAGATTACAGTTGGATTAACATTTTCTGGAGGACTTATCGATCTGTTCTTTTTTGGAATCATGCAAGGACAAGAAAAAACAAACTGGATGATGGTCATTCCACTGGGAATTATTTATTTCATAGTGTATTATTCCTTATTCCATTTTCTGATCTTGAAATTTGATATCAAAACACCAGGAAGGGAAGAAGAACACGCACAAGAATATGAAGAAGAGTCAGAATATGAATACAGAGAAGATTTTTCAGAAGAATTATTAGCAAAGATCGCAGCGGGACTTGGAGGCAAAAAGAATATCGGTGATATTGACTGTTGTGTTACAAGACTTCGATGTGGACTGAAAGATATAAGTCTGGTGGATGATGCCATGATCAAAGAAACAGGATCAAGGGGAATTTTGAAACGAGGAAACAGCATTCAGATCATTTATGGTCCATACGTAACGGTGCTAAAATCAGAACTGGAAGATTATTTAAGGACAAGACGAGCAAAGAAAGAAATCAAACAATTACTAAAAGAAAATACACATTCCAAAGATAAAATGCAACAGGAAAGTATCGCCTGTCCGATCAAAGGATGTGTGATCGAACTAGAAGAAGTTGGAGATGAGGCATTTTCTGGTGGAATGTTAGGGGAAGGCTTTGCAGTTAAACCAGAAGAAGGAAAACTATATGCACCAGTAGATGGGATCATCGCAGCAGTGTTTAGGACAAAACATGCCCTTGCTATGGAATCCAAAGATGGAGCAGAAGTTTTGATACATCTTGGGCTTGATACAGTAAAGCGAGGTGGAAAAGGCTTCTATATGAAAGTAGAAGCTGGTCAGAAAGTAAAAAAAGGAGAGCTCATCTGTGAGTTCGACTTAGAAGATATGAGAGTAGATGGATATGTTATGACGACTCCGGTAGTTATCAGTAATAATGCGGAATACGCAAGTATTTCATTGAAACATATTGGAGAGTGTAACGTAGGGGAAGAAATACTGACCCTTTACAAATAGGTAACTATAAAATTAAATATAGATACAATTCTTAAACTTAAAAAGAAAGAATGCATTTATGATCGATATCAGATCATAAATGCATTCTTTCTTTTTTCTTGCAGACAAAAAACTACTGTAGTAAAATAAATTCAATATGCTAACGAAAGAGAAGGTTTGAAAAGTATGAAAAAAGAACAGATCAAAGGATCATTATCATTATTTTTAGCTGCTATCATATGGGGCGCTGCATTTGTTGCACAAAGTGTTGGAATGGATTATGTTGGACCATTTACATTTAATTGTGTTCGTACATTGATCGGAGGCATTGTATTGATTCCGTGTATTGCGTTTCTAAACAGAGGAAAAGTAAGGAAGAAAACAAACTTCACGGAGAAAAAGAGATTGCTATTAGGTGGAATCTGTTGCGGAGTCGCATTAGCTACAGGAAGCACCTTGCAGCAATTTGGAATCATGTATACAACTGTAGGAAAAGCAGGATTTATTACAGCATTTTATATTATCATTGTTCCAATTTTGGGATTATTTTTAGGAAAAAAGTGCGGATTATCCGTCTGGATCAGCGTTGTGATCGCACTTGCAGGACTTTATTTTTTATGCATTACGGACGGATTTTCGATTGGAAAAGGGGATATCTATGTATTTTTAGGTGCAATTGCATTTTCGATTCATATTTTAGTGATCGATTATTTTACACAATTTAATGATGGAGTGAAAATGTCATGTATTCAGTTTTTTATCTGCGGGATTCTTTGTTTTGTTCCAATGATGCTTTTTGAACATCCGGAGATTAGCATGATCTTACTTGCATGGAAACCAATCTTATATGCAGGAGTGATGTCATGTGGAGTTGCTTATACATTACAGATCGTGGGGCAGAAGAATATGAATCCTACGGTAGCATCGTTGATCCTTAGTCTGGAATCTGTGACTTCTGTGATCGCTGGATTTTTGGTTCTGCATCAGAATTTGAGCCAGAGAGAATTGATAGGGTGTGGGTTGATGTTTATAGCGATCGTATTGGCACAACTTCCACAGAAATTTTAATTTTGTAAGTTGGCCAACTGTAGATTTCGAGTATATGATAAAAAATAAATAAGCAACCGAAAGCGATGCGGTGGAATTTTGCTCATATTTTGAACAAATCGCTGATTCGCCCAATTTCCTAC
>ERZ827037.75-NODE-75-length-108581-cov-13.355122_pt1 | contig 108581 bp, 100 predicted proteins | sample MGYA00519924_ERZ827037 | MGnify/ENA primary metagenome ERZ827037 (study PRJEB31778, sample SAMEA3449250) | human gut metagenome | biome: human gut; feature: human-associated habitat; material: faeces | place: United Kingdom | collected 2010/2012 ... | reverse complement strand
TTTTTGCGCACCGCATTACCTTGAAATTTCTACTTGACTTTTCTTAGCAGGTCTTCTTATGATTTTTGCCGCACAGGCGGCGGGTTAACAGGAATAACAGAGCGCTTCCCACAGGCCGGCCAGATAGCATACACCCATCGCCCGGTCGTAGAGGCCGTAACCAGGGCGGCCCCGCTCGCCCCACACCATCCGGCCGTGGTCGGCGCGTATCACGCCGTCAAAGCCCCTCCGGTGCAGGGCCGCCAGAATGGCCGCCATATTCAGGCTTCCCGAGGCGGTCAGATGTCCGCTCTCACAGAAGTCCTCCTCCCCCTCCCAGCGGACATTCCGCCCGTGGACAAAGGGAATTTTGCCCTCCGCACAGAGGCGGTCTGCAATCTTGACCACATCGTTGGCCCTGCTGCTGCCCAGGGAGCCGGTGCACAGCGTCACACCGTTGGATGGCAGATCCACCGCGCCGGTCAGGCGGAGCAGATCCTCCAGCGTGGATACCACCCGGGGCAGGCCAAATACCGGAAGAGGCGGGTCGTCCGGGTGGATGGCCAGGCGTATTCCCAGCCGCTCCGCCTCTGGGGCCACAGCCTGTAGGAAATAGCGCAGGTTGTTCCACAGCCCCGCCTCTCCCAAGGCCCGGTACTGGCCCAGCAGCGTCCGGATTTCCCCCTGCCGGGTGGAAAAGTTCCAGCCGGGCAGCGTCCAGACATCCCGCTCCGGGTTCATGCGCTCCAGCGCAGCCTGGTGAAAGGCCAGGGTGGCGGAGCCGTCCGGCAGGGGCTGCTCCAGCTCTGTACGAATCCAGCCGAACAGGGGCATGAAGTTATAGCAGACGGTATGCACCCCATGGCGAGCCAGCCGCTCCAGGTTTTCCACGAACTGTCCGATGTACCGCTCCCGCTCCGGGCCGCCCAGTTTGATGGACTCATGAACCGGCAGTCCCTCCGCCACCGAGAAGTGCAGGCCTGCCGCCGCGGACTGGGCGGCCCGGGCCGCGATGTCCTCCTCCGGCCACAGCGCTCCGGCCGGGATGTGATAGAGCGAGGTGACAAGCTCCGTCACCGGCGGGATCTGGCGGATATGTTCCAGCGTGACTGCGTCCTCGGGCCCGTACCAGCGGAAGCCGAAGGCCGTCATCCCACGTGGCCCAGAAGCTTTTCCAGGCCCTCCTCAATTGTCCGGCTCTCCTCCCCGCTCAGATCACGGAAGGGGAACCGGGCCGGCCCCATGTGGAAGCCCTGCAGCTCCAGCATCTTTTTGTGGGCCATGACGGGCATAACGCTCCGCACCAGCCCGCGCAGCTTCAGAAGCATCCGCTGTATCCGACGGGCCTGCTCCAGCTCACCGGCATAGTAGCAATCCCAGAGCTGCTGGCACTGCTTTGGAAACACGCTGGCCATGGCGATAATCGCGCCGTCTCCTCCGGACTGAAGGACGGGGAGCACCTGGGCGTCGTTTCCGGTAATCAGCTCGAAGCCCTCCGGAAGTTCCAGGCACTGGAACTCCTGAAACGTCAGGAAATCCATGCTGCTGTCCTTCAGGCCCGCCACGTTGGGGCAGGTGTCGCACACCTCCTGTACCACCTTGGGCGTGATGGGGTTATGGGTCATCCCCGGCATGTTATACAGATACAGGGGCATCCCCTCCGCCAGCTCCGCGGCCTTGCGGAAGTAAGCGGTCAGAGTCTCGGCGTCATAGCTGTGGTAATAGGGCGCGGTGACCGACGCCGCGTGGGCGCCCTCATGCCTGGCCCAGTCAAACAGCTCCTTCATGTCCGCCAGATTCATGGCCGTGGTGTTGAACAGAATACAGCTCTCCGGCCCTGCTCCCTCCACCGCCGCCGTCAGGAGCCTTTTCCGCTCCTCCAACGTCAGATTGACAAACTCTCCAGTGGTGCCGCAGACGAAGACGCCGTGTACTCCTGCATCCGTAATAAATTGGGTCAGCCGCGTGTATTCCCCGTAGTTGATGCTCCCGTCCTCCCGAAAGGGGGTCAATTGGGGGGCGGAAATACCGCGCAGACTGCATATTTTGGACATGGAGTCCCTCTCCTTTCCTGACTGACGCTTTGTCAGTCCAAAATAGCGCCTCTGGCCGCCGGCTCCACATTGCGGGCGTAGCGGGCCAGATAGCCCTCAGTAACCTTGGGCTGGTAGGGCGGCAGCTCGGCCAGCCGCCGGGCGATCTCCCCGTCGGAGAGGTCCACGTGCAGGGTCCCGGCATCGATGTCGATGTCAATGCGGTCGCCGTCTTGCACAATGGCGATGGGGCCGCGGCGGGAGGTCTCCGGGGAGACGTGGCCGATGCAGGGGCCGCGGGTCGCGCCGGAGAAGCGGCCGTCGGTCACCAGCGCCACCGACTCAGAAAAGCCCATGCCCACCAGTGCCGCGGTGGCGGTCAGCATCTCCCGCATGCCGGGGCCGCCCTGGGGGCCTTCGTTCCGGATCACCAGCACTTCGCCATGCTGTACCACGCCGCCGTAGATGGCCTTGACGGCATCCTCCTCACACTCAAAGCAGCGGGCAGGACCGCTGTGCCTGCGCATGGCGGCCGCCACGGCCGACTGCTTGATCACTGCGCCGTCGGGGGCCAGATTGCCCTTGAGTACCGTGATGGAGCCGTGGTCGCTGTAGGCGTCGGACACGGGGCGGATCACCTCCGGGTTGTGTTCAACCACCCGCTCCACATTCTGGCGGTGGGTTTTTCCGTTAACGGTCATCTGATCCAGGTTGATGAGTCCGTCCAGCTCGCGCATCACGGCGCCCACGCCGCCGGCCTGATCCAGATCGAGCATCGTATGGCTGCCGGAGGGCTTGATTTTGGCCAGATAGGGTGTCTCCGCCGACAGACGGCCGATCTCCTCCAGAGACATGTGCAGCTTTGCCTCGTGGGCGATGGCCGGCATGTGCAGCGTCATGTTGGTGGAGCCGCCCACGCTCAGTCCCACCCGGACCGCCAGCTCCAGCATCTCCTGGGTGACGATGTCCCGGGGCCGGATGTCTTCCTCCACCAGGCGAACCACCGCCATGCCGCTCTCCTTGGCCACCCGGTTCTTCTTGCCGCTGACCGCGTGGGCGCAGGCGCTGCCCGGCATCGTCAGGCCCATGGCCTCCGCGATGATGGACATGGTATTGGCCGTTCCCATCATAGCGCAGGAGCCGGGGGTAGGGGACATCAGCCCCTCCATGTACTCATACTCCTCCCTGGAGATCTCTCCGCGGGTCAGCTTTCCCGCCATCTCCTTCAGCTCATAGGTGCCGTACTGCTTCCCCTTGTATACGGCCGGCATCATGGGGCCGCTGGTGACGAGCACGGTGGGGAGGTTGATGCGCAGTGCCGCCATAATCATGGCCGGCACAATCTTATCGCAGCCGCCGATGAGCACCAGGCCGTCCAACTGGTGGCCGCCGGCATAGACCTCGATGGAGTCGGCGATCACCTCGCGGCTGGGCAGCACGCTGCACATTCCCACATGGCCCTGGGAAAAGCCGTCGCAGAGGGAGATGGTGTTCACCTCAAAGGGGACGCCTCCCGCCTCCCGCACGCCGTCCTTGACCAACTGGCCGATGCGGTTGAGGTGGATGTGCCCGGGATGCATCTCGTTATAGGTATTGATGACGCCGATAAACGGCTTGGCCAACTCCTCGTTGACCAGACCCATGCCCCGCAGATGGGCCCGGGGGCCCGCCATGCTCAGGCCGTTCACTACCTTGGAGCTTGGGTACTTTGGGTCCTTATAAATCAGATCCATCGGTTCACTCATGCAAATCTGCCTCCCTCATCTCTCTTTTTCGATACCCGAATGGGATAGTGCCAGCCCAGCTTCTCTGTAATGCGGGCCGCACACCGCAATATTTCCCCAGAGTAGGACAGCGCCTTTTCCAAGGAGAAGCGATAGTCCGGCGCGGCAATTCCGATGGCCGCCAGCACCTGGTTATCCACATCAAACACCGGCGCCGCGATGCACACCACGTCCGTATGGTGCTCGTGGTTATCCACTGCGTAGCCCTGAATCCGGATCACCTCCAGCTCCCGCCGCAGATCCTCCGCGTCGGTCAGGGTCTTGCCGGTGAAGCGCTCCCGTTTCACATGGGCCAGGTAGTTCTCCAGCCAGCTCTCGGATTTCCACGCCAGGATCGCCTTCCCACCCCCTGTACAGTGGAGCGGAATCCGTTTGCCCACCGCCGAGTGAAGCCCTACGGAGCTCTTTGCCCCCAGCTTTGCCAGATAGATGGCCTCCATATCCTCCTCCCCGATGAGGTGGATGGTCTCCAGGCTCAGATCGTTCAGATAGGCCATCTCTCCTCTGGCGGCCTCATAGAGAAAGTTTGTCTTTTGGAGCTGTATGGCCAGCAGGCGCGCCTCAAATCCTGCCCGGTAGCACTTTTTTACCTCATCCTTGATGACAAACCCGCAGTGCTGCATCTCCTGGAGAATCCGGTGGGTGGAGCTGGGCGGAATCCCCGTGGCGGCGGAGAGCTGGGCCAGCGAAATCTCCCCCTCGCAGTCGGCCAGCGCCACCAGGAGCTGCAGGGCCTTCATGGAGCTGTAGGTCCGCATCAATTCCTGCAATTCTTTTTTGTGATGCATAGCGATCTCCCAAACATTCTATATATAGAAAAACTAATTTATATTTGATTTTCGTTTGTATATTAACTCCTTTTTTTCGCCATTTCAAGGCGCAAAAGTTGGTCAATATTTTCCAAAAACCAGCTTTTTTTGCAACATTTCAAATATGGAAATCATATGCGATATGAGGGACGCCCTTTTGTTTTATTTATTCTATATACAAAATTTCTTTCTCAAAGTGCACAAAAAAAATTACTACTTTTCTCCCCTCCGCTCCGGGGTGCATAGCCTCTTCTCCCACCTGCCAGACCGTCCCGCCCAACAGGAGTCTCCCGCTCTGCAAGTCAAAAAAGTGACTCAAATTTTGTATATTATTTACAATTTTAAGGAATATCACAAAAAGTCCGCAAAGTGTCTTGACTGTATTTGGTCAAAATGTTATACTCACCTCGTCAAATGTAAACGATTACATCAGAGGTGAAACAGGATGCGTGCCCCAACGATTTCGGAGGTCGCCAAAACCGCGGGCGTCTCTGTCGCTACTGTTTCCAGAGTGGTCAACGGCAGTCCCTCGGTGTCCCATGAGACCCAGGCGCGGGTGCAGGAGGCCATTGAGCGGCTGGGCTACCAGCCCAACGTGTGGGGCCGGAGCCTCCGGCGGGGCGAGAGCCGGGTGGTACTGGTCATCGTACCAAACGTAAGCAACCCCTACTACGCCCCCATCATCGCCGGGACGGAGGACCGGCTCCACGAGGACGGCTACAGCGGCATGCTGTGCATCACCAATGCCGAGGCGGAGCGCCGGGCGCTTTACCTGGAATTTTTGAAGGACGGCCGGGCCGACGGCGCCATTCTGATGGAGCCGGCCCGGGACGACCCCCATGTGACCGGCATGGCCCGCCACTACCACCTGGTACAGTGCAGCGAATACTGCGACAACCAGGCGGTGAGCCATGTGTCGGTGGACAATCTGGCCGCCGCCCGGGAGGTGGTGCTCACCCTGGCCGGGCTGGGCCACCGGCGCATCGGGTTCATCGGCGCGGACAACGACTTCATGTCCACCATCGCCCGCCGGCAGGGCTATCTGGACGGGCTGCGCGTTCTGAACATCCCCCCGCGGGAGGACGACCAGACCTTTGCCGGACGGGATTACAGCTTTGCCTCCGGCGTGGAGGCCGCCCGGCGGCTGCTGGCCCGGCCGGAGCGCCCCACGGCCCTGTTCTGCATCTCCGACGTGCTGGCCCTGGGCGCCGTGCAGGCCGCCCGGGAGCTGGGCCTCCGGGTGCCGGAGGACTTGTCGGTGGTGGGGTTTGACGATGTGGAGTACGCCGTGATGGGCCACCCCAGGCTGACCACCGTGCGCCAGCCCTGCTACGAGCTGGGCCGGACGGCAGGGGAGCTTCTGCTCACCCAGATTCAGGGCGGGCCCCGTGGACGGGCGGTCTATCTCCCCCACACCCTCATTGAGCGGGATTCTACGGCACGGTGTGCCGTTGGATCATAAAGGAAATGGATCTCAATATTTAAGGAGGAAACAAGCATGAAGTTCAAGAAACTGGCTGCGCTCACCCTGGCCGGGGCCATGTCCCTGTCTCTGGCCGCCTGCGGCGGCGGCGGCGGTGACACCGCCTCCCCTGCCCCCAACACCGGGTCCCCCTCCGCCGCCACCGATACCCCCGCGCCTGAGGGCGAGGTCTACAAGATCGGCGTCCTGGCTCCCGAGGTGACCCACGGCTGGTCCGCCGGCGTGGCCTACTACGCCGAAAAGCGCTGCGATGAGCTGGTCGCCGAGGGCAAGATTGAGAAGAAGATTTTGATCAGTGGCGACGCCGCCGAGATGACCACCCAGTTGGACGAGTTGAAGACCTGGGGCGCCGACGCCATCGTGGCCTTCCCCCAGTGGGAGGGCATGGAGGTGCCCATCCAGCAGGCCATTGACGAGGGCATCACCGTGGTGAACTTCGACATCGCCATCGAGGCCGACGGCGTGTACCGCGTGTCCGGCGACAACTACGACATGGGCTATCAGAGCGCCCAGTACATCGTGGACAAGATCGGCACCGAGGGCACCGTGGTCATCCTGGACGTGCCCACCTCCGGCTCCGTGGCCGAGCTGCGCAAGCAGGGCTTCACCGAGCACATGGCTGAGCTGGCCCCCGACATGAACCTCATCGAGTACGCAACGGAATTCACCCGCGAGGCCGGCCTCGCGGACATGGCGGACATTCTGACCGCCAATTCCCAGATTGACGCCGTCTTCTCCATGGACGACGAGACCTCCATCGGCGTCCTGCAGGCCATCCGTGATGCCGGCCGCACCGACATTAAGGTCATCACCGGCGGCGGCGGTGCCCAGGAGTGGTTCAACATGATGCTGGCCGACGAGAACCAGGACATCTGGCTGCAGTCCGCTCTGTACTCCCCCGACATGGTGGAGGACGCCGTGGACATGGCGCTGGATATTCTGAACGGCAACGCCCCCGAGGACCCCGTGAAGATCATCCCCACCACCATTCTGGACCGCGACACCGTGGAGTCCCACCTGGACGAGAATTCTCCCTACTAATCAGATTTCCCGCTGATAAAGGGGCTATGGCACCAGCCATAGCCCCTTTCCCGAAAGAACAGAAATGGATGTGATCCCATGACACTGGAGATGCGCGGCATCTGCAAATCCTTCGGTTCCAACGACGTGCTCAAGCACGTGGACTTCTCCATTCAGGGCGGGGAGATCTGCGCCCTGCTGGGCGAGAACGGCGCGGGCAAGTCCACACTGATGAACATACTGGGCGGCGTGCTGCCCGCCGACCGCGGTGAGATCGTCATCGATGGCACCCCCGTCCACTTCCGCACCCCCTCGGACTCCCTCAGCGCGGGAGTCGCCTTTATCCACCAGGAGCTCAGCCTGATCAACGATCTGGCCATCTACGAGAACATGTTTATCGGCCGGGAACTGAAAACCAAATACGGCCTGTTGGACGCCAAAACCATGATTCAAAAGACCCAGGAGGTCTTTGACCGTCTGGAGCTCCACCTGGACCCCCGCACCATGGTGCGGGAGCTGGATGCGTCCTACAAACAGATTGTGGAAATTTCACGCGCCATGATGATGGAGGCCTCCCTGATTATCATGGACGAGCCCACCACCTCCCTGACCGACCCGGAGATTGAGCGCGTGTTCGATATGATGCGCATGCTGCAAAAGCAGAACGTGGCCATCGTCTTCATCTCCCACAAGCTCAAGGAGGTCATGGAGGTCTGCAACCGGTACACCGTGCTGCGGGACGGCAACATGGTGGCCGCCGGGCCGGTGGCCGAGGTGACCACCGCCGACCTGGCCCGGTTCATGGTGGGCCACGACGTGCGCACCGAGAACCTGCACCAGGACAAGGAGCTGGGCGGTGAGATCCTCCGGGGCGAGGGCCTGAGCGACGGCTCCCACTTCCGGGACATCTCCTTCACCGTCCACGCCGGCGAGGTGCTGGGTGTCACCGGCCTGCTGGGCGACGGCCGCAGCGAGCTGTTCCAGGCCGTCTTCGGCGACCTGCCCTACACCGGGCAGCTCTTTGTGGAGGGTCAGCCCGTCAAGGTGACCTCCACCCCCCAGGCCATCCGGCTGGGCATCGGCTATGTCCCCCGCAACCGCAAGGAGAACGGCATCATCAAGGACATGGATATCGTGGAGAACGGCTCCATGGTCACCCTTCCCCGGCTGGCCCGCCGGGGCCTCATCGACCAGCGCCGCCGGGACGCGGAGTTTGACCGCCAGGTAAGCGAGCTGCACATCAAGATGGGCAAAAAGACCGACCTCATCACCAGCCTGTCCGGCGGCAACCAGCAGAAGGTGGTGCTGGCCAAATGGCTGTCCGCCCACCCCAAGGTGCTGATTCTGGACAACCCCACCCAGGGCGTGGACGTGGGTGCCAAGGAGGAGATCTACGACATCATCCTGCGGCTGGCCCGGGAGGGCGTGGCCGTTGTGGTGCTGTCCAGCGAGGCCCAGGAGATCATCCGCGTGTGCGACCGCGCCCTGGTTCTGTACCACGGCGCCCTCCAGGGCGAGGTCTCCGGGGCGGACATGAACGAGCAGACCATCATGCACCTGGCCACCGGCGGCGCGGCGCCTTCCGCACAGGCAATTCATACAGAGGAGTAACGGCTATGGGAACGAAAGAACTGGAAAAGAAATCCTCCGGCGGCGGACTGGTCGCCGCCTGGAAGCAGAACCCCCTGGTCAGCACCGGCCTGGTGCTGATCCTGATGATCGTCGTCCAGACCGCCATCATGATCTACAACTTCGGCGAGGGCAGCGTGGGCGAGCTGCTGCTCTCCCTGCTGACCAACTGGCTCAACATCCTGCGCAACAACGCCCCCGTGGGCATCATTGCCCTGGGCATGACCTTCGTCATCATCTCCGGCGGCATTGATCTGTCCGTCGGCTCCACCCTGGTGGCCGTGGGCGCCATGGTCATGATGGTGGTGGACGGCAGCGCCACCGGCCTGCTGGCCGGCATGGGCATCACCGGCGTGCCCGCCTACATCATCGCCATCGCCGTGGGCCTGGTCTTCGGCGCGCTGCTGGGCTGGCTCAACGGCGTGCTCATCGCCCACGGCAAGCTGCCCCCCTTCATCGCCACCCTGGGCACCATGCAGATCTTCCGCTCCGTCACCCAGCACCTGACCCAGCACGCCAACCCCTCCGTGCCCAAGGGCTTTCTCCAGATCGCCAACCTGAAAATCGGCAGCTTCTACATCATGCCCATCCTCTACTGGCTGGCCATCGCCGCCGTCCTCTATGTGGTGTCCAAGCGCACCACCTTCGGCCGCCACGTGTTCGCCGTGGGCTCCAACATCCGCACCGCCCGCCTGTCCGGCATCAACGTCAACAAGGTCAAGCGCCGCATCTATATGCTCACCGGTATGCTGGTGGCCATCGCCGCCATCATCCAGGTCTCCCGCATCGGCTCCATGGACTACGCCAGCGCCGGCAGCGGCTATGAGATGGACGCCATCGCCGCCGTCATCGTGGGCGGCACCAGCATGTCCGGCGGCAAGGGCTCCATCGTGGGTACCGTACTGGGCATGCTCATCATCGGCGTAATGAACAACCTGCTGACCCTCTTCGGCGTGCCCCCCTTCCTGCGGGAGGCCTGCAAGGGCGTCATCGTGATCGTCGCCGTGCTGCTCCAGAAGAAGGAAGCCGACGCGTAAGAGAAAGGAGCATCCCACATTATGTTCAATATCGGCATCATCGGCTGCGGCAAGATTGCCCAGGTGCGCCACATCCCCGAGTACGCCGCCCACCCCCAGGCCCGGCTGGCCGGGTACTACGACCTCAACCAGGAGCGGGCCCAGGCCCTGGCCGCCCAGTGGGGCGGCCAGGCCTACCCCACCTGGGAGGCGCTGCTGGCCGACCCGGCCATCGACGCGGTGAGCATTTGCGCGGCCAACACCGCCCACGCGGAGCTGACCATCGCCGCCCTGAGGGCGGGCAAGCATGTGCTCTGCGAGAAGCCCATGGCCACCACCTTGGCCGACTGCGAGGCCATGGCCGCCGCCGCCCGGGAGAGCGGCAGGTTCCTCATGATCGGCCAGAACCAGCGCCTGACAAAGGCCCACCAGAAGGCCCGCCAGTTGGTGGCGGACGGGGTGCTGGGGGACATTCTCACCTTCCGCACCACCTTCGGCCACGGCGGCCCCGAGACCTGGAGCGTGGATCCGGGCAAGAACACCTGGTTCTTCGACAAGAGTAAGGCCGCCATGGGCGCCATGGCCGACCTGGGCATCCACAAGACTGACCTCATCCAGTACCTGCTGGGCCAGACCGTGGTGGAGGCCACCGCCAAGGTGACCACCCTGGACAAGCGGGGGGCCGACGGGCAGCTCATCGGCGTGGACGACAACGCCATCTGCATCTACCGCATGAGCGGCGGCGCCATCGGCACCATGACCGCCAGCTGGACCTACTACGGCGCGGAGGACAACTCCACCGTGCTCTACGGCACAAAGGGCATCCTGCGCATCTACGACGACCCGGCCTACTCCCTCAAGCTCATCACCGCCGGCGGGGAGAAGGCGCTCTACGAGCTGGAGGCCATCCAGACCAACGACAACCAGACCGCCTCCGGCGTCATCGACTGCTTCATGGACTGCCTGACCGGCAACACGCCCCCCGCCATCTCCGGAGAGTCGGTGCTCACCGCCATGCGGGCCGTGTTTGCCTGTCTGGAGTCCTCCCGGACAGGCAGGGCGGTGTCCGTCGCCCAGGATTAACGAAAGGAGTTTTCACAATATGAAACTTGGTTTTGTCAGCGCCATCCTGGACGGCTGGAGCTTTGAGGAGATGATCGACACCGCCCGCGACCTGGGCTTCTCCTGCGTGGAGGCGGCCTGCTGGCCCTCCGGCAAGGCCGAGCGCCGCTACGCCGGGGTGAGCCACATCGACGTGGACGGCCTCACCGACGAGAAGGCCGCCTATATCCTGGGCTACTGCAAGGAGCGGGGCGTGGAGCTCTCCTCCCTGGCCTTTTACCCCAACACCATGGACGAGGATCTGGAGAAGCGGGCGGCCAATATCGCCCACCTGAAAAAGGTCATCCTGGCCAGCGAGAAGCTGGGCGTGGGCATGGTCACCACCTTCGTGGGCCGGGCCACCCACAAGACCGTGGAGGAAAACCTGGAGCTGTTCCGGGAGATCTGGCCCCCCATCGTCGCCTTTGCCGAGGAACACCACGTCAAGGTGGCCATCGAGAACTGCCCCATGTGGTTCGACGCCACCAACTGGCCCGGCGGCCAGAACCTCTTCACCACCCCCGACATCTGGCGCAGGTGCTTTGAAATCCTCCCCAGCCCCAACTTCGGCATCAACTACGATCCCAGCCACTTCATCTGGCAGCAGATGGACTACATCCGCCCCCTGTACGAGTTCAAGGACCGCATCTTCCACGTCCACTACAAGGACATCAAGCTCTACCCCGAGAAGCTGGCCCGGGTGGGCGTCATGGCCTACCCCCTTCAGTATATGGAGCCCAAGCTGCCCGGCCTGGGCGACGTGAGCTGGGCCAAGTACGTCTCCGCCCTCACCGACATCGGCTATAGCGGATACACCTGCATCGAGGTGGAGGACCGTGCCTTCGAGGGCAGCCGGGAACGCATCCTGGACTCCCTGCGCCTGTCCAAGCGCTATCTGGAGCAGTACGTCATCTAACGCCAGCGGGGGCCGCCTTCGGCGGCCCCCCTTCTGAAAGGAAGGATATTATGGGACGCATCATCGCGGTCAACTCCAACTGCTACCACGGCTATTCCATTGAGCAGGCCATCGACGGCATCGCTGCCGCCGGGTTCCGCTACATCGAGCTCACCGCCACCAAGGGCTGGACGGAGCATGTGTTCCCCGACCAGAGCTTCGAGCGGCTGTGGCAGGTGAAGGAGCGGCTGGCCGAAAAGGGCCTCACCCCCTTCTCCATGAGCGGCCACTGCAACCTGATGGACACCGGGCGCATCCACGACTTTATCAGCAACATCCGCCTGGCCGCCTTCTTCGGCTGCGGCTATATCGTCTCCTCCATCGGCGAGGCCCATCTCTCGGATCAGGCCGTGGCCTCCAACGAGGTGGTGGCGGAGCACATCCGTGCCCTGGTGCCCGAGCTGGAGAAGTACGGCCTCACCCTGGTGCTGGAGACCCACGGCGACCACGGGAGCGGCAGGATCCTGAAGGAGATCGTGGATCGGGTGGGCTCCCCCCGGGTGGGCATCAACTACGACACCGCCAACGCCCTCTTCTACGGCAACGTGGACTTGGGGGCGGATCTGGACGCCAGCATGGACGCCATCCGCTACATGCACCTCAAGGACAAGGGCGGCGAGCGGACGGTATGGGACTTCCCCGCCCTGGGCAAGGGCTGGCTGGACTTCCCCCTGGTCTTCGACAAGCTGGCAAAGGCGGGCAACGACTGCCCCTTCAGCATCGAGATCGAGTTCACCCAGGCCGGAGCGAAGGATCTGGCCGAGATCAACCAGGCCGTGAAGGACTCGGCGGAGTACCTCACAGCCCACGGCTTCGTCCTGTGAGGTGGCGGCCATGATCAACATCGGAATCGTGGGCGCGGGCGGCATGGGCACCGTGCACCACAGCAACTATCTCCACCTGGACGGCTGCGCCGTGACGGGCGTGGTAGACCCCTCCCCCGCCGGGCGGGAGCGGGCCGCCCAGTGGGGCGTGCCCTGCTATGAGAGCATTACCGACCTGGTGGAGGCCGGCGGCGTGGATGTGGTGGACATCTGCACCCCCACCTTCCTCCACCGGGACAACGTGATGGAGAGCCTCTCCCTGGGCAAGACCACCATCGTGGAAAAGCCCTGCGCCCTCACCCGGGCGGATGCCGAGGCCATGTTCGCCTTGGCGGAGGAGAAGGGGGTGAACCTCTATGTGGCCCAGGTGCTCCAGTTCACCCGGGAGGTGGAGGTGCTGCGGAAGCTGGTGCGGGAGGGCACCTACGGCAGGCCCCTGGACGCGGTGTTCCAGCGGCTGTCCGCCCGTCCGGAGTGGGCCCAGGGCGGCTGGCTCTTTGACAAGAGCAAGAGCGGGCTGGTCCCCTTCGATCTGCACATCCACGATCTGGACGTGATCGTCTCCCTCTTCGGCGTCCCCGACCAGGCGGAGTGCCGCCCCTGCGGCGGCCCGGCCATGGACTCCCCGGAGCTGTACCGCTGGGAGTACCGCTGCGGCGGGGTCAACGTCATGGCCGAGGCGGGCTGGCTCAACGCCTCCATCCCCTTCACCGCCGTCTGGCGGGTGTATTTTGAGAACGCCATGGTGATTTATGACGGCAATACCGTCACCGCCTACCCCCACGGCTCGGAGCCGGTGGTCTTCGACACGGAGGAGGCCGTCAAAATCCCCACCGGCATCAACGTCCCCCCCACCGGCTGGTACTACGCCGAGCTGGGGCACTTCCTGTCCTGCATTCGGGAGGGAAAGCCCTCCCCTCTGGTGCCCCGGGAGCGCATCCTGGCGGTGCTGGATCTGCTGGAGACCGCCCTGGAGGCGGACGGATCGAACTGAAAAACGCTCCCCGCGCGGCTGGCGCGCGGGGAGCGTTTTATCTTTTCTTTATTCGTGTTTGCTCCGGGCTCAGCCGATCGCGGCCTTCTGTCCCGGATGATCGGTTCCCATGGTGGATTTGAGGTTGTAGCGCACATCCTCCATGTGCTCCTCCATGCACTGGCGCGCCCCCTCCGCGTCCCCCTCGATGACCTTGCTGAACAGGGCCTCGTGGGCCACAATAGAGCTGTACGAGATGCCGCTGTTGTTGATGGTGAACTGCCGGGAGATGTCCAGCAGCTCATAGAGGTACTCGTATACGCTGGAGAGCACGGCGTTGTGGGCGGCCCTGACCAGGGCCTGGTGGAAGCCGTGGGAGAGCTTGCGCAGGTTCTGCACCGACTCCTCGGTGCCGTCGTTGACCTTCTTGGCCTCCCGCATGTCCCGGAGCAGCTTCTGGATGGAGGCGATATCCTCGTCGGTGCGCCGCTGGGCGGCGTGATAGGCCGCGAAGGTCTCCAGCACGATACGCAGCTCCAGCAGATCCCGGATGGTGTCCGCCGTGGCGTCGAAGGAAAAATCCATCTTGCTGACCAGGCTCTGCGCGGAGGTGTTCTTCACATAGGTGCCGTCGCCGGGGCTGCTGTCCAGCACCCCCATATACTCCAGGATCTTGAGCGCCTCACGGATGGGGACACGGCTGACGTTGAACTTCTCGGCCAGCTCCCGCTCGGAGGGCAGCTTCTGGCCCGCCTGAAGCTCTCCATCGGCAATCATCTGGCGGATGTTGTCAATCACGTACTCGTAGAAGCGGCCGCTGCCGTCCGCCTGCTTGGTTGGGAGATTCATCGGACTCCTCCTTTTATCCTCAAGTACTTTTTCCTTATTTTATCATAATCTGAGGTCAAATAGAAGGGATCTCTCAAAAAATCCCCCAGCCGGAGTCAAAGACGGATGATGCCATGCTTGGCCTTGCTCTGGGCGTAGGCCTGCTCCACATACTCCCGCAGCCCGGGACGGAACTTGGGGTGGGCGCAGTTCTCAATCAGGACATGGGCCCGCTCGTAGGCCGTCAGGCCCCGCAGATCCGCCAGGCCCTGCTCGGTGACGATGATCTCGGTGTCGTGCTCCGTGTGATCCACGTGGGCCACGTGGGGCACAATGCAGGAGATGGCGCCGTCCTTGGCGGTGGAGGCGGTGGAGAAAATGGCGATGCCCGAGTTGCGGGCGTAGTCGCCGGAGCCGCCGATGCCGTTCATGACGGCCCCCTCGCCGATGTGGGTGGAGTTGACGTTGCCCGCCAGATCCACCTCAATGGCGGTGTTCATGGCGATGATGCTCAGGCGGCGGATCACCTCGGGGGCGTTGCTGAGCTCCTGGGGCCGGAGGATGATCTTGCCCTTGTAGTCGTCGATATGGGCATAGAACCGCTCCCGGGCGGAGGGGGAGATGGTGAGGGCCGTGCCGCTGGCGCAGGCCACCTTGCCCGCGTCGATGAGCTCCACCACCGCGTCCTGCATGACCTCGGTATAGACGCTCAGGTGCTCCAGCTCGGAGCGGGCCAGGGCGGAGAGCACCGCGTTGGCCACGCCGCCCACACCGGACTGCATGGGGGGCAGAGGGTTAGGCAGGCGGCCGGCCGCCACCTCGCTCTGTAGGAATTTGACAATATGGCTGGCAATGGCCTCCATATCCGGGGTGGGGGCAGGGAGATCCTGGTTGGTGTCCTCGCAGTTGGTGAGGATGACCGCGGCGACCTTGTCCGGGTCGCAGGCCAGATAAGGGGAGCCCACCCGGTCGTCGGGCTTGAAGATCTCAATGGCCTGGGTGTGGGGCGCCCGCTCCAGGGTCAGGATGTCGTGCATGCCCTCCACCTCCAGGGGGATGGCCTCGTTGACCTCCAGGATGAGCTTGTCGGCATACTTCACCAGGGTATCGTCAATGCCCACCGAGAAGGGGAGCACCAGACTGCCGTCGGCCCGGATGGCGGCCACCTCGATGACGGCCACGTCGATCTTCCCCAGGTAGCCGTTTTTGATCAGGTAGGGGCCGTGGCTCACATGGGTGTCCACATATTGAATCCGGTCGGCGTTGGCCAGGGCGCGGAGATCCCGGTTGCCCTGAAAGCCATACCGCCGCTTCATCACGCCGGAGCGGGCCAGCACTCCGTCCAGCTGGTCGCCCACGTTGCCCCCGGTGATTACGGTGATGCCCAGCTCCTCGCCCTCCTCGGCGCGCCGGGCCAGCTCGGCCGGAAGCACCTTGGGATAGCCGATGACCGTAAAGCCGCTGAAGCCCACGGTCATGCCGTTTTTGATATGCGCCGCCGCCGCCCTGGGAGTGGTCACCTTGCGCAGCAGCGCCTCGTTGCAAATGCGGTCCATTCGGAATACCGATCCTTTCTTTTTTCTCTAATTGGTATACCATTTTGAGGAAAAAAAGCCCGGCGGAGCCTTGCGGTTCCCCGCCGGGCCTCAAACGAGGGCTCTTGTTCAGTCCGCCAGCTCCAGAAGCGTGGCGCCGCCCTGGCCGCCGCCCATGCACAGGGTGGCAATGCCGTACCGGGTGCGGGTGCGCTTCATGCCGTGAACCAGGGTGGTCAGGATGCGCCCGCCTGTGGCGCCCAGGGGGTGCCCCATGGCGATAGCGCCGCCGCTGACGTTTACCTTCGCCATGTCCAGCCCCAGCTCGCGGATCACCGCCAGGGACTGGGCCGCGAAGGCCTCGTTCAGCTCGATCATGCCGATATCGTCCAGTGTGAGCCCCGCCTTCTCCAGCACCTTGCGGACGGCGGGCACCGGGCCGATGCCCATGATGCGGGGATCCACGCCCACGATGGCGTGGGCCACGATGCGGGCCATGGGCTTGACGCCCAGCTCCTTCACCTTCTCGCCGCTCATCAGCAGCAGGGCGGCGCCCGCGTCGCTGCGCCCGCATGAGTTGCCCGCAGTGACCTTGCCCTTGCCGTTGGTGCGGAACACGGGCTTGAGCTTGGCCAGGCCCTCCATGGTGGTGGCCCTGGGCTGCTCGTCGGTGTCAAACACGATGGGCTCCTTTTTCCGCTGGGGGATCACCACGGGGACAATCTCATCCTTGAACACGCCGGCGGCGACCGCCTCGGCGGCCTTGCGCTGGCTGTGGAAGGCGAACTCGTCCATGTCCTCCCGCGAGATGTGGAACTGCTCGGCCACGTTCTCGGCGGTATCGCCCATTCCGAACACGCCGTAGGTCTCCTGGGGCTGGGCCCGCTTAGCCCCCTCCACGATGGGATCCACCAGCACGTTGTTGCCGGTGCCGTAGCCGTACCGGGCGTTCCACAGCTCGAAGTGGGTGGCGCTCATGGCCTCCACACCGCCGGCCACCGCCACGTCTACGTCGCCGCAGCGGATGTCGTTGGCCGCGCAGTTGACCGACTGGAGGGAGGAGCCGCACTGCATCATCAGCGTATAGGCCGGAATCTCCTCCCGGAAGCCCGCCATCAGGGCGCACACCCGGGCGATGTTGGAGGCCACGGCGTTCTGCTTCACCTGGGCGATGACGACCTCCTCCACCAGCTCGGGGGCCAGGCTGGTGCGCTCCATCAGGGCCTTGCACACCAGCCCCCCCATCTCGTGGGCCTGGGTGTTCTTCAGCGTGCCGCCCATGCGGCCCACGGGAGTGCGGACGGCGTCTACAATATAAACCTCGCGCATAAAAGCGTCCTCCTTTTTATGTTCAGGCCCGTGCAATGCCCTGCTCTCTGGCCTCCTGTGCGACGGCATGGGCCACGGTGTCGGCCACGGACTTGTCCAGGGCGGAGGGCAGGATGTAGTCGGCGCTGAGCTGCTCGTCGGTCACCAGGGCGGCCAGGGCTCTGGCCGCGCGGATTTTCATCCCCTCGGTGATCTCCCGGGCCCGCACGGCCAGCGTGCCCTTGAAGATGCCGGGGAAGACCATGACGTTGTTGATCTGGTTGGGAAAATCGCTGCGCCCGGTGCCCACCACCGCCGCGCCGCCCCGCTTCGCCTCGTCCGGCATGATCTCCGGGGTGGGGTTGGCCATGGCGAACACGATACCGTCCTTCATGGTGGACACCATCTCCGCCGTCACCAGGTTGGGCCGGGACACGCCCACGAAGGCGTCCGCCCCCCGCAGGGCGTCGGCCAGAGCGCCGTGCTCGTGATTCCGGTTGGAGATGTGGGAGATCTCCTCCTGTCCGGCGTTGAGCCCCTCATCCCCCTCGCAGATGATGCCGTTGATGTCGCACATGACGATATTGCCGAAGCCCATGGAGATGAGCAGCTTGCCGATGGCGATGCCGGCGGCGCCGGCCCCGTTGATGACGATCTTCATCTGCCCCATCTGCTTGCCGGTCACCCGCATGGCGTTGAGCAGGGCGGCGGCCACCACGATGGCGGTGCCGTGCTGGTCGTCGTGGAACACGGGGATGTCGCACACCTCCTTCAGGCGGCGCTCCACCTCGAAGCAGCGGGGGGCGGCGATGTCCTCCAGGTTGATGCCGCCGAAGCTCTTGGAGATCAGGGCGATGGTCTCCACCAGCTTGTCCACGTCCTTGGTGTCCACACAGATGGGGAAGGCGTCCACCCCGCCGAACTCCTTGAAGAGGGCGCACTTGCCCTCCATCACCGGCATACCGGCGGCCGGGCCGATGTCCCCCAGGCCCAGCACCGCGGAGCCGTCGGTGATCACCGCCACCAAATTGCCCCGGCGGGTGAGGGTAAAGGACTTCTCATAGTCCTTGGCGATCTCCCGGCAGGGCTCGGCCACGCCGGGGGTGTACAGGAGGGACAGGTCGTCCCGGGTCTCGATGTGCCTGCGGGCCACCACTTCGATCTTCCCCCGCAGTTCCTCGTGCAGCTTGAGGGATTCCTGATTGACGTCCATAGTACGTTTTTCTTCCTTTCTGCGGCCCGCTCAGACCATCTCTTCGGGGTGGAACACCTCGTCGAACCGCTCGGCGGTGAGGAAGCCCAGGCTGACGCAGGCCTCCTTGAGAGAGATGTACTCGGCGTGGGCCTTCTTGGCGGTCTTGGCCGCGTTGTCATAGCCAATGTAGGGGTTGAGGGCGGTGACCAGCATGAGGGAGTTGTGCAGGTTGTGGCGGCACTTCTCCCGGTTGGCCGTGATGCCCACGGCGCAGTGGTCGTTAAAGGAGCGGATGCAGTCGGTGAGCAGCCGCGCGGACTGGAGGAAGTTGTAGATGCACACCGGCATGAACACGTTCAGCTCGAAGTTGCCCTGGGAGGCCGCCAGGCCCACCGCCACGTCGTTGCCCATCACCTGCACCGCCACCATGGTCACCGCCTCGCACTGGGTGGGGTTGACCTTGCCGGGCATGATGGAGGAGCCGGGCTCGTTCTCCGGGATATGGATCTCCCCCAGGCCGCACCGGGGGCCGGAGGCCAGCCAGCGCACGTCGTTGGCGATTTTCATCAGATCCGCCGCCAGGGCCTTGAGCGCCCCGTGGGCGAACACCAGCTCGTCCTTGCTGGTGAGGGCGTGGAACTTGTTGGGGGCCGTGACAAAGGCCTTGCCCGTCAGCTCCGATACCGCCTCGGCCACGGCCGTGTCAAAGCCCTTGGGGGCGTTGAGCCCGGTGCCCACGGCGGTCCCGCCCAGGGCCAGCTCCCGCAGGCCGGGCAGCGCCAGCTCCACCATCGCCCTGTCCTTCTCCAGGCTGGTCCGCCAGCCGCTGATCTCCTGGGCCAGGGTAATGGGCACCGCGTCCTGCAGGTGGGTCCGCCCGCTCTTCACCACGTCCCCGTTCTCCCCCTCCAGCCGGCGGAAGGTCTCCACCAGCCCGTCAATGGCCGGCAGCAGCTTGTCCTCCAGCGCCACCGCCGCCGCAATGTGCATGGCCGTGGGGAAGGTGTCGTTGGAGCTCTGGGACATGTTTACGTGGTCGTTGGGGTGGAGCAGCTTCTTCCCCGCCAGCTCGTTGCCCCGGTTGGCCACCACCTCGTTCACGTTCATGTTGGACTGGGTGCCGCTGCCCGTCTGCCACACCACCAGCGGGAAGTGCCCGTCCAGCTTCCCCGCCACCACCTCGTCGCAGGCCCGGCTGATCAGGCCCAGCCTTTCATCGTCCAGCTTCCCCAGCCTGTGGTTGGCCAGCGCCGCCGCCTTCTTCAGAATCCCGAAGGCCCGCACAATCTCCTCCGGCATCTTCTCCGTGCCGATCTGGAAGTTCTGATAGCTCCGCTGGGTCTGCGCACCCCAGTAGCGGTCCGCAGGGACCTCCATCTCCCCCATTGAGTCCCGTTCCATCCGGTAGTCCATCCTGTCTCGCGTCTCCTTTCGTCCGCCCTCAGGCGGGATAGGCCTCGTCGATCTTGTGCAGCGCGGCCTCTTTCAGATTTTTGTAGATGCTCTGCCCGTGGGTGTCCATGCCCACCACCAGGGGGCCGAACTCATTGGCCTGGAGGTCCCACACGGCCTCTGGCATGCCCAGCTCAAACCAAGTCACATCGTTAATGCGCTCAATGCCCTGGGCCAGCTTGGCCGCGCAGCCGGGGGCCGCCTGGAGGTACACGTATCCGTACTGGCCGCAGGCCCGCAGGGTATCGGCGTCCATGCCGCCCTTTCCGATGACCGCCCGTACCCCCATCCGGCCCACTACATCGGCATAGGGCTCCATACGGATGGAGGTGGTGGGGCCGATGACGTTGAGCCGCCAGGAGCCGTCCTCGTTTTTCAGGGCCACCGGGCCGGCGTGGAACACCGCAGCGCCGGCAAAGTCCTTGGGCAGGGGCTTCCCCTCCTCCAGCAGGCCGCGGATACGCAGGTGGGCCATGTCACGGGCCGTAAATACATGCCCGGTCAGATACACCACGTCTCCCACGTGCAGCTTGCGCATGTCCTCTTCCTGGAGAGGTGTGGAAAAATGATAAGTAGCCATCCTTACTATACTCCTTTTTTGCCGTTTTGGAAATCAGAGCAGCTTCTCAACGCGGCCGTCGTCGTAGATGCGGATACCGGCCCGGCGGGCCACCCAGCAGTGGAAGTTGATCGCCACCGGCGCGATGGCGGTGTGGGTGTGGGCCCGCTCCATCTTGAGGGCCAGGCAGACGGTGTCGCCGCCGGTACCCGCCGCGCCCAGGCCCAGGCCGTTGATGGCGTCCTTCAGCTCCGCCTCCAGCGCGGCCAGCTCGGGGTCGGGGTTCACGTCGTCCCACCGGCGGGTGGAGATGGCCTTGCGGCTGAGCTTGGCGGCAATGTCCATCTGGCCGCCGATGCCGATGCCGATGCCGTAGGGGGGGCAGGGCTTGCCGCCGGCGTTGACGGCGGTCTCCAGGATGAAGCGCTTCAGGCCGGAGAGGTTTTTGCCCAGCTTGGCGGTGGTCATAATCTGCATGGCGTTGCCCAGCTCGGCGCCGCAGCCCTTAAAGCTGATGATGAAGTCGACGTATTTCTGGCCGGGGTGGTATTCATACTCGATATTGGGCACGCCCTTGCCGGTGTTGTTTCCCGAGTTCTCCCGGGTCAGGGGGTCCACCATGGAGGGGCGCAGGTAGCCCTTCTTCGTGGCCTCGGCCACGGCCTCCGAGATGGCCTCCCTGGTGCACTCCGGCAGGTTGCCGTCTCCAAAGGAGAGCCAGGTTGTGGGGTAGCCGGGAGACTGGCACACCGCCTTGTCCCCCTCCTTGGCGATGGACAGGTTGTCCACCATGGAGCGGAGCATGCTCTGGGCGGTTTCATTCGTTTCCCGGGCTAGTGCGTCTTTAAGCAGCCCCTTCACATCGGCGGAGATTTCGGTCACGGCGCGGATAACCGCGTCATGAATGGCGGATTTGACAAGTGCTTCGTTCTGATTCATAGCGCAATGCTCCATTCGTAAGGTAATGGGCGCCGCCGTTCCGGCGGCCGCCCGCTGAGGCAGGGCTTACAGCCCCTCAAACAGCCGGTTTATGTCATCCAGCTCCTCCAGGTGCGGCAGCCGCTCAACCAGCGCGGCAACCCGGTCCGGGTCCAGAACCCCGTCGGCCAGGGTGTGAAACTTCTCGTGCTCATAGGCCCAGGTAAAGGGGTTATTGAAGTCGCCATAGGGGTACTCCACCTGACGGGTGAGCACCCGGCCGTCCTCCAGAGTTACCTCCAACCGGTGGGCCCACCGGTTGCGGTCCGCCTGATAGCTGGCCTCCAGCTCCGGGTCGCACACCAGGGTAATCTTGTCCATCAGCCGCCGCACCCGTGGGTCGGAGGTGGCCTCCGGCGTGAAGGCGGACTCCCCCAGGTGGCCGTACACCAGCATGGCCGCGGTGCAGTACTGGCCGCTGAATTTGTAGCCGTAGGGGGTGGATGGCTCCGGATTGTCCACCGTGTTGACCGCCACCTGATAGGTGTGATCCACAATGCGGGTGATGTGCTCCGGCTCCAGCCGGTGCTCCCCCCGCAGCAGTTGGGCGCAGTAGTCCGCCGCGTGGGTGTGGCGACAGCAGGCGTAGGGCTTCAGGGAGTTGGTCAGCAGGGCGCAGTTTTCCCAGCTCAGCGCCCGCGTCAGCGCCTCCGGGTGGTTATCCGGCGTCATGGCGCCCAGCAGGCCCCGGTCTCCCGCCAGAATGTCCTCCGCAGCGGTAAAGCCCAGCGCCGCCAGGCGTGCCGACCGCAGGCCGCAGAGGGTACCGTTGGCGGTGTGCAGGGTCTTGCTCATGGCGCCGTCCTCCAGAAACTGCCACAGGCCGGCCGCCTGCGTCCCCGCCGAGCCAATGGCGTGCAGCAGTTTCTCCCGGTCCAGCCCCATCAGCTTGCCCGCCGCCACGGCAGAGCAGAGCGCCCCCACCACTCCAGTGGTATGCCAGTAGTGGTAGGAGCCTAGGTTGATGGCCTCCCCCACCCGTGCGCCAATCTCGTAGCCCGCGGCAATGGCAGCCAGCACCTCACGCCCGGAGCGGTGAAGCTTCTGCCCCACCGCCAGCGCCGCGGGGATGGTTACCGCCCCCAGGTGGGTGATAGAGGCGTTGTGCACGTCGTCCATATCCATGACATGGGCGCACGCGGCGTTCAGCGCGGCAGCATGTTCACAGGAGAGCCGCTCCAGTCCGCTGTTCCAGGCGGTCGCCTCCTGCTGTCCGTCCCCGGCGGCAAAGTAGCTGCGCCAGATACCCCCCTGCGGCTGAACTGAGCCGGCTGCCGCCACGCCGAGTAGATCCTCCAGATAGAGCTTTGCGTTGTCCACCGCTTTGGAGGGCAGACTATCATAGCGGACTTCATATAGAAAATCGGAAAGCTGTTCTGTAAGCATTCGGACCTCTTCCTGGCTGTCCCATTGGTCCAGCCAAAACGCGCACCTTATCGGAATACCGCCCCATATTATTCCGGTATTCCGCGCAATAGCAGGTGCACATATTTTTCTTTTTATGTAGTATTTTTTTGTTAATATTTCATTTTTATCTCTTTTTTGCTTTTTCTCTGGTATACCAATTCGAATTATAGCAGATTCACTCAGCAAAGAAAATACACAAAATAAAAATCGTTACATTTGACAAAAGCCGTCGCTTTTCCTTGGTTATAACAGAGAAATGGCAAGTTGCATCTTTACAAATTGTATGCATAAGTGCTATATTGGCTCCACTGGTATACCGATTCTCCAATAAAGCACGCAATTTAAGTCGTTTTGATGGAACGGAAAGGGATATCCAATTATGAAAACAAACAAGCTTATGATCACCTGCGCCCTCTGCGGCGGCGGTACCACCCGCAAGCAGTCCCCCTACGTCCCCCTGACGCCGGAGGAGCTGGTCGCCGATTCTCTGGCCGCAGTTCGGGCCGGCGCCTGCATCCTGCACATCCATGTCCGCGATGACGAGGGCGCGAACACCATGGAGACCAGCCGCTTTGTGCAGGTGGTCTCCATGATCCGGGAAGCCCTGCGCACCAACCACCTGGATGCCATCATCAATGTTACCACCTCCGGCACCAAGTTCTCCGAGGATATGCGGGTGGCCCACCTGCCCATCCTGATGCCCGAGATGTGCTCCTATGACCCTGGTACCCTCAACTGGGCCAACAGCTACATCTTCCTGAACACGCCCCCCTTCCTGGAGCGGCTGGGCCTGCTCACCCAGGAGCTGGACATCAAGCCCGAAATTGAAATCTTTGACGCCGGTATGCTGGGCAACGTGGATTACTACCTGAAAAAAGGCGTCCTGAAGGCCCCGCTCCACTACCAGCTGGTTCTGGATGTCCCTGGTGGTATGCCGGGCAATATTGACTCGATCAACCATCTGGTTTCCAAGCTGCCGGAGGGCTCCACCTGGTCGATCACCGGAATCGGCAAAGCCCACATGCCCTGTATGCTGGCCGGTCTGGCCGCCGGCTGCGACAACCTGCGCGTCGGTCTGGAGGACAACGTGTTTATGAAGAAGGGCGAATACGCCACCAACGCCCAGTTGGTGGAGCGGGCGGTCAAGCTTGGTATCCTGGCCGGCCGTGAGATTGCCACCGCCGCCGAGGCCCGCGAGATTCTCGGCATCAAGCCTGAGAAGGGCGTTCTTTATCAGCCGTAAATTGACTTGGAAAAGGAGAATGCGCGATGAAATACGATTTTGAAACGATTATTGACCGCGATCCGGCCATCCGCGGCACCGGAAAGTACCGCATCATGAAGGACTCCAAGGGCAATAAGCCCCCCAAGGGCATCGTTCCCCTGTCGGTGGCCGACATGGAGTTCCGCACCGCCCCCTGCGTTATTGACGCAATCAAAGCCGAGGCGGACTTCGGCGTGCTGGGCTACCACCGCCTGACCGACAGCTTTCGGGAGTCCTGCTGCCAGTGGATGAAAACCCGTCACGATTGGGACGTTCAGCCCGACTGGATCGTCCCCTTCGAGCAGGTCGTTCCCGCCCTCTATAACGCTGTCTGGACCTTTACCCAGCCCGGCGACGGCATCCTGATCCAGACCCCCGACTACCACCACTTCACCGGCGCCACCGTCAATACCGGCCGCAAGGTGCTGGAAAACCGCCTGGTGGCCGACGAGAAGGGCCACTATACCGTGGATTTCGACGACTTCCGTGAGAAGGCCAAGCAGGCCAAGCTGTTCTTCCTCTGCTCCCCCCAGAATCCTACCGGCCGCGTCTGGACGGAGGAGGAGCTGCGCAGGATGGGTGAGATCTGCAACGAGTACGGAGTCATGGTGGTGGCCGACGAGATCCACCACGATCTGATCCAGCCCGGATACAAGCACATTGTGTATGCCTCCCTGGGCAAAGAGTTTGCCGACAACTGCGTAATCTGCACCTCCCTGAGCAAGACCTTCAACCTGGCTGGCCTGTGCTACGCCAGCATCATCATCCCCAACGACGAGGTGCGGGCCAAGTTCCAGAAGCAGATGGGCCTCCAGGCCTTCATGCACATCGAGCGCTTCGGCCCCGTGGCCCACGAGGCCGCCTACCGCCACGGCGCCGGGTGGCTGGAAGAGCTCATCCAGGTCATCAAGGGCAACTACGAGTATGTCCGCGACTTCTTCGCCCAGCACTTCCCCGGAGTTGTGGTCACCGAGCTGGAGGGCACCTACCTGGTCTGGTGCGACTTCCGCTGCTTCGGCATGAGCGACGCAGACATGAAGGTGTTCCTCACCGACGAGTGCATGCTCTACCTGGACAACGGCACCGACTTCGGCGCGGCCGGTTCCGGCTACCAGCGCATCAACGTCGCCTGCCCCCGCAAGACCCTGGCAGACGCTCTGGACCGCTTCTATCAGGCCGCCAGGAAGCGCGGCATGGCCCGGTAATTTCCCCGGAAACACGACCAGAATGGATTAGGAGGCTATGACATGTTAGAGAAAAAGGTACCGTTTTGTATCGACCACTTCAGCATCGCCACTACCCACCGCGACCGCCCGATCGACCTGGTGACCAAGCTGGGCTTTACCACCGCCGACTGCTACACCGACCGCACCGTGCACTTCATCTTTGAGAACTCCTACTTCGAGCTGTGCACCTATCAGTTGAACACCACCATCACTTGGCTGACCCAGTCCGTCCCCGCCACCAATCTGCCCAAGGTTCACTCCTATCGCCTGAGCGTCAAGGGGACTGACCCCAATCCCATGCGCAACGCTTTGATCGAGGGCGGCATTGAGACCATCGGCGAGATCAACAACCCCTTCCGCCAGCATGTCCGCTACGGTGAGAAGGAGGGCGAGGCCGGTTACCAGACCTTCTTTATTCAGAACTACGAGCCCTTTACCGACATTCTCTTCGGCTGCACCACCCATCTGGCCAAGGAGCTGATCGTCAAGAACGAGACCAAATTCCCCCACATCAACGGCGCCAAGCGCCTGGCCTACATCACCGGCTACTGCGACAGCAAGGAGCGCTTTGAGGAGGCCGACGCCGCCATCTCCAAGCTCTACAACGCCGCCAAGGGGGCCACTGACACCGGCTTCAACCTGGACACCTATCAGCTGGTGGATCACGACGCCTACGTGGCCGAGTTCGGCTGCGAGCCCCGCAACGACGGCCTGAAGCTGCCCATCGTGGCCGCCGCCTTCTCCGGCTGCCACCTGGAATTTGTGGAAAAGCGCGCCTATGATCTGAACCTGAATTACTTCCACAAGGACGGCAAGCTCTATGTGGACTGCCGCCGTACACTGGGTCTGTTCCTCGTGTTCATGCCCTAACTACCTCATGTGCCCATATGGGGAAGGAGTCTAAAATGTCTATTCCCGATCTCGAAACCTATTTACCCAAGGTCATTTCTTGGCGCAGGGATCTCCATATGCACCCAGAGCTAGGACTCCAAGAAGTCCGTACCTCTAACTTGATTGCAGATCTCCTAACAAAGTTCGGCCTTGATGTGCAGCGTAATTTTGCTGGTACAGCGGTTTTGGGAACACTACATACCAATAAACCTGGCAAAACAGTTGTCCTGCGCGCAGATATGGACGCACTTCCAATCCAAGATGCCAAAGATGTACCCTACCGCTCACAAATTTCAGGTGTCTGTCATGCCTGCGGCCATGATGCCCATACTGCAAATCTTCTTGGTGTTGCGAACTATATTTCCGATCATCGTACTGAATTTTGTGGAACAATAAAGTTCTTGTTTCAGCCTGCGGAAGAACTGTTAGAAGGGGCAAAGCTTGTCTGTCAATCAGGTGTGCTGGATGGCACGGATTACATTCTGGGTCAGCATGCAGTACTGGATGTAGATGTCGGTCAAGTTCAGGTATGCTACGGCCCTTCAAACGGTGGTGGTGATGAATTTACTTTACGGCTCCATGGTGTAGGTTGCCATGGTGCACGTCCGCACACCGGTAAAGATCCTATTTTACTCGCTGCAAAAGTTATCGAGGGATTTCAACAAATTATTAGCCGTGAGCTGGATCCATTAAAGGCCGCTGTCATTTCTGTTTGTTCGGTTCAGGCCGGACAGCATGAATCAAAAAATGTCGTTCCGCAGGAGGCTGTGTTAGCTGGAACCGTGCGCACGCTGGAAGAGGATGTACGCACCTATGTTTTGACTCGGATGGAGGAAATCGTAGCTGGCCTGTGTTCTGCAAGTCGTTGTTCCTATACCTTGGAGCATGTTACAAAAGTGCCTCCCTTGACCAGCGACCAGCAGTTGACCCAATTAGTTGAGAACACCGCAGTGGAATTGGTTGGACGTGAAAACGTCCTATACCGCCCTGCTCCCACAATGGGGGTTGAGGACTTTTCCTGGTATACCAGGAATTATAATGCGTGTATGTTCTACTTTGGCGCCAGAAATGTCGAAAAAGGAATTATTACGCGGGGGCATAATCCAAAGTTTGATATTGATGAAGAATGTTTCAGGGTTGCTATGCCAATGTTTATTCTGCTTTCAAAACGGCTGATGCTGGACTAGTTATCGCATTTCCTACTAATTGACAGAGAGAGGGGAATTGTTTTGGAGCTTGAGTATTTGAAAGTCGCAAATAACCCTATTATGTGGATTTCCGTCCTTCCAGGCGTATTGTTAGTAATCGTGCAGGCGATTGTATTATCTCGAAGAGCCATTGTATCCGGAAGAAAAATGGGTATTACAGAGCGTCAGTTTAAAAGCGCGATTCGGAGTTCCGCTCTGGCCTCAATCGGTCCATCCCTAATCATTGTAACTGGAATGATTGCTTTACTCAGCTCCATGGGAGGCCCTATTGCCTGGATGCGATTAGCCTATATTGGCGCTGTCAACTTTGAGCTTTCTGCCGCTGATCGGGCCGCCTCTGCTGTCGGATGTACCTTGGGAACCTCTAACATGACTATGGAAGCATTTGCCTGCGCCGTATATACCATGGTAATCTGCTGCCTTGGCTGGATTCTTGTTTCTGCCCTTTTTGCACACAAAATGGGTGACTTGCGTGACCGGGTAGCTGGCAACAACAAAGCAAAAATGAGTGTCATCAGTGTCGCTGGCGGTATGGGCGCTTATGGCTATCAGTGCTTTAATCGCGGCATTGTTCTCGCCGGCCCCGATGCACAAACAATGACGGTTATTTTTGGTTTTGGTATTATGTTTGCCTTGGCAATCTATGGTAAAAAGAAAAACGTGGCATGGGTTAGAAAATTTGGAATGATGATCGCCATGTTTAGCGGTATGCTGCTTGGATCCTTTTTCTTGTAAGGTTAATACTTCCATCGCTTGAAAGGGGTATTTCTATGACAGAAAATAAACCAAACACTTCCTCGATTTTTCACACAGACTTCTTGCCCTTTGCCATCCGCTGGGGGCGTGGTTTAAGTCTTTTTGGAATCGTTTTAGCCTTTGGTCCATGCCTTGGATTGGCCGTTATGGGTATTTTCCCATCTGTTAGCGGTGTAATGGCTGGTATCGCCGCTCAGCTCCCCGCAGTAGTCGCTGCATATTTCTATGAACCAATCTCCTACTTTGCCATACTGGGTATTGCAGGCACTTATATGGGCTTTCTTTCGGGAAATGTAAATAACATGAGAGCTCCCTGTGCATCCATCGCTCAGAGCGCTGCTAACGTCGAAGAAGGTAGTGACGAAGGCGGTATCATAGCCACTGTTGGTATTGCTGTCTCCATTTTTATCAATATTGCCTTCCTGACAGTCGGTGTTATTGTAGGCAACTATGTTGTTAGTCTGTTGCCTCAGCATGTTTTGGATGCGTTAAATCTATTGCTCCCGGCTCTGTTTGGCGCACTCTTTGCAAATCAAATTGTAAAAAAGCCAAAGTTAGCGCTTGTCGCCCTCCCGATTACGGGTATCATGGTCCTAATGAATAAGCTTCAGCTCCTTTCCTTCCTCCCTGGCAAGCTGGTTACTCCCATCGTTATGCTTACCTGCGTCTTCGGTACAATGGGAATCGGACTATTTCTCGCCAGTAAAGGTAAAATGGATTAATTGTTATATAAAATACAGAAAGCGAGGATCAATCACACATGAAGTCCGCCTTAAAAAAGGTGTCGCTGATCCTGGCCATCTGCTTTGTAGCATTTCACCTCTACACCGCAGCGTTCGGCACTATGCCGGGCATTGCGCAGAAGTCGATCCACCTGGGCTTCCTGCTGGTGATCTTCTACATCAATGCAATGGTCGACAGCGAGAAGCGTTGGGAGCAAATTTTTCTCGGTATTATGGCACTCTTCGCCCTGGGCGGCTGTGCCTACATCACCATCCTGGATGAAAACCTGCAACTGCGCGCCGGAATTGTGTACGCCAGCGACATTCTGTTTGCCATTCTTCTGATTATCGCTATCTTTGAGGCGTGCCGCCGGAAGATGGGCAATCCCCTGGTCATCATCACCCTGGTCTTTGTGGCCTACGCCTTCCTGGGCAAGTATATTCCCGGCTTCCTCAACCAGCCCGGCATGACGCTGAAGAAGTTCACCTCTTTGGTCTATCTGACCACAGACGGTATCTTCGGCTCCCCCCTCTATGCCTCGGCCTCCTATGTGGTCCTGTTCGTCCTGCTGGGCGCTATCATGAGCGTCTCCGGCATCGGCGACTATATGACCAATCTGGCCACCTCCCTGTTCGGCCACATGCGCGGCGGCCCCGCCAAGGTGGCTGTGGTGGCCTCCGGCTTCTTTGGCTCCATCAGCGGCAGTCCCACGGCCAATGTCATCGGCACCGGCACTTTCACCATTCCTATGATGAAAAAGAACGGCTTTGAGCCCGAGTTTGCCGCGGCGGTTGAGGCCACCGCCTCCACCGGCGGAGCCATCATGCCCCCCATCATGGGCTCCACCGCCTTTATTATGGCGGAAATGCTGGGCATTCCCTATACCGCCGTGGCAAAGGCCGCCCTGATCCCTGCTATTCTCTACTTCCTGGCCGTCCTCTTTGGCGTCGATATCTATGCCGCCAAGCATGGGTTGAAGGGGATCCCCCGCTCCCAACTGCCCAAGGTACGTAGCATGCTCAAGCAGATTTACATGCTTGCCCCCCTGATCTTCCTGATCTTCTGCATGGCCGTGTTCAATATGACCATCGTGCGCTCTGGCCTGCTGACCATCATCGTCACTCTCGTCCTGGTGGAAATCAACCCCAAGACCCGTATGACCAAGGAGCAGTGGCTCCAGATTCCTGTCCAGACGGTAAAGAGCGCCGTTTCCGTCGGCATTGCCTGCGCCATGGCCGGTATTATCAGCGGTGTGATCATGGGCAGCGGCCTGGGCTACCGCATCTCCTCCATCCTGACCAGCGTGGCCGGCACCAGCATGCTGCTGCTGCTCGTTCTGACGATGGTTGTCTCCCTGATCATGGGCATGGGCGTCCCAACCACGGCGGCCTATCTGGTTCTGGCCTCCCTGGTAGCCCCCACGATGATTCAGTTGGGCATTCCCCCGCTGGCCGCCCACATGTTCATCTTCTACTTCGGCTGCATCTCCTCCATCACCCCCCCTGTGGCGCTGGCCGCCTATGCCGGCGCCGGCCTGGCCGGGTGCGATCCAAACAAGACAGGCTACAAGGCGTTCCGTCTGGCCTTCTGTTCCTTCCTCATGCCGTACTTGTTTGTCTACAATCCGGTACTGCTGATGGAGGGCGGCGTGCTGGACATCCTCTGGAGCCTGGTTACCGCGCTCATCGGCGCCTATCTGCTGGCCTCCGGCTTCGAGGGCTTCTTCTTCCGCTGGAGCCTGAAGTGGTTCGAGCGTCCGCTCATGATACTGGGCGCTGTGATGCTGATTGTGCCCGGTATGGTCACCGATTTGGTAGGTATCGCCATCATCGTGGTGGAGTTTGTCACCGAGTTCATGTTTAAGCGTTCGGAGAAGTTCGTCCCCGTTACCGTTTCCCAGTCTACCACGTGACATTTTCCCCCGGGTGAATGCCATTGGAGAGAAAAAGAAAAGGAGATATCGTTATGAAAAAGCTGTCAAAACTTATGTGTCTGTTGCTGGCAGTCGGTATGCTGATGGGAATCGCCTCCTGTAGCAGTGATGCTGGAGAGGGGGGCGGAGGCTCCTCCGGCGGTACGGAAACCGTGCGCATCAGCTGCGGGCCCCTGAACGGCTATCAGAACGTCCTGTATAATTCCATTGCCGACATGATGAACAAAGCCAACCCCGGCAAGTACAGCTTTGCTATTGAGGCCTCCACCGGCTCCGCCGAGAATGCCCGCCTGCTGGCTATGGACGAAACCGACTTCGGCACCATGGGCATGGATATGACCCTGTCCTGCTACAATGCCGAGGGCGAGTTTGAGGGCCTGCCCGCAGAGCAGATCATGCACGTGGCCACCCACTCCGGCACCGGCGCGACGGTCCACGTTATCACTTCTGCGAAGTCCGATATTAACAGCATTCCCGACCTGGCCGGCACCAAATTCGGTGTCACTGCCGGCATGATGGCCGGTTACCTGGACGATGTTCTGTGGGCCTACGATATGACCACCGATGATCTGGGCAGCGTGGTAAACCTGTCTCTGTCCGACCTGTGCACCGCCCTCCAGGACGGCAATATCGACGCCTTCCTGTACGCCACTCCCGCCCCCGGCACCAACTTTACCGACCTGGCCATGTCCTTTGGCATCAAGGTCGTCGACATCGGCCAGGAGGCCGTTGACAAGCTGATGGCCGAGAAGCCCTGGTACCACACAGTGGTTATCCCCGTCGGCACCTATGACGGCTGTGATGAGGATATCACCACCTTTGCCCAGTACACCGCTCTCTGCGCCCGTGCCGACGTGCCCGAGGAGACCGTCTACAACCTGGTCAAGACCATGATGGAGAACGCCGATGCTCTGGAAGCCGTGCATAAGAACGCCGCCGGCACCTGTCCGGAGCGCGGCATCGAAGGCGCCCTGATCCCCATGCACCCCGGCGCCGAGCGCTATTACAAAGAGGTCGGCGTGCTGGACTGATCCCCAATTCCCTTTCAAATTCCCTCCAGATTGAAGCAAGCGGTACCGCCCATCCGGGCGGTACCGCTTGCTTTTGTCCCCGCAGGAATCAATAGATCCCCGTCAGCTCCTGATAGAGATTTTTTGCATAGGAGTCAGTCATACCGCTGATGAAGTCGGTCACCAGCAGCAGCCGCAGATAGAGGCGGTACCCCTCATCCTTTCCCTCTGCGTCGGCCCGGTAGCAGGCCAGTTGATTTTCGGAGAGCAGCTTGACCAGCTTTTTCTCCGCCGCCGTGGGCCGGTATTCCTCGGGGGCGTCGTCGCCGGCATCCAGGTAGAGCACCGCCGGGACAAACCGGGACAGCAGGGTGGTGAGTATGGTCTGGGCCGCCAGCTCCAGGGTGAGAATTCCCTCCGAGTCGTAGGCAAAGCGACCCATGGCCGCCTTCAAAATACGGATGGAGCCGCCGTGGAAGGTGCCCTCCATGATCTCCCGCCGGAACGTCCCCTCCATGATGGCGGAATAGGAGTCCGTCTGTCCGGCGCCGTAGGGGACGAAGCCGAAGGCGGCGGTATACATGAGCCAGTGGCGGGCATAGGCGATCCACCGCTGGAAGGCCGCCATGGAGCTGCTCTCCCGCTCGCGCAGGCGGGTCAGCTCGTCGATCATCTCGGCGGATTTTTTGACCTGGCCGCCGTTGAGGCCCCAGTCGTCCTTTTTCGCCTCCAGGGTGTCCCGGAAGAACCGCTCGAACTCGTCCAGGGTGAACAGGCCCTTCTTGTAGGCGTCCTCCAGATCGGCAGTGGCATAGGCGATGTCGTCCGCCGCCTCCAGAATATAGGTCAGGGGATGGCGGCAGAAGCCCTCCACCGTCCGGGTACCGGTGGCGGAGGCCAGCGCGCCGAAAAGCGCCTCCTCGGCCTTGTAGTAGCCCAGCTTTGTGGAGCTTCACGTCGGCGCTGGCCTTGTCTACCCGGGTGGAATCCACCGGGTACTTGACCAGGGTGTTAAGCACGGCAGGCATGAGATCCATACCGAAGGCGCTGTCCACCCGGTACACCTTGGTCAGCAGGCGCAGGGCCTGGGCGTTGCCCTCGAAGTGGCAGAGATCGGCCTTCATCTGGCGGTCCAGCCACTGGGACAGGGGCCTGCCCTTGTAGCTCAGACGGTCCAGGTGGCTCTTGAACCAGTCGCCGATGACCACCTCGCCGAAGTGGCCGAAGGGCGGATTGCCGATGTCGTGAAGCAGTCCGGCGCACATGACGGCGTTGGCCGCGTCCCGCGCCTCGTCCTCCGTCATGGCGTAGGGGGTGCCGCTCTTGTTTTTGCGGATATTGGCGGTAATCATGGTGGCAAGCTGCTTGGCCAGCGCCGAGGTCTCCATGGAGTGGGTCAGCCGGGTGCGCACAAAGTCACTCTTGTCCAGGGGAAACACCTGGGTCTTGTCCTGGAGACGGCGGAAGGGCGCGCTGTTGACAATCCGCCAGTAGTCCAGCTCAAAGTCGTTCATCGGGTATTTGGACAGGTCGTCCGGGATGTCCAGCGGTTCCTTCCGCCGGGCATACAATAGGATCTTCCATTCCATTGGTTCCCCTCCTTTTCTTTTTCTCTATGTGGCTTCGGCAAAATGGAACACCATTCCACAACGTTTTCTTTATTATAGCATAAAATCCCTCTGAAAAAACAGCGGCGGCGTGTTTGAAAACCTTCACTTTTTCAAACACGCCGTTGTAATTACATAATATACCACAGCTTTCCAGGAATAACAAGCGCTTTTGCTAGAGATATACGCTTTCTTGTTGTCAATTTTAGCTTTTTTCGACAAGTAATTTTACGGACTGAAAAAGTGAAATTTTTTAAACATGAGGCGCGATATCCCCAATATTCATAAGAGAGGAGTTTTAAAAACATGAAAAAGCGATTGTTATCCCTTATTTTGGCTCTATGTATTATAATTTCTTTTTCTCCTTCAACTCTGGCTGCAAATCTACCGGAGGTAGACGTGCGGACGGAGGGGCTTACCCCGGCGCAGCCCCAGGAGGCGCCCGCAGAGAAGCCGAGGGACGCCGGCGCGGAGCGGCGGACGATTTATGTCTCGAACGAAGGTACAGAGGAGGACGACGGCGCGACCGCCGAAACGCCGACCACGCTGGCCCGTGCAACCGAATTGGCAAACGAAGGGAAAAAACCGGTCGAAATCGTGGTCTTAGGACAGGTATCAGTAGATACCTGGACTAGCCCCACTGTAGAGACTACTCTTCGAGGCGGGGACGAGAACGCGGAGCTGCTGTTTGAGTATTGTTCGGCCTCGGATGGAGCGTACAACATCAGTCTGGCAGATGCCCTGACCATAGATGACATCAAATTTAACTGCAACTATACGGATTATTTTTTTAGCAGATATTATGGTACCTATACCATCGTTGCCAACGGTTATCCGTTGGTCATCGCCTCGGGCGTGCAGTGCAGCTATTATACCGCAGACACCATTGTTGACGGTAAAACATGTAGCACATCCAGCTGCTATGTGATTGGCGGAGGTCTGGACGAGGATATCACCGGCGGCACTCATGTGGAGATTTATACCTCCTTGCCGCTTACCTATGTATACGGCGGCGGAGTGAATGGCTCCGTGGAGAGCAATGTTTATCTGCACATTGAAAACTGCGGTAAGATTCAGCATGTGCGCGCTGGTGGTTACGCAAATAAAAAAGATGCCAAAGTCAACGGAAATATAACGTTGGACTTTATCAACTCAGTCACCGATAATCCTATCTATGGCGGCGGATATGCGCGGTCGTCCTATTCAGCGGAGGTTACTGGTTCAATTTGCATAAATCTGTCCGGACTAAATAATGGCTTTGGCAGGCCCATTTACGGCGGCGGGTATGGGAAAAACGCTCCAGTAGTAGGAAATATTAGATTTAACATTTCGAATACTAAAATGAACAATAATGCGGCCGCTATCTATGGCGGCGGGTACAACAGCGACGTAACAGGAGACATCTTTATCCATATCAAAGAAAACAGCCTTATCTCAGAGGAAACCGTCTGGGGCGGCGGAACCGGAGATTCCACCATAACAGGTGGTGTTACAATCACCGTGGATGACAGCAGTGAGGTGATCGGTGAGATCCGCGCTGGAGGCAATGAAGGTGCGGACGTGATCGGCGATGTCGTAATCACAGTATCCGGTGGCCCCCAATCCGCCTGCCCGACCATTTTTGCGACCGGTAAAGGGGAGGACGAGGATAACCCGGCCCAAGTTGACGGCAATGTCTCCATTACTCTGCACGGCAGCCGGGCCAACGTATACACACTGGACAAGTTTGGCGAAGTGACCTCCGACCATACGGTTACGATTATCCTGGACGACACTGACGAGCTAAGCGGCGCGGTGCGGGGTGATTCCAAGCTGGACCAGCACCTTTATAACCATGAGAAAGATAACCCCACCCGTACCGGAAACGGCGCCAGCGTCATCGTCAAAGGCGATTACACCTCTACCGGAATCCACGGGTTCCCTGAGGTTGTAATTGAGGACGGCGGCATCCTGCGCGAGCATCTCGCCTCCGGCGAGACGCTGTTTGACGGCGTGGAGACTGTCACCATTCAAGAGGGCGGCGCGCTGGATCTGCTGCAAAGCAACGAGATTTCCGGAAACTTCACTTGTGCAGGCACATTGAAAATGCCTGCGCCGATCAGCGCAGAAGCAGATATCTGCTATTTGACTGGGGGCAGCAATGTCACCGTGCAGGAGGGCGCGGCCTATGTCCCCACTAAGGATAACGGCGCGGCCGATGCGGACTACGTCAAGGGCGATGTGTTCCTCAAGCAGGGAACAGTATACACAGAGCCGTCTGCAAAGGTTGACTTTGCCGTCTCCGAGGCCGGTCAGGCCAAGGAATACTTCACGGATGACCGAGCGGTAACAGACGAGTCCGACATCACCCACGAGTGGTTTGTCGACCAGACCCAGTATGTCACCATCCGCCCGGCGGACATTACGGTTTACACCGGCGGCAACAGCTATGACGGCGTCACGGACGAGAACGGCCAGATTGTCAGCGGCAGCGGCCTGCCTGAGGCAGGCTATCTGCTCACCGTCCCGGAGGAGATTAACGATATGCTGGAAGGCCCTGGACAGGCGGTTGACCTCGCCGGTCACCTGACCTTTACCTATGGCGCCGGCGAAACCGTCCGGGCCTGGGATATTCAGCTTTACAGCGGCGGCGCTACCAGCACCACCGACCCGGTGGACGGAATCGCCCGTTATATCTACCGGATGGAATCGGTAAAGGAAGGCCAGGATCCCGTTCGGCTCCAGTTTACGGATCCAGAGACCGGGGAAGTCAAGATCAGCGACGAATTCGAAGTCTCTGCCATCGAGCAGAACAGGACCTACTCCATGACCATCTACTCCGGCGGGGTGGATCAGGACCTCGTAAAGGCGGTGTTCAAAGATATTCCCGAACATTCCGACGAGACATTTACCTACCCGGTCAAGATTGAAGAAGGCGCCCTCACCATTCGCGGTGCGACAAAGGAGGGCGTCACTGCCCCGGTGGAGGACAAGGCAGACGATGTGACGGGGGACGCCATCACCGCGGTGGCCCCGGCGGACGTTACGTACTACGTCAACGACAGCCAGGTGGAGATCACCGACAAGAACGCCGTCCACCTGCTGACCGACGAAGTGCTGGACGACCAGGTGCTCATTGATCACATCAGCAATGAAATCATCGGGTCTGATACCGGCATCCCCAACGGCGACTATCTCTACGAGTTCCAATACCTGGATCTGGTGGACAGCAGCAACGGCAACGCCTATGTGACCCTGGGCGACGGCCAGACGATAGATCTCTACTGGCCGGTGCCCGACGACGCCGACACCTCTGCGCCCTTCTATATCGTCCACTTTGACGCGCTCGACCGCGACTACGAGGGCGCGGCGGACGAACAACTGAAGGAGAATCCTGCGGAGAAGCTGGACGGCACACTGGTAACCCTGAACGGCAAACAGTATATCAAGTTTGCCACCGGCAGCTTCTCCCCCTTCGCGCTGGTCTATCAGAAGGAGTCCGGCGGCGGGGACCACGGCGGCGGTGGTGGCACCACCTACTACACCCTGCGCTATGAGAGCAATGGCGGCACCAAATACAAGGACGAGCGGTACCGACGCAATACTCTGGTGGAGCTGGACAAGGAGCCCGTCCGGGAGGGCTACACCTTCACCGGCTGGTACGCCGACAAGGCCCTGACCGAGCCCATCGACGACATCCGCATGACCTCCAACAAGACCGTGTACGCCGGCTGGGAAAGGACCGGCGTGCCCGACCGGCTCAATGGAGACGACCATTTCGCCTACATCATCGGCCGGGACGACGGCTTGGTTCACCCTGAGGCCCCCATTACCCGCGCCGAGGTGGCCATCATCTTCTTCCGTCTGCTCACCGACGAGGCCCGGGACGAGTACCTGACCGAGACCAGTCCCTTTGCCGACGTGGCCTCCGACGCGTGGTACGCCACCGCCGTGGCCACCATGCAGGCCATGGGCATCGTGGAGGGCCGCAGCCCCTCCGCCTTCGATCCCGAGGCGCCCATCACCCGGGGCGAGTTCGCTGCCATCGCCGCCCGCTTTGACAGCGATCCCTACCACGGCGACGACCGCTTCTCCGACATCTCCGGCCACTGGGCCGCCGGGTACATCAACCAGGCCGCGGTGAAGGGCTGGGTGGAGGGCCAGCCTGACGGTTCCTTCGCCCCCGACCGCAGCATCACCCGCGCCGAGGCCATGACCACCATCAACCGCGTCCTGGGCCGCCTCCCCGAGACCGCGGATGATCTGCTGGACGACATGATCGCCTGGCCCGACAACCCGCCGGATGCCTGGTACTATCTGGCGGTCCAGGAGGCCACCAACAGCCACGACTACGAGCGCAAGGCCGACACTGTCCACGAAACCTGGACCGGCCTCCAGCCTGCGGGAAACTGGGCTCAGTACCAATAACCTTCACAAAAAGAACGGCCCCGGAACCCGTCGGTTCCGGGGCCGCTCAGCCTGTCGAAAAAGTCTTTTCGACAGGCTGAGGGACTTTTTGAAACCTTTTGAAGTTTCAAAAAGTCGGTTGACCAAACGCAAAAGACAACCCTGACGGTTTTCTTTCACACTATCTTTCCCTCCGAAACCTTCACCCGGAAGGTTTACCGATAGCCTCAGCGGCCCCGGAACCCGTCGGTTCCGGGGCCACTCTCTGTTTCCACATACGGACGGGCCGTCACAGGCGGTAGATGCGGTGAAACTCCTCCTCCAGCCAATCCCGAAAGTCCGGGTGGGCGATGGAGATAAGGGCCTTGGCCCGCTGCGGAACCGTCAGCCCCCGCAAACAGACCGCGCCATACTCGGTGGCCACAAAGTGGGTATTGCTCCGGGTAAGGGTCACCACGGCCCCCTCCGGCAGTACCGGCAGTATACGGGACTGGAGACGCCGCTCCCCCGTGTCCGGGTCCTTTGCAGAGTAGGTGGAGCGCAGGGTAATAACCGACTTGCCCCCCGGCGCCATCTGTGCGCCTACGGCGGTGTCCACCTGTCCGCCGCTGCCCGAGATCTGCCGGGGCCCCACACTCTCCGAGGCGCACTGGCCGGTGAGATCCACCTGGAGCGCAGCATTGATGGAGGTCATGCCCCGGTTGGCCGCCAAAACAGACAGATCGTTGGTGTAGCTCAGGGCCTTGTGGAGGATGGTGGGGTTGTCATCCACGAAATCATAGAGGGCATGGCTGCCCATGGTAAAGCACGTCACCGTCTTGCCCCGGTGGAGGCTCTTGCGGCTGTTGTCCGCCGCGCCGCACCGGAGCAGCTCCATGGCCGCGTCGGACATGGCCTCGGTGTGAATACCCAGGCCCCGCTTGTCCTTGAGCTCGGCGGCCAAGGCGTTGATGGTACCCCCAAAGCCGAGCTGGATGGTGGCCCCGTCCTCCACCAGCTCCGCCACCACCCGGCCAAGCTGGCGGTCCACCTCATCGGGGGGCTGGGGTGAAAGGGCGGCGGGGTAGCGGTCGGACTCCACAATGGCGTCCACCTGGGAGACATGGAGGGTCACGTCCCCGAAGATCCGGGGAGCACAGGAGGCCACCTCCACCACCACCCGCTGGGCGCGGGGGAGCACCTCCAGCTCAATGCAGGCCGAGCCCGCCAGGGAAAAGCAGCCATGCTTGTCCATAGGGGAGACCGTGAGTACCAGGCAGTCGTACTCCGGCGCCCCGTGGGTCCAGTCCCTGGCCGCATTGCGCAGGTGGTTGGGCAGAAAGGCGCAGCGGCCTAGGCGCTGGGCCTCCTGCTGGTAGGTGTTGTAAAAAATCGACTCTATTTGAAAGGCGTCCCCGCAGGCGGGGTCGGTAAGCAGAGCCAGGGACTCCAGGGGCAGGTAGTTGAGCACCCGTACCCCGTGGAGCTCCGCCGCCCGCCGGTGGAGGGCGGCGGCAAAGTCCACTGGGAGCAGCGGGCCGCCCGCCAGATAGACGGTGTCCCCGGAGCAGATGCGGCCTGCCTCCGCCTCCGCGGTGGTGCGCCGGCGGGCATATTCCGCCTCAAACATGGGAAAGCACTCCTTTTCTTGCACAGAGGGCGGGGCAGCCAGGCTGCCCCGCCCTCTGAAGATTGATTCAGACAGGAGAATTACGCGTACTTCTGAAGCGCAGCGGCGCCCTTCTCGGTGATGCGCAGCTTGCGCTTGAACAGGCCGCCCTCCACCACGTAGCCGCGGCGGGTCAGGTGGGAGCAGATTGCGGACATGCGCATGGACTTAATGCCGTTTTTCTGCACAAACTCCGCCTGCTGCTCGGGGTTCTCCTTGACCACCTTCAGGAGCTGGACATACAGGGGGTTCAGGAACTCCTCTGCCATCTCGGCCTCCTTCCCGCTGAGGGCGGGCAGGGCCGCCAGCCCCTTCTCGGTGATGGTAAAGGTGTAGAACTTGGAGCCGCTCATGCCGGCACGGACCAGGTAGCCGCCCTGATCCAGGTTCTCCACGGCGGCGCCGGAGGTCTTGGAGTCCACCCCCAGGGCGTCGGTCAGGTCGGACATGTAGCAGTGGCCGATGCGCAGCATCTCCAGAATCTGCTTTTCCAACTCGCCCAGCTTGACCTCCTTACGGTTGGAGGCGGTGGGCACCCGCTCCCAGCCGGGGCGGCCGTAATACTTGGGCTGGCCGAACAGGGAGGCGATCACCGCCACCACCAGGGTGACCACCAGGCCCAGGGTGGCCAGATACACATAGCTGTTGATGGAGAACACCTTGGTCAGGTCCAGCAGGGTGAACACAGCCATGGTGGCCATGCCGCACACCGCGCCCCACAGGGCGCCGCGGCCGTTAAACCGGGGCCAGATGGCGCCCAGGCCCAGCAAAATGGCGGGGGGCACCAGCCAGCAGTTGGCAAAGGCGAACAGGTAGGTGGGGCCGCCGGGGAACTGGCAGAGCACGAAGGTGACCACGCCGATGAGCAGCATGATGATCTTGGACATCTTCAGGCTCTTCTTTGCGTCAGCCTTGGGGTTGATCAGGCGCTGGTAGATATCGCGGTTGGCCACAGCGGAGGCGCCCAGGGCGGAGGTGGAGGCGGTAGAGATGGATGCCGCCACGGCGCTGATAACCACCAGGGAGCCAAACAGAGACACGAAGGTCTTGGCCACATAGCCGTAGGTGCCGGTAGGAGCCACGGTACCGCCGTTGAGGGTGAGCTGCTCGGGATAGAACGCGCCCATGTAGCCGCCGATGAAGCACAGGGGCACCATGAACACCACAATCAGGATGATGGCAGCGGCCACGAAGGAGCGGCGGGCCACCTTCTCACTGCGGCAGTTGGCGACCTTCATCCAGTAGTAGTTGTTGCCCCAAACCAGGGCTACGGCGAAGCAGATAATGAAGTTAAACACCGAGGGGTAGGTCAGCTTCATGCCGGGCAGCGCCCCCACAAAGCCCTGGCTCATGAAGTCGCCGGCACCCCAGTTGGCGCTGATGGCGTCCAGCCAGCCGAATCGTCCGGCCAGGATGAAGAAGGTGGCGGGCACCACAATCACGCCGATGAGCACCTGGAACAGGTCGGTGATGGTGGTGGCCCACAGGCCGGAGACAAAGGTAAACACGATGATGACAGCGAAGATAATAGCGGTAATGGCCAGGCGGTTCCAGCCGGTGAAGGCCGCAATGTTGTCCACACTGGACACCACGTTATTGGCCATAATGCCGCACATGCCGATAACGGAGGTGATGGCCACTACGGAACGGGTGTGCCCGTCGTAGCGCATCTCCAGAAACTCGGGCAGGGTCTGGGCGCCGCTGCGGCGGACAAAGTTGGAGTACAGCAGGCCGAAGATCAGCAGGCCGCACACCGAGTAGATGACACCCCAACCCAGGCCGCCCAGCAGGCCGTACTGAATCGTGAAGCCGGGGGCCAGTGTGACCGTGGTGCCGGCAAAGCCGATAGCAATGACGCCCACCACGTTGATGGGGGTGGAAATCTCACGGCCGGCCAGCACGAAGTCGGAGGACTCCTTGACCCACCGCTTGCTGATCAGGCCTGCGCCCAATAGAAACGCGCAGAAAATGACAAATATGACGTTACCCACGTTTGTCCCTCTCTTTCATATGTATGGTTGTTTACACTGACACAACAAAAGGGTTACTCCACGAAGGCCACCACACGGGCCCAGCCGGCGGAGGCGGCCTTGATGCTTACCGGGAAGCAGCTTACCTTAAAGCCGGTGACAGGGAGCTGATCCAGGTTGGTCAGCTTTTCGATGTGGCAGTAGGCCTTGTCGCGGCCCACCCGGTGGGCCTCCCAGATAATGGAGGCATCGTGGTTCTTTTCAAACTCCTCCCCCTCGAAGGGCAGGGGCACATCCCAGCTCCAGCCGTCGGTGCCCACCACACGCACGCCGCGCTCCAGCAGCCACATAGTGGCCTCATAGCTCATGCCCGCGCCCGCAACCAAGTACTCAGGCTTGCCCCAGCGGTCATCGGCGTCGGTGCGCAGGAAGACAATATCGCCGGGCTTGAGGGTGTAGTTGATCTTCTGGAAGTACTCCTCCACATCCTTGGCGGTGATCTTGTATCCATCGGGCTTGTCGTGGAAGTCCATCACCACGCCGTCGCCCACAAACCAGTCCAGAGGCACCTCGTCAATGGTCCAGGCCCGCTCACCGCCGTTCATGGTGGGGTAATAGTGGTAGGGGGCATCCACATGGGTTCCGGAATGGGTGCACACCTGCAGGAACTCGATTCCCCAGCCGTTGCCCTCCGGCAGATCCTCAACGGTGCAGCCCTTAAAGAAGCCAGCCATCTGCTCCGCGGTGTCCTTGTGGTTGCAATACTGAATCTTGGGAATCTGGATCGGGGGATCACTGGGCAGTCCGTCTTCAATGGGAATAGACAGGTCAATGATTTTCATAGTGGTTACACTCCTTTTGATTCGGCCGGTGGCCGTTGCTTGCGTCTCATAAGATAGCAATTTCTGTGCCAAGTCTGTCTAACACTCTGCAAGCCGTTGCAACTGTAAGAAAAAGCGGTTATTTTCATTGACATCCAGGCGCCCAAACACTGTTCGGTAATCCGTACATTTGAATATTTTATTTTGAGCTGTCTTTTGGCAATCCCCCTCTGTTCTTATGTTTTAAGCCTCATGTATTGATTTCCTTACATGTTTTGTTTTCCGTACATTTCGCAAACAATTTTGGACGTTTTCTGGCGTTTTTTGTGACTCAATTTTTTGCAAAAACCCATTTTCTCCGCATCAACTAAACAAAAAGATTCATTTTCGGTGAAATTAACCATTGTAAAACGGCGCGCAGCTTGCTATCGTTAATACATTCCGTACCGTGTATGAGTGGAGGAAGCCGCATTGGAAAACCACATTGATCCGAGCACCATGCTGGAATTTATCGAGGGTCTGGCCGCCATGGCGGTTCTGGACCAGGACGGCGTCTACACCTATGTCAGCCCGGGCTGGGAGCGCTACACCGGCCACACCGCACAGGAGGCCATCGGCCGGAAGGTTTGGGAAATGGTGCCCGACACCCACGCCACCGAGGTCTTCCACACGGGCAAGCCGGTCTTTGCCAAGGCCGTCAACGCCAACGGCCCCGCCTTTACCTCCTATTTTCCCCGCTTTGACCGGGATGGGAAGCTGTGCGGGCTGTTTCTCTATGTCATCGTCCAGGGTATGGAGGACGCTCAGAACCTGACCCGGCGCATCGGCGAGCTGTCCAGCAAGGTGGAGTTCTACCAGCAGGAGCTGTCCCGGGAGCGGGGCGCACGCTACGGACTGGACAACATCATCGGCGAAAGCGCCTCGGTCCTCCGCCTGAAGGAGCAGATCGTCCAGGCCGCCCGCTCCACCTCCACGGTGCTCATTGAGGGGGAGACGGGCAGCGGCAAGGAGCTCATCGCCCACTCTATCCACGCCATGAGCGCCCGCAAGGCGGCCAACTTTGTGCGGGTCAACTGCTCCGCGATTCCGGCCGAGCTGATGGAGTCCGAGTTCTTCGGCTACGCCGCCGGCGCCTTCACCGGCGCGGCCCGGAAGGGCCGCATCGGCCGCTTTCAGCTCGCCAGCGGCGGCTCCATTTTTCTCGACGAGGTCAACCTGCTCACCGCCACCATGCAGCCCAAGTTTCTCCGGGTACTTCAGGAGATGGAGATCGACCCGGTGGGCGGGGAGAAGAGCATTCCCATCGACGTGCGGGTGATCGCCGCCTCCAATATCCCGCTGGAGACGCTGGTGGAGGCGGGACAATTCCGCAGCGACCTCTATTACCGCCTCAACGTCATCCGCATCCAGGCCCCCACCCTGCGGGAGCGGAAGGAGGATCTGCCCCTGCTTGTGGACAACTTTATCCACCGGCTCAACTACCAGCTCGGCATGGTCATCGAGGGGGTGGCCCCCGGCGCCATGGACCTGCTGATGGATTACGACTGGCCGGGCAACGTCCGCGAGCTGCAGAACGCGGTGGAGAGCGCCATGAACGCGGCTGACTCCCCCATCCTGCGGCGGCGGGACTTCCGCCAACTGGAGCAGCGGATGCAGGCCCGGCGGCGGCGCCAGCTCACCGGGCCGGGGGACTTCAAGCTGCGCCCCGCCCGCCAGGCCTTTGAGCGGGAGCTTATTCGGGACGCCCTGGCCGCCGCCGGGGGAAACCGGGTCAAGGCCGCCGCGCTTCTGGACATCTCCCGCACAGTGCTCTACGAAAAAATGGAACAATACCAATTAAAATAGACAGACTGAGGAGAGGAACATTACCATGCAGACACAACTGAGACAGGCCGTGGTTGTCGCCTTCGGCCGCACCCCCTACTGCAAGGCCCGCAAGGGCTCCTTTGCCCAGCTCCACCCCGTGGAGTATGGCGCCCAGACCCTTCTGGGTGTGCTGGCCAGAGTACCCCAGCTCCGGCCGGAGGACATCGGCGACGTGATCATGGGCTGCGCCATGCCCTTCGGTGTCCAGGGCGGCAATATGGCCCGGCTGATTGTCCAGCGGGCCGGGCTGCCCGACTGCGTCACCGCCCAGACCGTCAACCGCTACTGCTCCTCCGGCCTGCAGACCATCGCCACCGCCGCCAACGCCATCCGCTGCGGGGAGGAGGACGTGGTCATCGCCGGCGGCGTGGAGTCCATGTCTCTGGTTCCCATGCTGGTGGGCGCGGAGGATGCCGACCCCTGGCTGGCGGAGCACCGCCCCGAGGTATACACCACCATGGGCATCACGGCGGAAAATGTGGCCCGCCAGTGGGGCATCAGCCGGGCCGATATGGACGCCATGGCCGTTGAGAGCCACCGCCGGGCCGCCCAGGCCCAGGCCGGCGGCTGCTTTGACGGACAGATCATCCCCATCACCGTCCCCGGCCCCGACGGCGGCGAGGTGGTGGTCTGCCGGGACGAGGGCATCCGCCCCGGCACCACTGCGGAGACGCTGGCCGGGCTGAAGCCCTGCTTCCTGGAAAACGGCTCCGTCACCGCAGCCACCTCCTCCCAGATGACCGACGGTGCCGGCTTCGTGGTGCTCATGTCGGAGGAAAAAGCCGCAGAGCTGGGCGTGAAGCCCCTGGCCCGCTTTGTCTCCTTTGCCACCGGCGGCGTGCCTGCGGAGGTCATGGGCGTCGGCCCCATCGAGGCGGTGCCCAAGGCGCTCAGAAAGGCCGGCCTTACCCTGGAGCAGATGGACACCATTGAGCTCAACGAGGCCTTTGCCTCCCAGGCCCTGGCGGTCATCCGCACCCTGGGCATGGACCCGGCCAGGGTCAACCCCTGGGGCGGCGCCATGGCCCTGGGCCACCCCCTGGGCGCCACCGGCGCCATGCTCACCTGTAAGGCCTTAAGCTATCTGGAGCGCACCGGCGGCCGTTACGGCATGGTCACCATGTGCATCGGCGGCGGCATGGGCGCGGCAGGTATCTTCGAGTGCCTGTAACGGCAGTACAGCAGGAGGCCCTGGGAACCTTCCGGTTCCCAGGGCCTCCTTTCTTGCTGCATACGTCAAAAAATTAACGCTTGTCATTTGGGTTCTTAAGTGCTATCATCACAGTATCATATCTATACTAATCGGTTTGAAAAGGAGAATAAGCATGAAAGAACTCGAAAACAAGGTCGCTCTGGTCTCCTCCTCCACCCGCGGCATCGGCCTGGCCTGCGCCAAGACGCTGGCCGCCCAGGGGGCCGCGGTCTATCTCGGGGTCCGCCGCCTGGAGGCCGGACAGCAGATCGCCGACGAGCTGATTGCCGCCGGCGGGCGGGCCGGGGTGGTCTTCTTTGACGCCTCCCGGGAGGAGAGCTTTTCCGGCATGGTGGACGAGGTGGCGGCCAAGGAGGGCCGGCTGGACATTCTGGTGAACAACTTCGGCTCCACCGACGTCAAGACCGACCTGGACGTGGTGAACGGCCCCTCAGAGGACTTCTTCCGCATCGTCAACACCAACCTCAAGAGCGTGTATCTGCCCAGCAAGGCGGCGGTGCCCCTCATGGCCAAAAACGGCGGCGGCTCCATCATCAACATCGGCTCCGTGGGCGGCCTCTACCCCGATCTGAGCCGCACGGCCTATGGCGTCAGCAAGGCGGCCATCCACTTCCTCACCAAGGACATCGCCGTGCAGTATGCCCGGCAGGGGGTGCGGTGCAACGCGGTGCTCCCCGGCTTCACCGCCACCGACGCCGCTCTGAACAACATGTCCCAGGCCTTCCTGGATCTTTTCCTGAAAAACGTCCCCCTCAACCGCCCCGGCCGCCCGGAGGACATCGCTGATGCCGTCGCCTTCCTGGCCAGCGACCGGGCCGCCTTCATCACCGGCGAGATTCTGCCCGTGGCCGGCGGCTTCGGCCTGCCCACCCCGCTGTACGGCTCCTATATGAGCGCGGGGGCCAAGGGCTGATTTCCCCTCCAGAGGGCCCTTCGGGGCCCTTTTTACTATGCAAAGGTATAGCAAAAAGGGCCGTGTGCCGCTTTCGGTGGCGCGGCCATGAACGCAACAGCCCGTGGGCCAGGACGGCCCACATGCGCAAAAGCTTCCTGCGCACCGGCGTTTGCCTGGGCCCGTGGTGCGCTTTAAGCCCATGAAGTTTGTTGCCCCGTCCGCCCCGGACGTGCTATACTATAGTATCACACCGTAAAGGACGGCAGCTATGGACAAACTGGTTGTAGGCATTCTGGCCCATGTGGACGCGGGGAAAACCACCCTCAGCGAGGGGCTGCTCTACACCTGCGGGCGCCTGAAAAAGCTGGGGCGGGTGGATCACCAGGACGCCTTTCTGGACACCGACCCCATGGAGCGCGCCCGGGGCATTACTATCTTTTCCAAGCAAGCGGTGCTCCCTGTGGACGGGGCGGAGCTCACCCTGCTGGACACGCCGGGTCACGCGGACTTTTCCAGCGAGATGGAGCGCACCCTCCAGGTGCTGGACTGCGCCATCCTGGTCATCAGCGGCACCGACGGCGTGCAGGGCCACACCCACACCCTCTGGCGGCTGCTGGAGCGCTACGGCGTGCCCACCTTCCTGTTTGTCAACAAGATGGATCTGGCGGGGGCGGACAAGGCCGCCCTGCTGGCGGGGCTGAAAGCCGGGCTGGACGAGGGGTGCGTGGACTTCACCGCCCCGGCGGCGGAGCGGGACGAGGCGGCCGCCCTCTGCGGCGAGGACGCGCTGGAGCGCTATCTGGAGGACGGGGCGCTGGACGGCGATACCCTCACCGCCCTTATCGCCCGGCGGAGGCTCTTCCCCTGCTGGTTCGGCTCCGCCCTGAAGCTGGAGGGGGTGGCCGAATTCCTCCAGGGGCTGGTGGCGTACGCCCCCCGGCCCCGGTATGGCCCCGATTTTGCCGCCCGGGTGTTCAAGATTTCCCGGGACAACCAGGGGAACCGCCTGACGTGGATGAAGCTCACCGGCGGCGCCCTGCGGGTGAAGGAGGCCCTCTCCGGCCCCGGCTGGACGGAGAAGGCGGATCAGCTGCGCGTCTACTCGGGGTCCAGGTTCCAGACCGTGGACGAGGCCCAAGCGGGAAGCGTGGTGGCCGTCACCGGCCTGAGCCGCACCGCCGCCGGGGAGGGCCTTGGGGCAGAGGCGGAGGCCCTGCCCCCCGCCCTGGAGCCGGTGCTCACCTACCAGGTGCTCCTCCCCGAGGGGCAGGATCCCCACGCCGCCCTGGGCAAGCTCCGCCTGCTGGAGGAGGAGGATCCCCAGCTCCACCTCGTGTGGAACGAGCGGCTGCGGGAGATCCACATCCAGCTCATGGGGGAGGTTCAGCTGGAGATTCTCCAGGCGCTGGCGGCCCAGCGCTTCGGCCTGGCGATCACCTTCGGCCCCGGCGGCATCGTCTACCGGGAGACCATCGCCGCCCCGGTGGAGGGCGTGGGCCACTACGAGCCCCTGCGCCACTATGCCGAGGTTCACCTGCTGCTGGAGCCGCTCCCCCGGGGGAGCGGCCTGGAGCTGGCCGCCGCCTGCCCCCAGGACATGCTGGACGGGAACTGGCAGCGGCTGGTGCTCACCCATCTGGCGGAGAAGCCCCACCTGGGGGTGCTCACCGGCTCCCCCATCACCGATGTGCGCATCACCCTGGTGGCGGGGCGGGCCCACCTTAAGCACACCGAGGGGGGCGACTTCCGGCAGGCCACCTACCGGGCGGTGCGCCAGGGCCTCATGGAGGCGGAGAGCATCCTGCTGGAGCCGTGGTACGACTTCCGGCTGGAGCTGCCCCCGGAGCAGGTGGGCCGGGCCCTGTCCGACCTCCAGCGCATGGGCGGGCAGGCCGGCACGCCGGAGACCGCCGGGGCGCTGAGCGTGCTCACCGGCTCCGCCCCGGTGGCGGGCCTGCGGGACTATGGCCGGGAGGTGGCCGCCTACACCCGTGGCCGGGGACGGCTGAGCTGCACCGCCGGCGGCTACGCCCCCTGCCACAACGCCGATGAGGTGATCGCCGCTCTGGGCTACGACCCGGAGCGGGACGTGGACAACCCGGCGGACTCGGTGTTCTGCGCCCACGGGGCGGGCTACAACGTGAAGTGGAGCGAGGTCAAGGCCCACGCCCACGTGGGCAGCGGCCTGCGCCTGGGGGCGGAGCCGCCCCCGCCGGAGGAGGCCGCCCCCGTCCGGCCCCGCAGCGTGTCCTACGCCGCCTCCCTGGAGCAGGACAAGGAGCTCCAGGCCATCTTCGAGCGCACCTACGGCAAGGTAGAGCGGGGCGCCTTCCGCCCCCAGCCCAAGCCCGCCCGCACCAGCCTGGACGACCGGAAGTACTCCATCCAGGCCCAGAAGCAGGGGCCGGAATACCTGCTGGCGGACGGCTACAACCTCATCTTCGCCTGGGAGGAGCTGAAGGCGGTGGCCCGGGACAACCTGGACGCCGCCCGGCAGATGCTCATGGAGGTGCTCAGCAACTACCAGGGCTTCAAGCAGAATATCGTCATTCTGGTGTTCGACGCCTACAGGGTGCCCCGCAGCGTCCAGGACGTGACGAAGTACCACAACATCTACGTGGTCTACACCAAGGAGGCCGAGACGGCGGACACCTACATTGAGCGGGCCACCTACGAGATCGGGAGGCACCACCGGGTGCGGGTGGCCACCTCCGACGGGGCCGAGCAGCTCATCATCCTGGGCCACGGCGCCCTGCGGCTGTCGGCCTCCGCCTTCAAGGCCGAGGTGGAGCAGGCCGCCGGCCAGATCTCCGCCATTCTGGCGGCCAACAACCGTTCCGCCCCCTCCCAGCCGGTGGCCGCCGCCCTGGAGAGGGCCCGGCGCAGACAGGAGGACAAGCCATGATCCCCATGGAAATCATCGCCACCATCCGCAGCGACTTTCCCACCAAGTTCGGCATACCCCGCCAGAGCGGCCTGGTGGAGGAGCTGCGGGCCACCGTGGTCTTCGAGCCGGAATACCGCAGCCCCGACGCGCTGCGGGGGCTGGAGGACTTCTCCCACCTCTGGCTCATCTGGCAGTTCTCCGAGGCCGTGCGGGACAAGTGGTCTCCCACGGTGCGGCCCCCCCGGCTGGGGGGCAACACCCGCATGGGGGTGTTCGCCACCCGCTCGCCCTTCCGGCCCAACCCCATCGGCCTGTCCTGCGTGCGGCTGGAGGGCATCCGGAGAGAGCCGGAGCTGGGCCATGTGCTGGAGGTCTCCGGGGCCGATCTGATGGACGGCACCCCCATTCTGGACATCAAGCCCTACATCCCCTATGCCGACTGCCGCCCGGAGGCCAGCGGCGGCTTTACCGGCAGCGGCGGCGGGGCCACCCTGGCGGTGGACTTTCCCGCCGCCCTGCTGGAGCGGGTGCCCGCGGACAAGCGGGCCGCCCTCACCGGCGTGCTCTCCCGCGACCCCCGCCCCCCCTACCAGCACGATCCGGAGCGGGTATACGGGCTGGACTTCGCCGGGGTCAACATCCGCTTCACCGTGGACGGGGACACCCTCACCGTCCGGGCGGTGAAGCGCATGGCGGACAAATAGGACAAAATAGATAAAACGCCGGGCGGCCAAGGCCGCCCGGCGCTTTTACGTCTATGCCGTCTGCTCCAGCAGGAGCGGGTAGAGCTCCGCCTCTCCCGTCCCCTGGAACCAGAAATTCCAATAGTCATCCATGTAGTAGTAGACCAGATTCCCAGGGCAGAAGGTCATGCGGTAGTATCCGGAGGTGTCGGTGACGGTGACGCCCTCCGGCTCCTCCGCCGGGGCGGGCAGGGGCCTCTCCCCCTCCGGGCCGTCCGCCTCAGTCAGCCCCCGGAACGACACAGACGGGCGGCGCAGTACTTACTTAGTCACCCAGTGGATAGCCGCACCCTATATACAAGGGGCGGCCCAAACCTTTGTTAATCCCTGGGGCCCAAGGCCTGGCATCCGCTCAGATATTGGGCATCTTTGCAGTGGGCATCATCAGCACCTTTCCGGTACCACGGTATACGTTCACAAGGCCCTCACCAGAGGCGGCCGAGCCGATTAGGCTCTTACCGGAGCGCTCCACGGTGAAGTCCAGGCTCTTACTCCAGGCAATTGCATAGTTGCCGTCCACCTTCAGTACATCGTTCTGGAGGGTGATCTCGATCAATTCCCCCTTGGGACAGTCGGACTCGATACAGAATATGCCGCTGCCGTTGAGGCTCAGGTTAAACAGCCCCTCGCCGCCAGCCACCGCGGAGGAAAGGTTGGAGCGCATGACCGCCTTGTGCTGCAGGCTGGACTCACAGGCCAGAAACAGGCCGTCGTCCAGCACGACGCTCCCACCCCAGTCGGCAGCGTCCATCAAAATAAGGTGCTTATAGGTTGGCTCCAGCACCAGCAGTCCGTCGCCGGTGTACTCCGGCTTAATTGCAGACTCACCACTGGCCTTGCCGCGCACCGCCTTCCCCAGGAAGTCCCCCACGCCCTTAATGCCGGTGGTGGCGTTCACGTTGCCCAGCATCCACTGCATGGCACCCGCCTGAATGGTCACATGGGACTTGTGCAGATGGCATACCAGTTGGCGCTTTTTGACGTTCATCTGTGCGCTGAAGTAGGCCGTTACTGCAGAGGACGGCGAAACGCTCAAATCCCGCTGGTATTCAATGATCTGAAAGGCACCCAACTCAGAGAGCACTTTTACGTCATCATTCTCGGTAAAATTGGAGACCTGGTACATAGGTTTTCCTCCATTCAATTGATATGGGTAGGTCTTTTTATCATAGAAAAGATATATGTTTATTATAATATACTTCCGTCTTCGCCACAAGAAAAATGTATATTTTATAGAAATATCACAAGCAGTAGGAAGCCATCACATCGCCGCATTCAGGAGCACCCCGTTTCCCATATGCCCTCCCCGCTTAACGCCCATCCCGCATCTCGTCCAGCAGCCAACGGCGGTACTCCGCCGCCTCCTGGCTGTCCGGCTGGGCCTGGAGCCAAAAGTCCACCTGCCCCAGCAAGCGCCGCAGGCACTGCTCCTGCGGCTCGGCGTAGATCTCCGCCGGGAAGGCCGCCTCCTTCACCTGGATATAGCGGATACTGTCGAAAAAGTGCAAAATGTCCAGCTTCAGCAGCTCGGGGCGGCCCACATGCCGCCGGGCATTCTCCACCACCCCCGCGCCGTATCGGTAGGCGGTGGCATGGGGCGACACGGGCATGCCCGAGAGCAGCACCCGGGCGATGCGCCGCTGGATGTCCTTGAGCACAGGGTCCGGCACCCGGAGCACCCGCACTCCGCCGTCCCGCTTGGGAACCTCCGCCCGGTGGTAGTGGGCTGGAATCCGGTTGCTGGCGGCATACAGGGTGCGGAGGGGAAGCCCCAGGTCCCGGGCCAGGGAGGGGCCCTCTTGATAGACGATTCCCATGGCCGCCCCTCCCTTCCCGGTTCGGAACAAAACCTGCTGTATGGCGAACGGCGCGGCGGTATCCCCCTGCACACCGCAGGTGTGCTGAAATACCGCTGCGGCGCTTCGGCGGAGCGAAGCGAATACGCGTGAGTCTGCGGGACCGGCCGCGATTCGCGGCCGGCTCCGGCGTCTGAGCCGGGCTTCTCTTTTGTTCCGTGGTCCCAGCATAGCACAGCTCCCTGAAAAATACAAGCCGGGCCGCCGGGAATTCCCGGCGGCCCGCCTCATATACAGCATACTTCGGCCGGTGTTACCGCATCTCCTCCAGCGCCCTGTACTGGGTCTTGCCCGCCTCATTTTTGGGAATGGCCTCCAAGGCCCGGATCTGAAAGACCCGCTCCGGGAAGTGCATCTGTTCGCTGAGATACTCCGCCGCCGCCCCGGTCACGGCGGGATCGGGGCTGTCGTGAAAGATTCGGAGGAGGTCATCCCTCCCCACGCAGGCAAAGCCCGTGTCCGGGAAGCGGGCGGCAAGCAGCCGCTCCACCTCGTCCAGGCCCACCCGGTTGCCGTAGAGCTTAATAAACCGCTTCTTGCGGCCCACGATGTAGTAGAAGCCGTCCCCGTCCCGCCGGGCCATATCGCCGGTGTGGAGCTCCCCGTGCCACTCGTCCCCCAGGGCCAGCTCCTCCGCCCGCCGGGCGTAGCCCATGGCCACGTTTGGCCCGCGGTAGACCAGCTCGCCCACGGTGTCCGGCGCGTCAATGGGCGCGCCGTCCTCCCCCAGCAGGCGGAACTGACCGCCGGGCACCGGCACCCCCATGCTGCCGCACTTCTCCACCGCCCGCTCCGCGGGCAGGTAGCCCATGCGGGGGGCCGCCTCAGTCTGGCCGTACATGACAAAAAAGCGCCGTCCCGTCCGCGCCGCCCAGTCGGCAAACTCCAGGTGAAGGGCCTCCGGCAGCTTGCCGCCCGCCTGGGTCAGGGTGTTCAGCGCAGGCAGCTCCATCTCCAGCAGGCCCGCCCGCCGGTACATGCGGTAGGTGTAGGGCACCCCGGCCAGGGAGGTGACCCGCTCCCGCTCCACCAGCTCCCAGAAGGGCCGCTCCAGCACGCTGCGCCGGGTGAGCACCAGCGCCGCCCCCGCCAGCAGGTGGGTGTTGACGATGGACATGCCGTAAGAGTAGCTCATGGCCAGGTTGGTGACGGGACGCTGGCCCTCGTCCAGCTCCAGGTACTCCACGATAGAGCGGGTGTTGGCATCCAGGTTCCGGCCGCTGAGGCGCACCAGCTTGGGGCTGCCGGTGCTGCCCGAGGTGGTGAGCAGGAGGGCCAGCTCCGGGTGGAGCTCCGGCCCCTGCCCGCCGGGGCGGCGGAGCAGGGCGCTGTCCTCCACCTCCAGCGCCGGGACAAAGCCCTCCAGCACCCGCCCCGTCTCCGCCGGGAGGTCGCCGGGCACATGGACAAAGGCGGGGCGGTAGGTCTCCAGCAGGCCGCGCAGCAGCTCCGGCGCAATGTGGGCGTCCAGCAGCAGGGGCACTTCTCCCGCCTTTAGGCACCCCAGGTAGCCCAGCAGGGTTCCGGGGGTGTTCTCACACAGCACAAAGACCAGCCGGTGCTCCCCCACAGCCCCGGCAATCCGCTCCGCGGCGGCGTTCAAATCCCCCAGGGTGTACCGTTTCCCCTCCTCGGTGACGGCCAGCAGCCGCTCCGGCTCCCGGTCGCAGCGCGCAAACAGTTCCATGTGCTCCTCCTATCCAATGATGCGGGACAGGGCGGCGATCAGATCCCTCCCGTCCCAGACCGTATCCATCTCCAGGGCCTGCCCCAGAGGCACCACCCGATCCACGCCCCGCGCCCCCGCCCGGGCCAGGAGGGCGGCCACCTCCGCCGGCTCCAGCCCGCCGCACACCAGGGTCTGCGCCTTGGGCGGGAGCAGGGGGGCCAGCGCCTCCAGGCTGGGCAAGTCCGCCTCAAAGAACAGCCCGAAGCCCCCGGCCAGGGAGGGCAGGTTTCCGGACAGCCCCGCCAGCTGGGCCACATAGAGCAGGTTGCCCTGATAGCGCTCCACGGCGACGACGGCAGGCTCCTCCATGGTCATGGCGCAGAGGCACAGCCGCTCCAGCTTGCGGGCCGCCTGGAAGGGGCCGAAGGGGTAGCGCTCCGCCGCCTCGGCGGCCACCGCCTCCCACCACCGGCCGCGGCAGGCGGGGTCTCCCCCGTCCTCCAGCCACAGCACCAGTTGGGGGCTGGAGCAGGCGTTCTGATCCATCTGGTAGGTGTCGTTATAAAACCGGTGGGCCAGCGCCCCCCGCTCCTCCGGCGTGAGGGCGGAGAAGGCCCGCTGGCTGAACACCGCCAGCGACCAGCGGTCGGGGAAGCACAGCTCCACGGCGTGGGGAGGCATGGGCATGGCCCGCACCGCCGCCACCGTGGCGTCGCCGCCCCACACGATCCGGGCGTCGCAGCGGGCGCAGTAGTCCGCCGTGACGGCATCGTCCCGCCCGTAGGTGATCAGGCTGGTGCGGGCCCGCACGGCGGCGTGCTCCGGCCGCTCCAGCACCCGGCGGAGGGCCGCCAGCAGGGGGGCCTCCCCCTCTACCCGCCGGCTGGACAGGCGCACCACGTTGGCGTTCCCCGCCAGCAGGCCGATGGCCAGGGTGTAGGCAAACAGGGCGGGCACATTGGCGGGGGCCAGATGGAAGGCCAGCCCCCGGCCCAGCCGGGGCAGCGGGGAGGCGTGGCGCGCGGCCAGGGCCTCCAGGCGGGCCCGGCGGCACCAGAAGCCGAAGGCGGCGGAGGCCTCCTGCCGCCGGGTGTCCGGGCTGCGGAGCACCTCGGCGGACAGCTCCGCCAGAAAGTCCACCGCCCTGGGGTCAAAGGGGGGCCAGGGTGCGGCGTCCACCTGCTCCGCCCCGGCCAAAAGCGTGACGTTATCCCTCATAGGTATCGCTGCACCCCCTCACCTCGGCCCGGGGCACCCGCCCCGTCACCTTGAAATACTTGCCCTTGCGCCCGCAGGGGCAGTCGTCCTCCCCCAGCAGCACGCCCAGATCCTCGGTCAGCAGAGAGTGGCCGGGATAGGAGCGGGGCAGCGGGGAGAGCACCTGGAGCACGCCCTCCTCTCCAGGCTCGCAGGGGCGGTAGTCCCGCCCCCGCCGCACCACGATATCCGACCACAGACTGGCGTGGAGGTGGCCCTGGGGGCACTCCATGTAAATGCAGCCGGTCTGCTCGGCCATGCCGTAGTAGTTGCTTACCCGCTCCACGCCCGTGGCCGCCGCCACCCGGGCCTTGAACTCTCCGGGTGACACCGCCTCGCCGGCCAGCTTCTTCCAGCCGCCGCCGTGAACCAGGATGCCGTTGGGGATGTCCAGCCTCTCCCCCCGCTCCTCCAGGGCGCGGACGACGTGCTTCCAGATGATGAAGGTGAAGCCGAAGAGGAAGATGGTCTCCCCCTGGTGCTCCTCCAGGAAGGCCCGCACCCCGTCCAGATCCAGCTCCATGTGCTCGTCCAGGGCATAGCAGGGCCTGGTGCCGAAGATGGAAAAGCCCAGAATGCCCGCCCCCCGGGCGGAGAACATGGCGCGGTTGCGCAGAACCTGCCTGCTGTCCAGCACCAGGAAGGGCAGCCGCCGCTCCCCCAGGAAGTCGGACATGATCTGGCAGAGGGCCTGCTGCTGGCAGGCGGAGGTGGCACCGTCCAGAAAGATCCTGGACACCCGCTGCCCGGTGGTGCCGGAGGAGGTAATGGTCTTGAACACCTCTCCCTCCGGGATGCTCCGCAGCTCCAGTTCCTTGAACAGGGATACCGGCAGCATAGGGGCGCTCTCCACCGTACATTCCATGTGGGCGGGGCAGCCCAGGGCGTCCAGCAGGCGGCCGTACTCCGGGCAGTGCTCCCGGTGAAACTGGGTCAGCTCGGTGAGCAGTCCGGCGTAAAGCGCCCGCTTCTCCGTCCGGGCCGTGGAATAGGGCTTGTATTGCAGCAGCGTGTTCAGCTCCACACCGGCTTCACTCCTTTCCTTTGAGAATATAGGGCTCCCCGTGGCCGGGGCAGATGCGCAGGCCGGGGGGCAGCCCCCGGAGAACGGGCTCCGTGACGGCGCGGTAGTCCGTCTCGCTCCCGCCGGGCAGGCGGAGGATGACCTCCTCCCCCGGAATCAGGTAGTCCCCGGAGAAAAAGATGTCCCCGTCCAGGAAAATTCCTGCGCTCCCCGGCGTGTGTCCGGGCAGGGCCACGGCGCGGAGCCGGTGTCCCCGCCATACGCACTCCCAGGCGTGCTCATAGGTCTCATCCGCCGGCCGGCAGACGAAGGGCGGATAGGACACCCCCGGCTTGCCCCGGAAGGCGAGATAGACCTCCATCCTCCGGGTCATGTTGAGCCGGGTGTCCCCCAGGCCGGCGCTGCACGCGGCGGTAGCCGCCACCCACACCCCGGGCCAGCGGTTTCGCAGCGCCTCCAGCCCGGCCATGTGGTCGCAGTGCTCGTGGGTCAGGAGGATCCGTTCCGGCGTCCACCCCAGCGCCTCCAGCCGCTCCAGCGGCCCCCTGGGATCGTTGGGGTCGATGACCACCGCGCGCCCCGCCTCCCCCAGCAGATAGCAGTTGCTCTCCGCCAGCGGCTCCGTCCACCGCTCCAGAAGCAGCACGGCTCAGAGCTCCACGCCGTACTTGGCCAGAATCTCCTTGCCCTTCTCATAGGAGGAGAAATCCAGCACGTCGGCGGTGCCGATGCTGATTTTGAAGGTCTCCTCCATGTCCCCCATCAGATCCATGTGGCCAAGGGAGTCCCACAGGGGGATGCCCCGGTACTTGAGGCCGGGCAGCTCCTCCGGCTTGACCCGGAAGGCGGTGAGGAACAGGCGGTCATACTTCTCCAGATTTGTCATAGCTCGTTTCCTTTCTATCCCGCGGCGTAAGTACCAAATGGGGCGGGCCTTCGGCCCGCCCCATGCCGCTTAATACTTGCAGTGGAAGCGCTTCTCGTACTCCGCCTTGAGCTCGTCGCGGAAGTCGGGGTGGGCAATTTCGATGAGGTTGCGGGCGCGCTGGCGGAGAGTCTGGCCCTTCAGCGCGGCCACGCCGTACTCGGTGACGATGTAGTCCACGTCGTTGCGGCTGGTGGTGACGGCGGCGCCCTCATCCAGCAGCGGCACGATCTTGGAGATTTTGCCCTTGACGGTGGAGGGCATGGCCATGATGGACACGCCGCCCTTGCTGGCGGAAGCGCCGCGGACGAAGTCCACCTGGCCGCCCACGCCGGAGATCTGCTTGGGGCCGATGCTCTCGGAGGCCACCTGGCCCATCAGATCCACCTGTACGCAGGAGTTGATGGACACCATGTTCTCGTTCTGGGCAATGACAAAGGGGTTGTTAACATAGTCCACAGGGCGCAGCTCCACGTCGGGGTTGTGATCCACGAAGTCGTAAAGGCGGCGGGTGCCCATGAGGAACGCCACCTCAAACTTGCCGGGGTGGAGGGTCTTTTTGGCGTTGGTGATGACGCCGGCCTCGGCCAGCTCCACCACGCCGTCGGAGAACATCTCGGAGTGGATGCCCAGATCCTTCTTGTGCTTGAGGAAGAGGAGCACGGCGTCGGGGATGGCGCCGATGCCCAACTGGAGGGTGGCCCCGTCGGGCACCAGGGAGGCGCAGTGCTCACCGATGGCCTTCTCAATGTCGCCGATCTTGGGGGGCTTGAGCTCAATGATGGGGGCCTCATGCTCCACGATGCAGTCCAGATCCTTGACGGACACCAGGCTGTAGGGGCCGGTCCAGGGCATCTGGGGGTTCACCTGGGCGATGACCAGCTTGGCCTGCTTGACGGCCTCCAGGGTGTAGTCCACCGACACGCCCAGGGAGCACATGCCGTTCTCATCGGGAGGCGTCACCATGACCATGGCCACGTCCACCGGCATAGTGGAGCTGAACTGGCGGGGCACCTCAAAGAAGAAGCTGGGGGTGAAGTCGCCCCGGCCCTCGGCGATGGCGTCCCGGCTGGTGCCGCCCACAAAGAAGGCGTTGTGGCGGAAGTTACCGGCATACTCGGGCTTGCAGTACTCGGCCTTGCCCATGGCCACCATGTGGACGATCTCCACGTCCCTGTAGGCCTTGGCGTTGGCCACCATTACGTCCAGCAGATAGGACGGCTCGCCGCAGGCGTGGGCCACCACCACCCGGTTGCCCGACTGGATGTGGTTGACCGCGTCCTCCGCGCTCATCAGGTGCTGCTTGTAATATTCCTTCCAATTCATACGATACACACCCTCTATTCTTTGGATTTTAAGACTGGGCTCAGCGTGCCAGATAGTCCCGACCGATGCGGTCGGCCTCCAGGATGGCGTCGTAGACCTCCTGGGCGGTGATATCGGCGCGCAGGTTCTTGGTGGACTGAGTGGGCACCACGGCGGCCTCCGCCACCTTTTTCAGGGTCTCTGGCACGATCTCCTTCACCCCGAGCTGGGCCAGGGTCAGGGGCAGGCCGGTGTCCCGCAGGAACGCGAGCACCTGCTCCAGCTCCTCCTGGGGGGCCTTCTCCAGTACCAGCTGAACCAGGGTGCCGAAGGCCACCTTCTCGCCGTGGTACATGCCGTGGGCCTGGGGCTCCTGGGCAAAGCCGTCGTTGACGGCGTGGGCGGCGGCCAGGCCGCCGTTCTCAAAGCCCAGGCCGCTGAGGTAGATTGTGGCCTCCACCACGTCCTCCAGCGCGGGGGTGACCTCGTGCCGCTCCACCGCGGCCAGGGCGTCCCGCCCCTTCTCCATCAGCAGGTCGTAGCAGAGATGGGCCATCATCAGCCCGGTGTTGGACACGTTGCCCCGGGCCATGGTGCGGGCGCCGCTGTTCTTGCAGGCCCGGGCCTCAAACCAGGTGGACAGCGCGTCGCCCAGGCCGGCGGCAAAGAGCCGCCTGGGGGCGTTGGCGATGATGCCGGTATCGACCAGAACCAGATCCGGGTTGCGGCGCATGAGCACGGCCTTGACGACCACCCCGGCGTCGTTGTAGAGCACGGCCACGCCGGAGCAGGGCGCGTCGTTGGAGGCCACGGTGGGGATGATGACGCAGGGCAGGCCCAGATTTTCGGCCACGGCCTTGGCGGTGTCCAGGGCCTTTCCGCCGCCCATGCCCACCACCACGTCGCAGCCCTGGGCCCTGCACTCGTCCATCTTGGCAAAGACCTCGTCCTTGGTGGCCTCGCCGTGGAAGGTGGTGAACACCACCTCCTTCTCCTGCTCGGCCAGGCTGGCCTCCACCTGGGCGCCGAAGCGCCCGCGGCTGTTGTCGGTGCAGATCACCAAAAACTTATTTCCCAGCTTCTTGGCGCTGCGGCCCAGGTTGGCCAGCTCTCCCGCGCCCTGTGCATAGCGGGCCGGGGCCTTGATTGCGTATGTCATTGCACTGTCTCCTTTTTATTGGGCTACCGGAAGGCCAGCCGCAGCTCCAGATCCGCCGCCAGCACGCCCTCCACAAACACCTGCCCCCGGCAGGCAGCGATGGCCCGCTCCGTCTTCTCCTCCAGAAGGGACACGTGGATTTCCAGCGTATCCCCCGGCAGGATTTTCCGCCGGAAGGTGGCCTCCCGCACCCCCATGAACAGGGGGAGCTTCCCGGCGTAACGCTCCGTGGTCATCATCAGGATGTCCGCCGCCTGGGCGGCGGCCTCGATGGTGTAGACGCCGGGGAGCACCGGCGTTCCGGGGAAGTGGCCCGCGAAGCAGGGCAGCTCCGGCCGGGCGCGGAAGGAGGCCACCGCCTCCTCCCCGGGCACCAGGCGGCTCACTGTGTCGATGAACAGCATGGGCTCCCGGTGGGGCAGGATATCCAGCACCTCCTCGTGGGTCAGGCTCCGCGCCTGCTGCCCCTTCAGGGCCTCGGCCAGCTTCTCCTTCGCCGGCAGCAGCTCCTCCCACCCGCTGAGGTAGATCAGCCGCCCGGCGGGCACCGCCAGATCGCTGACGTTGGCACAGCGGGAGGGGCAGCCGCACACCACCAGCACCGCCGGGTACTTCACCCCAGCCTGGGCGGTGACGAACTCCGCCTCCGGGAAAAAGCCGCCGATGCGCTTGACCAAGGCCACCCGGTCATACCGGGGATTACAGCCGCCGCAGTAGCGGACGCCGATCTGCCGTCTATCCGCCATGGCGCATCTTCAGGATGGAGCGGGCCTCGTCCAGCAGCTCCGGGCTGATATCCTGCACCAGCACCGCCCGCTTGATGTGCGGGAGGTGCTCGGTCAGCGCGGTCTGGATCAGCTCCTCGGTGGTCAGATCGGCCGCCGGACAGCCGGCGCACTTGCCCTTGAGCTTGAAGCGGACGACGCCGTCCTCCACCTCAATAATCTCCATCTCACCGCCGTGGGTGCGCAGGAGCGGGCGCACGTGCTCGTCCAGCACGGCCTCGATGTCCTCATACATGGCGGATGCCTCCTTTTGCAAAGCCGGAGGGCGGCGGATTGCCGCCGCCCTCCGGTCGAATACAGATGCGATTGGAATGTGGTTTTTGCTTACTCCTTGATGTGGGCGATGGCCTTGGCCAGCGCCCGGCCGCCCCACACGGCGGCCGGGAACCCGGTTTCTTTTATCCTCGGCGGGAGTGAATCCCGCCTGCGGCAAGATTTTGGCTTTGCCAAAATACTTGGACGGCTTTGCCGGGGAAAGAGCTGGCCCCTGGGGAGATTACTCCTTGATGTGGGCGATGGCCTTGGCCAGCTCTTTCTTGTGGGCCAGGTTGCCCTGACGGGAGATCATGATGCGCTGGGCCTGGGTGTAGCTTTATCAAGGAACGCAAGCAGACGGCAGGGAGCATGGGGCGGGTAATCCAGTATGTATCCCAGCCAAAGAAAACCATGGACGAGGAAGGCAACCGCTACCTGACGGGCGTCAACTGTGTGGCAGATGTGGCCATGCAGAGCTTCATGGCCACCAAACACCTCTACGGGAAAGACACCGGCACCTTCTTCTACCAGTACACCCAGTCCTTCTCCCCGGAAGAAGACCTCACTCCCGCCCAGGCCCATGAGATCGGTCTGAAATTGGCGGAGCGATTCTTCCCCGGCTGTGAGGTCCTGGTGGCCACCCATGTGGATCGGCAGCATCTTCACTCCCATCTGGTGGTCAACTCGGTTCATCCGGATACCGGAAAGAAGCTCCACTTCACTCCCAGAACGTTGGAAGAAATGCGGAAGGTCAGTGATCAGATCTGTATGGAGCACGGCTTGACCACTCTAAAGCCGTACCAACAGGATCACCGGACAAAGGGCCTGAGAGCCGGGGAATACCGGGCGGCTATGCGGGGAGAAAGCTGGAAGTTTCGGCTCATTACTACGGTGGAGGCGGCCATGCGGCGAGCTGGCAGCCGGGAGGAGTTCATACAGGAGATGAATCGGCGCGGCTACCAGGTACGCTGGAAGGAAAATCGGAAGTGCATTACCTACACCACACCTACCGGAATGAAGTGCAGAGACGACAGACTGCACGAGCTAAAATTCAGAAAGGAGAACATGGAGCATGAGTTTGGAATACGAGCCCAAGCAGCACAACAGTGCTTTGGCAGCCCTCAAACAGCGGGCCGCGCCTCCCACCCTGACGGAACAACAGCCCAATGTGCTGTATACGATGCCGGTGCAGACACTGGAACAGCTGGAGAATGTCCTCCAGCATACCCTGGCCCTCCAGAAAACGATCCAAGCGTCCATGGCTACTCTGGCCACGAAGGAGAGCCTGGAGCCGCTGGCCACCTCAGAACTGCTCCGGCAGTGGCTGGAGCAGACGCAGGCCCTCAACCAGGAAACCTACCAGGCGATGGAAGAGATTCTTTCCGAAATGAAGGAGGAATACAAACGGGATGGGAGGCAGAGAGACGAATTTACCAGAGAGCTCTCAACCATCGGGTCAACCTTTCAGAAGGACACCCAGGAGGCGATCTCTTCGCTCCGGAGATGGATCCCCTTCATCATCATGAGTTCGGCAGCGGCGGCAGTTCCGGTGTGCATTCTCATGTGGCAAACGCTGACATAACAACAGAAGTGTTTCGCCTGCTGTCCAGGCTGGAGGGAGATCCCGATGACTTTGTTCTGGATGCCACCATCAGGCACGGCCATGGAGATCGAAAGGCTCTGGCCAGAGAGCAGCAAAAAAAGATTGCCCTGGGACATAAGCCGGATGACCACGATCAAGGGCAGCAGATGATGTGACGCCGGGGCTCTGCACACTCAAATGCAGAGCCCTAAGCGTATTAAAAATTATATCGCTAATCAAAGAATAAGGGCAAAGAAAATAGTACACTGTTAACAAAGATATCCGCATGGCCTTCTGCCGGGTAATTGTTACTGTTCTGATAACTCTGCCCATTTCCTATGGCTATCCATCTGAAAAGCTGGTATTGTGTGTTGCTGCAAAGGAGGCGACACGCAATGTATCACTACATGGCTGCCCTGCATCAGCGTTTTTTCCAGGTGCCGGACTTCACTGAATTGGAGGAGGAAATTGAGCAAACCCGCCAGGAAGTGCGGGACTGCCTTGGGCAGCCGGAACGGCGAAAGCTGATGCAGCTGGTGGATGCGCAAAACCTGCTGCGGGAGAAGATCTCTCTGGCCAGCTTTATCGCCGGATTCAAGCTGGCCCAGGAAATTGCAAAAGAGCTGGAGGTGACACCACATGGCAAAGAAACGGGCTAACGGAGAGGGTAACATCAGGAAACGGAAAGATGGCCGCTGGGAGGGGCGGTACACGGCTGGGTATGATCCCAAAACCGGCAAGCGGATCATCAAGAATGTGCTGGGTAAGACCCAGGGAGAGGTCAAGGAAAAGCTGAAAAAAGCTCTGGAGGAGTGCCAAGGTCTGGACGTCAGTAAGGCGGCGGACGAGTACACTGTGGCTACCTGGCTGCGCACCTGGTATGAGCTCTACGCCAAGCCCAATGTGCGTACTGCTACAGCAAACCGATATGAGCTTATTATTGAGACCTACACCATTCCCAGGATTGGAACCATCAAACTAAAGAAGCTGACCACCCGGCACCTGCAAAAGCTCTACAAGGAGTTATTGGAGGAGGGCAGAATACATGTCGGAAAGAGTAAGGTCAAAGGATTAAGCACCACTACCGTCCACAGCGTGCATTTGATGCTCCATACGGCGCTGGAACGGGCGGTCAAGGAGCGGCTTATCCCCAGAAACCCCACTGAGGACTGCATTGCACCCAAGCCCCGAAAGATCGAGATGCAAATTCTTCCCTCTGAAGATATGCACGCCTACCTGGAGGCTGCCAAGGCTAGAGACTTGCTTCCCATGTTCTATCTGGAATTGGTCAGCGGTCTTCGAAAGGGGGAACTGGTGGCCCTGCAATGGGATGACGTAGACATCCAGGGCAAAACGATCTCGGTCAGCAAGCAATATGTCCGCAACCCGGATGGCTCTCTGGAGCTCACCCGGCCCAAGACGGAAAACTCCGTCCGCCTGGTGTCCATCCCACAGACGGCGGTAGACCTGCTGGTCCAGGAGCACGACAAGCACCCGGACAGTCCCTACCTGTTTCCGTCTCCTATCTCCGGGGGAATGTACCACCCGGATTCGGTGGTAAACCTCCACAAGAAGCTCCTAAAGGACGCTGGGCTCCCCCACATCCGCTTCCACGACTTGAGGCACACTTTCGCTACCACAGCCCTCCAGAACGGCGTGGACGTAAAGACGGTGTCCTCCATGCTGGGGCATTACGATGCCGGGTTCACCCTCCGTACCTACACCCACGCCACACGGCAAAAGCAAGACGAGGCAGCCGCCACCATGGGCAGCTTCATGGAACAAGTCATGTAAGGCAGAGAGAAAAAGCCGGGCAGGAAGCGCAAATTTCCTGCCCGGCACTGTTTAGACTTTTCCGGCCATTTCGGCGTGTGGGTCACGGTGTGGGTCAGTTGGTTGACCCACATTTTGACCCACACCAAAAAATCAAAATTTGCAACAAAAAAGCCTTGAAAACCAAAGTTTTCAAGGCTTTTTGGAGCTGCTATCCGGATTTGAACCGGAGACCTCATCCTTACCAAGGATGTGCTCTACCTACTGAGCTACAGCAGCAAATGGCGACGCGGAAGGGACTTGAACCCTCGACCTCCGGCGTGACAGGCCGGCGTTCTAACCAACTGAACTACCGCGCCAGACGGTAGGGGGTACGGGAGCTCCCTCACGGGAGTGGTGGGAACAACAGGGCTCGAACCTGTGACATCATGCTTGTAAGGCATGCGCTCTCCCAGCTGAGCTATGCTCCCTTGTCCTCGCCGCAGACCAGTTTGTAAATCACTCTTGGTCACGCGGCGAAGGTTATTATACTAAAGCTTCCCCCAGTTGTCAACCATTTCAGCCAAAATTTTTTGCTTTTTTTCTCTCGAACCTACAGTGAGGCCAGAAGTCCTTCCAGCTCCTCGTTTGTATAGTGATATACCTTGTCGCAGAACTGGCAGGTGAGCTCGGCCCTGCCCTGCTCCCGGATGAGGGAGTTCAGCTCCTCACGCCCCATACTGATGAGGGCGCGGGTGACCCGCTCCCGGCTGCAGTAGCAGCGGTACTCCACCGGCTCCTCAGAGAGTACCTCCAACTGAAATTCAGAAAGCACCTGCTCCACCAGCTCCCTGGCGCTCAGGCCGCCCCGCAGCGCCTCGGTTACCGGGCCTACCCTGGCGATACCCTGCTCGATGGCGGAGATGGCGGCGTCATCTGCGCCGGGGAGGAGCTGAATGAGGTATCCACCGGCGCACTGCACGCTCTGGTCCACGTCCACCAGCACGCCCAGGGCACAGGCGGTGGGGATCTGCTCACTCTCAGCAAAGTAGGAGGTAATATCCTCGGCGATCTCGCCGGATACCAGGGGGACAGTGCCCACATAGGGCTCCTTCATGCACAGATCCTTGATGACAGTGAGGGAGCCGTCCCGCCCCACGGCGCTGCCCACATCCAGCTTGGCGGGGCCCTTCAGGGGGAGGTCCACCAGGGGATTGACCACATAGCCCCGGGCGTTGCCCTGGCTGTCGGACACCACGGTGATGCCGCCCAGCGGGCCGCCTCCCTTGATGCGCAGGGTTACCGAGCCATCCTTCTCCTTGAGCTGGTTGCCCATCATGGAGGCGGCCATCAGGCTGCGGCCCAGGGCCGCGGTGGCCACGGGCAGAGTCTTGTGAATCTGCCGGGCGCGCTCCACCATCTCCTTGGCCGTGATCGCCGATGCCTTCACCGGCGCGTCCTTGGCCAAAACGCGAATGATCTTGTCTGCCATGCTTGTCAAAATTCCTTTCGTGCGGCAAAGAAAATCCGCTGCTCCCCCTCCCTGGGGGCGCGGAACCTCAGCTCGCCGTATTGTCTGATCTGCCGGAAACCGGCCTGCCGGAGCAACTCCTCCAGCTCCGCCGGTTCGTAGGCGTACTCCTCGTGAACCTCCTCCCAGCGGCTCCACAGCCCGCCGGGCTCCAGCCGGAAGATGTCCATTCCATAGGTGCAGATGCGCCGGCGCTCCGACCAGTCGGCCCGCCAGACGCAGTAGGCATCCTCGCTCTCGTCCAGAAACATCTGGCCGTCCAGGCCCCGGAGCTTTTGCGGGGTGTTGATGTCAAAGAGGAAGAGGCCGCCGGGCATGAGGAAGGTGTGCACCCGCCGGAAGGCCCGGGCCAGCTTTTTGGGGCTGGTGACGTAGTTGATGCTGTCCAGGCAGCACACGCAGGCGTCGATAGTGCCGTAGAGATCCAGCTCCTCCATGGCCTGATGCAGAAAGATCGGCTCGATGGGGCCTGCGCCCCGGCATTTCTCCGCCGCCTGGGCCAGCATCTCCTGGGACAGGTCGGCGCCGATCATCTCATAGCCCCGCTCCGCCAGGACACGGGTCAGGCTCCCGGTGCCGCAGGCCAGATCCAGCACCGTGCGGATGGGCAGCCGGCTGCGGGCGAAGTGCTTCTCCAGATAGTCGGCCCAGCGGGCATAGTGCACGTCGGCGGTAAAGGCGTCGTAGCACCCCGCCAGGAATTCATATGCCATCGCCGCCCAGCTTCTCCTTGATCCGCGGGAGCACCGCCTGATAACCGTCGGCCCCGTACTGGAGAGAACGGTTGACCCGGCTGATGGTGGCGCTGGACGCGCCGGTGCGCTCCAGAATGTCGTTGTAGATCATGCCGTCAGACAGGAGCATGGCCACCTCAAAGCGCTGTTCCATAGCCCTCAGCTCCGCCACGGTGCACAGGTCGGAAAAGAACTTCTTGCACTCCTCCAGATCCTTCAGGGTAAGAATGGCCTCATAGAGCACATCCCCATGCTCCCGCTTTTCGTTTTTCGTCATAGGTATCAATGACCTCCTCGTCAGTCTCTGCGGAAATCGTATCTATTTTACCAAAGTGAAGTATAGAAGTAAACCTCTTTTTCACCGATTTTACGGAGTTTCATAGGATGGAGCACCGGATTCTGAGAGAGGGAGGTGCCCGCGATGAAGGGGCTGCACACAGGGACGGAGAAGGCCGAGCCGACTTGGAAGGAGTGGAGGCGGGAATTCTGCTGGGAGGAGGAGCCGGTGCTCGCGGTCTCCGGTGTCCGCCTGGAGCTGCCGGAGGGAATACCCGGCCTGCGGCGGCTGGAGCGCTGGTGCCGCCGCCTGGAGGGGGCGTGGGCGGCCCGCTGGGAGCGGGAGCTCTATCCCAGGGCCTGCACGGCCGCCCGGCAGGCCAGGGAGGTCTCCCATCCCTTCCGGCCGTGGGAGGCATCCCTCACCGGCGCCGTGACCCTCCACACCCCGGAGTGCCTGAGCCTGTATTATGACGCCGCGGAGCGGACCGGGGGCCCCCACGGCGTCACCCTGCGGCAGGGAAGCGCCTGGGCGCTGCCGGGGGGGAGCCCCCTGACGCTGGGGGAGCTGTTTCCGCCGGGATTCCGGTGGAGGGCATGGGCGCTGGCGGAGGTGGAGCGGCAGCTCCGGGCCCGGCTGTCCGCGGGGGAGTCCTGGTTCGCGCCCGACTGGGAGGCGCGGCTGCCCCGCAGCTTCGACCCGGAGCGTTTCTATTTGACGGAGGCGGGGCCTGTGATCTACTTTCCACTTTACTCCATCGCGCCCTATGCGGAGGGGATTCCGGCCTTTTCTCTCGCAATCCCGGGCCAGAAAGAAAATACCCCGGAGGAATAGCTGTTTTTTTGCACTTTTTACCTTGTCAGCCCTGCCGCCGCGGCGTTATAATAAAGGGCGTTCCGGGAGAGACTCCTTCATAAATAAAGGTGCCCTCCCGGGCGGTTGCGCGCGGGAAAAGGCCAATGCGCGAATCCCCGCGGCAGGAGGAACGAACTATGGTCAAAGCAATCGTTGGCGCAAACTGGGGCGACGAGGGCAAGGGAAAGATCACCGATCTCCTGGCCGAGGCGTCCGATGTGGTCATCCGCTTTCAGGGCGGGGCCAACGCCGGGCACACCATCATCTGTGACTACGGCAAATTTGCGCTCCACCAACTGCCCTCGGGTGTCTTTTACCCGCATACCACCAACATCATCGGCAACGGTGTGGCCCTGGACGTGAAGAAGTTTCTGGCCGAGCTGAAGCATCTGGCCGACGGCGGTGTGCCCGCCCCCCATATCATCGTGGATCAGCGTACCCAGCTTCTGATGAGCTATCATGTGCTGCTGGACAGCTATGAGGAGGAGCGCCTGGCGGGGGCTGCTTTCGGCTCCACCAAGTCGGGCATCGCACCCTTCTATTCCGACAAGTACGCCAAAATCGGGATTCAGGTGGCCGACCTCTATAATGAGGAGCGGCTCATGGGTCAACTGGAGCACATCTGTACCCTGAAAAACGTCCTGCTGGAGCACCTCTACCACAAGCCTCTGCTGGAGCCAAAGGCGTTGTTTGACGAGCTGATGGGCTACCGCGCGGCGCTGGAGCCCTACGTGGGCGACGCGGTGAGCTTCGTTCACCGGGCCCTTAAGGAGGGCAGGCAGGTGCTGCTGGAGGGGCAGTTGGGCTCCATGAAGGATCCCAACCTGGGCATCTGCCCCATGACCACCTCCTCCCATACCCTGGCGGGCTTCGGCACCGTGGGCGGCGCGGTGCCTCCCACGGCCCTTACCGATATCATCACGGTCACTAAGGCATACTCCTCCGCCGTGGGCGCCGGCGCCTTCGTCAGCGAGCTGTTCGGCGCGGAGGCCGACGAACTGAGACGCCGGGGCGGCGACGCCGGTGAGTTCGGCGCCACCACCGGCCGGCCCCGCCGGGTGGGCTGGTTCGATGCCGTTGCCACGAAATACGGCTGCATGGTGCAGGGGGCGACACAGGTGGCGCTCACCGCCATCGACTGCCTGGGCTACCTCGACGAGATCAAGGTGTGCACCGGCTATGAGATCGACGGCAAGGTGACCACCGACTTCCCTGTGCCCGCTCTGCTGGACCGGGCCAAGCCGGTGTATGAAACCCTGCCGGGCTGGAAGTGCGATATCCGGGGCGTCACTGACTACGGCAAGCTGCCCCAGGCCGCCCGGGACTATGTGGACTTCATTGAAAAGCACATCGAGGCCCCCATCACCATCGTCTCCACCGGCCCCAAGCGCCATGAGATCTGCCGGCGGACCGGGAGCTGAGAGCGTCCCTCTGTGCAGAAAGGCAAAGGAAAGCCTCCGGCTGTGCCGGAGGCTTTCCTTGTGCACACCAGCTCAGCGGCTGTGGCGATAACAGTCCATGAGTGCCTTCCAAGAGTGCTTGGGCCAGAAGCGGCGCTTGGCCTCGGCGGACCAGCCCCTGTTTTCCAGAATTCCATCGCTGCGCTCGTCCAGCGCAGGAAGCTGTTTGCTCGTTCCATGAGCCTTCTTCATAAGACACACCTCTTTTGCGGTTTTCAGAGCATTTTTGCCCTGTGAGGCATAGTATTTCCATTGTAGAGGGGAAAACAAGGATGGTTACACGCAAAATAGTTCCAAGGAACGTACTATGATTGTTTAACCGGCGCTTGAAACGCACAGAAGGCCCCCCGCCGGGCGGGGGGCCTTCTGTGGCTGGAGGGGGACAAATCCTTGTGCAGATCAAGGAGGGAGGCATGCCCGCCGCTCCATGAGGCGTGTTATATGGTGAAACCCTTGCAGGACAAGGTGTCAACCCCTGGGAAACAGCACTCGGAGGGCCCGCCAGGGGCTGCCCTGCCAGTAAGCACGCATAAGATCAACAGAGAAGGGCATGCTGCTCATTTCCCTGTAATGCTCCAGCGTACGGTGGTCGGTGGTCCAAATCGTCTTTTTCATTGTGATAACTCCTTTCTATCACAAGCTCTTGCCTTCCTTACGGTTTCAGTATACAATAATATAAGATATGAGACAAGCGAATCTTTTTCATGCTGAATATGCGGAAATGGAATGGTAATTGTGAATCTTAACAAGTATCAAATTCTGCTGAAAACTGTGGAGCTGGGGAGCATCACCCGTGCGGCGGAGGCGCTGGGGTATACCCAGTCGGCGGTGAGCCGTGTGATTGCCGATCTGGAGCGGGAGTGGGACATGGAGCTTCTTACCCGCAGCCGGACGGGGGTGGTGCTCAGCAGCAGCGGGGCGGCGCTGCTGCCCTATGTTCAGGCGGTGTGCAATGCGGGCAGGGAGCTGGAGGAGCAGGTGGCGGAGCTCCACGGCCTGACCCGGGGAACCCTGCGGGTGGCCACCTTCGCCAGCGTGTCCATCCACTGGCTGCCCGCTATCATGAAGGAGTTCCTCGGCCGCTACCCGGGTATTCAGTTTGACCTGGTAAGCAACTGGGAGTTCGCGGAGGTGGAGGATCTGCTGCGGCAGGGTCAGGCAGACTGCGGCTTTTTGGGACTGCCCGCGGGGCCGGGGCTGGAAACCTACCCCCTTTTTCGAGACGAGCTGATGGCGGTACTTCCCCTGGATCACCCTTTGGCAAAGGCCCCCTACTATCCCATGGAGCGGTTCCGGGAGGATCCCTATATCAACACACCGGAGGAGCGGGATTTGGAGATCGGCCTCATTTTCCAGGAGGAGGGATTCCGGCCCAATCTCCGTTACACCGTCAATGATGACTTTGCCGCATTGGCCATGGTGGAACAGGGGCTTGGGGTGAGTATCCGTCCGGAGCTGGTGCTGCGCGCCTCCAGCTACGCCTTCGCCGCCATCCCGCTGGAGCGGAGACACTACCGGCGTATCGCCCTGGCGATACGCCGCGGCCGTTCCCCTTCGCCGTTAACTGCCCGCTTTTTGGAGTGCGTCCGCCAATGGGTGGGGGAGCATTTCCCGGCGGAGCAGGGAGACGGGGTGTGAGCCAAAAAAGGGACGGCTTGCAAAATTTTTGTTTTACAAGCTGTCTCCTTTATAGTATAATACATCCGTTGCGGCGGAAGTGCCGCACCGAAATGAAAGATAATAATAATAGGAGTGTTGTTGCATGAGCCGCATGGTCGGCACCGTATCCATGGGAATTCGTGCTCCCATCATCCGAAGTGGGGACGACCTGGTGGAGATCGTCACCAATTCCGTTCTGGAGACTGTCAAGGACGGAGCGCTCACCATCCGCGACCGGGACGTGATTGCCATGACCGAGGCCATTGTCGCCCGCGCCCAGGGGAACTACGCCTCGGTGGACGATATCGCCGCCGACGTGCGCGCCAAGCTGGGCGGGGAGACCGTGGGTGTCCTGTTCCCCATCCTCAGCCGCAATCGCTTTGCCATCTGTCTGCGGGGCATCGCCAAGGGGGCCAGAAAGGTCGTCCTGATGCTGTCCTACCCCTCCGACGAGGTGGGCAATCACCTCATCGATGTGGATGCGATGGACGAGAAGGGGGTGGACCCCTATAAGGATGTCCTCACCCTGGAGCGTTACCGGGAGCTGTTCGGCTACACCGTCCACCCCTTCACGGGCGTGGACTATGTGGACTACTATTCCAACCTGATCCGGGAGAGCGGCGCGGAGGTGGAGGTCATCTTCGCCAATGACCCCCGGGCCATCCTGCCCTACACCAAGAACGTGCTGGCCTGTGACATCCACACCCGCGCCCGCACCAAGCGCCGCCTGCTGGCCGCCGGGGCGGAGAAGGTCTTCTGCCTGGACGAGATCATGACCGCCTCCATCGACGGCAGCGGCTACAACGGCAAGTACGGATTGCTGGGCTCCAACAAGTCCACCGAGGACAAGGTGAAGCTCTTTCCCCGGGAGTGCCAGGATCTGGTGGAGGCCATTCAGGCCCGCATCCTGAAGGAGAGCGGCAAGCACGTGGAGGTCATGGTCTACGGCGACGGCGCCTTCAAGGACCCCGTGGGCAAGATCTGGGAGCTGGCTGATCCGGTGGTCTCTCCCGCCTACACCGCCGGCCTGGAGGGCACCCCCAACGAGCTCAAGCTCAAGTATCTGGCGGACAACGACTTTGCCGCCCTGTCCGGCGAGGCGCTGCGGGATGCCATCAAAGACGAGATCAAAAAGAAGGACGGCTCCCTGGTGGGCAAAATGGCCGCCCAGGGCACCACGCCCCGCCGCCTGACCGACCTGATCGGCTCCCTGTGCGACCTGACCTCCGGCTCTGGCGACAAGGGTACCCCCATCGTCTACATTCAGGGCTATTTCGACAATTATACCACCGAATAAGACAGCGGCCCGCCGGGAGACCGGCGGGCCATTTTTTCAACTTTTTTCAAGTTTCAAAAAGTCCCTCAGCCTGTCGAAAAGACTTCTTCCACAGGCTAAAGCGCGTGTACGAAAACTACGTACACGCGCTTTTTTCTGACCGTTGTTACTGGCCGCAGCCGGTGCTGCCACAGCCTGCGCACCCGGCGCAGCCGGGATGGGACTCGGACCACAGCTTGTCGGCCATGGGAGTCCAGTTGTCGGCATAGGGGTGGGTTTTGGCCGTCAGATGCTCCACGCTCTCGGGAGACTGAGGATCGGTGGAGTGGGCGCCCGTCTCGTGAACCATCTTCTCAATGAACTCCGGGTTTTCCAACATGGGGCAGGGGCGGAGCATGTTCTCGTTGAAGGGCTGGTTGTCATGGTAGGCCATGAACATGGGGGATTGCAGGCACTCCAGCAGGCTCTTCTCCCGGATGTTGGAGTCGGAGTAGTGGATGAACACGCAGGGATCCACGTCGCCATTGGCGTTGATGTGCAGGTAGCGGCGGCCGCCGGCGATGCACCCGCCCACATACTCGGCGTCGTTCTGGAAGTCCATGGCAAAGATGCCCTTGGTCTCCCGCATGGCGCGGATGCGGCGGTAGACCTCGGCCCGCTGCTCGGGGTTGGGCATCAGCTCGGGGGCGGCGTCGTTGCCCACGGGCATGTAGTGGAAGAACCACACGAAGTAAGCGCCCAGATCCATGATCAGATCGTAAAACTTCTCGCTGGTGATGTCCTTGTAGTTGACGCTGGTGTAGCAGGCGGAGATGCCGAAGGGCAGGTGGTGCTGCTTCAGCAGGGCCATGGCGTGGGTGACCTTGTCGTACACACCCTCTCCGCGGCGGGAGTCGTTGGCCTCCTCGAAGCCCTCCAGGCTGATGGCGGGGATAAAGTTGCCCACACGCAGCATGTCCTGGCAGAACTCCTCGTCGATCAGGGTGGCGTTGGTAAAGGAGAGGAAAGCCGCATCGCTGTGCTTCTCGCACAGGGCGATCAGGTCCTTCTTGCGCACCAGCGGCTCGCCGCCGGTGTAGATGTACAGGTAGATGCCCAGCTCCTTGCCCTGAGTAATGATGGAGTCAATCTCATCAAAGGTCAGGTTGAGCTTGTTGCCGTACTCCGCCGCCCAACAGCCGGTGCAATGCAGATTACAGGCGGAGGTGGGATCCAGCAGGATGGCCCAGGGAATGTTGCAGCCGTACTTCTTGCGCAGTTCCTCCTGCTTGGGCCAGCCCACCAGGTTTGCATTGACAAAGAAGTTGTTGAATATCGTCTTGAGCACACTGGGGTCGGTCTGGGTCCAGACCTTCTCAATGAGCTGGTGCCAACAGGAGTCTTTGTCGTTAATTACCTTATCAAATGCCTCCCGCTGGAGGGACAGGGTGTCGCCGGCAAACTTGTTGACCAGATCCATGACCTTGCCCATGTTGTTCATCGGGTCCTTGTCCAGATAATCATACACCTTGGCCAGGCCGTAGCGCTTCAAACTGTCAGGAATCTTCATCTTGGTTTTCCCCTTTCACGGCATGTCATACCATTCATCGTTGCTACTATACCGCCGTTTTTGCAAAAGGAAAATAGACAAAACCCGCATCCTGTCCAAACTCTAGACAAAAATGGCAGTTTGCTTAAAAGCAGTTTGGCTTTTGAAGTTTCTTTATTGCGTTTTGACAACCGTTTTTTATAATATTTAAAACCATAAAAACGATAGAGAATATTTTGAGGTGCACAGAAGGGACGGGAGGGAAATTCATTTCTCTGAATCAGAGGTCAATTAAGCAGTAAAGTTACAAAAAACTCTCAAGTTGTTATAAAAGTGTCTTAAAAGATTTGTGCTGTTTGTTTATTTTGTACTATAAATTTCGGCTATGTTTACATACTGACGAAACTTTGTTACTCAAATACAATTCACTTAACAAACAAAACAGTACCAGATGACACCGCAGGGCAGGGCCCCTGTATGGAAGGATCGCATACATGAGAGTTACGATGGAAGACATCGCAAGAATGGCCGGAGTATCAAAAGCGACGGTTTCCAGAGTCGTAAACGGAATTGAACAGGGAGTCGGCCCTGAAACACGCAGACGCGTATTGCAAATTGTGAAGGAGACGAACTACCGCTCCTACAGCCTGCCGAGCCAGAACCAGTCCAAGACTCTTGGGCTGATTATCCCGGATATCATAAACCCCTTTTTCGGTGAGCTGGTCAAGGCAATCGAGGGGGAGGCCACAGAGCAAGGGTACACCGTTCTGCTGGGAAACACAGATTTCTCCATGGAAAAGGAGGAGCGTTACCTCTCCATCTTCCTGGCCAAGCGGGTAGACGGCATTATTTTAGTGACAACAGCCCAGACCGCCGGAGAGCACTACCAGAGGCTGAAGAAGTACAGCGTGCCCTGTGTGCTGGTGGACCGTATGCTGGCGGGCGCCGAGTATACGGCGGGAATCTTTGTGGACAACTCCTACGCCCTTTTCATGGCGTGCAGCCTGCTCATTCAGCATCGTAACGAGAAAATCGCTTTGATCTCCGGTCCGCGAAACATCTCCACCTCGGTGGAGCGGATTCAGGGCTACCGGGATGCGCTGGAGCAGTACCGGCTGCCGTTTGAGGAGCGGCTCATTAAATATGGCGACTACACCTTTGAAAGCGGATACCGGGCCATCATGGAGCTGGAGCGGGAGGGCACCCGCTTTACCGGAGTCCTGGCGGCCAATGATACCATGGCGCTGGGCGCCATTAAGGCGCTCAAGGAGCTGACTTACGCTATCCCGGAGGATGTGGAAATCATCGGCTTTGACAACATCGGCTTTTCTCAGCTATGTGACCCGCCTCTGGCCACCATTCAGCAGCCGACCATCGAAATGGGACGCCGGGCGGCGGATACGCTGATCCGGGCAATCGTGGGTAAGCCCATTGAAACCAAAAATATCCACCTCCAGCCCAAGCTGGTGGTGAGAGGCTCAGTCAAGACCATCTATGGCGAACGGATTCTATATGTATAAGCACAGCGGATCATCCGGCATCGGTGCCCCGGCGGGGGAAAGAATCTAGGAAGACGTAGGGGTGTTCTCATTGAAAAAGATTTTGGTGGTAGGAAGCGCGAACGTCGACTTTGTGATCGGAGTACGGCAGGCCCCGGAGTTGGGCGAAACCATCCTGTGCCGCTCCTTCCGAAAGACCTGCGGCGGGAAGGGGGCCAACCAGGCGTATGCCTGCGGGCGCCTGGGCGGGGACACCGCGTTCCTCAATGCGGTGGGAGATGACCCCCTGGGCGGTGAGCTGGTGCGAAATCTGCAACAGGCCAATGTGGACACCCGCGCAATAAGGACGGTGGACGGGGTATCCACCGGCATGGCGGTGGTCTGTGTGGATGAGAAGGGAAACAACTCCATAATTGTCATTCCCGGCGCCAATAACCTCTGCGATGTGGACTATCTGAGGCGGAACCGGGCGCGGTTTGAGGAGAGCGACATTGTGCTGCTCCAGATGGAGATCCCCTTTGAGAGCGTCTGCTATGCGGTGGAGCTGGCCAGTGGGCTGCACAAAACCGTCATTCTCAACCCGGCCCCCGCACCGGACAGCCTGCCTGATGAAGTATATGCGGGACTGGACTATCTGACCCCCAATGAGAGCGAATTCAAGCGCCTGACCGGCTGCCCGACCGATGAAGTGGAGGAGCTTGCGGTTCACTGCAAACCCCTGCTGGAGAAAGGGACGCGGAATATCATCATTACGCTGGGAAGCCGCGGTGCCCTGCATGTCAACCGGGAGGGGCATACGCTTTACCGCCCGCCCGAGGTACAGGCGGTGGATACCACAGCGGCAGGAGACACCTTCAACGCGGCGCTGGCCCGGGAGCTGGCGGACGGCCGCTCCACGGAGGAGGCGATCGTCTTCGCCAATATGGCGTCCGCCCTGGCAGTGTCCAGGGTAGGGGCACAGGATTCCATCCCATCGTATGAAGAAGTATTGGATTTTAAGAAGCGCATGGAGTGAATGCGGATGAGCGACATCATTGTTAAGACCACCGGGCTGTGTGCAGATTTCAAGATCAAGGACCGGATGGTTCGGGCGGTGAACCGGGTTTCCCTGAGCCTGGAGCGGGGCAAGACGCTGGTGATATTGGGGGAGTCCGGCTCTGGAAAGAGCACCTATATGAAGGCGCTGCTCCGGATTCTGCCCAAGACAGCCGCCGTAGAGGGACAGGCGGAGTTTCTGGGAAATGACCTGTTCCGAATGAGTGAGAAGGAATTCCGGGATATCCGGGGCAATCGGATGGCCATGATCTATCAGGACTCTCTGTCCGCGCTGGACCCGATGTATAAGGTGGGCTATCAGATTGTAGAGACCATCCGGGCGCACTCCAGCCTGACAAAGGCAGAGGCCAGGGAGCGGGTAGAAGAGCTCTTCGTCAAGGTGGGTATCCCTTCGCCCAGGGAGCGGATGAACGCCTACCCACACGAGATGAGCGGCGGCATGCGCCAGCGGGCGGTCATCGCTATGGCGCTGTGCTGCAATCCCTGCCTGCTGCTGGCGGACGAGCCCACAACGGCCCTGGATGTCACCATCCAAAAACAGATTCTCAACCTGTTCTTGGAGCTGCAGGAGAGCGACCGCATGTCCATCATGATGGTGACCCACGACATCGGTGTGGCGGCCCAGGTGGCGGATCAGATCGCCATCATGTACGGCGGTATCATTCTGGAGTGCGGCGCCACCAGGCAGGTGCTGGAGACGCCGGCGAACCCCTATACCAAGGCGCTGATCGCCGCGCTCCCCAAGAGCGGCAACCGGGAGCGGCTGGTTGCCATCGAGGGACAGCCGCCCACCATTGTCCATATGCCGCCTGGATGCCCCTTTTCCAACCGCTGCGCCTACGCAACCGAGGCGTGCCGGCAGAGCGTTCCAGAGCTCAAGCCCATCAATGAGCACCATATGACGGCGTGTCATATGAATTTAGTAACGTCTGGAGGTAAATGAGGACATGAAACACGTGAAAAGATTCCTGGCGCTCTCTCTGGCGGCAGCCCTGTTGGCGGGCTGTGTCTCCTGCGGCAATTCGGATGAGAAAACCTCGCCCACCGGCGGCGGTTCCGGTGTGGACAGTACCGGCGACGGCGGCACTCTGCGGATTGCGATGACCTGCGCGGCCCTGCCCAATACCGATTCCGAGCCCACGGAGGGGCAGGAGGGTTACCGCTTCGTCAGCTTCCAGCTCTATGACGCCCTGGTGAAGTGGGATGCGAGCTCGGAAACTGAGGCCGGCAAGATTATCCCAGGCCTGGCCACCTCCTGGGAGCAGAACCCGGAAAACCCCAAGCGGTGGACGTTCCATCTGCGGGAGGGAGTCAAGTTCCACGACGGAACGGATTTCAAAGCGGACTGTGTGATCTTTGCGCTGGACCGCGTGATGAATCCTGACTTTGAGTACTACAGCACCACCTGCGCCGCATCGGTGGGCAGCTTCCTGGCCAATATCGAATCCTATGCCAAGGTGGACGACTACACGATCACCATTGACACTGTGCAGGACAACAACGCCTATCTGATCTACGATCTGCCCTATATCATGATTCCCTCCATGGAGGCGGTGAAGGAGAAGGGCGACGGCTTTGCCGACGCCCCCGTAGGCTCCGGGCCCTTCCGGTTTGTCAGTAAGATCGCGGGCCAGGAGCTCGTCATGGAGCGGAACGAGAACTACTGGGGGAACGTGCCGCAGATCAAGACACTGATCCTCAAGCCCATCTCCGACGCGTCGGCCCGCCTGGCGGCCCTCCAGTCCGGCGAGGTGGACTGGGCCGAGGTAGTTCCCGTGGAGTCCCTGGAGTCTCTGAAGTCCCAGGGCTATCAGGTCAAGCTGAACGACTACCCCCATGCGTGGCTTTACATCATGAACACGGAGTCCGGCCCCTTTGCAGATGCCCGCGTCCGGCAGGCTTTCAGCATGTCCATTGACCGGGAGGGACTGTGCAATGACATCCTTCAGGGTGTGGGCACACCGCTGGCGCAGTTGATGTATCCAGGTTCTCCGTGGTATGCGGAGGGTGTGGAGGAGTATACCTATAACCCGGAGAGGGCGAAAGAACTGCTGGCCGAGGCCGGCTATCCCGACGGCTTTACCACGACCTTTGTCTGCCCCACCAGCGGCTCCGGCAACATGTTCCCCCAGATTATGAATGAGTACATCCAGAAGTGCGCCGAGGAGGTCGGTATCCACATTGAGCTGGATATGTCGGAATCCGAGCGGGTGTGGGACGTAATGAAGGTGGGCTTCAAGGATGAGTACGCCGATGTGGGCGCGCTCAACACCTCCTTCTATACCATGTTCCCCAATGTGTTCCAGAAGTTTGCGGGCACGGGCGGCTCCTTCAACACCGGCAAGTACAGCAACCCGGAGTACGATGCCTGTATCGAGGCGGCCTATGCGGCCACGGACGAGGCGGAGTCCACCCGGCAGTTCATTGAAGCCGAGAAGATTTTTACCGAGGAGCTGCCCTGGGTGATCGTCTGCAACGACCGGAACCTGAGGGTTCTGGCCCCCAATGTGCAGAATTTTGCCCAGTCCCAGACCTGGTATGTCGATTTGACGACGGTTACCGTCGAGTAAGAGAACCCCGTCTCATAAGCGCTGTCATTTCCGGCAAAAGACTCTGGCCTGCGGCCAGTGAAACCTGGCCGCAGGCCGCAGTATACAAGGGGAGTTAGTATGGTCCGAGTTATCTTGAAACGAATAGGCCTGGCGTTCCTCACGCTCTTCGGTGTGACGGTTATTGTATTCGCCCTGCTGCAGATGATGCCGGGAGAACCCATTGACAGCATTGTGCCTCTGGATGCTTCGGAGGAGCTCCGGCAGGTGATCATCGACCAGTATGGTTTTGACCAGCCACTCTATATGCAGTATTTCATGTGGCTGGGCAACGCGGTGCGCGGCAATTTTGGGAACTCTGTCAGCGACAACCGGCTCGTGCTCAGCGTGGTCAGCGAGGCCCTCCACAATACCCTGATTCTGGCGCTGGGGGCCAGCATCTTCGCGTTCCTGCTCAGTATCCTGATCGGTGTCTACAGCTCGTACCGGCCGAATTCCATCTTCTCCTGGATCGGCACGGTATTCGGCATCGGCGGTATCAGTATTCCAAACTACTGCCTGTCATTGATCCTGATTGGTATCTTCTCCGTCAACCTGCGCCTGCTGCCGTCTACAGGCATGTATACCAGTGGGGACTATACCTTCTCCTCCCTCATACAGCACCTGATTCTTCCCGCTATCGCGGCCGGCGCCATGACACTGGGGATTATGACGCGGATGGTGCGCAGCTCGGTCTCCGAGATGCGCAGCCGGAGCTTTGTCACTACCCTGCGGGCGAAGGGACTCAGTGAGCCGGCCATCATGCGGCATGTGCTGCGCAACAGCTTTCCCACGCTGCTGACCGTAGCGGGCCTGCAGTTCGGCTACCTGATGGGCGGCTCCACGATGGTGGAAACCATTTTTTCCTGGCCGGGAATCGGCCTGATCATCTATCAGAGCATCTTCACCAGCGACTTTCCCGTGACCCAGGCGGCCATCCTGATTGTGGCGGCGATCTTTGTCAGCATCAACCTGCTCATCGATCTGCTCCGCATTGTGGCAGATCCGCGCCTGAGAAAATAAAGACCTGCGGGATACAAAGGAGTGATTGTTTTGCTGTCATCCATTGGCTCCAGAGCTGCGGCGGATCCGGAGGAGCTCCATTTCCGCAGGGAGGCGCGCAGCCGCTTTGTGCGGACCTTTCTCCGTTACCCGGCGGCCCTTCCCGCGCTGATCCTGTTCGTGATCGTGGTGCTGTGCGCCCTCGGCGCGCCGCTGCTCACCCAGTATACCCCCTTTGAGGGCAATGCGGCGGAGCGGCTGCAGGGCATCGGCACGGCCGGCCATCTGCTGGGAACAGACGAGCAGGGGCGCGACATCCTGACCCGCTGCCTGTACGGCGGGCGCCTGAGCCTGCTGATGGGCTTCCTGCCGGTGGCGCTGGCCACCATCGTGGGCAGTATCCTGGGGATCATTTCCGGCTATTTCGGCAAGGCCTATGCCCAGATCATCATGCGCACCCTGGATATTTTCTATGCGTTCCCCTCCATTCTGCTGGCCATCGCGCTGTCCTCGGTTCTGGGCTCGGGCCTGTCCAGCATCATCATTCCAATCGCCGTCATTCTGGTTCCGCCCATCGCCCGGGTGGCCGAATCCACCGTGCAGGATATCATGCCGGAGGACTTTATTGAGGCGGCGCAGACCTCCGGGGCCAGCCCACTGAAGGTTATCGTGTTTTTCATCATACCGAACACCTTTGGGCGGATCTTCATCTACTGTACCACGCAATTCAGCGTCAGCATCCTGTCGGCCTCTGGCTTGAGCTTTCTGGGATTGGGCATTTCTCCCCCCACGCCGGAATGGGGCTCCATGCTGAACGCCCTGCGGCAGCAGATCTACATCAATCCCCTGATTACCATTATTCCGGGCCTGTTCATTTTTGTCACAGCCCTGAGTGTCAATATCATCTCAGACGGCCTGAAGGACGCCATGGAGGCCAACAGCTAAGCCCGCGCGGTATGACGGCGCGCCGTGATTGGAGAGCGTACAATGAGCAAGATTTTAGAGGTCAACGACCTGTGCAAGTCCTTTGTGGTAAAAAAGCGCCTGCTGGGCGAAAACGACGTGGTTTCAGCAGTAAATCACGTTTCCCTCGGCCTGGAGGAGGGGGAGGTGCTGGGCATCGTCGGTGAGTCCGGCTGCGGAAAATCCACGGTTGCGCGGCTGCTCCTTCACAGCATCCGGCCGGACAGCGGCACAATGAAGCTCTGCGGGAAGGAGTACGACATGGCCCATGCCACGGGGCAGGATGTGCAGACCTTTCGGAAGAATATGCAGATGGTCTTTCAGAACCCCTACTCCTCCCTGAACCCCAAGATGAATGTACTGCAGAACATCACCTTCGGCCTGACGGCCAATCAGGTGCCCAGAGATGAGGCATGCCGGCGGGCATACCGCTACCTGGACGCGGTTGGGATGCAGAAGTCCTTCCTCAATAAATACCCCAACAGCCTGAGCGGCGGGCAGCGACAGCGCGTGGCGGTGGCGCGGGCCCTGGCAATGGAGCCTAAAATCATCCTGGCCGACGAGCCGGTGTCCGCACTGGACAAGTCGGTGCAGGCGCAGGTGCTCAACCTGTTCCACGACCTGCAGAAGGAGTTCGGCATTTCGATTATTTTTATCTCCCATGATCTGAGCGTAGTGGAGTACATGAGCGACCATATTGCGGTGCTCTACCTGGGCGAGGTCATTGAGTACAGCACCTCCGAGGAGCTCTATCACAACCCCAGGCACCCCTATACCAAGGAGCTGCTGCGCTCCATTCCCCAGATCAGCGGAGACGCCCGCCTAAGTACGGCCAACAGGGAGCCGCCGATCGAGCTGCCCAGCCCGATCAGGCCGCCCTCCGGCTGCCGGTATCACCCCCGCTGCCCGTACCGGACGGAGAACTGCTCCAAGCATATTCCGGCGCCTGCCTTGGTGGGACGGGACCACATCGTGAAGTGTCACCGCTGCGCCGCACAGAATCAACCGATTGAACCGATGGAAGGGAGCTTGATATGAAAAAGTACAAGATGCTGTTTGCCGGGGAGTCCTGGCTGACCCATAACATGGAGGTAAAGGGGTGGGACGACTTCTCGGTTGGCGGGTATGGAACGGAGATCGACCGAATCCATGCCGCGATGGACGAGTTTGCAGAGATCACCCACCTGCCCTCCCATCTGGTGGGAGAGAAATTCCCCTCTACGATGGAGGAGCTGAAGACGTATGATGTGGTGATTCTCAGCGATGTGGGGGCCAATACCCTGTTGCTCCACCCCCTGGTGTTTACCCAAAGCGTCCGTTTCCCCAACCGCCTACAGCTCCTGGCGGACTATGTAGAGCAGGGCGGCGCCCTGGGGATGATGGGAGGCTACATGACCTTCCAGGGCATCGGCGGCAAGGGCTGCTACCACGGTTCGCCCATCGAGAAGGCACTCCCGGTCGATTTTCTCCCCTATGACGACCGGCAGGAGCACCCGGAAGGCATTGATCTGAAGGTGGACCCCCAGCGCCATCCGGCACTGAAGGGGCTGCCCGAGGAATGGCCCTATCTGCTTGGCTACAACAAGGCCGTAGCCAAGCCGGGGGCACAGGTGGCGGTGGAATACCAGGGAGACCCCATCCTGTCCTTCTATGAGTACGGAAAGGGCAGAAGCTTCGCTTGGGCCTCGGACTGCGCGCCCCACTGGATGCCCCCCGCTTTCTGTGAATGGGAGTATATCCACCTGTTCTGGAAGAACATGATCGACTGGGTGGTGCAGAGATGACCGGCCGGAGAGAAGGGGCGGAACAATGAAGGTAAAGGTTGCCGCCATACAGATGTCGGCGGACATCGGAGGGCGGGAGGCAAACGTGGAGCGCGCGGAGCGGCTGCTGATTCAGGCGGCCAGGCAGGGGGCCGATCTCTGCGTGCTGCCGGAGCTGGCGCTGGATGAGTTTTTCCCGCTGTATAAGGACACCCGCTACTTTGCCTACGCGGAGGAGTTGGACGGGCCAACCGTCCGGCGCTTTCGTTCCCTGGCGGGGGAGCTGGGGATCTACTTGGCCCTTCCGCTGTTTGAAAAGAGTCTGATTGGTACCTACTATAATTCCCTGGTTCTGCTGACGCCGGAGGGGACGATCGGTGCGGTCTATCGGAAGGTACATGTACCCTGTACGCGCAGCTATGAGCGCTACTATTTCACACCCGGACCGGAGTTTGTGGTGGCGGATACCCGGTACGGGAAGGTGGGATTGGCCATTTGCTACGACCGGCGCTACCCGGAGACCTGCCGTGAGCTGATGAAGAAGGGGGCCAGGCTGATTCTGATCTCCATCTCCAGCAGCATTATGCCGGGGGGCTTTTCCGAGCTGCCCGTCTTCGAGACGGAACTCAAGACCAGGGCCTTTGAAAACCAGCTCTTTCTCGCGGCCTGCAACCGCTCCGGGCAGGAGGGAGAATACACGTTCTTCGGCCACAGCATGCTCTTGGGGCCGGACGGCTCCGTACTGGCCCAGGCAGATGAGGCGGAGAACGTGGTGGTGCTGGCAGAGATGGAGCTGGAGGACGCGGATAGGGCCCGGATCAACGGCCCGCTCCTGCGGGACCGCCGCCCGGAGCTCTATACCTGCTGATATAAATCAAAGAAATGAGGTAATCGTATGGAATTCTCTTACTTTATGCCGGTCCGTCTGCTGTTTGGCGCCAATGTGATCGACCAACTGGGCGCCACGGCCAAGAGCTACGGCACCCACGCCCTGATCGTGACGGGCCGCAGCAGCACGAAACGCTCCGGTCTGCTGGACCGCTCCATCGCCCTGCTGGAGGCCGCGGGCGTCCGCGCCACGGTATTCAATAAGGTGGAGCCCAACCCCCTGACCACCACGGTTATGGAGGGCGCGGCCCTGGCCAGGGAGCAGGGGTGCGACCTAGTCATCGGCATGGGCGGCGGCTCCATGATGGATGCGGCCAAGGCGGTGGCCTTCTGCGCGGTGAACGGCGGTGACGTGAATGACTATATCTCCGGTGGAAAGCAGGGTACCGGCTGCCTGCCCATTCTGGAGGTACCCACCACCTGCGGCACAGGGAGCGAGGCCAACCCCTTTGCGGTGCTGACCAACCCCGAGACCAAGGACAAGAAGTCCCTGTGGGGAGACCTGATCTATCCTAAAGTGTCCTTTATCGACCCTGAGCTGATGAAGACCATGCCCAAGGAGGTGCTGGCCTCGGTGGGCTTCGATGCCCTCTCCCACAACATGGAGGGCTACCTGGCCACCCGAAGCCAGCCCATTACCGACCAGCTTGCCCTGCACGCCATCCGCCTGACAGCCGGGAGCCTGCCCAAGGTGTACCACGGTGAGGGCACACAGGAGGACTGGGAGAACATCACCCTGGCCAGCCTGCTGGGCGGCATTGTCATCAACACCGCCGGCGTGGGCGGCGGCCACGGGATGGAGCATCCGGTCAGCGGCATGTATAACGTGGTCCATGGAAAGGGACTGGCGGCCCTGACGCCCCCCCTCTTCCGCCACTCTTACAACACCAAGCCGGAGCGTTACGCGGCCATCTCCCGTCTGCTGGGCGGCAAGGACGAGACCGACTGCGCGGAGGCGGTGGAGCGCTTCCTCAAGTCCATTGATCTGAACTGCAAGCTCCGGGAGCTGGGGGTGGAGGAGTCCGGAATCGACTGGATGACGGACAACTGCATCAACGTCTTTGCCGGAAGCATGCGGAATCATACCAAGGCGCTTACCCGGGACGAGGTAAAGCAGATCTATCTGGAGGCGTTTTAATCCGGCGGCCAGAGAAGGGGACCGCCCTTGCTGATAAATGATTGGAATGGAGGATACGGACATGCCCTGTATTGTTATGTATACCAATGTGGAGGTGCCCAAGGAGAAGGCCGAGGAGCTGAAAAAAGCCCTGGTGGTTTCCTGGGAGAAGCTTCCGGGCAAGAGTGAGCGGTGGCTCATGACCACCATCCGGGACAACACCACCATGTTCTTCGGCGGCAAAGATACCCCTGCGGCCTTTGTCAACTTCAAGATTCTAGGCAGCCTTGGCAGGGAGAACTGCGAGATCCTGAACGAGGAGTTCCTGACCGATGTCAGTCAGGTGCTGGGTATTCAGAAGGAGCGGATCTTTGTGGCTCACGATGAATGTCCCTCCTGGGGCTGGGTCAAGAACTGAACATGACAGAAAGGAAGGTATTGCATATGCCCTGTATCATCATCAGGATCAATGTGGAGATTCCCAGCGACAGAGCAAAGGAGCTGAAAACTGCCCTGGCCGTGTCATGGGAGAAGGTGCCCACCAAGCGGGAGCGCTGGCTCATGATCGTCATGGAGGACAAGCAACAGATGTTCTTCAGCGGCAGGGATACCCCCGCGGCCTTTGTGAACTTTAAAATTCATGGGGACTATGACATCGGCCCCAAGAACTGCGAGATGCTCTCCGAGGAGTTCATGAATGATCTGAGTCAGGTGCTGGGCATCCAGAAGGAGCGGATCTTCGTGGCCCACGATGTGTGCCCCTCCTGGGGCTGGGTGGACGACCCGGATCCCAGAGCCTACGGCCCCGCGCCGGTCTGAGTGAACTGCAACAAACAATTACAATAGAAAGTGAGTGGATCAATATGGAGTACAAGTACAAGTGGTATATTCCCGACGCCTACCTTCATTCCCGCGGCACCGGCTACTTCACCAGCCATGAGGGCTGCGCCTTCATCAACGAGACCGGCCGGGACGCCCATGTGCGCTTCACCTTCTACTTCCAGGATCGTGAGCCCATGACCGGCTATACCAGCGTGGTGCCTGCCCGCCGGACCAAACATGCCCGGTTCGACCTGATGGAGAACGACAAGGGTGAGCCCGTTCCCATGAATGTCGGCTATGCCGTGGTTGTGGAGAGCGACATGGATATGCCGGTCCAGTTCAGCCACTGTGACACCTCCCAGCCTGAGCTGACCTTTACCACCACCATGGTCCCCCACATCACCCTGGACCGGGAGGACTAACCCCCAAAATACATAGAAGAAGCGCACCGGCCGCCGGCTGGTGCGCTTCTTCTATGCATGCTTTTTGATAGAAGGGGGCAGAGCTGATATATTGATCATTAGACTGCGATAATTAAATCATCAATATGGGAAAGAAGTGGTAAGGGCAGACCGGTTCATCGGTTCCCGCATTGCCCAGAGTGAGAACGAGAAATTCCTGTGGTGGGCGGAGGGGAGGAAGTTCTCCAACGTTCAGTGCGACTGGGGGGCGCGTGCCCTGGGGAATATGGACCTGCTACCGGGAGTTTGTCATTGTACGGGCAAACAGCCGGGGCTGGAGCCGCCCGCTGAGGCGTATCATACCATGCAAAGCGCCCTCCCGGAGCAGTCCGGCGGGTGCTTTGGAGTAGTCAGTGTACGGGGAAGCTGTGCCGTGTGAGGGCGATCATCTCGCGCAGCTTTCCCTTCAGGAAGTGGATTCCCTTGCCGCTGGACAGTCCACCGAAGGTGGAGCTCTCCCAGGTCAGAGGGATGGATTCGCCGCTCTGGGCATCGAGCTCGAGCCGCTTGGGAAGATAGAAGGCCGCGCCGTCCTGCTCCTGAAGGTCGAAAAAGCACCTGTGAATGGCGGTAATGAAGTCCTCCCGTTCCGGAAGGGCGCCGGGGGCGAGAATGGAGGAACGCATGAACTCCGACAGCAGTCCGTATAGATCAAACAGGATGTCGATTCCCATTGTTTTGGTCAGAACGTGCGCGGAACTGTCCCAGGCCTGCGGGTAACATGCCTTCCAGGCGGAAAAATAAGTCTCGATGGCCTCCACCCGGGCGGAAAAAGTGGTGTAGTTAAAGCCGTTCTGCAGGTTGATCTCGAGCCAATGCTCCAGCAGCTTCTGCATTTTGCTGGAGTTGACATAAGCCCGGGGCAGAGAGCGGGCACGGGGGCCGTCGAACATCTTGATCCGGTCATGAAAGAGGCCGGCCCGGCCATTGAGCTCGTCCATCAGGTCAAAGGCGGTGTTCTCCCGGTCGGACATCAGGCCGGAGAGGTTGCGGATGGCGTTGGTATGTATGGCGGAGGGCTTCTCCTGGTTGCAGTTGATCTCAGCAAAGGAGGCCGCCATCTTGCGCAGATCCAGATCCAAGTAGACGCCGGTGAGGAAGGGGTAGTCCAGCTTGCCCGCCGCATAAGCCCCTTCGGTGCGGTGATGGCCGTCGATCATATAGCCCAGCAGTTCCTGCTCTGGGGCTAGAAGATAGCCCGCCTCGTCTGCCGCACAGGCTGCGATGTGCTCACGGTAACGGTGGAGAGCGACGGTCAAAAGGACAATGCCGGAGGAGTCGCTGGTGCGGCTCTCCAGAGGGGCAACAGTTATATAGGGGCTGTCCTGGCATCTGAGGGTGATAACAATGGCGTTGGGAAAGCCATACGGGCCGCTGGAGAGGCGCTCCTCAATTTCAGAGACCTTTTTCATGACCAGAGCGCGCTGAATGCCCTCTGGGTTTTCCAGGCTGCGGGGGAGGCGGCAGATCATAGCCTGTAGGAAGCCGGTGGTGAGAGCGCAGGTGTAGAGTTTGAGGTGGTCGCTCTGATCCACACGGAGCATGGGAATGGACATTGCATCCCCGTGCTGCGCAATCATCCTGTCCAGCATGGACAGGATATCTGCCTTGGTCTTGCTCTTTGTAAACATCCGCTTCATTTCGATCCTCCACTCTTGAGAATAATATATTGAGAATTTTTATCTCAAAAGCATTATATCAAAGACGGAAAAAAGAATCAAGCTAAAAAGAGAATCGCTGCACAGATTTTGAAATAAGAAAAAATAGAGGTCATAAATTTGATGAAAGGGGTTGACAAGGTGGGGAGAAGATGGTAAAATACAACCTGTTCTGAACAAAAGGACATGCGCGAGTGGTGGAATTGGCAGACTCGCTAGATTCAGGTTCTAGTGTGCATTACGCACGTGCGGGTTCAAGTCCCGCCTCGCGCACCAACGGAAGAGCACCTGTGTTACACAGGTGCTTTTCTTTTTATGCCGAGAGGAGATGTAGCCGGATGACAGCAATTGTCTGCGTGGACGAGGCTTGGGGGATGGCGTTCCACGGGCGGCGGCAGAGCAGGGACCGGGCGGTGTGCGCCCGCATCCTGGAGGATGCGGCGGGCCGCCGGCTGTGGATGAGTCGGGACACGCTCCGGCTGTTTGAGGCGCCGTATCCGGAGTATCTGACCGCGGCGGAGGATTTCCTGGCCCAGGCCGGGCCGGGGGAGCTCTGCTTTGTGGAGGAGCCGCCCCTGTTGCCCTGGCTGGACCGGCTGGAGGGGCTGGTGCTCTACCGCTGGAACCGGCGCTACCCCGCCGACGCCTGGCTGGATGTGCGGCCCGGCCCTCCGGGATGGACTCTGGCCCGCCGGGAGGAGTTTTCCGGCCACTCCCACGAGCGCATTACAAAGGAGGTCTACACCCGATGAGACGCGTCTTTCCGCTCCTGCTGCTCCTGGCCCTGCTGCTGGCCGGCTGCCAGGGGGAGGCCGCCCCGGCGGTCAGCTACGATCTGGACCAGGTGCCCGCCTATGCGGGCGAGCCCTATGTGGTCATCAATGACAACCAGCCCTTCTTTGGGGAGGAGGAATATACCACCGAGGCCTTTGAGACCTACAGTGCGCTGGACGGGCTGGGCCGCTGCGGCACGGCCTACGCCTGTGTGGGAGAGGAGCTGATGCCTGCCGGGGAGCGGGAGAGCATCAGCTCGGTGAAGCCCTCCGGCTGGATCAACGTGGAGTACGGCGGTCAGTACCTTTATAACCGCTGCCACCTCATCGGGTTCCAGCTCACCGGCGAGAACGCCAACGAGCGCAACCTGATCACCGGGACCCGCTACATGAATGTGGAGGGCATGCTGCCCTTTGAGAACCTGGTGGCCGACTATGTGAAGGAGACCTCCAACCACGTCCTCTACCGGGTCACCCCGCTCTATGAGGGGGACAATCTGGTGGCCAGCGGAGTGCTGATGGAGGCCGGGAGCGTGGAGGACGAGAGGGAGGGCATCTGCTTCAACGTCTATGTCTACAACGTCCAGCCGGGCATCGGCATCGACTACGCCACCGGCGCGAGCTGGGCGGAAGGGGAACAGGGGGAGATCCAGTCCAGCCCAACCCCCGCAGGTACCGCCTACGTGCTGAATACCAACACGAAGAAATTCCACCTGCCCACCTGCGCCAGCGTGGAGGACATGAAGCCGGAGAACCGGACGGACTACACCGGAAGCCGGGAGGCCCTGCTGGACGAGGGCTATTCCCCCTGCGGCCAGTGCAAGCCGTAAAGCAAAACCGCCGCGGAGCCTCGCTCCGCGGCGGTTTTTCAGCGTCCCAGCAGGAAGAACAGGGCCGGAAACAGGGCGCAGGACAGGATGGGGAAGAGGACGTCCACCGGCCGCAGGCGCAGGGGCTGGCTGCACGTGCGGGGGACGCGGCCGTCGAAGCCCCTGGACTCCATGGCGATGGACAGCTCCTCCGACCAGCGCACCGACTTGACCAGCAGGGGCTTGAGCAGGGCGGGGGAGACGGGAAAAACCCGGATACCGCGGGCGGCAAAGGCGGCGCGGGTGCGCTTGTACTCCTCCATCATATTGGGCAGGATGCCCCAGGCGGCCAGCAGGCCGTAGGCGAACACCGGGGGGAGGCGGAGCTGCTGCTGGAGGGAGCGCACTAGGAGGATGCGGTCGGTGGTGAGGACAAAGAGCAGGCCCAGCCCGGCGAAGGCCAGTACCCGGCTGCCCAGCACCAGCCCGTTCCACACCGCCGCCCCGGTGAGGGCCTGGGCGGCGGCGTTGATGGGCATGCCCGCCCCGGCGTGAAAGTGGTAGCCGGTGGAGAACATGCCCACCGCCACCAGAAGCACGGGGAGAAGGGCCCCGGCCAGCACCTTGACGTTGGCGCGGGAGAGAAGCAGGGCGGCCAGACATACCGCAAATACTGCCAGGTTGACCGCCGGGTGATGGAGTCCGGCCAGCAGAAGGGTGGGCACCACCAGCCCGATGAGCTTACAGGCGGGATTGAGCGACTTCATACAGGCTCCCCTCCTTCAGCTCGTAGAGAATGTCGGCGTAGTCCTGAGCCAGTGCCCGGTCGTGGGTGGACAGGATGAGGGTGAGGCCCCGCTCCACCACCTCCTGCTGGAGGGCGTCCATGATGGCGGCGGTGCGGCCGCGATCCTGGGCGTAGGTGGGCTCGTCGCACACCAGCACCTGGCAGTCGTAGGCCAGCAGGGCGGCCACCCCCAGCCGCCGCTGCTGGCCCTGGCTGAGCATATAGGGGGACAGGCGGCGGAAGCGCCAGAGCTGGATCCGGCGGAGCACCTCTTCGGCCCCGGCGGCGGGATCGCCCGCCCCGGCGCTGTGGCGCAGGCTGACCGTCACCTCGTCCAGAACGGTGTCCGCCACGAACTGGTCCTGGGGACTCTGGGTGACGAAGCCCATGCGGCCGGTCAGCCGGCGGCGGTGCCTGGACAGCTCCATCCCCTCCAGCCGGGCGGAGCCCTGATAGCGGTAAAGGCCGCTGAGGGCGCCGAACAGGGTGCTCTTGCCGCTGCCGCTGGGGCCCACGATGACGTGGATGCGCCCCCGGAAGAAGTCGGCGTTCACGTCCCGCAGCACCTCGCGCCCATCCTGGGAGACCCGCAGGCCCCGCAGGGAGAGCACCACCTCCTCCGGCCCGGTCTTGACCGGCCGGGCGGCCTGGTAGGGGCAGCCGGGGACGCTGACGCCCCGCTCCGCCCACGCCTGAGGGGAGAGGGCGCTGGGGGCATAGGCGGCGCCGTCCAGCGTGCCGTCCTGGGCCATGAGGCGGATCTCGTCGGCGATGGACAGCCAGTGGTCCAGCCGGTGGTCGATGGCCAGAATGCCGGTGCCGCATTCCCGGTGGAACCGGGCGAGCTGTCCGCAGAGAAGGGCGGCGGTTTGGTCGTCCAAATTGGCGAAGGGCTCGTCCAGCAGGATCCAGGCCGGCCGCAGTGCGGCCAGACAGGCCAGCGCGGCCCGCTGCTTCTCCCCGCCGGACAGGGAGCGGAGGGGGCGGCGGCGCAGGTGGGCGATGCCGCAGAAGTCCAGGGCGGCGCTCAGCCGCTCCTCCATCTCCGCCCGGGGCACCCGCCGGTTCTCCAGACAGAAGAACAGCTCGTTCTCCACCGTGTCCATACAGAACTGGAGCTCCGGGTTCTGGAACAGCATGCCCACCAGGGCGCACCGCTCCCCCGGCCCCAGGGCGGCGGGCTCCTGTCCCTCCACCCGCACCGTGCCCCCCTGGAGGAACCCGGCGTTCTGGGGATAGATCCCCGCCGCCAGATAGAGCAGGGTGCTCTTGCCGCAGCCGGAGGGGCCGGTGAGGACGGTGATGCGGCTCCGGTCAAAGGAGGCGCTGACCTCGTCCAGCACTGGGCGCTTGCTCTGCTCCAGGTAGCGGAAGGTGACGTGCTCCAAGGTGATGCGGCCCACCTCAGACGGGGAGGAAGTCATTGGTGTACTCGGTGGGGCGGCGGCGGTCGTAGTAGCCGTTGGCCACCAGCCAGTTGGCCATCCGCTCCCAGCGCTCCGGGCGGATGGCGCCCCAGTGGCCCCGCTGATCCAGCAGCAGGGGGACCAGGTGCCTCTGGCTACGCACCAGCATGGCCTCGGACACGGCGGGCAGGCCGTCCTTCACCGCCAGGACGGCCCCCTCCGGATCGCGGGCCGCCTCCTGATAGCCCCGGTCCAGAGCGGCCAGGAAGGCCCGCACCTCGGCGGGCCGGTCCCGCAGAACCTGGTGGGTGGCGGCGACGGCGGGGGCGCAGAAGTCGAAGAGGGGGTCCACGTCGGCCAGGTTGATGAAGTTGATCTCTTTGCCCGCCGCGATAAGCTCCTCGTTCTCCCAGTTGGCGTAGACCCAGGTGGCGTCGGCCACGGTGCCCAGGGTGGCGACGATGTCGCCCACGTCCATGGGCACCAGCTCCACCTTGCCGTAGTCGCCGCCGTCCAGGCGCACGGCCTCGCCGATCACGCCGTGGAACCAGCGGGGGGCCCAGTGGGTAAGGCGCTTGCCCTCCAGATGCCGGGGGGAGGTGATGCCGCTCTCCTTCAGGGAGACGATGCCGGAGTCGGAACGCTGGGTGAGGACGGCCACGCCGGTGAGCTCCACCCCCCGGGACATGCAGTCCAGCATGGAAATCTGGGGGCCCAGCACGAAATCGGCGCCGTGGAGATCCATAACGCCGTGAACCTCGCCGTCGATGTGCACCTCCAGGCCCGCCTCCGCGAAGTAGCCCCGCTTCTCCGCCAGCAGAAAGCCGGTGTGATTGGTATTTGCAAACCAGTCCAGAACCACATTCAGTTTACCCATTGCTTATTCCTCCTCATCGTCGATGGATACCGGGGCAAGCCGGGCGCCCACGGCGTAGCTGCGCAGTACCCCCGTCCGGGCCAGGCCGTCGCAGGCCAGCTTGGCGATGACGCCGGAGAAGACCACGGCGCTGGCAAAGCGGACGGCCAACTGGGCGGCCAGCATGGTGGGGGCCAGCAGATAGTAGCTCAGGTAGTACAGCTCGTAGCAGAAGATGCACACGGCGGCAAAGACGCCGGACAGGGCCATGGAGAGCAGGTTGTACTTCCGGTAGCGGAATACGGCGAAGCCCAGCTCGCACCCGACGCCCTGGATGAGGCCGGTGAGCACCACGGTGGCGCCGCCGGAGTTGCCCATGAGCAGCTCAATGGCGGAGGCCAGTACCTCGGTGATGAGGGCCGCGCCGGGCTTGCGGATGATGTAGGCGGCGATGGTGGCGGCCATAAACCACACGCCGTAGATGAGTTCAAAGCCGAAGGCCGACAGGCCCAGGGGGGTGAGGGCCACCGAAATGGCGGTGCCGCCGTAAAACACGGCCATGTAGACCACCGCGAACAGCACACCCAGTATGGCCATCATGACCACGTCCTTGAGTTTCCAGGGTTCTCGTCTCATTCTTGCAGATACCTCCGTTTTAGGCAAAAGTAAAAGCCGCACAGCCTTCGCTGAGCGACTTTGCAAAAAACGGCAAAACGGCGTGAACCGCGCTCCCTACGATGGCATTACCCAACAGGTTCCATGGGTCATAGGCAGAACAGCCTAACTCTCAGCCGGATTCCATCCGGCCCCCCAGCATTCAGTTGTGCAGACTTTTCTGTGGCAACTATAGCACGCCTTTCCGCAAATTGCAAGGGCGGATTTCAGACCCAGTGGCGGGGCCAGCGGTCCCAGTAGGCCCGGTAGGTGGGCCACGTGCCGTTCAAATCCATCTGGTACATACGGAAGATGACCAGCCGGTTTTTCGGCTGCCACAGCTCCTCGTAGGAGTAGCGGTAGGTCATGCCGATGCGCTCCATGACCGCCCCGCTCTTGGGATTGTCCGCGTCGTGGGTGGCCGTGAGGAAGGGCAGGCCGTCGGCGCGCAGACGCTCCACCACCGCAGCGGCGGCCTCGGTCATGTAGCCGCGGCCCCAGGATGGCCGGGCCAGGGCGTAGCCCAGATCATGGCTCTCCCCGTCGTCCACATGGAGGTAGCCGATGGGGCGGTCGTTCTCCCGCAGGCAGATGGCGTAGCGGCAGCCGGAGGGACGGCGGTAGTAGTCCAGGTAGTGCTCCTCCAGATATCTGGCGGCGTCCGCCTCGGTCTCCAGCGGGAACCAGGGCAGGAAGGTGTTGACCTCCCGGTCGCGCATCAGGGAAAACAGCGGCTCCACATCCGCCGGGGTAAACCGGCGGAGCACCAGACGTTCGGTCTCCAGACGGGGGGTGTTGGCGGGCATGGGACATTCCTCCTTTTTACCCAGCATAGCACGCCCCAGACCATGCCGCAACTGCCGCTTGACTTTCCGCCGGGGCTGGGGTACTCTGAACAGTACGCACGGAAAGAGAGGACACGCCATGACCTACCCCGAATTCAAAGCCAGATACGCCCTCACCCCCGATCCCCAGCAGGAGGCGGCCATCCTCCGGGCCGAGGGGCCCACCCTGCTGCTGGCGGTGCCGGGCAGCGGCAAGACCACCACCCTGGTGACCCGGCTGGGCTATCTCATCCACTGCCTGGGGGTGGAGCCGGGGCGCATCCTCACCGTCACCTACACTGTAGCCGCCGCCGGGGACATGAAGCGGCGCTTTGCCGCCCTCTTTGGGGAGGCGCACGCCGGCGCGCTGGCCTTCCGCACCATCAACGGCATCTGCCAGTCCATCATCTCCTACTACGCCTGGGCCAAGGGGGCGGAGCCTTTCGCTTTGTGGACCAACGAGGGGGAGCTGAACGCCCTGGTGCGCTGGCTGATGCAGTCCCACGGGGCCGAGTGGCCGGGGGAGCAGGAGGTGAAGGAGGTGCGCACCCGCATCACCTGCTGCAAGAACGGGATGCTGCGGGATGAGGAGGTGCGGGCCATCGAGATGGACGGGGTGGATTTCCCCGCCGTCTATTTCGGTTACCGGGAGTATCTGGAGCGCAACCGCCGCATGGACTACGACGACCAGATGGTCTTTGCCCTGCGGATTCTCCGCCGGTACCCCGACATCCTGGCCCACTTCCAGAGCAAATACCCCTACCTCTGTGTGGACGAGGCCCAGGATACCTCCAAAATCCAGCACGCCATCCTCCGCCTGCTGGCTGCCCGGAGCCGCAACCTGTTCATGGTGGGGGACGAGGATCAGAGCATCTACGGCTTCCGGGCGGCCTGGCCCCAGGCGCTGATGGAGTTCCGGCAGATCTACCCGGAGGGGGAGGTGCTGCTGATGGAGACCAACTACCGCTCCGCCGGGGCCATCGTGGAGAAGGCGGACGCCTTCATCCAGCGCAACGGCAGCCGCCACCCCAAGCACATGCGGGCCAGCCGTCCCCAGGGGGAGCCGGTGCGCCACGTGAATCTCAACGACTTCGGGCAGCAGGCCCACTATCTGGCCCAGGCGGCGGCGGACTGCACGGAGTCCACCGCCGTGCTCTACCGCAACAACGACAGCGCCCTGCCCCTCATTGACCTGCTGGAGCGCCGGGGCATCCCCTACGCCTGCCGCCAGCGGGAGAGCTTCTTTTTCACCAGCCCGGCGGTGCGGGATCTCACCGATGTGCTCTGCTTTGCCTTAGATGGCACGGATCGGGAGCGGTTTCTGCGGATTTACTACAAGCTGGAGGTGCGCGTCAAGCGGAGCATCCTCCAGGAGAAGCTGCGCCGGGTGCCGGAGGGCGCGCCGGTGCTGGACGCCCTCATCGACGGGGGCGGCGTCGAGCCCTGGCAGACGGGGCGGCTCAAGGCCCTGCGCACCCACCTGTCCAAGCTGCCCCAGCTCTCCAGCTTTGCCGCCCTCCAGCGCATCGTCAAATACATGGGCTACGGGGACTACCTGTCCGGCCAGGGAGGCGACAAGAGCCGGGTGGAGCTGCTGCTGGCCCTGGCCCGGCAGGAGCCGGGGGTGGAGGGCTTTCTCCGCCGCCTGGAGGCGCTGCGGGACACGGTGGAGACGGGGGGTGGAGACCCGGCCTGCCCCTTTGTGCTCTCCACCATCCACGCCAGCAAGGGCCTGGAGTACGACCGGGTGTTCCTCATCGACGCGGTGGACGGCATTTTCCCATCGGTGAATCCCCGGAAGGGGAACGACCTGTCCGACGAGGAGCGGGTGGCCCTGGAGGAGGAGCGGCGGCTCTTCTACGTGGGGGCCACCCGGGCCCGGCGGCAGCTTGTTCTGCTCACCTGTGACAACCGCTTTGGCGAGCCGTCACCCCCGGCCTCCTTCGTGGGGCAATTCCTGGGCACGCCGGAGTGGGCGTCCCAGAGGCCCGGGACTCCGGGCAAGGCCCCGGCGGAGCCTGACGCCGCCGCGGTGGCGGCGTGGGAGAAGGACTACCTGCCCGGCACGGCGGTGGTGCACCGGGCCTTCGGGCCCGGCATGGTGGTGAGCCGCTCCGGCGCGGTGGCGGTGATCGCCTTCGACGAGGTTGGCACCAAAAAGGTGGAGCTGACGGCCTGCCTGCGGAAGCGGCTGCTCCGGCTGGCCTCCGCCCCGGACTTCTGAGGACCTGTTACCAAATTTTCACCATTTGAAACCGCGTAGGGGTTTCCTTTCGGGCTGTGGGGGTGGTATCATGACGGCATAACCGCCCGAAGGAGGAATACCGCTGTGAACCGCACGTCCATAACGGGGCTGGCCTGTCTGCTGGCCGTTGCCCTTACCGCCTGCGCGGGAGGCGGAGAGCCGCCGGCACCGTCCGGCAGCCCCGCGTCCGCCCCGCTGGAAGCTCTGAAAGAACCCGCCAACTCCATGTCCGTTTCGCCTCCGTTGTCCCCCGCGCCTGTGTCGGCCGAGGCCCTGGCGGCCTACCGGGCCCTGCTGGCAGGGGAGCCGGGGGCGCTGGATCGCCCGCCGGAGGGGTTGGAGCTGCACCAGGTCACCCTGCCCCCGGCGGAGGAGCTGGAGTATGTGCTGCTGGATCTGGACGGGGACGGCGGGGCGGAGCTGGTGGTGCAGATGGTGGCTCAGCCCCACCAGTTCAACGCCGTGTTCCACTATGGGGACGGGGAGCTGAGCTGCTGGCAGTACGATATTATGGAGATGAGCTGCCGGGACTACCCCCTTGGGGACGGCGCCATGGTACGGCAGTATGACACGGGCACCGGGCCCAATCGGTATTCCAACCTCTACACGGTGTTCCGCTATCTGCCCGATGGGGAGACGGAGGAGTGCGCCTCCCTGGCGGTACACCAGGATACGCAGGAGGATGGCACGGAGGTATTCACCTATCTGGTGGACGACGCGGAGGTGGATCAGGACACCTTTGCGGCGGAGTTTGAGGAACTGGTGGGGAGCCGGCTTCTGTCTCTGGAGGACTGGACTCCGGCTACGGAGCGGCCCGGCTGAAAAACGAACGCGGCCCGTCGGTCATTGACCGATGGGCCGCATTTTGTCTGCTTGACTTACCCGTTGAGAGAGTCCAGAATACGGTCTCTGAGCTGGAAGAGCGGTTCCAGAGAGCTGTCCTTGAGGGCGGACTTGAGGGAGACCACGGGCTCAAGCACCTGGAAACCCTTCAGCTCACCCAGCATCTCACGCATCAGCTTGCCGCTGACCGGAGCCCAGGAGCCGTTCTCCACCAAGGCCACCGTGCGGTTTTGCAGGCCAAGGGCCTTCATGTCATGGAGGAAGGTGGCCATGGCGGGATAGACCCCGTTGTTATAGGTGGGGGCGGCCAGCACCAGGTGGCTGCACCGAAAGACCTCGGAGATAAGGGTGGAGACATGGGTGGAGGAAATGTCGTGCATGGCGATGTTCTTTACCCCGCCGTCAGCCAGACCCGCAGCCAGAAGGTTGACAGCGTTCTCGGTGTCGCCGTACATGGAGGCGTACAGCACCGCAACGGCCCGCTCCCCCGGCTCGTAGCGGCTCCACTTGTCGTACTTGTCCAGAAGGTAGTCCAGATTGCTGCGCCAGATGGGGCCGTGGAGGGGGCAGATCATGGCAATGTCCAGTCCGGAGAGCTTCTTCAGCGCGGCCTGCACCTGGAGGCCGTACTTGCCCACGATATTGCCGTAATAGCGGCGGGCGTCGTCCAGCCAGTCCCGGTCGAAGTTCAGCTCGTCGTTAAACAGATTGCCGCCCGTGGCGCCGAAGGAGCCGAAAGCGTCGGCGGAGAAGAGAAGCTTCTCGCTGGACTCATAGGTCATCATGACCTCCGGCCAGTGGACCATGGGAGTCATATGGAATTGGAGGGTATGCCCGCCCAGGGAGAGGGTATCCCCTTCCTTGACGGTGACGGTGCGCCCGTCCAGGGGGAAATCATAGAATTGCCCCATAAAGGCGAAGGTCTTGGCGTTGCCCACCAGTTTGAGAGTGGGGAAGCGGAGCAGCAGCGTCTCAATGCTGGCGCAGTGGTCGGGCTCCATGTGGTTGATCACCAGGTAGTCCAGCGGGCGGCCGTCCAGGGTGTGGAGCACGTTCTCCAGGAACTGGCGGGAGATGGAGGAGTCCACGGTGTCCACCACGGCGGTCTGCTCGTCCAGGATCAAATAGGAGTTGTAAGAGACGCCGCGGGTGATGGGAAAGAGGTTCTCGAACAGGGCCAGCCGGCGGTCGCTTCCGCCCACCCACCAGACCTGCTCTGTCAGCTTGCGGGTACAATACATATGGCATTCTCCTTTGAAACGGGGCCTGGCGCCAGTGCGGGAAAGCCCGGCGGGACCAGGCGAAATCTGTCTTTTCCAATCCATTATCATAGCAGACCTGCGATACTCCGTCAAGGGTACAGACGGAGAGGAATGGCCGGAAAACACAAGATTTATGGGGGGTCTTCACAAAAAAAGTTAGATTCCTCTTTCCAAACAGGAATCAACCGTCACCGGGACCTCCAACCGTCCGAAATAGTCCCCCGTATCCTGGACGGAGAGCTCGTCCAGCAGCAGCTCTCCGTAGGCGCTGCCGGTGGGGCGCAGGCTCCGGCTCGCCAGAAAGGCGTGGAGTCCTGCCCAAGCCCGCTCGAAATCGTCTGGAATGCTTCGTCCATAGGCGACGGCGTACCGCCCAGCCGGCTTCCAGGCGTTACCCCGTCGGCCGCCGGTTTTAAAATAGAGGCGGTAGCGCCAAACGGGCTCTCCACTGGCGGTGCTGTCCGGTGTGATGAGTACTCCGGCCGGGTGGCCCAGATGGACGCCCTTCCCGGCGGCATACTCGTAGGCAAAGATTTCGCTCTCCTCGCCGCTGAGGCCGTCCGGGGCGGGGGGACACAAAAAGATGCGTTCCCGGGGCCGCTCCTCCAGCAGATAAGCGCCTTCCGCGTGGGCCAGGGCCTCCTGGGCCAAGGAGGCGCGCAGCTTCATGATCTCGCTGGTCTCCCGCAGGCGGGCGATCTCGGCCTGGATGCGCTCCTCCTGTTGAGCGAAGAAGGCAAGCATCCGCTCCGGTGTGCGGCCGGCGGAGTAGCGCCGGATGTCCTCCAGCCCCACCTCCAGCAGGCGGAGGGAGCTGATGAGGTAGGCGGAGTTGAGCTGACTGCGCGCGTAATAGCGGTAGTTGTTCTCACCACGCTGCTCCGGGCAGAGCAGGCCGATGCGGTCGTAGAAGCGCAGGTTGTCCCGGCTGATGCCCGTCAGGCGGGAGAACTCCAGGATGGAGAGCTGCTTTTTCTGATTCATGGCGGGCCTCCGGTTCTCTTAATTTTTTCTTGACATTGAAGTCGCTCTAAGGTTTATGATACCTCTTGCCGGTAAAAAAAGCAAGACGGCAAAGGAGGCCCTCATGAAATACCTGCGATCCTTTTACAAGCGGCACCGGGGTATGGCGGCGCTGGCCCTGCTCCTTCTGCTGGGCCAGGTGGTGGGCACGCTGCTCATCCCGGCCCTGATTGCCAACGTGGTGGACCTGGGCATTTTGCCTGGGGATATGGACGCCATTCTCCGCACGGGCGGGCAGATGCTGGCCGTGGCCCTGCTGTCGGCGGCGGTGGCCGCCGCCGGGAGCTGGGTGACCGCCGACCTGGGCGCCCGCTTTGGCTTTGAAATGCGCTCCCTGCTCCTGCGCAAGAGCCAGGAGCTCTCCCTCCACCAGTTCGACGAGGTGGGCGTTTCATCTATGATCACCCGCACCACCTCCGACATCACCAACCTGCAGCAGACCATGGGGATGGTGCTCCAGATGGTGGTGCCCGCTCCCCTCATTGTAGGCGCGTCCATCGTGATGACGGCCATGGTCACCCCGGTCATGGCCGTCATACAGGTGGGCTTTATGGCGGCGCTGGCGGCGGTGGCCGCCGTGGTGCTCCGAAAGTCCAACGCCCTCTCCCGCAGCATCCAGGTGCGCCTGGACCGCATCAACCGTGTGGTGCGGGAGGCGGTCACCGGCGTGCGGGTGATCCGGGCCTTCGGCAATGAGGCCTATGAGGAGGCCCGCTCCGGCGACGCCTACCGCTCCTACGCCGACAACATGATCCGCCTGAACCGGCTCTTTGCCGTGGCTATTCCGGTGGTGTGGATGCTCATGGGCGCCCTCATGGCCGTGGTGCTGTGGGCGGGCGGCGTGCTCACCCTGGGCGGCGGCATGGAGGTGGGGCAGATCACCGCCGTCACCGAGTACTCCATCCTGACCATGGGTTACCTGCTCATGGCGGTGTCGGTGCTCACCACGCTGCCCAAGGCCAGGGCCTGCCTGGCACGCCTCACCGCCCTGCTGGATACCCGGCCCGACGTGGAGGACGGGGCCGCTTCCGCCGCTGTGGCCGGGCCCGGCCGCCCGGCGGTGGAGTTTGACCACGTGAGCTTCTCTTACCCAGGGGCGGAGGAGCCTGTGCTCCGGGATATCTCCTTCACCCTGTATCCAGGCCAGACCGCCGCCGTGATCGGCAGCACCGGCTCGGGCAAGAGCACCCTGGCCGATCTGCTGCTGCGGCTTCACGATGTGGGGGAGGGGGCCATCCGCGTGGGCGGCGTCGATGTGCGTACCCTCACCCAGCAGGAGCTGCGGGAGCGCATCGGCTGCGTCCCCCAGAAGGCGTTCCTGTTCAGCGGCACCATCGCGGAGAATCTGCGCATGGGCCGGCCGGACGCTACGGACGAGGCGCTGTGGCGGGCCCTGGGCATTGCCCAGGCCGCCGACTTTGTGGAGCGGCTCCCTTTAGGGCTGGATGCCCCGGTGGCCCAGGGGGGCACCAACTTCTCCGGCGGTCAGCGGCAGCGGCTGTCCATCGCCCGGGCGCTGGTGAAGGATGCCGGGGTGCTCCTCTTTGACGACAGCTTTTCCGCCCTGGACGTGAAGACCGACGCCGCCCTCCGCCGCGCCCTGCGGGAGCAGGTGGTGCGCCCCGCCAAGCTCATCGTGGCCCAGCGGGTGAGCACCATCCTGGACGCCGACCTGATTCTGGTGCTGGACGAGGGGCGGCTGGTGGGCGCCGGCACCCACGGGGAGTTGCTGGAGACCTGCCCGGTCTACCGGGCCATTGCGGACAGTCAGATGCAGAGAGAGGGGGCGTGAGTATGGCACGCAGAAAGAAAACCGAAAAGCGGGAGCTCTCCCATGAGGACATCCCCCGCAACACCAGGGCCACCGCCTGGCGGCTGTTGGGCCGGATGGCCCGCCAGTGGTGGAAGCTGCTGCTGGTGGCCGGGGCGGCGCTGCTCAGCTCCGCCTCCTTCACCGCCATTCCCCTGGCGGTTGGAATGGGCATCGACCGGCTGGTGGACGCCATCCGGGCCTTTGACGGCTCCGCCGGCGTGGTGGAGACCGCCGCCGGAGCCCTGGGGCTGCCCGTGTTGCTGGTGGCCGCCGCGGCGCTGTTCAGCAGCCTGATGTCCTATGTGCAGCAGTATATCATCGCCACAGTGGGGGAGGAGCTGACCCTCTCCCTGCGCCAGGACGTCAGCGCCAAGCTCAACCGCCTGCCCCTGCGCTACTTTGACGGACACAAGACCGGCGACATCATGAGCCGGGTCACCAACGATCTGGAAAAGGTGTCCTCCGTGATGCAGGTGGGACTGATGCAGCTGGTGTCGGCGGTGTTTATCATTGCTCTGGCTGCGGCTGCCATGGTGATGCTCAGTCCCAGGCTCTTTCTGGTGGTGCTGGTCTCCCTGGCCCTCAGCATGACGGCCACCGGCTACGTCTCCGCCCTGGCCCAGCGGGCCTACGGCGGCAATATGGCGGCCATGGGGGCGCTGACCGGCAAGGTGGAGGAGCTGTACGCGGGCAACCGGGTGGTCAAGGTGTTCAACCGGCAGGCGGCCATGCTGGAGGAGGCGGAGGCCCTCAACGAGGCCCAGTTCCGCGCCCAGCGCCGGGCCCAGTTCGCCGACTACGCCATCTATCCCGCCATCCGCGTGCTGGGCCAGCTCGGCTTCATCGCCACCGCCGTCCTGGGCGGCGGCATGGCCCTGGGCGGGGCTATCACCCTGGGCACTGTGCAGGCCTTTTTGCAGTATGTCAACCAGATCGCCGAGCCGGTGACCGAGGCCTCCTACGTCATCACCTCCCTCCAGGCCGCCATCGCGGGGGCCGAGCGGGTGTTCGCCCTGCTGGACGAGGAGGAGGAGCGGCCCGATGCGGCGGGGGATGCCTCCGCCATCACCCGGGGCCACGTGGAGTTTCGCCACGTGCGCTTCGGCTACACCCCGGAGCGCACCCTGATCCACGATCTGAATCTGGAGGTGCGCCCCAACGAGATGGTGGCCATCGTGGGCCCCACCGGCGGCGGCAAGACCACCCTGGTCAACCTGCTGATGCGCTTCTATGAGCTGGACGGCGGCTCCATCTCCATCGACGGACAGGACATCACCGCCCTGCCCCGGGGGGAGCTGCGGCGGCGCATCGGCATGGTGCTCCAGGACGCCTGGCTCTTTGAGGGCACCATCGCGGAGAACATCGCCTACGGCCGGCGGGACGCCACCCGGGAGGAGATCGTGGCGGCGGCCCGGGCGGCCTGCTGCGACCACTTCATCCGCACCCTGCCCCAGGGGTACGACACCCCGCTTTCCGGGGAGACCACCGGCGTGTCCCAGGGACAGATGCAGCTTCTGACCATCGCCCGGGCCATGCTCACCGACCCGGCCATCCTGGTGTTGGACGAGGCCACCTCCAGCGTGGATACCCGAACCGAGGTGGAGATCCAGAAGGCCATGGCACGTTTAATGGAGGGCAAGACCAGCTTTGTCATCGCCCACCGCCTGTCCACCATCCGCAGCGCGGATCTGATCCTGGTGGTGCGGGACGGCGACATCGTGGAGCGGGGCACCCACAGGGAACTGATGGCCCGGAACGGCTTTTACGCCTCCCTCTACCGCAGCCAGTTCGAGGCGGCGTGACGGGAGAAGGTGGCCCGTCACTTGCCCCAGGGCCTGCGTTGCTGCCCCTTTTACCCTTCCTTTAAATATTTGCCCACAACTTTATAGCATTTTTTCATTTTGGTGTGAAAAGGAGCCCGTTGCAGAACCGTTTTATTCTGCAACGGGCTTCTTGTTTTACGTTATATGTGCAAGAATTTCATAATGATTTTTTGCTGGATCCCGCTACGGTTGACCCGCAGCCGGGTGTCTGCGGAGGGTGCCAGCTTTTCATAGTTATCGGAAATCACATCCGGGATTCTCCCGCCCTTGCTGTCAAAGCGCATGGCCTTGTGGATCAGGAAGGAGCTCTCCAGGGGGTTCAATAGCTATAAACTGTCTCCGTATGAATGAAATCTTTTCCGTGTCCAAAAGACCACATTCATCAGGATCACAATAAGTCCCGTCACGGTTATCGCTGCCCAAAACCCCATATTGATTCCGAACAGCTCCGTTCTTCCGAACAAATTCATCCATATTGTGTTCCAATTGATTGTCATATCATGCACACTCCCTTCCTGTTACAGCAGCTCCCCAAAATGACGCACATAGGCTTTCTTAATACTGGTCGCCAACACCATATACAACAAAATGCAGGGGATCAGGTAAGCAAAATAAGCTGTGGGGAGGGCGACAAATCCGAGCATTTTTCCCAATGCGGTAAAGGGGATGACCGTCAGTACCGCGATGCCGGTAAAGGTCAGCAACGTCACCGGGGCCGAGGCGCGGCTCTGGATAAACGGCAGTTTCGGGGTTCGGATCATGTGGATCACCAGCGTCTGGCTCCACATGGATTCCACAAACCACCCGGCATGGAACATGGCCGCATAAGTAGTCTGCATTTGTGCCAGTTCCGCTCCTCTGTAATGAGCAGACAGGTCATTATAAAGCACGCCGCCGGAAACGAATATCGGGCAGAAAACGAAGTACAGAAAGGCGTATGTTGTCCAGTCGAAGATAGAACTCGTAGGCCCGATCCAGATCATAAAATTCCCAATGCTGGATGCTTCCCACTTGCGTGGAACAGCGATAAATTCCTCATCCACGTTGTCCCAGGGGATGGCGGTACAGCTCAGATCATAGATCAGGTTCAGCAAGATTAGATGGACGCTCTCCATCGGCAGGAAGGGAAGGAGTGCCGAGGCTGCCAATACCGAAAACATATTTCCAAAGTTGGAGGAGGCCGTCATTTTGATATACTTAATCATATTGGCATAGGTTTTGCGGCCCTCAATGATACCCTGCTCCAGTACCATCAGGTCTTTTTCCAGCAGGATAATGTCCGCCGACTCTTTTGCAATATCTACTGCAGTGTCCACGGAAATGCCAATATCCGCCGATTTCATCGCCGCAGCGTCATTGATGCCATCCCCCATAAAGCCTACGGTATGGCCGCCGCTCCGCAGGGCCGTCACAACACGTGCCTTCTGATCCGGCGAGAGCTTGGCAAATACATCCGTAGATTCTGCCACCTGGATCAGCTCGTCATCGCTCATGCGTTCCACATCGGAGCCGAGCAGAAGATTGCTTACCTTGAGGCCCACCTGCTTGCAGATACAGCGGGTCACACGGTCGTTATCTCCGGTGAGGATTTTTGTGGTGACGCCATGGGCTTTCAATGCCCGAATCGCCTCCGCGGTGGACTCCTTGGGCGGATCAAGAAATGCAAGGTATCCCATCAGAACCATATCGCACTCGTCCTTGACGCTGTATGTATCAGCGGCAGGAAGCGCCCGTTTTTGCGCAATGGCGATTACGCGCATCCCGTCCTCATTCAAATCGGCTACTGTTTTCAGAATCGCCTGCCGAATTTGATCGGTAAGTGGCTGCACCTCTCCCTGATATTCCGCATGAGAACAGATGGAGAGCATTTCTTCTATGGCACCCTTGGTAATCATTTGCCGTTTCCCGCTGGTATCCTCTACAACCGTTGAAAGGCGGCGCCTGGTGAAGTCAAACGGAATCTCGTCTACCTTGTGGTAAACTGCGGAGAGATCGGCCAACTGGTGATTGGCCGCTTCTTCCTCCTCTGTCCGCTCAATAATCGCTATATCCATCAAATTTTTATATCCGGTCTGGAAGTAGCTATTCAGGTACGCATGTCTTAAAACACGAATATCTTCCTTTCCGGTCACATCCATGTGGTACTCCAGAACCACTTTGTCCTGGGTCAATGTGCCGGTTTTATCCGTGCAGAGTACATCCATCGCCCCAAAGTTCTGAATAGAATTTAAGTTTTTCACGATGGTCTTTTTCTTTGACATGGACATCGCACCTTTAGCAAGGCAGGTGGTGACGATCATCGGCAGCATTTCAGGGGTGAGGCCCACTGCCACGGAAATGGCGAACAGAAACGCTTCCAGCCAGTCACCCTTGGTCAGACCATTGATGAAGAATACCACCGGTACCATCACCAGCATGAAGCGAATCAGGACCCAGGAAACTGCGTTTACGCCTTTCGTAAAATTGGTTTCCACTGCTTCTCCCGCGACAGACACCGCCATGGAGCCGAAAAGGGTATCATCACCTACGGCTACCACGACCGCCGTTGCACTCCCGCTGATGACATTGCTTCCCATAAAGGCGATGTTCGGGTAATCTGTGATGGAATCGTATTCCTTCTCACAGACAACCGGAATCTTTTCGATGGGATCGCTCTCCCCTGTCAGGGCCGACTGGCTGATAAACAGGTCTTTGGCCTCCAGCACCCGTACATCCGCCGGAACCATATCGCCAGCGGAGAGATGAATAATATCACCGACTACCAAATCTTCCAGAGGGATCTCCTGCTTCCCGTTGTTCTTTCTTGTAACCGTGCAAGTGGTGGTAATCATCGCCAACAGCTTCTCCGCGGCATTCCCCGACCGGGATTCCTGGACAAACCGAAGTGTACCGGAAATAAATACCATCGTAAAAATTATAATGATGGTAAGCGGAGCCACATCCTCCGGTGCATGCTGAAGGATCGGTACAACAATATCGGTAAAAATAGATACGACTGCCAGGCAGAACAAAATTGCGGTAAATGGATTGATAAACGCCCCTGCCAATCTTGCAACAAGCGATTTTTTCTTTTCGTGCGTTACTTTATTCCGCCCAAAAGCGATCCGGTGGGAAATCACCGCCTTATCACCCAGTCCGGTCAGCGCAGTATCAAGCTGCTTCAAAACCGGTTTGATTTTATTGCCTGCTGCAAAGGCCAGCTTTTTGTTGGCCTCATCCCTGCGAACCATATCCGCAGCCGTTTTATGAACCGTGATTTGGCTCTTTTCCTTTTGATACATTGGGGTTGATACCTCCTTTACTTTTTAAATGAGCATCAGCCACCCCCAAAATCTATTCATAGTCTTACGGGTGCGGTTGCTCGATCTACTTCGAGAAGGGCCAGCATCCATAAAACCACCTCCTTTACCATAAGGAACGCTGCCGGCTATTTTCCTGAACTCTGGTACCGGCCGGATTTTCCGATCCAGTACACATCCGCGCCGGATAGGACCATCCAGCCGACCATACACCATAAAAACCCGCTTTTACGAAACGCGTACCATGCTCCGCTGAGTAAAAAAATGATACCGCTTGTGGCGATCATCATCCCCACATTTCGGCAAAGGGGACGAATGTGGATTTTTCTTTTTTCTTCCTCCGGCATTGTCTTCCATGCTGTAATATGATTAACCGCCTTACCGGAATAGAAGTAAATACCCGCAGCGAGAAAAAGAATGCCAAGGAAAAGGCAAGCGCCATTCATAGGTTCTTCTCCTTCCTTTTTTCATTTCTCCACCCATTTCTAATCCTGTTCAACTGGGCTATTTTAGAGAGCAGTATAAAAAGCAGGATAATGAGGAAAAGCTGAAACACATCAGTTACAACCAGCCAGCTTTGAAAGAGAATCCTGCGGAATTCTGGAAAGGCAAGAACTGCCGCTAAAACACCGGAGGACAGCGCCGCATAAATAATATTTGTCACTCTAAGCCAATGCGATAAGAGCAATTCAAACTTCATATCTGTCCCTCCTATACCAATTCCCATCCGGCGCTGACTACGCTGGAGAGCGTCAAAAGTCGGTTTACAATCGCCTCGGCCATCTGAGCCTTTGCTTTACCAACGGAAAGAAAATCCGCCTGAATCTCTACCTTGCCGCCAATTACATCACTGCTCTCCAAATTCGTAAGATACAATGTTTTACACGAATTGCTGTTGATCAGAAGCGCGCGTATTTCTGTTTCCGCATTTTCCTGACAGGTAACAGAAATGCGGTAGGTTCGTTCCGTTTCTTCACCGCAGGTAATGGGCTTGATCTTTACCGCCAGCGGCCGGAACAGCAGATTTGAAAGAATCAGAATAACCGCTGCGGCAACCGCAAAAAGACAGCTGCCGGAACTGGACAGTACACCGACAGCGGCCGTACACCAAAGAGTTGCTGCTGTATTTAGCCCACGGACGGTTCCGCCCTCCTTAAAAATCACCCCGCTGCACAGGAATCCAACGCCGGACACAATGTAACTGGCAATCCGGTACACCTCATCCGAGCCGGACATGAGCGGAAACATCAGGAACAGGCAGGCCCCCATTGAAATCAGAACATTGATACGGATTCCGGCGGGATGGCCGGTAATCTGGCGCTCTAATCCGATCAAGAATCCCAATAGAACCGAAAGACCGATCCGGCCCATAAACTTCAATACCCCATAGGGTCGCCCCCATTCTCAAATTTTTTTTACAGGGCAAAGTATAACTGTTTTTTACTGTTAAGCCTATGGCTAAATCCTTGCGATTCCCTTGCTTTTCGGCAAGAAAATAAGCAGTCACCATCTGGTGACTGCTTATATATTTTAACGATGACTTTTAAACCCTTTTTCATACGATTGCTCTGTTTACATCTAAATTTCTGATTGTCGGAGCTTATCATTAAATTTATATCCAATTCCCCAAATGGTAAGTATATATTCCGGCGCATCCGGGTTTGGCTCTATCTTTTTTCTCAGTTTGCGTATAAAGGCCATAATATTACTGTCCGCAGTATAGTATTCCTCCGCCCAAACCGCCTGATAGATCTGCTCTTTTGTAAACACCTCTCCACGATTCCGGGCCAAGAAATAGAGGATGTCAAACTCTTTGGGAGTAAGCTGGATCTCTGCGCCGTCCCGGATAACACGGCGGCTTTTGGAATCAATCAGAAGATTTCCGCAAACCAAAGAGGTGCTGGCCGCTTCTGGGATTGCCTCTCCCAACTCCAGCATGAGAGAGTCGGATTTTCCTGCATACAACGCCTCCAAGGCGTCATACAGTTCCTTCGCTGCCTGTGTCTGTGGATGCTGGGTTTGGAGCGTATTGCAAAACCACTGTAAGGTAAGGAAATCCAATGATACAAAGTTTACTCTCTTCATCAAGTCCCCTCCCCTACAACAATGTATGGTATTTCTGAATATACCACCGTTTGGCGGCCGTTACCAGCAGCATATAGGCCAGAATGGTGACCGCCAGAAATCCAAAATACCAAAGCGGAAGGGGAGCCAGGCCGAGCAGGTGGGCCGCTGGGGTATAGACAATCGCAGTAAGGATCAAAAGCCCGGCAGAGGTGACCAGCCATACAACCCCGGATGCCCTGCTCCTTAGAATAGAAAGCTGCTTTGTGCGGAGCAGGTGCAGAATAAGCACTTGCGTCCACATAGACTCTAAAAACCATCCTGTATGGAATAGAATTGCAAATTGACTCTGCATCGCAGAGGACAATTCTGTAAAATTGTCTCCCAGTAAAGCTGGACACAGGATAAAGTATAGAAAAGCAAAAGTCGCCAGATCAAACAGGGAGCTTAACGGGCCGAAAAAGCGCATGAAGCGCCCCAATGTTTTTCCTGACCACTCGCTTGGTTTTTCATAGACATCCGCATCGACGCGATCCCACGGCAAAGTCATGCACAGAATATCGTAAAGGAGGTTCAGCAAAAGAAGTTGAAGTGCCGTCATCGGCAGGAAGGGTAAAAAGGCGCTGGCAAGTACAATCGAAAAGATATTGCCGAAATTGGAGGACGCGGTAATCCGTATGTACTTTAACATATTGGCAAATGCTTTCCGCCCCTCTAAAATACCCTGTTCCAGCACATTCAAATCTTTCTTCAGCAAAATCACATCCGCAGATTCTTTTGCGGCTTGTGTGGCCGTGTCTACGGAAATCCCCACATCTGCCGCTGTCATGGCGGCTAGATCATTCATTCCATCACCCAAAAAGCCGACTGCATGACCATTCTCGCGCAGCATACGGATGATCTGAGATTTCTGTCCGGGGGAAAGCTGGGAAAAAACGGTTGTCTTTTCTACGGCAAGAAGCTGTTCATCCTCAGACAGCTCCTCCATTTCTTCTCCGGTTAAGATATGTTCTGTCTCGATTCCCAGCCTCCGGCAGATGGAAAGGGTTACACTTTTTTGATCGCCAGTCAGTACCTTTACCTGGACATGGAGCTGCTCCAATTTCTGCAAAGCACTGGCGGCAGAGCTTTTGGGCGCGTCAAAAAACACGACATATCCCAGCAAGATAAGCTCCGCTTCATCCTCCATCTGAAGCCTGCTCTGGCTTGATACAGGTTTGTAGGCCACAGCCAGGACTTTCATTCCATCTTCGGTCATTTCGTCAACGATAGCATGGATGCCGCCAGAGTCAGCGGTATCTATCTTTAGTGTCTGTCCCTTGTGTTGGACATACTGGCAGCGGGAATATACGCTGTCGACATCGCCTTTTGTAATAATATAGTTTTCCTTTTCTGGAACAGATAAGAGGACACTAACGCACTTAGGTCAGGTAGAATAAGTTTCGCAAAAAGACAAAGAGACATGGTTTGCAGATGTCT